>Ga0307416_100000175_pt1 | contig 35927 bp, 37 predicted proteins | sample DK1Cmetagenome_2_FD_203821 | JGI IMG/M metagenome (GOLD analysis project Ga0307416, IMG submission 203821) | Maize rhizosphere microbial communities from greenhouse at UC Davis, California, United States - DK15-C-3 | ecosystem: Host-associated > Plants > Roots > Rhizosphere > Soil | place...
TTTATTATTTTCACAGCAGTAATATTGGTTCAACACTAATTTAAGTGAATATTACCTTGCTGCAAAACATTATTTATCAAGGTTTTGCAGCATTTTTTTTTATAACCTGCGGACATTAGGAGCTATCAGATGCAGCGAGCACGAGTGTAACGATTAAAGCGGAAAGCAGGGACTGATTAAACCGATTAGCACTGCAATTACTTTGCTAATTATTTTGAACCATATAAGAAATCTAAGCTCATATAAGCTCAATGGCCATGTATCTGACTACTTACATGAAAGATACTGATCCCGAACAGTACGACGATCGCCTTGGTTTTTAGGCTGATCAAAAACCTTAAGCCTTATACCTTTAAACCCTCCGCCTTTTTATTATCTTTGCTGCATTATGGCTCAAAAGAATAACGACGAACAATTTAAAAATGTAATATCACATGCTAAAGAATACGGTTTTGTATTTCAGAGCAGCGAAATATATGATGGCTTAAGTGCCGTTTACGATTACGGCCAATTGGGGGCTGAATTAAAAAACAACATTAAAACCTACTGGTGGAAAGCCATGGTACAAATGCATGAAAACATTGTTGGGATTGATTCTGCAATTTTTATGCACCCTAAGGTTTGGAAAGCCAGCGGACACGTTGATGGTTTTAACGACCCAATGATCGACAACAAAGATTCTAAAAAACGTTACCGTGCCGATCAGCTATTAGAGAATAAAATTGATGAGCTATATTCGGAGCTGGCCAATTTCAGTGCAGAAAATAAAGCAAAATTTGAGGAATTTCAACAAGAAATATTAGGCTTAAGTGATGAGGGCCAGGCGAGCTGGGTGCCAACATTTAAAGATGAGGAAACGATTTTAGATCACGCAAAATATCCTTTTGTTGAGGAAGCGAGCTGGAGATTTGTTAAAAAGGGTTTAACACTTGAAGTAGAAATGAACCTTGCACTTAAATCTGAAAATTTAGCACAGCTGAAAGATTTAATCGTTGATTATAAGGTAATCTGCCCTATTTCTAAAACTTCTAATTGGACTGATGTACGCCAGTTTAACCTGATGTTTAGCACACAATTTGGCGCAATGGCGGAAGGTAGTGATGAGGTTTATCTTCGTCCGGAAACAGCACAGGGTATTTTCGTAAACTTTTTAAATGTTCAAAAATCAGGAAGGATGAAAATTCCTTTCGGTATTGCGCAGATTGGTAAGGCTTTCAGAAATGAAGTAATAGCCCGCCAGTTTATTATGCGTATGCGCGAATTTGAGCAAATGGAAATGCAATTTTTTGTTCGCCCGGGTGAAGACAAAAAATGGTTCGAATACTGGAAAGAAGCACGTTTGAAATGGCACAAAGCTTTAGGTACTCCACCTGAAAAATACCGTTACCACGACCACGTAAAATTGGCACATTATGCCAATGCGGCTACTGATATTGAATTCGAATTCCCATTCGGATTTAAAGAGGTTGAAGGGATCCACAGCCGTACGGATTTCGATTTAACACAACACCAGGAGTTTTCCGGCAAGAAAATGCAATATTTCGATAACGATTTAAATGAAGAAGGTAAACCTTATGGCAACTACGTTCCTTATGTAATCGAAACTTCTATCGGCTTAGACCGTATGTTCTTGTTAACCATGATTAATGCATTTGAAGAACAGGATTTAAGCACCGAAGATAAACAGGATAGCCGTACGTTATTGCGTTTACATCCAGCTTTGGCGCCGTATAAAGTGGCTGTTTTCCCATTAACCAAAAAAGATGGTTTACCTGAAAAGGCCCGTGAGATTATGGATACCCTGAAATTTGATTTCAACTGTATTTATGAAGAGAAAGATGCAATCGGTAAACGTTACCGCCGCCAGGATGCTGTTGGTACGCCTTTCTGTATCACTGTTGATCACCAGAGTTTAGAAGACAACACGGTTACCATCCGCCATCGCGATAGCATGGAGCAAGAACGTGTGGCCATTGCCGATTTAGGAAATATTATCGGCTCGGCAGTAAGCTGGAAAACATTGTTGGCATAAAAAGCATCATTATTCTGATAGTTCAGATATGATTCAAAATCATTGAAATAGCGATTATTATCTATAAAGTGGTCATTTCGAGCAAAGTGCAACGTAGCCGAGAACCACGAAGTGCTCAGCGAAGCTAAATCTGCCTTTGTAGATCTCTCCATTTCGCTGCGCTTCAGTCGAGATGACGACCGTTTTATCAAGTCGCAGGTTTAACCTGCGACTTTTTTGTGTACAAAAAATGAATTTAGCCGAGCATTACCATAAACTTTATACCGAATCAATCGCAAAGATATCTGCCGGAAATTATGAAACAGATCATTTAATCGATTCAGATACTGATCAGCGTTTTGGAATCACACTGGTAATCAGACCAGATACTGAAACGAAAGGTAAAATTCAACGGTTTTTAACTGAAGCAAAAGCAATTGAACCTGATCAATATTATTACCGGAATACCGACTTACACATTACCCTGATGTCTATCATTTCCTGTTATGAGGGCTTCGGCTTAAAGGATATCTATGTTGAGGATTACATTCAGCTCATCCAACAGGTTTTAGCCAGACATAAGCGTTTTAAAATTCAGTTTAAAGGACTTACGGCATCGCCATCCTGCATTTTAATTCAAGGTTTTTTAACCGATACCTTAAACGAAATCAGAGATGATCTGCGGACGGGCTTTAAAAATTCAGATCTGCAACAGAGCATCGATAAACGTTATGCATCCAAACCGCCCATGCTACAGTGATCCTTTTCAGATCGGAGTTAATCCATGTAGACGCTTTGCTTAGTCTTATCGAAAAGTACAGGGATTTTGATTTTGGCACTTTTGAGGTGAAGCAAGTAGAATTGGTTTATAACGATTGGTACCAGCGGGAAAGATTTATAAAAAAATTGTATCAGTTTTTTTTATCTTAGCGTATTAGTTAACCCAAACAAATTAACGCTCGTGAAAGTACCTTTCAAATTATCGCTATTGGCATTAGTATGCCTTTTAATTACGTCATCTTGTAAAAAAGAAATTGATTACCATCAGGAATGGGATTTATCTACAATGAGTGCTAAAGTTGATGGTGCTTTAGTGCAATGTACGTTAGCTACTGCCCAGGTTTATGATGTAGGTGGAGAAATAAGTGTCCAGATATCGGGTAACAAAGGAATTAATACTGGCTTTAGTTTACTGATCAGCGATTTTAAAGGTGTTGGTACCTATAAGTTATCGGATAACAATATGGCGATTTACCTTTTGAGTACATCCGGATTACAAGATGCTTACATTGGCAATACATCAGGAACAATAAAGATAACCAGTTATTTAACAGATAAATACATTAAGGGTACTTTTGAGTTTAAAGGAGAAAATCAATCTACTTCTACAAGCAAAACCATCAGCGAGGGGCAATTTATGATCAGTTTGGTTCCGGTTAAACTGCCAGAAACCAATAACAGCACTAATAATTTAAGTGCAAAGGTAGATGGCACCACAATTGGTTTTACCGGTGAAGCAATATCAATCAACACTCCAATTATTGGGAATTTACTTACGATTGTAACTATAAATGGTGATAAACGAATGATTCTTTCAGTAATAGATTACAAAGGCGTAGGCACATACGATCTTGTAACTGATGGAGTTGGATCTTATATGAAAGACCAAACACCTACAGGTTCATTTACGGCTACAAGTGGTACTTTGGTGATTACAAGTGAAGCTGGTGGTAAATTAAAAGGAACATTTTCATTTAAAGCACCCAATGAAAATACAACGATTAATACATCAGTAACGGTTACGGATGGCACTTTTGATCTACCTTTTAGCAAAAAATAAGAATTAACTTTTTAAAATATAAAGCCGTTGGTCTAAAAACCAGCGGTTTTGCATTTAATAATCCTTTGGTCACAAATAACTTTCAGATTTCATATTCATTTATCCGGATATTATATTTGTTTAAACAGCAATCGCTTTGATATGAAAATTCCACAGAAGTTTTTTGCCCGTCAACACGAAATCGCAGCCGATTTTTTAAAAGAGCTGGACAAACATTTAGACGATGTGGTATCGGGCAGGGCAACTGAGATGTTCGAAGTAAGAGATTTTGCCGAGCTTATTCACGTTCACCCTACACACTTAAGCAATACCATTAAATCGGCTACAGGTCACTCACCTTGTTATTTCTTTGAAGAACGTTTAATGGAAATTTCGAAATTGATGTTACAGAATGTAAGTATGCCTATTGCCGAAATTGCAAGGACACTCACTTACGATCCATCTAACTTTACCAAGTTTTTTAAACATTTCTCAGGCCACACACCAAAACAGTACAGAGAAGCTTATTTCCAGTCTTTGGCCGCAAATAAGGAAATTGTCACCACATAAAACTTAAACAGTCACCATTTTTACTTAAGCTATCACCATTTTTACAGCGTGTTTCCATCTAACTTTGTTTAACAAATTAAAAGAAAATGGAAACACAAAATAAAATCGCCCTGGTAACCGGTGGTAGCCGCGGATTAGGCAAAAATGCTGCTTTAAAAATTGCGGCAAAAGGAATAGGTGTAATTGTTACCTACCAATCTAAAAAAGAAGAAGCAGAAGCTACTGTTAACGAAATAAAACAGCTAGGGGTACAGGCCTCCGCAATACAGTTAAATGTAGCCGACACCAAAACTTTCGATGCTTTTTTTGCAGAAGTTAAAGCTGTATTGAAATCTATTTTTAATACTGAAAAATTCGATTTTCTTATCAATAATGCAGGAATCGGCATTCATGCTTCTTTTGCCGAAACTACCGAAGAACAATTCGACACTTTAGTAAACATCCAGTTTAAAGGAGCTTTTTTCTTAACTCAGAAAGCTTTATCGCTGCTAAATGATGGCAGTGGGATTATCAACATTTCTACTGGCCTCGCCCGTTTCGCACTGCCAGGTTATGCGGCTTATGCCTCCATGAAAGGTGCAATGGAAACCTTAACAAGGTATCAGGCTAAAGAATTGGGTGCAAGAGGAATTAGAGTTAATATTATCGCTCCTGGTGCTATTGAAACTGATTTTGGAGGTGGTGTAGTGCGCGATAACGAGCAAATAAATGCAGGGATTGCCTCAAATACAGCGTTAGGTCGCGTAGGTCTGCCTGATGATATTGGCGGTGTAGTTGCCTTTTTATGCACTGAAGATGCGAGATGGATTAATGCGCAGCGCATTGAAGCATCGGGCGGTATGTTTTTGTAACCTCAGCTTGAGGTTGTATCATAAATATAGATTTGTCACCCTGAGCTTGTCGAAGGACCTGTTAAATACGCTTTAAGGTGTTTCGACAAGCTCTCCGTAGGAGTCCTTTGGACAACATGACATCATCTGAGGTGAAATCATCTTTATGAAACAACCTCTTGAACAGAAACTGCTTAAAACCTGACCGTTAATAAGCTGAGGTTCCATACCAGTCATGTCGATCAACCCTTGTAATTTCGGCGGTGCCAATCTGGTTCAGAAAACGTTTAGCACTTACCAAGGTTTTACTTTCACGTTCATCAAAGTTAGCTGCATCTGGTTTCAAACTGTTAATCCTAACCATCCCGGCTGACTGAATAAACTCGCCATCGCCCATGTAAATAGCAGTATGCGTTATTCTTCCTCCAGATGTTCCTTTCAATTTCGCCGCGGCAAAAAACAATAGATCGCCAGCTTTTAAATTTTTAAGACAATTGGTGAGGCTAATCGAATCCCCTTCTAAAACAGGTATGTCTTCACCAACCAAAGCTTGCTGCGAGGCATCTCTCGGAATAATGATTCCATTCAGGAAATAGCTTGTTTTGGTAAAACCACTACAATCTACCCCTTTGATAGATGTGCCACCCCAAAGATAGGGCACGCCAATTAATGTTTTTGCGGTTATCAAAATAGCTTCCGCATTTGGATTAGGTTTTTTCAGCCAATCCGAAAACAATTTGGCATCAGTTTTTTTTATATAGCCCGTCCGTTTATCGGGAAAAACAACTTGATAATAAGCTTTTTCTTCGCCAGTTAATACTAAGATATTGCCATTTACTAAATCGGAAACACGTAGGGAGTTCATATCTGCTTTGCTAAACGCATGACCAAAGTCGGAAGTAAAAATAATCCGTTTTGATTTTTTCCACTCCTCAAAGGCCGTTTTATCCATTATACTTACAGCGGTAGCATCAGTCCACGATAAGTAACCATCGGGTGTACGCACCAAATAATAACCGCCTTGTTTCTTTAATACTTGCACGGGTGTGCCCAAAATCATCTGCGTCATCATTTCTGCTGCATTTTGAGGGGTTGCTCTATTGTTACAGACCGAAAGATTGGCTAATCCATATTCCATCCCAGCTAAATTGTTTGAAGGAAGGAGTGTGTTTATCTTAACGAAACCCTTAAAATCTTTGCTTTGGTTATTTAGTGCCTCGAGCACTTGCGCCGAGGTACTTTCTGCAAAAACAGTATCTCCTTTAAGCTGAATATTAAAATAAACAGACCGTTTGTCGGAAGCAAGTTCTTTCTTTATCTGATCCGAAACTGTTCTAATTGCTGCCGTATCAACCTGCGCCTTTAAGGAAACCGCAAAATTTAATAAAAAGCCTAATATTAATGTTCCTTTCATCATCGTTTCTAAAACTAAAAATACGCATATTCACATTGCCTTATCAGGTAAAGGCTGTAACTAATTGCTTACGCGATATTATTTTAAAAAATGAGAAATAAAAAAAATTAAAAGACGTTATCCATGAAAATCCTCCTATGTTTAAAATACTTCTACCTACCCTTTTGCTCTTAATTTTTTCCTGCCAGGTTAATGCTCAAAAATGGACTGATGCCGAATTCCGCAAAGCCAATACTGCAGCAAATGCTTCTTATTTAAGCAACGAAGAAAAAAATATTGTAATGTATATGAACCTGATCCGCCTGGATGGCGAAAAGTTTTATTATACGTTTTTAGAAGACTACATCAATAACTACAATGCTAAAGTCCGGAAGTACAGAAATTACAATGAACTCAGGATTACCAGAAATAATTCCTACTACACTTCTTTACTTAAACATTTGCGTGGCGTAAAAAACCTGCAGCTGTTTTATCCTGATGATAAATTAACATCGTTAAGCAGGAGCCATGCGCAGGATTTAAACAGGAATAATCTCGATACGCATGAAAGCAGTAACGGGGATAAATTTTCGAAACGATTATCCAGATACTTCCCCAACAAGGCCATGAGTGAAAATATCGATTTTGGTTACTCGAACAGTTTAGATATTGTTTGCCACCTGTTGTTAGATTGTGGCGTACCTTCTCTTGGCCACCGCTTTAATTTACTCGATCAAAAATACAAGCTCAATACCGTTGGCGTAAGCATACAGCCCCATCCCTCTTATACCTGGTGCGCAGTAATTGATTTTGTTGCTCAACCTACATATTATTCCAATAACGAGTAAAATGTATGATTTCTCCAAAGCAATAAAATCCCGATATTTTTTGTTTCTACAAAATTCTATATAAAAAATTACCTTTGCGTCTTAAACTTATGAGATAAACCGGTTGTTAATATTTCGGCCTAGAAACTTTTAATATTTTATCGTCAATGCGTACAGCAATTTTAGCCGTAATAGATTTTTTCCACCCCCCTTTTAAAAAATTTATTTCCCTACACAATTTTAGGTATCTGGCCACTGGTGGCGGTACTTTGTTGTTAGGGATCTTAAGTTATTATTTTGCTTACTTTTTCATTTTCAAAACCGAAGAAGTAGATTTTGGAGTAATTGTACTTCAGAGAGAAACCGCATCGTTATTGGTCGATTATGCCGTTGCTATTCCAACCAGTTTTTTGCTTAATAAGTATGTGATATTTACCCATAGCGAATTAAAGGGAAGGGTTCAGCTTTTTAGGTTTTTAAACCTTCAATTCATTAACATACTTGCCAATTATGTTCTTTTGAAGTTTTTGTTGGAACTTTTAAGAGATTATCCAACTTTAGCGATGCTCTCGAGAATACTGGTTTCGGTTTTAATGGCGCTTTTCAGTTACCTCTATCAGCACTACTTTACATTTAGCGTTAAAAAAATCGGAGAAAAAAAGCAAAAAAATATTAATAATCCTAAGTGATTGTTTCGCCACGGAGATTCTGTATTGATTAATACGGACCTAAGGGGTAATTTATTTTATAAAAATCTCCTCAGATTATCGTCATTGCGAGAAGGCTTTTTCGGCCGACGAAGCAATCTTAAAACGATCGCTATTAGCGTGCGCATTAAGATTGCTTCGCGCCTCGCAATGACGACCTTTCTATAGGAATCTGTCAATATCGTAGTCGAAGGGCTGCAAAAGATATAGCAAACAGCCCGACCGAACCTCGCCGATGAAATACGACAGCACCTTTTCTAATGATTAAGCCATCATTTTACCCGCCTAAAACCTTTATTACTTTCGCCTGTTAATTTATCCAACCACTTTCTTGATAAGATAAAAACAACATCCTAACTTAGCTGTCGACCAACTTATTTTCAGATTAACCATGAGCCATTTTAATGATTTTAATAATGCGCAGGTAGCAAAATTGCCCAATCATTTAAAGCAATTTATTGTTGCCCAGAATTACGAAAAATACACGCCGATCGATCAAGCGGTGTGGCGTTATGTAATGCGTCAGAATTATAGCTATCTTAAAAATGTTGCTTACTATCCTTACATAAAAGGCTTACAACGAGCGGGTTTAAGTATCGAACACATTCCCGACCTGCAAACGATGAACGACAATCTGGGCAAGATTGGTTGGGGCGCCGTAACTGTTGATGGCTTTATTCCGCCAGCTGCTTTTATGGAATATCAGGCCTACCGTGTACTCGTCATTGCTGCCGATATCCGCCAGATTAATCACATTGAATATACACCAGCCCCAGATATTATACACGAAAGCGCTGGCCACGCACCTATTATTGCCGATACGGATTACAATAATTATTTAAGTTATTTCGGCTCCATTGGTGCAAAAGCCATGTTTTCGGCAAAGGATTTTGAACTTTACGAGGCCATTAGGAAACTATCGATTCTGAAGGAAGCCATAGATGCAGATGAGTTTCAGATTGCCAAAGCAGAAAGAGAGCTGCGCTACATCAGCGAAAACATGGGCGAACCTTCTGAAATGGCTTTGCTTGGTCGCTTGCACTGGTGGACGGTTGAGTATGGACTGATTGGCACTTTAGAAAACCCAAAAATTTATGGTGCTGGTTTGCTTTCTTCTATCGGTGAAAGTGCAACCTGTATGCAAAATGATGTGGAGAAACTTTGGTATAATATCGATACGATTAATTATGCTTACGATATTACTAAGCCACAGCCGCAGCTTTTTGTAACCGAAACATTCCAAAATCTGATTGATGTTTTGGAAACCTTTGCCAATACCATGGCCTTTAGAAAAGGTGGCACAGAAAGCATTATGAAAGCAATTGCCTGCAAAAATGTAGCCACAGCGGTTTATAGTTCGGGCTTACAGGTAAGCGGTGTATTTACCGACATTGGTGTGGGTACAAAAGATGAGGTAACCTTTATTAAAACCACCGGTGCTTCGGCATTAGCTTTTAATGGAAAACAACTGAACGGCCATGGGAAAGATTATCATGCTGATGGTTTTTCATCTCCTGTTGGTCGGTTAAAAGATGCTTCAAAAGCACTGGAAGATTATAGCACAGCTGAATTACAGGCTTTAGGGATAGATACAGACGAGAAAGTTGAACTTGTATTTGAAAGCGACATTAAAGTAATTGGTGTGGTTAAGGACATTATTACCGAAAGCAACAAGCTCCTTTTAATTGCCTTTAAAGATTGTACAGTTACAGAGCGCAATGGGAATATCTTGTTTAAACCCGAATGGGGCATTTATGATATGGCTATAGGCGAAACCATTGTTTCAGTTTTTAATGGGGCTGCCGATAAAGACGCTTATGAGGAGATTACACTAATTAGTAACGAGAAAACACATCATATTACTTATGATGATAAAACCCTAAAACTGCACAGTCTATACCAAACAGTAAGAGAGATTAGGGAAAGTGGCGAAGGTTTGGATAAGCTTGCCGAAATTTTCGCACAACTAAAATCGAATTATAGGCGGGATTGGCTTTGCGCATTGGAAATTCTGGAGATTATTTACCATAAAAAGATTTATCATCAGTTGGAAAAGGAAATTCAGGTTTATCTTGAAATAAAAGCTGGCAGGGAGCTCGATCATACGAAATTGATCAGCGATGGCTTACATGTAATTAAAAACCCGGTAAGCCAGTTGATTACAGAGGATTGATTTATCTCTATAATTTCATTAACTTTACGTTATGACAACCATCACAGTACAAGTAGATAACGAACAAAATGCTGCGCTTCTCGAAAAGATGCTTAAGGCATTATCTTTTGTAGAAGATGTTGATATAAAAAACCATCAGCCAAATATGGTGGAAGAGCCAAAAGGATCGTACCAGAAATTAAAAAAGGCAATTGATAATACTGAAGGCAATATTATGTTTAAAGACATTAAAGATCCGTCTAAATGGCAAAGTGATTTAAGAGATGAGTGGGAACGTAATATTTGATACAAATATTGTTATCTATTTATCTAAAAAACTTTTAGCTCCAGAAAAAGTATTTACAGAAAATATCATGTATTCTATTTCCATAATTTCAAAAATGGAATTACTTGGGTATGCATTTAATAGCAATCTTGAAGAAAACTATATTGGCGAACTAATAGATTCTTTAAACATTGTACCTTTAAATGATGCCGTAGTAAATATGACTATTGCGATAAAAAAAACAATAGGATAAAACTGCCCGATGCAATTATTTATGCTACAGCTCAAGTAATGAACGGAAAACTTTTAACAAATAATATTGCTGATTTTGAAAAAATAAATGGAAATGTTGAACTCTTTAACCCACTAAATTTATAAAACGTTTATTTCTTATCAATTTAAACCTTTTAACTTTACAACAATTTTTAACTTTTTTTAATGAACATTATAATTACAGGTGCAAGTAGTGGAATCGGTTTCGAAACTGCTTTAGAATTCAGCTTACAGAAAGAGAACAAAATTGTAGCCATTGCCCGATCGGCAGATAAACTTCGTAAGCTCTTAGAAATTGCTAAAGGCATTAATCCCGACTGTACGCTTTTACCCGTAGAATTCGACATTGTAAATGATGATTATGCCGCATTGGTTCCATTTTTAAAAGAACGATTAGGATCTGTTGACATCTTAATTAACAATGCAGGGGCCTTAATTAATAAACCTTTTTTAGAAACCACAGAAATTGAGCTGGGCGAAATGTTACAGAGCAACGTGATTTCACATTTCAGGATGATTCAGCATATTTTGCCGCTAATGCAAGCTGGAAGCCACATTGTAAACATCGGTAGTATGGGTGGTTTTCAAGGGAGCGTTAAATTTCCAGGGCTTTCGGCTTACTCGGCGAGTAAAGCAGCGCTGCACACCTTAACTGAATGTTTGGCGTTCGAATTGGCTGAAACAGGAATTAAAATCAATTGCCTTGCATTAGGATCGGCACAAACGGAAATGCTTGAAGCTGCTTTCCCTGGTTACCAAAGCCCTGTTATGGCCTTCGAAATGGGGAAATATGTTACCGATTTTGCTAAAACCGGACATAAATTTTTTAATGGCAAAATTTTACCTGTTGCTGTTACCACACCGTAATATCCATATTATTTAGTAATTTAGGTGCTAAATCGAAAAACTAAAAATCTATGGAAACGAATTCCCCATTTAAAACAGCCGACAGTGGAAAAAATGCAGCAATTGTTAGTTACATTTTCCTTATTGGCTGGCTTATATCGTACTTTGCGATGTACAAAGACAACAAAACAGCTTTATCTAGTTATCATTTAAGGCAATCTCTGTTACTACATTTGGGTATTATAGTAATTAATGTGGCCTTAACGATAATTATCATGATTTTGCCAACGGCAATTTTAGGATACCTAAGCTATCTGGCTTACATTGTTTACATTATTTTTATCATTTTGGGTGCCGTAAGTGCAAATAATAGTGAGCAGAAAGCTTTGCCACTCATTGGAGATAAAGCGCAAACCATGTTCCCAAGTATTTAATCGAAAATAAAATTTTAATCAGAAGTTCAGGCAATTGTCTGGACTTTTTTATTTGCACTCATTTTCAACATTTTAATCGACTTTGGATATTTTTTATATCTTTGGTTCCTACATATGAAGAAAATAATAGTCCCGATTGCGTTTTTCATTTTGTCTGCCACGGCAGGAAAAGCCCAAACCATCATACCGGCACAGTACCAAGAGTTAGTTAAAAAGCTTGTTGCCAGCCTCCCTAAAGAGAATCAATCATTAAACAATTCTTCAGCTAATCAATCTGAAAGTTTAATCGACTTTGCCAAAAGCATGTTGGGTATCCCTTATCGTTATGCAACAAGTAATCCTAAGGTCGGCTTTGATTGTTCAGGCTTTGTGAGTTATGTTTTCAGTAATTTTGGTTTTAAGGTTCCCCGATCTTCACGGGAGTTTAGCGCTACGGGCAAGGAAACCAGTTTAGAAAATGCCAAGGTTGGCGATGTACTTATTTTTACCGGGAGCAATTCGAGAATAAGAAGAATAGGCCATGTAGGCATTGTTTATTCAATTGACGAAAACGGGATCAAGTTTATCCACGCTTCTTCAGGCAAAGCACATGGTGTAACCATTACTGATTTTAATGGCCATTATAAGGCCCGTTTCATAAAAATTGTAAGTATTATATAACTTACTTTTTATATTTCCACATTCTTGTTTTGCCTTCTGCAAGCCATAGCAATGTGGTTACCAGTCTTTTCTGCCGGGTAGTTTCCGTTTTAGCTTCTTCAAGCCACAATACATAATCTTTTTTATTGGATGTGCTAAAATTCTGAAAAACCGCTAATGCTTCGGGATCTTCCTGCAAAGCTTCCACTAAATATTCGGGAATCACTAATTCCTTCTTCTCAGTAGACTTTGGTTTTGCCGGCAATTTTACATTGTTTTCGTTTAATTGAATTGCCTGTTGTATGTAAGCGATTAGAACCTCATCTGGAGGTAAGTCTTCCAAAGATGTTATTTTCCCCAACAAACCCATTGCTTCTGAACGTTCTTTGAAAATACCATACTCATCTTGCATTAACGATCCTTTCCAAAAACCAAAAGTGCAATGATGTTTAAAGGATGCCATGTGGCAAACCGTACCTTTAAAATCAAAAAATGGCATGCTCCATTTCATTTTTTCTTCAATCCGCGCATCGGCCTTATGTACCAGATTTCTTAAATGATCTAAAATAGGAATAGCAAATTCTGCCGAATTAATGATGTACTGATCTACCTGAACAATTGTATGCATAGCTTAAAAATTACCTTAATAAATTTAAAGCAAAACTACCTTTAAAGCAAGCTCTACCGCTCCGCTATGAAGAAACTTTTTTGCCAGTTCGTGCAGCTCTCTTTCCCGGTTGGTTATATCACCTATGGTAGCATCAAGCACTTCTTTTACTTCCGCATGGGTACTGATCAGGTCGATTTCTTCGTCGCTTGGTAAATGTTCAACGTTTCCTAACATGCCCAAATCATTTCCTGATAATACTTTAGAAAAACGGACCGAATGTGGTAAACGGTCTACGCCTATGCCCAGTTTAGCTAAAGGTTTTGCCACTTTAAACAAATTGTCGCCTGTAACCCTACAATACCAATCACCTCCTAAACGGGCTACAAGGTCGATCTTATGCTGATCAATCCTACCATTTTCATCTAAAATAGCTTCATTAATATGAATCACCTTTATTTCGGCCAGAACCAGGTTCCCTGCACCATGATGATCGCCTAATGAAATTACCTCATTTACAACACATTCAAACTGTACCGGAGCTTCTGCTACCCTTGGTGGCCGAACCAGATCAGATTTTAACATGGTAAATCCCGCTTTCTCGAATTCGTTTACGCCTTTGGCATATTCGGTACTGGCCAAACTCATTTGCTGCACCATATCGTAATTTACAATATTGATGACGCATTCTTTAACCTGCAGTACATTTTCAAGGCTATGTTTGGTGGTATTATCGCGCACCCGCCTCGACGGCGAAAAAATACAGATCGGTGGATTTGTACTAAACATATTAAAAAAACTGAAAGGGCTTAAATTAATATTCCCTTCGGCATCGATAGTGGAGGCAAAGCAGATCGGTCGCGGAGCGATAGCGTATTGCAAATAATTTTGCAGCTCAACGGGGGTTAAATCAGAGGTATTTAAAGTTAGCACAGGTAGTTAAGTTTACAATTTGAAAGGATTAAATGGAGATTAAACTTTAAACCGGTCGTCATTTCGGGCGGACCCGATAGCTATCGGGTGAAACGTAGTCGAGAACCCCAAGGCTCAGCGAAGCTAAATCTATAATAGATCTCTCTCCCGAAAGTTCGGGACTGCACTTCAGTCGAGATGACGCCTTTTTTATTAGATTTATCATTGATAACATCTAATAGAAAAAAGGCCATGAAATGAATCCGATAGCTATCGGATCAGAATTAGGACCACATTATTCAAGCACGGATGATTAAACAAAAACGTTAAAGAACCTTTTTACTTCTTCAGCGCCAAAATCGAAAAATCGGTATCTGCTTTAGTAATCGTATTGGTTAAAGCACCAAGGCCTGTTATTTCCATTTCCACAACATCCCCCGGCTGTAACCACTGTACTTTATAATTTGGATCGTTAAGTAAACCGGTACCGTTTAATTCTAAGAAACACCCCGTACCCACTGTTCCTGAACCAATTACGTCCCCTGGAAGAATATCTACACCATAAGCACAACGTTCTATAATTTCGGCAAATGTCCAGTCCATATCGGCAGCATTTCCTTTCGAAACTTCGATACCATTTACCCGGCAGGTCATTTTAAGATCGTAAGCATTACCGACATGTCCTTCTTTAGGCGCAACTTTATATTGCAATAATTCATCAGGTGTTACCAACCACGGGCCAATTACGGTAGAAAAATCTTTTCCTTTTGCTGGGCCCAAATTCAACAACATTTCTTCCATCTGCAAGGTACGGGCACTCATATCGTTCATTACCATATAACCGGCAATGTATTCATCAGCCTCAGTAGCTTTAATATTTCTACCTTTTTTACCAATAACAATGGCAACTTCCAATTCGAAATCGAGTTTATCAAAATGATCTGGCATACATTCGATTTCGCCAGTACCCTGAATAGCGTTGTGATTGGTAAAATAAAAGATCGGATACTCATCAAATTGAGGGATCATATCAACCTTTCTATTTCTACGTGCCGCAGCAACATGCTGCCTGAAAGCGTATCCATCGCGACAACTGGTAGGATGTGGAACAGGCGCCAAAATCTCATAAAAAATTTCTTCCTTAGCAGCTAAACTACCATCTTTTATTTGATCGTCTATCCTTTTTGCTCTTTCCATTAACACTTCACCACCTTGCAAAAACGTACTCATATTATCTGGAAGCAACTTATCGCAACTATTTAAGTTATAAATATGTCTGTTGATAAATATACCAAGATGCTCCCTGTCTTCGGTTTTATAAGATACTAGTTTCATATATGATTTGGTTAAATACGCGGTAAAGCTAAGAAATTAGGCCATTCAAAATAAAACTTAAACGTTATTATTTTAACACAGTATATTTCTGAAGGTTTGATTTAATTAAAGGAAAATCTTTTGCCTGAAGTGCATTATAATGTTTTTTGTTGGAGAGTAATCCACCAAGTAATAATCCACCCGATACCCCAACAGGTACGCCTGCAGCAATAAGCACTACCGACTCGACCAATTTGTCGCTTTTGGCGGCCAATACAAAAAATGTTAAACCTCCGGCAATGGCCAGCGGTGCAGCTATCCCTTTACGGTGAATGTATAATGCACTGATGCTATCGGCGCTTAATTTGATGGTATCCTTCCGGTTCCTGATAATGGTTAAACCATCATCGGCTGCAGCGTAAAAAGAACCCCTTGTTGCTTTTCCACTTCGGTCTATAACCCTAATGGTGTACTTGGCATTTTGTTGCGCAAAAGTAGCATAGCTCAAGGCTAAAAAAAATAAGCATGTAAAAATAAATTTCATCGGGATGATCATATAGTAAGTAATTAAAGGTAATTAAAATTTCAACTTTTAAATAAAATACTTACCTTGGTGCCATTAAAACCATGATCTTAAAAGCATTACATATTAATCTAGTAAACGACGCTATTGCGGCCCGTCGCTATAAGATGCTATCCAAGCTGATCATGGCTCAATATTCTCTGTAATTTTTATTTACCCTTTCTTTTTAATTGAAACGCATTACCGTTTTGATTGTTAATTCATTAGGATTTTTTCTTTTCTAACCATAACATCATTTAATTATGCCTATTTATCATAAATCGGGGCAGATTCCAGCTAAACGTCACACGGTTTTTCGCAAACCTGATGGAAATCTTTATGCCGAAGAATTGGTATCAACCGAAGGTTTTTCAAGTTTATATTCATTGGTTTATCATTGTCACCCACCAACCATTGTAAAACATTTGGGCGAAGCGTACAGTGTTGAGCCAAAAATTGCACGCGAAAAACACTTGAAACACACGAGTTTAATCGGTTTCAATATTAAACCTGAAGATGATTTTCTAAAAAGCAGAAAAGCTGTCCTGGTAAATAGCGATCTACACATCGTTTTGGCAGCGCCAAGAAAATCGATGACCGATTATTTCTACAAAAACAGCCAGGCAGACGAGATGATCTTCGTACATGAGGGTTCTGGAAAGCTGAAAACAGGATTCGGAGAAATTAAGTTTGCTTATGGCGATTATCTGATCATCCCAAGGGGGACCATTTACCAGATGGAGTTTGATACTGAACAAAATAGGCTGTTCATTGTCGAAAGTTTTAGTCCGTTAAGACCACCAAAAAGATATTTAAATCAGTTTGGACAGTTAATGGAACATGCACCTTACTGTGAGCGTGATTTAAGACTACCCGAAAACCTGCAAACCTTTGATGAATACGGCGATTTTAAAGTACTGATTAAAAAACAGGGGGTAATTTACCCATATACCTACGGTACACATCCTTTTGATTATGTAGGCTGGGATGGTTATCATTATCCATACGCTTTCTCTATCCACGATTTTGAGCCTATAACAGGCCGTTTGCACCAACCACCTCCGGTTCATCAAACTTTCGAAGGACACAATTTTGTGGTTTGCTCTTTTGTTCCCCGTAAATACGATTATCATCCTGATTCTATCCCTGCACCTTACAACCATAGCAATGTAGATAGCGACGAAGTACTTTATTATGTGGATGGTGATTTTATGAGCCGCAAGAGCGTTGTTAAAGGGCAAATTACCTTACACCCAGGAGGTATTCCACATGGGCCACATCCGGGTACGGTAGAAAAATCGATCGGAAAAGAAAAAACAGATGAGCTTGCGGTAATGATCGATCCTTTTAAACCTTTAATGCTTACACAGGATGCCCTGGATATCGAGGACGAAAATTATCATAAAAGCTGGCAGATTAACATAGAGTAAAGCTAGGATGATTAAGATCTCGGGATTATAGGATTAAGCTCTTTAAAGTAACATGCACAGTTAACCGATTTAAACAATTAAGCGGTTAACCATTTAAAAATAACAACAACAATGGAAACACAAACATTCGCAGAAAAAATATCAAAAGCACCAGATTTTCTGCCTATCAACGGAACAGATTATATCGAATTTTATGTAGGTAATGCTAAACAAGCGGCTCACTACTACAAAACCGCATTTGGGTTTCAAAGCCTGGCTTATGCCGGACCAGAAACTGGTGTACGCGATCGTTCATCATATGTATTACAACAAGGAAAAATCAGACTGATCCTAACCACGGCATTAAAGTCAGATCATCCAATAGCAGAGCACGTAAAAAAACATGGCGACGGTGTAAAAGTATTAGCGCTTTGGGTAGACGATGCTTACAGTGCCTTTGAAGAAACCACAAAACGTGGTGCGAAACCCTATTTGGCCCCTCAAACTTTAACTGATGAAAATGGTGAGGTTAGGATGAGCGGTATTTATACTTACGGCGAAACCGTACACATGTTTATAGAGCGTAAAAACTATGCCGGAACTTTTATGCCAGGTTATCGTGTATGGGAAAGCGATTATCAACCTGCAGATGCTGGCCTTCTATATATCGACCATTGTGTTGGTAATGTAGGATGGAACCGCATGAATGAAGCCGTACAATGGTATGAGGATGTAATGGGCTTTGTAAATATCTTATCTTTTGACGATAAACAGATTAATACCGAGTACTCGGCTTTGATGAGTAAGGTAATGAGTAATGGAAATGGCTTTTCGAAATTCCCGATTAATGAACCTGCCGAGGGCAAAAAGAAATCGCAGATTGAAGAATACCTGGAATATTATGAGGGTGAAGGTGTTCAGCACATTGCTGTTGCCACTAAAGATATTGTTAAAACAGTTAAAGAACTGAAAGCACGTGGGGTGGAGTTTTTAAGTGCACCACCAGAGGCCTATTACGACATGATGCCACAACGTGTAGGTAAAATTGATGAAGAAATATCTTTATTGGAAAGCCTGGGTATTTTAGTCGATTGTGATGAAGAGGGATATTTGTTGCAGATTTTCACTAAACCAGTTGAAGACCGCCCTACCCTTTTCTTCGAGATTATTCAGCGTAAAGGTGCACAAAGCTTTGGTGCTGGTAACTTTAAAGCCTTATTTGAATCGTTAGAACGCGAGCAGGAATTAAGGGGCAATTTATAATATCATCCGTAATTTAAACTTAGGGCAATCAGTTATCTGGTTGCCTTTTTTTTTACCCATTTTTAGGTATGCATTAATCAAATAATTATTTAAATTTAGATACACACAAATATTTAAACCTTAAGAATTATGAAAACAAAATTAATCCTGGTTTTACTACTGGCGGCATCCATTAATGGCTTCGCCCAAACAAAGACCGAAACTGTTAAAGCCATCAATCTATTGTTAGCCAAAGCGATCGGAGGAACTGATAGTGCAATAGTTGGGGGTAAAAAAACCGAATTTACTTTAACCGCCAATTCTTTTTCTGTTGAGGAAGAAAAGAAATACGGAATCTTTAAAATTGCAAAAATTTTTAAAAGTCCAGACAAAGAAGAAAGCACCGGTACATCGGCAATAAGTGACTGGAAAGGCTTTAAGGTTAGTCCTGAACAGAATAGTACAACCCTCAAATCAATTTATCCTGTTTTCGAAAAGCGTGAAGGTGAGCCTGACAATGATAAAAATGGAATTAAATATTATTGTTTAGCTGGTGATGAAAATAAATTGATAACGGCGTTAATGCATCTGCAAAATCTTTATTCAAAATAAGTAATTAACTTAATCATTATAAAAGCCGGAAATTAATTTCCGGCTTTTTCGTTATTTATTTATTTGCTGTTTTAAATCCAGCAATCAATTTATAAATCATACCACTCCGAAAGGTTGGTCAAAATAGGCAATAATGCCAATCCCTTTTCAGTCAGATGGTAATCTACCCTAACCGGAACCTCAGCAATAATTTCCTTGGTCAGTAACTTATTTGCTTCCAGTTCTTTTAATTGTTTGCCTAAAGCCTGATCAGATATAGTAGGAAGTACATTTTTCAATAAGCTGAAGCGGTTCATTCCTTCAAAAATATGGATCAGGATCAATGCTTTCCATCTTCCTGAAATAATATCTAACGCACCGTTTATACGGCATGAATTAAGCAAAAAAGCCTTATTTAACGCATTCGAGGAACTTTCTTTAATCATAACTCACTTTTTTTTGAGTAACTCCAAATAAAACAAGCCATTGCATGCCGTGTTTTTTAAATTCAACTTTGACGAAGTTAAGAAAAAGAGGACTGAATTTTTTCACGACTAAATCATAACTGTCAGTTAATTACAATATTATGAAAGCAATTACATTAAAAGAATTCGGTAATACAGAAAATTTTAAATTGGAGAACTATCCCGTTCCAAAACCTAAAAATGATGAGGTACTAATCAAATTAAAAGCAACTGCCTTTAATCCTATTGATTACCAAATGCGTCTGGGAAGAAGGGAAAGCCACATGATGAATTCTCCTATTTTAGGACGTGAACTTGCAGGAATAGTGGAAGAAATTGGCGAGAACGTTAAAAATTTTAAGTTAGGAGATGAAATTTACGCTGCTTCAGGCAGTGGCGGATCAAACGGTAGTTATGCACAATACATGACATTGACAGAAAAACGAGTTGCGCTGAAACCAAAAAATATAACTTTCGAGGAAGCTGCAGCGATTCCTTCTGCTGGTTTAACGGCGTGGCAAACCTTTAGCCGACTTCATATTAAAAAGAAAGACAGTATTTTCATCACGGGAGGAAGCGGTGCTGTAGGATCTTTTCTTATCAGGTTATTAAAACCCAAGCATCTTGATCAAATTATAACCATCGCAGGAAGCTTAGAAAGTATAGATGCGATTAAAGCCATTGGATTAAAAGAATCACAAATAATAGATTATCGTAATCCGGATCTCGAAAGCCTTATACTAAATGCAAATCACAATCATTATTTCGATTTTACAGTGGATATAGTTGGCGATAAATCAGCAGAAATTGCAGCAAATATGCTTAAAGTGAATGGCGTATATGCAGATATAACATTTTTAGGCACACAAAAAACCCGGGAAACCTTATTTGATAAAGGAGCTTCAGTGCTCAATATTTCAAATTATGCTTTCACACTCGATAACAACCTGAACTGGTATGGAAACACCTTGAGGAAAATCACCGGCTTGATTGAAGCTGAAAAATTAGCTGCCCCATCAATAAATGTTTTGGGCAATTTTTCTTTAAAAACCGTACAGCAAGCGCATAACATTATGGAAAACAATTTAACCAGAGGAAAGAAACTAGTGATGACGATAGACTATTGATTTAATTCTTCACTAAAACTTCATAATTGAAGTGCACCTTTGATATAACAAAACACGAAGCGATTTCAATTTTGTTAAATTCTAAAAACTCATAATTAGTTTTTTAGTTTTCCGGTTACCCTTATCTGATACCTCATGTATTGCAAAATACATGAGGTTTTTTTTATTCAAAATTCTGCACCAAGAGCGCATAAATTATGCAATAGGTTTATTTAAAAAAAAGCAATAACTTACGGTTATTGAACCACAACAACTCAAATTATGCTTACTAAAGAATTAGGAATATTAATGATTATCTGTTGTGGAGCTTTGAAAATGCCGTTTCAGGAAATAAGCAAACAGATAAAGCAGGGCAAAATCACGGCTTTTCAAAAGTCTGAATCATCAAAATCAATGTTAAATGATACTATCAACAGGCGAAACACCGTTTACGTGAAAGAAGTCAAATATACCCACAATAGCAATTCAGGTACATTTGCCAAAATCATGATTAAAAACACAACCAAACATGTAATAACTGATATTTCTTTTTGTCTGGATGGTTATGTGGCTAAAGGCTGCAATAAAGCATATGATATAAAACAGAAGATTAACCTTAAACCTAATCAATCATTCACCATTTCCCAGCGTTTAGTTAAGGATGATTGTGAAGTTCATGTGATCAAAAGCCTTCGCATTCAATACAGTATAGAAGTTAACTTTTTGCTTGACTAAAAGAGGCTTGTCCTATAAATGACTAAGCTTGTATATAAAAGATTGATTGCCACCTAGCACCTTGTATCTTACTCGGCACTTTCTTTAAGCATCTGATAAAGGTCTGTTGCCCCTCCATCAAACTTAGTTCCATTTACATAAAATGAAGGTGTGCCGTTTACGCCACTCCGTACACCACTATCAAAATCATTTTCTATTTTGCTTTTGATTTCTTCCGAAGTGCTGTCTTGCTGAAATTGCTCCAGATCTAAACCAATCGTTTCAGCCAATTCGTCGAACAGCTCGCCATCTAAACGGTATTGATTTTCGTAAAGTGCATCGTGCATTTCCCAAAACTTACCTTGTAAACCTGCCGCTTCTGCAGCAATGGCAGCCGGAAAAGCAAACTCATGAGCATTTGCCAAAGGAAAATGACGGAAGATAAATTTGATCTGATGCCCGAATGTTTCTTCAATTTCCTTCATAATCGGATAGGCATTACCGCAATATGGGCATTGATAATCACCAAATTCGACAATGGTTACACTCGCTGAATCATCACCTTGGATGTGGTCTTGATTGTTTACCTCAGGTTTTAAAGTACTCATAGCTTATTTCTTGTTTAATTGCTCCAATGCGTCTAAAATTCCGTCAGCGCCAGGGTTAACGGCTATTGGCGACAAATAACTCCAGGCAATTTTCCCTTCTTTATCTATAACAAAAAGTGCCCTTTTGCTTTCGCCAAGGTCTTCATCGTATACACCATAAGCTTTTGATACTGCGCCTTTTGGTTCAAAATCGGCCAAAAGTGGAAAATGCAGTTTTCTATTTTCTTGGAAAGCGAGGTGGCACCAAACACTATCAACAGAAACACCAAAAATCTGTGCATCATACTTATTAAAATATTTTAGCATTTCGTTGTAAAGCGCCATTTGGTCGCTGCATACCGGGCTCCAATCTGCAGGATAAAAAGCCAGGATAACATTTTTACCTTTAAAATCTTTAAGTTTTATTTTCTGATCGGGAGTAGCATTCAATTCGAAATCTGGTGCTATAGCGCCTTTTTCTAACATATTAAGGAGTTTAAAATTTAAATCATTTATTAAACAAAGCTGGATCTGCGTTGTTTGCAACAAATTTTAGCCTAATTTTTGTCTTTTGATTAAGTAAGACTGAAGGACAGGGTAAAACCCATCGTTCATATCGGCATCAATTAAGTCGATTTTATATTGGGCGCATTTTAGCGCAATCTGCTGTCGGTATGAGGAAACTGCTGTTGTATAATTTTCCTTTACCTGATTGGTATGTACTTTAATCGTTTCGCCGGTTTCCATATCGATAAACTGGTATGGGCGGTTCTCAAAATTGAAATCGACTTCTTTTGATTTATCTACCACGTTAAAAACCACCACTTCATGTTTGTTGAATTTTAAATGCTGCAAAGCATCAAAAAACTCGTCTGTTTTATCTGTATTCGTTTGTGTATTAAAAAGATCGCTAAAAACAATTACCAATGAACGTTTATGAATCAATTCGGCTACCTGGTGCAAAGCTTCGCTTAAATTAGTCTGCGCATTTACCTTGGGTTTATTTAACAGCTCTTCCAATTGTGTAAACAGATATTTCTGATGTACGGTAGTAGACTTTGCTGGCGAATTCAACAGTATTTCATCTGTAAATAAGCTTAAACCAAAAGCATCGCGCTGTTTCTTCAACAGGTACATCAAAGATGCAGTAGCTTGTATGGAGAAAATCAGTTTGTTATTTTTAGGTTCAGGAAAGTACATTGATGAGGAAACATCAATCACAAACTGACAACGCAAATTGGTTTCTTCCTCGAAACGTTTACTGTAAAGTTTATCTGTTTTGGCGTATAGTTTCCAGTCGATATTTTTAACATTATCGCCATTATTATACTGGCGGTGCTCTGCAAATTCGACCGAAAAGCCATGAAACGGGCTTTTATGCAGCCCGGTAATAAAACCTTCTACCACCTGCTGTGCAAGCAATTCTAAATTACCATAGCTTGTTTCGTTTTCGTAGTTTACAGCCTGCATAGGGTAAAGCTAATAAAAGATTTATTAAAAAAAATTAAAAAACTACCCAAGACTTTCGAAGTTCACAGGTCTAAGCACCGGCTAACTACAAACTGTGAATTGCAAACTGCAAATTGATAAGGGCGTTTCCCTAATCCCGATGAATCGGGAAAGGGTCGGGCTTTGCAGGGCTGCGCTATGCTCCGGTACCGATGAAGGACCGGTACTAAACCCTTACAATCCCTAACGCGAAACCCACCGCTTTAAAGACCTGGCAAACCTGAGCAATTTGATGACCCGACTGTGCTACTATCCTTTGGTTAATAAACCCGATTGCAGTGGTAGCTGCCGGCTTCACGCCGGCACTACAAACGGAAAGCGGGGCCGAAAACCCCAATGAAAAACTGAACCCACATTTTCAAAAACAAATAAAATGATTTAAAACAAAAAATCCCGAGCTCAATAAATGAATTCGGGATCTATATTTTATAATTACTTAACTTACTTCTTAGCTATTCTAAACAAATGACCATTATCGGTTACAGAATAAAGCGCTCCATCTTTTCCTTCTACCATATCGCGGAAACGTTCGCCTTTACCTTCCAGCAATCGCTCTTCACCAACAATTTTATCATCTTTTATCACCAATCTGATAATATGCGAACCACCCAAACCGCCTACAAATAAATTCCCTTTCCATTCGGCAATGCTGTTGCTATTGTAAAACGCAATACAGCCGGGTGAAATACTTGGATTCCAGTAGTAAACGGGTTGCTCCATGCCATCTTTCTGCTGAATACCATCGCCTACTTTTTTACCACTGTATTCTGTTCCATAGGTAACAATTGGCCAGCCATAATTTTTGCCTGGTTTAATAATGTTCACCTCATCACCACCTTTAGGGCCAAATTCGGCTTCCCACAAATCACCGGTTAAAGGATTGATGGCTAAACCATCTGGATTCCGCAATCCATAGGCATAAATTTCTGGTTTTGCATCTGCCTTGCCTGCAAACGGTCCATTCGCAACCGCTTTTCCATCGGTAGTAAGGTGTAAGATTTTACCCAAAGAAGAATTTAAATACTGCGCCTGGATTCTGATATCACCACCAGAGCGTTCGCCTGTACTTACAAACAGGTTGCCGTTTTTATCAAAAACAATGCGCGAGCCGTATTGAAGTTTACCGCCGTAAGCTGGTGTCGCACGGTAAATAACCTTCTGATTTTCTATCGTAGTTTCGCTTGCAGATAATTTACCTTTGGCAATAGCCAATAAAACACCTTTATCCTGAGGTTCTGAATAAGCCCAATAAATCAATCTATTTTTAGCAAAATTCGGATCTAAGGTTACATCCAATAAACCGCCCTGGCCAGATGGATCTACCTTGGGTAAACCGGTTATCTTTTTGCTTAATTTCCCATCAGGAGTAAGAATTACCATGGTACCCTGCTTTTGTGTAATTAGAAAACCACCGTTTGGAAGAACTGAAATAGCCCATGGATTTTCCAACTTTTCATTAATAATCGTGATATTCAGAGGCGTTTTGGTTTTTACTCCCCCAATTCGGGTCTGCCCGGCAAATGCTGGCTTATAATCTGCTGATGGTTCATTCGTTTCAACAGGATTTTGCGCCGATACACATGCAATATTTGCACAGTTTAGGGCTAAACCTGCCAATAAAATACCTAAAGTTTTATTGTTAAATAGGTTAATAGACATGATTGTTAGTTTTTTATTAAAGAAACAAAAATAAGTTTGCAATAAAAAACCCAAATCCATCAAATGAACTTGGGTTTTAAATATGTTACAAGCCTTTAGGCTTTGGTTTTTCTACTTTAAGCTTAAACTAGGCTAATTGCTTGTTTAATTTTTCTGCTAATACTGATTTTGGAACAGCACCAACTTGTTTGTCAACAACCTGACCATCTTTAAAGTATAATAAAGCCGGGATGTTGCGGATACCAAACTGCATTGAAATTTGAGGGTTGTTATCAACGTTTACTTTTCCAACTACCGCTTTTCCATCATATTCTTTAGCGATTTCTTCTACTACAGGACCAACCATGCGACAAGGGCCACACCATTCTGCCCAAAAATCTACCAACACGGGTTTATCTGATTTTAATACAAGCTCCTCGAAGTTTGCATCTGTGATTTCTAATGCCATAATTATTTTTTTTATGTTCAAATATATGTATTCAATTGTAATGCCAACCCATCTGTAGTGTCAATTTGACATTAGGTAAACTCTTTTATCCGCACGTCACCCTGAACTTGTTTCAGGGTCCATCACGATTACGATGCTGATCCCGAACATTCGGGACAGCATGACGCCCAAGAACGCCTTACACCTTAGTTCAACTTGTAATTTACAACATTAAGGCCGAGTAATTGTTCTAAAAACTTATTGTTTGGATTTATTTTAAGATTTTTTGATGGCATATCCAACATAATCTCCTTTTCCCGATCAAAAATAGCGAAGTTAAGTTGGCAGTTTTGTTGCTCAGAGTTTGCCTTATTGTCTGCTAATATAGCTTCAATCTCGCGCATCAGCTGATCGTTAACCCGCTCAATCGGCACCTGGATAGTTAAACTTTTAGCTAATTTATCCCTCAGCTCAGACATTAAGTTAATTGAAGTAATTTTAAACTCCCAATCGCCTGCTTTGCCGAAGCGTTCACCAACTCTACCCCTAATCTGTAGGAAATACCCTTCGGTTAAAAACGATTTAAATTTTAAAAAATCTTCTCCGAACAAAGCCATTTCACTCGCATCTTCATAATCTTCGAAAACAAAGGTACCAAATGGCTTACCCGTTTTGGTAATCCGCTGTGATGCGGTTACCACAAGGCCTCCTACACAAAGCTCACGGTTTTTCAGCTTTTCGAATTCGGCCAAAACCTCTTCATTATTATCGCCCATACGTACTTTATTAATGATACTCAGCTGTTTAACGCCATGGGTACAGAATTTATCGAGTTCGAGTTTATAATTATCTAAAGGGTGGCCAGAAAGGAAAATCCCAATAGCATCTTTCTCATACTTTAACCTGTCCATTAATGCCCATTCTGGCGAAACTGGCAAGCTTGGTTCTAAAATAAGATCGGCCTTAGAGCCACCGAATAAGGAAGCTTGTGACGTACTTTCATTATTCTGAAAATCGTTGGCATATTTAATAATCTTTTCAATGCCATTCATTTTATCGTTCGGGCCGATATAAAAATACTGCGCCCTATGTCCGCCAAATGCATCGAAAGCACCGCTATACACGAAACTCTCGTAAGCTTTTTTATTTACAATGCGGGTGTTGGAACGCTTGGCAAAATCGTACACATTACCATAAGGCCCATTTGCCAATCTTTCTTCGATAATACTTTCTACCGCCTTTTCTCCAACACCTTTTACTGCCGACATTCCAAAACGAACTTCGCCCTTAGCATTTACCGAGAATTTGAGGTCGGATTCGTTCACATCGGGGCCTAATACTGTTACACTCATCTGGCGACACTCTTCCATAAAGAAAGCTACCTGTTTAATATCACTCATGTTGTTAGACAGTACCGCAGCCATATATTCGGCAGGGTAATGTGCTTTTAAGTAGGCTGTTTGATAGGCAATCCATGCATAACAGGTAGAGTGCGATTTGTTGAAAGCATAGGATGCAAATGCTTCCCAATCTTTCCATATTTTTTCTAAAGTTGTGGCATCGTGACCTTTCTCGGCCGCTTGTTTCACAAACTTTGGTTTCATTTTATCCAGAACGTCTTTCTGTTTCTTACCCATCGCCTTACGCAGCACGTCGGCCTCACCTTTGGTAAATCCGGCCAGTTTCTGCGATAAAAGCATTACCTGTTCCTGGTAAACCGTAATTCCATAGGTTTCTTTCAAATACTCTTCGCAGGCATCCAAATCGTACTTAATTTCTTCTTCGCCATTTTTACGGCGAACGAAACTTGGAATATACTCCATTGGGCCTGGGCGATATAGCGCGTTCATTGCAATTAAATCGTCGAAAACCGTTGGTTTCAGCTCCTTCATGTATTTCTGCATGCCCGGACTCTCATACTGGAAAATCCCGATGGTTTCACCACGCTGGAAAAGCTCATAGGTTAATACATCATCAATTGGGAAATTATCCGGATCAAGATCTATACCAAACCGTTTTTTAACCAGTTTTACGGTATCCTTTATCAGGGTAAGGGTTTTTAAGCCCAAAAAGTCCATCTTTAATAAACCCGCGCTTTCTACAACCGAGTTATCAAATTGGGTAACATATAAATCAGAATCTTTTGCAGTGGAAACGGGAACGAAATTGGTAATATCGCTTGGCGTAATAATTACCCCGCAGGCATGAATACCGGTGTTCCGTAAAGAGCCTTCTAAAATCTGTGCCTGTTGAATGGTTTCGGCACTCAAATCTTTTAATGCGCCAAGGTTTTTCAATTCAACAACGCGTTCATATTCATCAGGGCGCAAAGCTTCTTTCAGTGTTTTCTCATCCAGCGTGAAGATTTTCGCGAGCTTCATGTTCGGGATCAGCTTGGCAATCTTATCTGCTTCAAAAAGTGGCAGATCTAATACCCTCGCTGTATCGCGGATGGAAGATTTGGCTGCCATAGTTCCATAAGTGATAATCTGCGCCACCTGGCTGGAGCCGTATTTGCCAATTACATATTCCATTACACGGCCACGGCCCTCATCGTCAAAATCGATATCAATATCGGGCATGGATACACGATCGGGATTTAAGAAACGCTCAAAAAGGAGATCGTACTTAATGGGATCGATATTCGTAATCCACAAACAATAAGCCACCACCGATCCGGCTGCAGAACCACGGCCGGGTCCTACCGAAACATCCCTTCGGCGAGCTTCGGCAATAAAATCCTGTACAATTAGGAAATAACCCGGATAACCGGTTTTTTCAATGGTCTGTAATTCGAAATCTAAACGTTCGATAACCTCAGGGGTTAACACGCCATAACGTTTTTTGGCACCTTCATAAGTAAGGTGACGCAAAAATTTATTTTCTCCACGTTTCCCTCCATCGGCCTCATCTTCCGCTACTAAAAATTCTTCTGGAATATCGAATTTAGGTAAGAGTACTTCGCGGGCAAGTTTATAGATTTCGATCTTATCTACAATTTCTTTAATATTTACAATCGCCTCTGGCAAATCGGCAAAAAGCGATTTCATTTCATCACCAGATTTGAAATAATATTCTTGATTGGGCAAACCATAACGGTAACCGCGCCCACGGCCAATTGGCGTTGCCTGTTTTTCGCCATCTTTTACACAAAGCAAAATATCGTGCGCATTTGCATCCTTCTTGTTAATGTAATAGGTATTATTGGTGGCTACCAATTTAACAGCATGCTTTCTAGCCAGTGCAATTAACGATTCGTTTACACGGTCTTCATCTTCCTGGTTGTGACGCATTACCTCCACATAGAAATCATCTCCAAACATGTTCTTCCACCAGATCAGCGCTTCTTCAGCCTGGGTTTCGCCCATGTTTAAAATTTTGTTCGAAATCTCTCCGGATAGGTTGCCCGATAAAACAATAATATCATCTTTATACTGCTCAATTACCTCCCTATCGATACGGGGCACGTAATAAAAGCCTTTGGTATAAGCGATAGAAGACATTTTAGCTAGATTGTGATAGCCTTTTTTATTCTTCGCCAACAGTACCATCTGGTAACCGTTATCTTTTGCAGTCCGGTCTAAGTGATTGTTACAAACAAAAAATTCTACCCCAACAATCGGTGTCATTACCACTTCAGTTGGGCGCTCGCCTGCCTCAATTGCGGCAGCATTTTTTGCTTCGGCAGCTTTGTTATGGTTTAAAACATGATTTACAAAGTGGAATGCCCCCATCATATTTGCATGATCAGTCATGGCTACCGCCGGCATTTTTTGTGCTGCCGCAGCTTTTACCAGATCAGGAATACTGATGGTACTTTGTAATACAGAAAATTGAGTATGGTTGTGTAAATGTACAAAAGTTGCTGCTGCAAGCTCTTGTTTATTTCCTGCAAGTTCCTGTTTCGAAATCCCCCCGCCCTCAGCTTTTTGTAAACGCTTGCGGATTTCATCAGAAGCAGCTTTTAAATTGATGTGTTTTAAACCAACTCCTTCAATTGTAGCTGGGTTTACCTCTCTAAAACGAGGAAAATATTCAACGTCAACCTGTAGTTCTTCTTTTTTAAAAACCTCTCTTTTTACCAATTCCAAGAAACAACGTGTAGTTGCTTCCACATCGGCAGTTGCGTTGTGGGCTTCGTTAAAAGGAACACCAAACAGATAAGCGTGTAACTCGGTTAAGGTTGGCAGTTTAAACCTTCCGCCCCTACCTCCCGGCAATTGTAAAAGCTGGGCGGTAACTTCGGTACAGGTATCCAAAACCGGCATTTCTGCCAAGCGGTTGGCCACACCAAAACGGTGAAACTCACAGCCCATAATGTTTACGTCGAAACCAACATTCTGGCCTACTATAAACTTGGCTTTAGCTAAAACTTCATTAAACTTGGCTAGCATTTCGTCGAAACCGATACCTTGTTCGGCAGCTAGTTCGGTAGAAATACCATGTATCCGTTCTGCATCGTACGGAATATTAAATCCCTCTGGTTTAACCAGATAATCCTGATGTTCAACCAGTCTCCCCATCTCATCGTGCAGTTGCCATGCAATCTGTATACAACGCGGCCAATTATCCGTATCGGTAATGGGTGCATTATAATTACGTGGTAAACCAGTGGTTTCAGTATCAAAAATTAAGTACATATTGTGCGGCAAAGAATTAACCGTTTTAGAAAAATAACGGTTCTTCAAAAATAAGGAATTTGAGGGTTGAAGTTGTCAGGATTTTATCAACAAAATTTAACGAGCAAACCTATCAGGTTTTAAAAACCTGATAGGTTTTTTTTAAAGCATTAATTCCGAACTCATTATCATTTTGTTCTTTTTAACCCTTTATTTTTTCTGAAAATGAGTGCTTCGTTTTTCATCGGGATGTCAGTCCCGCTATACGCTTTACTCCGTTGCACTACGTGCTCGCTACTATCGGGTTTAGATAACAAAAGTCTGTGGTCAAAACTTAAAAAAGCCACAGTCAAAAAAGCTAATGCAACAAATCGTTAAAATAGTTATCGTTTGCAACGAGGATATATTTTAGCTTGCTAAATAAAGTTAAACTTGGTTAATAAAAAAGATATCAATCAAAAAACTATTATTTTAGTAACATACTATAACTCAAAATTGCCAAGATAAGCTATGAAATCCATTTTACTTTTTCTTTTTATTTTGGGAACTGCGTCAATTGCGTCTGCACAAAAGCAGATTAACGTAGGGTTAAAAAAGCAACTAGATTCTATTTTACAACTCGATCAAGGGATCAGAGAATTTGGTGATACGAAAACCTCCGAAAAAAGAAAAGATACCATTGCAGCATTATTTAATTCTTCGAAGGAGATGCTCAAGAAAAGTCAATGGAAAATAATGTCAGAAATAGATTCTATTCATCTTAAAAAAGTTGAAGCCATTATCGCAAAATATGGTTATCCCGGAAAAACACTTGTGGGCGAGCCAACAAATACCGCAGTGTTTTATGTAATACAACATAATCCTGATGTGATTCGAAAATATTATCCGCTAATTGAAAAAGCAGGCAAAAATGGAGAATTGCCTTTTAAATACGCAGCAATGATGTTGGATAGAAAACAGAGCAACGAAGGAAAGGAACAGATTTACGGCACACAAGTATATGGAATGCAAATTATAAATCCTCAAACTGGCAAAAAAGACTTTTTTCAATATGTCATCCCGATTAAAGATGCTAAAAACGTAAACCAAAGACGTAAGAAAGCAGGTTTCGATACAACAGTTGAAGAGAACACGAAGCGATTTGGTTTTACTTACAAAGCATACTCCTTGGAAGAGATCAAGAAAATTATCAAACCATCTAACTAAAAAACTATCAGGTTTTTGTAACCCGGCAGGTTTAATGGGAAATGTTGTAAGGGTGAAGCAATCTTCCATAGGGTTTTCAGCCCAGGATAGCAGCACAATTGGCACCACCCAAACCTGACCGAAAGCAGTATTCCGATTTAAGCACTGTCTGTTTTGTTTTTTTAGTGTGCTTGCTTGTTCACAGGTTTCATCGGAATTTAGCAAAAAGCGTGACTGAACCCGCCTACGAAAAACTGAACACATGTTTTCAAAAAACAATCAATAGTAATGATAATGAATACCATTTGCCTTCAAAGGCCTTGTAACTAATATTTGAAATGGGTTTATTTTACATCATTGGGTTTTGCTTTAGTGCTTCTGCTTTGGAACATTAAGTAAACCATCATCAAATTATAAAGTTTTGAAAAGCATTTTTAAACCTTATATTTATTTCTACCTTCGATTAATATTTAACGATACGCAAACCATTAAAATAAAATATATGAAAGTAACGGTTGTTGGCGCAGGCGCAGTTGGTGCCACTTGTGCAGATAATATTGCCCGCAAAGAATTAGCGAACGAACTTGTCCTGTTAGATATTAAAGAGGGTTTTGCCGAAGGCAAATCGATCGACATGATGCAAACCGCAACTCTTTTGGGTTTCGACACTAAAATTACCGGTGTAACTGGCGATTACAGCAAAACTGCCGGTTCTGACGTGGTGGTAATTACCTCAGGCTTGCCCCGCAAACCAGGGATGACACGCGAAGAACTAATAGGCATTAATGCTGGTATTGTTAAAGGTGTTGCCGAAAATATTTTAAAATACTCTCCAGAAGCGATCTTCATCGTGATCAGTAACCCAATGGATACGATGACTTATTTAGCCTTAAAATCGTTAGGTCTGCCTAAAAACCGTATTATCGGCATGGGTGGAACGTTAGATAGTTCCCGTTTCAAATTTTATTTATCGCAAGCTTTAAATTGCAATCCTAATGATTTACAGGGCTTTGTAATTGGCGGTCACGGCGATACCACCATGATTCCTTTAACCCGGTTAGCTACATACCAGAGTTTACCAGTTAGTAATTTATTAGATAAAGCTACTCTTGATAAAGTTGCAGCCGATACCATGGTTGGTGGTGCTACTTTAACAGGCTTAATCGGCACTTCAGCCTGGTATGCACCAGGTGCTGCAGGCGCTGCATTGGTTGAAGCGATTTTACGCGATGAGAAAAAACTGTTTACCTGCTGCGTTTCTCTTGAAGGAGAATACGGACAGGAAGATATATGTTTAGGTGTGCCTGTAATTATTGGCCGTAATGGCTGGGAAAAAATCATCGATTTTAAATTGACCGAAGATGAGCAGGCGGCATTTAATAAAAGTGCCGATGCGGTAAGGAACATGAATAATGTACTGGCAGAAATGAAATTGGTTTAAGACCATTCTGAAGATTAATCTCTAACGAAAGTATTAAATTACTAAGATAGGTTTCCTCGGTTCGTCATTCCCAACTCGATTGGGAATCTTAATGTTTATTGCATTAGGATTCCCGCCTGCGCGAGAATGACGACCGTTCTTTTACAGCCATCTATTCCGTACTTCCCTGCCTGAATAGCTAGCCGGGCGTGGCATTTTTTACACTTAAATAAGTTGTCATCCTGAGCGTAGTCGAAAGGCTCTAGACATAAATAAATAATGAAGTCAATTTCAATCCCACTAAAACTGATAAATTTACAAGACGACGGTTTCCACCTTTTGGTGGAAGTTGTTGTTTTTAAGGAAAAACATTTTGCTGTTTTAGATACCGGTGCCTCGCGAAGCGTGTTCGATAAATCGTTGATTGAACAGCACCTCTCAGAAACCCTGCAGGTATCTGACGAAATTAATGCAGCCACTCTTTTTACCACCACCACGACCATCCAAGCAACTATTCCTGAGGTAAAAATCGGATCGTTAAAGATCAAAAACTACGAAACGGTGGCTTTCGACCTGCAATCGGTTAGCGAAACCTACCAACAGTTTGGTCACCCGCCTATTATGAGTATTATTGGTGGAGATATATTAATGCAGTATAAAGCTGTTATTAATTACGATAAAATGATTTTAAGGCTTTATAGATAAATGTAATTTTACTTTATGACTTTAATCATTTTTATTAAGCTATTTTAAATGATATTTGAACCTGATGAAAAAGTTAATCACAATCTTTTGTGTTATTTTCTGGGCAGGTTTAATTGGTGGAATTAGTTTTTTAGAAGCTCCATTAAAATTCCAGGCCCCAGGAATTACCATCCCACTTGGCTTAGGTATCGGACAATTGGTTTTTCAGGCACTCAATAAAATAGAGATCGTATTGGTCATCATCATTTTAGCCTGCTCCTTACCTGCACCTTTAAAAAACAGCCGCAGTATTTTACTTTTCTCGATTACAATCCTTTTAATGGCAGACACTTTTTGGCTATTGCCAATACTCGATGAAAGAGCAAAACTGGTTTTGGCAGGCAATGCTCCAATGAAAAGTTATCACCATATTTTATATATCATTATCGACACCATAAAATTCCTGTCATTAATTGTTCTGGGTTTTTTAAGTTTAAAATCACTGCATCATGAAAAAAGATATTCATAATAGAGAAGGTATTATGCTTTTAGTGGATACATTTTACAAAAATGTTGCGCTTAATAAACAGATAGGTCCAATATTTACCGATGTTGCCAAAGTGGACTGGTCGCACCATTTGCCAAAAATGTATGATTTCTGGGAAAGTATACTTTTCGGAAAAGCAATTTACAAAGGCAACCCCATGCTTACTCATTTTGCCTTGAATGAACAAACACCCCTGCAAACTGAAGCATTTGAAACCTGGAAAAACCTCTTTTTCCAAACTGTCGACGACCTTTTTGTAGGAGAAAATGCAGATCTGATTAAACAAAAAGCACAATCTATTGCCGATTTAATGCATTTTAAAATAAATTCGCCTCAATCGAAGATCAAAATTGTTTAGTGAACTTTACTTTGATTTAAGCTGGTTTCTTTATAAATTTAGGTAAACCAAACTAAAATCAAATTATGAAATTCCTCAAAATCTTACTTGGTATTATTGTCGTATTGGCAATAATTATTATTGGAGGTAGTTTTTTTTTACCCAAAAGCTACTCTGTTAATCGGACAATAACAATTAATGCTCCAGATAGTGTAATCTATAAAAACATTGCAGATTATAATGAATTTTATAAATGGAACGCGTGGTCTAAAATGGATCCACAAGCTAAGGTAACCATTACAGGGAATATCGCCCAGCCTGGTCACCTATACCAATGGAATGGAGAAAAAAGTGGTAACGGACAAATGAAAATCAATACGGTTGAAATCAATAAAATGGTTGATATGGAATTGAAATTCATCAAACCTATGGAAAGTGTCGCAGATACCCGTTTCGATATTGAAAAAGAAACTAATGGAAATAAAGTAACCTGGACCATGAGTGGTGAAGGTAAAGGAATAATAAATAAATGGTTTTGTTTATTTATGGACAAAATGATCGGGAAAGATTTTGAAGACGGATTAAAGTCTTTGAAGGAAAAATCGGAGAAAGGAGCATAATCAATAAGTATCCTAAGAATCTCTTAAACATTAGAGCGACATGGCGGACTGAGAAGAAGCGTCATTGCGAGAAGGCTTTTTCAGCCGACGAAGCAATCTCTATAGCAGGATTCCTAGCATGAAAGATTGCTTCGTCGTTCCTCCTCGCAATGACGACCCTTATATAAAAATTTGTCAATCTGAGCATAAATCGAAAACCGCTTATATATACAGCCTCTCAACCCGAGAGGCTTTTTTTTACTTCAATTTGCAATAATTCAAACAATTGTGTCGGCTTTGCGTTAAAAAAACATTAAAAACCAACTAACTACCAATTAAGATTTTGTAATTCCCTATTTTTTAGATTACTTGCCAACAAATGAATTTATTACTTGTAGAAGATGAACCAAGTGTTGTATCTGTAATTTCGAGAGGATTAAACGACGAGGGTTTTACTGTGAGTATCTCCCCTGATGGTTTAATTGGGAAGCAGATGGCTTTAGAAAATCAGTTCGACCTCATTATTCTCGATATTATGCTACCTGGAATAAATGGATTGGAGCTTTGTAAAATCATTAAAGAACAGAAACCAAATACACCTATTATTATGCTTACGGCTTTGGGTACTACCGAAAATGTGGTAAAT
>Ga0307416_100000176_pt1 | contig 35755 bp, 31 predicted proteins | sample DK1Cmetagenome_2_FD_203821 | JGI IMG/M metagenome (GOLD analysis project Ga0307416, IMG submission 203821) | Maize rhizosphere microbial communities from greenhouse at UC Davis, California, United States - DK15-C-3 | ecosystem: Host-associated > Plants > Roots > Rhizosphere > Soil | place...
GGACGTCCCGGCGGTTACGGCGGCTTGAAGCCCGCCTGCTGATAACAACCCTGCCGCCACCAACGTAACGCATGAAGAAATGTTAGAGGTGTTCATGACAATCGCCATAAGGCATGGAACAACTCAAGTTATCAAACCATTTCTAACCAATGAATAATTGGCAAATCCGCATTAAATCGGGCATATTGCAAACGCCATAATTGAAGATCATAATACCAAACTCGATAAGTTGCTTATCTTCAGACAACCATGCAGGCAAGAGCAAAAACGGCCATTAAGGCAATATGCCTCAATGGCCGTTTTAGTGACATCCCATTCTGTTGGGGAATCTTCAGTCTCGCGCTTATTCCCATTCGATCGACGCCGGGGGCTTGGTCGAAATATCGTAGAGCACGCGGTTGATGCCTTTGACTTCGTTTAGAATGCGATGGCTTGTCTCGCGCAGCAGCGCATAAGGCAGCTCGACCCAATCGGCCGTCATCGCATCTTCGGAAATCACCGCGCGCAGGGCGATCGCCCATTCATAGGAACGTTCATCGCCTTTGACGCCCACGGTTTTGACAGGCACCAGCGCGGCGTAAGCCTGCCAGACTTTGTCATACCAGCCGTGATCCTTGAGGCGTGAAACGAAGATCGCGTCGCACTCGCGGATGATTTCGAGGCGATCTTCGGTGATCACGCCCGGGCAGCGCACGGCCAAGCCCGGCCCTGGGAACGGATGACGCCACAGAATATCGCGGGCAATGCCGAGTGAGAGACCGAGTTCGCGGACCTCGTCTTTGAACAACTCGGCGAGCGGCTCAAGTACCTTGCCTTGAGCTTGGAGTTCGAGGATACGGTCGACGCGATTGTGGTGCGTCTTGATCTTCGAGGCCTTGGACTTGGCGTTGGACGCGCTCTCGATGACGTCCGGGTAAAGCGTGCCTTGCGCAAGCATCTCGGCATTGCCGACCGCATCCCAGAACACGTCGATGAAGAGCTCGCCGATGATCTTCCGCTTCGCTTCCGGATCGGACACGCCGTCCAGCGCGGTGAGGAAACGCTCGGAGCAGTCCACCGTTTCGATCGGCACGCCCATGCGGTGGAAATTGCTGCGGACTTCTTCGCCCTCATCTTTTCGCATCAAGCCGTGATCGACGAAAATCGCGCGGACATTCACGCCCGCTTCGTGAAGAAGCACGGCCAACACGGTGCTGTCGACGCCACCGGAAACGCCACAGACGACCTGCTTGTCGCCGACAGTTTTACGAATGCCTTCGATTAGCTCGCGCTTGAAGTCTTCGATGTGGAACGGTTGAAGTGCTTCCGCCTGAAGTAGAAAATTGTGCAGAATCCGTTGACCCTCATGGCTGTGCGTCACCTCCGGGTGGAACTGGATACCCCAGAAACGCTCGCCCCATTTCAACGAAACCGGCGTGCCATTTTGATTCTTGGCGATCACCGTGGCGCACTCCGGCAAGATCTTCACCGTATCGGAGTGGCTCATCCACACCTGCGATTCGGAAGACACACCTTCGTAGAGCTCTGAACCTTCCGCCGGGAAAAGCGCGGCCGGACCGTATTCGCGGCGATTGCTGGAAGCGACAGTGCCGCCGAACTTGATGTTCAGGAGCTGCATGCCGTAGCAAACGCCGAGCACCGGCACGTTGAAGGCTTTCAACGCTTCGAAATCGAGATCCGGCGCATCCGGTTCGCTGGTGCTCCGCGGGCCGCCCGAAAGGATGATCGCACCCGGCTGACCGAGGTTCGGAAAATCCTCAATGGCGTAAAGCTTGGCGAAGTAGCCCAGTTCGCGCACGCGGCGAACGATGAGCTGGGTGTATTGGGAGCCGAAATCGAGGACGGCGACGTGGTTGATTTCCTGCATGAATGGGAAAGGTGAATGGAATGAATGATTCGTGATGGGTGCCAGGTCCAACTATCAACTCAACGGCTGATAGTTGGTCGGCTCTTCCGTCATCACGATGTCGTGAACATGACTTTCGCGCAGACCGCCGCTGGTGATTTGAACGAATTGGGCGCGTTCGCGAAGTTCGGTCAGGGAGTTCGCCCCCACATAGCCCATGCCGGAGCGAAGACCGCCCATGAGTTGGAAAATGACATCGGACAACGGGCCTTTATAGGGCACGCGGCCTTCGACGCCTTCCGCGACGAACTTGCCGGAACTGTTTTGCGCGTAGCGATCGCCCGCGCCCTTGTTCATCGCGCCGAGCGAACCCATGCCACGGTAGGTCTTGAAACGGCGACCCTGGTAGTAAACGCTCTGCCCCGGGCTTTCGCGGGTTCCCGCGAGCAACGAACCGAGCATGACCAGGTCCGCTCCCGCGGCGAGGGCTTTGACGACGTCGCCCGAGTAGCGAATGCCGCCGTCGGCGATGACTTTCACGCTGTGCTCGCGGCAGTAGTCGGACACGTTGCGGATGGCGGTGAACTGCGGCATGCCCACGCCTGCGATCACGCGCGTGGTGCAGATGGAACCGGGGCCGACGCCCACCTTGATCGCGCTGACACCGGCAGCGACGAGGTCCTTCGCGCCTTGCAGCGTCACCACGTTACCGGCGACCACCGGGCGGTCGGACAGGCCGCGAAGTTGACCGATCACGTCAATCACCCGCGAGGTGTGACCGGTGGCGGCATCGATGAAGAGAGCGTCCGCGCCGGCTTCGATCAGCGCTTGAGCACGATCGATGCAATCCGGCCCCACGCCGACGGCCGCACCGCAGCGCAGGCTTCCTGCCGGGTCTTTCGCGGAGTTGGTGAAAGTGATGCGCTTTTCGATGTCCGCACCGGTGATCAGCCCGGCGAGTTTGCCGTCGCCATCGACGAGCGGCAGTTTCTCGATGCGATTCTTGTAAAGGATGCTGCGGGCTTCTTCGAGGCTCGTGTTCGGAGCCGCGGTGATCAGTCGATCGCGGGGCGTCATCACATCGGCCACGCGGGCGTCCGCTCGGTCGGTGTAACGCACGTCGCGACCCGTCACCATGCCTTCGAGGCGACCGTTCGCATCGATCACCGGAAAGCCGGAAAAACCGTTCGCCGCCATGATGGCTCGAACCTCGTCAACGGTCTGCTCCTTGCGGACGGTCAAGGGCTTGAGAATGACCGCGCTTTCCGAGCGTTTGACCCGCGACACCATCGCCGCCTGCTCGTCGATCGGACACGCGCGATGGATCACGCCCATGCCGCCCTCACGCGCCAGCGCGATGGCCAGCTCGGTTTCGGACACGGTGTCCATGGCCGCGGACACGACCGGAATGTGCAGCGGAATACCCGCCGTCACGTGAGTGGAAAGATCCGCTTCGCCCGGCAAAACGGCGCTTAACGCCGGTTGCAGCAAAACGTCATCGAAAGAAAGTCCGAGAGAAATCTCCGCCATGGCGGAGTCAATAGAGCGGCCTCCCCGGGATCAAGCCCGATCTCAGGGAGGCCTGAAAAACCTTAGGAACGCGGGGCGAAATCTAGCGGCGAAGGCACCGACAGGACCATCATTCCGGCGCACTGCGCGGCCATGATGCCGGCGGGCGCGTCGTCCAACGCGAGGCACTTCGCCGGCGAAACGCCGAGCAGGTTGGCCGCCATCAGGAAAATGTCCGGAGCGGGTTTGCCGATGCGGACTTCGTCGGCGGTCACGACTTCATCGAACCAGTCGGAAATGCCAACCGCCTGAAGAGTCTTCTCGATCACGTAACGGGTGCCGCCGGTGGCGATCGCCATCGGGATACGACCACGAAGGCTACGAGCGAAATCCGCGACTTCGTCGATCAGAGTCACCGAATTGAGTTTCCTGAGAAACGCTTCACGCTTCGACAGCGCGACGGAGACCGGATCGAGTTTCAAGCCGTATTCGTCGTTGAGCTCCACCACGATGTCTTTGGTCGGACGACCGCCCATCGCGTAGAACACATCTTCTTTCAGCACGCCTTTCGCGCCATGGAGCGAGAGGGCCTCGCACCAGGCTTCGAAGTGAGCTGGCATCGAATCGACCAGCGTTCCATCACAGTCAAAAACCACGGCCTCATAGCCGCTTTCCGGTAGTTCAAGGGGACCTACTTGCGCCATGCGGGGCCGGGAGTATTCAAGTGAGTCGGGAAATACAAGGGTTTAGAGTAAAATATTTCCGTGATTTTGCGTAACCTCCGATCACAAGCTGATCTCGGCATCCTGATAGTTCCCCGCCGCCAATGACTTAGGTGAATCCGTGCCTCCGTGAAGGGTGATGTCCCCTTCCAGTCGCACGCCTTCAACGAAATGCACGCGGCCGTCCAAAGTCAGGGAATGGCAGTTGATTAAACCTGGAACACCCAACTCATCGAGTTGATCCACAAGTTTATAGGAGTCTCCCAATGTCACCACCGGAGGCTCGCCTCCTCGCCCGGGCGCGAGAAGCACTTGGCCATTATCCAGGACTTCATAGGCGTCTGAGCGCAACGCGAACAAATCGCCGGTCGTTTTCACCGGAGCGAAACGACTGCGCGGCACCTCGATCGCGGCCGACCCTTCGAAGCATTCGATCGCCGCGCCCATGGCCACTTCCAACTGGATCACCGCGGGCGAGTTCGGGTCGCGAGGGTCCACCGTCTTGCGGTTCCGGATCATCGGCAAGGGAAGCACGCCCGAATCCGCTTCAAGCTGGGCTTTCAGCAAATCGAGGCGCAGCCACAAGCTGTTGGTGTTGAAATAGCGATGGCGCTCGATGTCTTGGAACGCATCCAGATCGGCATCCGGGCATTGGGCCACTTCTCGAAGCAGTAACCGGCCATCGCTTTTTCGCTTGGCGAGATGGCCGCCTTTGCGGTCGGCCGCGGTACGCCGGGTCACTTCCATCAGAAACGGCGCGCCGCTTTCCGCAAAGTATCGCAACAGCTTGGGATCAAGCACTGCGCCGAGGTTGTCGGAGTTGGAGACGAACGCGTATTTCACGCCTTCCGCCAGCAATCGGTCTAGCCAGCCGCTGCCGACCAACGCGGGAAACAAGTCGCCATGCCCCGGCGGGCACCATTCGAGTTCCGGTTGCGCCGGCCATTCGGCGGGCTGAAAGGTTTCCGCGTCGATCTTCGGGATCTGGTTTTGCATCAGCTCCACCTCCGAGGCTACGGAAAATCCTTGGGCGCGATAGTGTTGCAAGTGATCGAGCGTCGGCTTGCTGGTGCTGAAACTATTCATCAGCAGCAAGCGAACCGGTGCGCCGGTTTGTTCGCGCAAGGAAATGACCTGACGCACCATCAGATCGAGGAAGGTAACGCCTTCGCGCACCGGCAGCAGGCTCTTCGGGCCTTGCAAGCCCATGCTGGTGCCGAGTCCTCCGTTCAGCTTGATCACCACCGCTTGGGCGAGCAGGGACGCATCCGCCGGTGCGCCACTCGCGACCTGATCGAAAGTTGGCAAATTGTCCGCGGGTTCGATTTCGGTTTCGGGAATCAAGCCCGTTTCGTTCCGCCTGAGCGCCTCATAGTTCCGCTGGAACGCACGCACGGCCGCGTCGCCCATTCCTTCCGCTCGCATCTTCACCTCGAAAGCATCGAATTCGCCCATATGTTGGATTGCTGGTTGCGCGTTCGATTTGAATTCCCCGGGGTTTCACGGTCACGCCTAAATCTTTTCAATGGCAATAACCGACTGATTGTTAGAGCTTTCGTCAAAGAGCGGCAAACAAAAATGGAGCGTCTGGCACAAAAGTTGCTGCAATGCCCTTTCGGTGTGCTTCAATGAGCTCGCGGTTCGCAGCCCGGCATGGCACAACCTTTCCTCCATCAATCGCTCTCCCAGCAGCAGACGCTCGCGCCGCAGATGCGCAAGAGCCTGGAGGTGTTACAGGCGAATACGCTTGAGCTCACCCAGCTCGTTCAACAGGCGCTGGAACTCAATCCGGTGCTGGAGGATGTGACGGAATCCGTTTCGCTCGATGCCGAAGCGCCCGATGGTGAGGAAGTCGATTCGCTCGATTACCTGAACGAGACGGATGACGACTGGCGGGAGCGGTCGATCATGGAGAACAAGGCCTCGCCCTGGACGGCCGAGGACGAAGAGCGGCGTCAGAGACTCTACGACTCGATCGTCGCGCCGGAAACCCTCCAACAGCATCTTTCCCATCAGCTCGATCTTTCCATGGTCGAGCCGGGCGTGCGCGCGGCAGGACGAGCGATCATCGCGAATCTCGACGAGCGAGGATTTCTCGATCTTCCCGCGACGGAGCTGGGGATTCGGATGAATCTTTCGAAAGCCGATCTCGCCGCCGCCTTGAAACTCATCCAGTCGTTCGATCCGCCCGGCGTGGGCGCGGAAAGCATCCAGGAGTCCCTGTTGCTCCAGCTCGAACACACCGGCGAAATCAACTCGATGGAGTATCGCATTGTGCGCGAGCATCTGGAAGATCTCGCCCGTAAGCGCTATCCGCAGCTTGCCCGGGCGTTGGGAACCACGGTGGAGCGCATCACCGAAGCCGCCGAACGAATCGGCCGACTGACTCCGAACCCCGGCGGCGAATACGATCCCACCGGCAATCCTTACATTCTGCCCGATGTCGTCATCGAACGCGGCGACGAAGGCGAATGGATCGGTCGGCTGACCAACGAGTATTTGCCGAATCTGCGCATCAACGATTTCTACAAGGATCTCATCGGCAGCAGTCGCACGGACACGAAAACGCGCCAGTTTCTCCGCGACCAAATCCGCGACGGTCGCAGCCTGATCCGTTCGATTTCGCTGCGTCAGGAAACGATCCTCGCCATCGCCTACAAGCTCATCGAGCACCAGCCGCTGTTCCTCGAAAAAGGCCCGCGCCATCTGCGACCGCTCACGATGAACGACATCGCGGATGAACTCGGTCTGCACGCTACCACCGTTTCGCGCGCCGTGGCGGGCAAGTACATCCTCACACCTCACGGACTGATGGAAATGCGCGCGTTTTTCGCCACCGGCTATCAAACAGCCGATGGCGAGGAGGTCTCGAACGCGGGCGTGCGCGAAGCGATCCAACAGATCGTCGCTCAGGAAAATCCGGCCAAGCCGCTATCCGACGATGCCCTTGCGAAACAACTCAACGCGCAGGGAATCAAGGTCGCGCGCCGAACGGTCGCCAAATACCGCGAGCAACTCGGGATTCTGCCGTCGCACCTGCGGAAGTCGTTTTAAGGCACAAAGCCGTTGCACCCGCGCCGGGTTGCGAGAGAATCCCGCCGCGCATGAGTCCTGATTTTATCCGCGAAGCCCTCCGCCAGGTCCGCTACCCCGGTTTCTCCCGCGACATCGTTTCCTTCGGTCTCGTGAAGGAGGTCCAAACCACCGACACCGGCGTGACGGTGAAGATCGAGATCCAAACGCGCGATCCCGACATCCCGGAGAAAATTTTCAAAGATTGCCACGCGGTGCTCGATGACTTGCCGGACGTCGGGCAGGTGAAAGTCGAAATCGAGATCAAGGACACGCCCGGCCAGACCTCGGCTTCAGGCAAATCCTCGATCCCGGGCGTGAAAAAAATCATCGCGGTGGCTTCGGGCAAAGGCGGCGTGGGCAAATCAACCGTCGCCGCGAACCTCGCGATCGCGCTTTCGCAAACCGGCGCGCGCGTGGGCCTTTGCGACTGCGATCTCTACGGTCCTTCGGTCGCTCTGATGTTCGGCACCAACGAACGCCCGAACGCCAACGAACAGGATGAAATCATCCCGATCGAAGCACATGGCCTGCAGCTCATGTCGATGGGTTTCCTGCTCGAAGACCGTTCGCCCGTCATCGTGCGGGGCCCGATGGCCACGCGCTACACGCAGCAATTCCTGCGTCAGGTCGCGTGGGATCATCTCGATTACCTCATCCTCGATCTGCCGCCCGGCACCGGAGACATCCAGCTCACCATCGTCCAAACCGCCTCCGTCGATGGCGCGATCATCGTTACCACGCCTCAGGAGGTCGCGCTGATCGACGCCCGAAAAGCCGTCTCAATGTTCGCCAAGGTGAACGTGCCGATCCTCGGGCTTGTTGAAAACATGGCCTGGTTCGATTGCGACCATGGCCAGCGCTACTATCTCTTCGGCGAAGGCGGCGGGGTGCGGGAAGCGGCAACGCTCAATGTTCCCCTGCTCGGACAAATTCCGATCAATCCGGAAACCGGCCGGCGTGGCGACCAAGGCCAGCCGGTGGCGCTGCTTCCGCCGGGTGAACATCCCGTGGCTGACGCGTTTCATCAGCTTGCGCGGACCTTGCGCGAGCGGGTGAAAGTGTGATGCCGGGTTTTCCCCCTCATTCCCAGGCACTCGATGAAGGAACGCTCGCAAGGCGTTCCTTTTTCCTTGGTCAATCGTCTTCCGTGAGCAGGGCCGAGCCCGGCGTGATGGTCTCGGGAACCGGCCGCTTGGCCGACCATTCCTCGATCAAACGGAACGTCACGGCGAGCAAGGTCGGCCCGAGGAACACCCCGACCAAGCCGAAGGCGAACGCCCCCCCGATCACCCCGCAGAAGATCAAGACAAAGGGGGTCTTGCTTTCGTGGCTGATCACGAAGGGCTTCACGATGTTGTCCACGCCGCTGATCCCAAGCATTCCCCACAACGCCATGAAAATCCCCCAACCCGGCGATCCCTGGGTGAACAGCCAGATCGTGGCCGGAATCCAAATCAACGGCGGACCGATCGGCACGGGCGAAGAAAAGAACGTCAGCATCGCCAGCAAAACCGCGCCGGGTACTCCCGCGATGGTGAAGCCCACACCCGCGACAATCGCCTGCGCGAACGCCGTTCCCAGAATCCCGTAAATCACCCCGCGAACGGTACCGCCCGCGACATGCACCATGTGGCGCCCCTTCTCTCCCGCGATGCGATGCATCCCGGTGGTGAGCCGTTCCGCAAGGGTATCGCCATCCCGCAGGAGGAAGAACGCGAGGAACACACTCAACACCACCTCGATCAACCCTTGGCCGACCACTTTGCCGGTCGAAATCGCCACCCGCTTCACCCACACCGCGGCTTGGCCGAGTTGTCCGGCGAATCGTTCGGCCAAACGCGAGGATTCGGTCACCGCCGCCGTCGCTTCCGCCGCCGCTTGCACAGGCACCGACTCCGGCGGTATCACCGTGGGCACGGCGGGCGGCTCGGTCAAAATCACTTCGTCGCCCTGCTCCAGCGCGATCTTCGGTCGCGGCGGTTGTTTTTCCCGGATCGCCTCGTCGAAACTGCGGATCCAGCGACGGCGATCATCGGCGAAATCGTGCCAATACGCGGTAAGCTCGTCGCCCATCACCGGCACCTTGTGGACCCAGGCGGGCGGTTCGTCGGGGGCGGCTTCCACCCAGCGACGCGTCGCCGCGCCCAGCGCTTTGGCGTCGTCCGCAATGCTGTATCCAATCACCACGAAGGGGCCGACCGAAACCACCATCATCGTCAGCGTCACCAGCATCGCGGCCAGTGTGCGCCGCCCGCGAAACCAGCGGGTGAAGCGCTGCTGCAGCGGCCAAAGCGAATAGGCCAGCACGATCGCCCAAATCAGCGCCGAGAGAAACGGTCGCAGGACGAAGAAACAGCCGAGTAGCAGGAGGAACAAACCCGCCGCGCCCAGCAGCGACTCGATTCTCTTTTCGCCCGCGTTTGCCTCTTCTTCCATCGCTTACCGCAATCTAACCGCCATGCGTCCACCCGCCAGCTTGATTTCTGGGGAATGGAGGGACCGGCTTTTCCAACATCCGAAAACTGGCCTGGGATCGGAAATATCAGTGCTGGCTTTCTTTCAACGCGATCGCTTTCCGTAGAACATCCTCGTCCCCAAAAATTTTTCCGATCTTCCAGACGCCCATCGACCAACTGAATCCATTCACCTCGATCGGCGGGTTCAAAAACACCGCCATCACACCCGGTGGGGGAAGATCGCTGGCCTGAATCGCCCGGTATTCCAAGGGGGAGAGCCCACTCGCTGGCCATACCCTGGCCACACAATACTTTTTCTCGGTGTCGCCGATGCTTTCGATGAACAGCCGGTAACCTCCCCAGCTACTCTCCACCGCAAGAACCTTTCCAGGGAATGGTTGCTCGGGTGTGAGCTTGTTGTCCTTCCAAATAATCTCCTCCGCTAGCGCGGGAAACGAAATGAGGGCAACAAAAGCGATAAGGATGCGCGTCATGGGGTAAGGATAGGGAGCAAGAGGAAAAAACGGGTAAAGACTGTGTAAAATGGAGAGCTTTCGGATTGGAAAGCTTTCGGATTGCGGCGAGGCATCGCCGCTTTTGGTGCGGCCTCGCCGAGGCCGCTGCGGAGTAGGTGAAGCAACAGAGTTCCCCATATGCAATCGGAGGCTTGGATGACCGCACTCGAATGTTAATTCCCCTGGGACTCGCGAAGCGCTCTCGGCGAGAGCGCGCCACCTTGGATAAAGCGGCGATGCCTCGCCGCAGTCCGAGAGTCCTTTTCACTGGCGTCTATCCCGAATCGGGGCGAAATGGTTAGAACGCCATGGAAGACGAAGGCCCGAAGTTCACCCGGCACGTCTGGTCGCAGCTTTGGCGGCTGGCGAAGCCGTTCTTCTTCGGCCGGTCGTGGCTGCGGGCGTGGCGGTTGCTTGCGAGTTTGATCCTGCTGTCCCTGGCGGTTACCGCAGTCGGCATTTGGGCGAACAAAGCCAACGGGGACTTCGTCACGTCTTTGCAGAAACGCGATTCGACGGGCTACTACCGGGCGTTGCAGGTCTATCTCGGCACCTTCGCCTTGGCGATCCCCTTGGCGGCTTTCTATCGATACATCGAGGAACGGCTCGGCGTGGTCTGGCGCGAGGTGCTCGTCCGCACCCTGATGCAGCGCTATTTCCACAATCGCGCCTACTACCACCTCGGAAGCAGCAAGGAAATCGACAACCCGGACCAACGTATTTCCGAAGACGCGCGGAATTTCACCGTCACCACCCTTTCCTTCCTGCTGATTTTCATCAACTCCGTGATCCAGATCGTCGGCTACACCGGCGTGCTGTGGTCGATTTCCCGGCTGCTGGTCGGCACCTTGTTGGGTTACGCGGTATTGGGAACCGTGGGAACGTTTCTGATCGGGCGGAAATTGATCGGATTGAATTACCTGCAGTACGAACGCGAGGCGGACTTCCGCTACGGCTTGGTGCGGGTGCGGGAAAACGCCGAGTCGATCGCGTTTTACCGGGGCGAATCCCGGGAGCTGCGCGACCTGAAATCCCGGCTGGGCGCGGCGATTGCCAACATGCTGCGCTTGATCAAATGGAACCGGAACCTCGCCTTCTTCACCACCGGCTACAACTACCTGGCCTTGATCGTGCCTACGGTCATCGTGGCGCCGCTGTTCCTGCAACATCGAGTCGAGTTCGGCGATATCACCCGCGCGGTCGGCGCGTTCGCCGTGGTGCTGGCCGCCGTTTCGCTCATCATCACGCAATTCGAGCGCTTGAGCGCCTTCGCCGCCGCCGTTACCCGCCTCGGCGCGTTGTGGGATTATCTCGATGAAAAAGACGCCGAGGGCGATATCGACAACCCGGACGAGCAAATCGAAATCCAGGAAGAGCAGCGGAAAATCGTCCTCGAAAACCTCACCGTCCGCGTGCCGCGCGGCGACCGTGAATTGATCCGCAACCTGACGCTGACCGTCCCCCCGCGCGGCAGCTTGCTCGTGATGGGCGAAAGCGGTGCGGGCAAAAGTTCCCTGCTTCGGACGATCGCGGGCCTGTGGGCCTGCGGCGATGGCACGATCGGCCGGCCGCCGTATCGCGCGATGATGTTTCTGCCGCAACGGCCCTACATGATCCTCGGCAGTCTTCGCGCCCAACTGGAATACCCCGGCGCGGCGAAACCTCCGACCGACGAAAAGCTCCATGCCGTGCTTCGACTCGTGAATCTCCCCACCCTCGCAGACCGCGTGGACGGCGATCTCGATCGGCTGGCCGACTGGGCGAACATGCTTTCCTTGGGAGAACAGCAACGCCTTTCCTTCGCCCGCTTGTTACTGCGAAAACCGGCGGTCGCCTTCCTCGACGAGTCGACCAGCGCGCTGGATGAACCGAACGAAGAGCACCTATACGGCTACCTCCGTGAGGAACGTTACACCTACATCAGCGTGGGTCATCGCTCGACCCTCCTGAAGCATCACCGCTGGGTATTGACGCTGACCAAAGACGGCAAATGGGAACTGAAGGAGACGGAGGAATACGAAGAAAACCCGAAAAAAGAACCCGCCTGAATCGGAATCAAAGCCGCACCAGACGCGCTCCGAACAACCCATCGTGCCCGGTTGCGGCGGGCGAAAAGGTTTCCTGGCGTTCCAGCTTCCACCGGGGATCGCGTTCCAGCAAGGCCTCTACTTGCCCTTCGTTCTCGGACGGCAAAATCGAGCAGGTCGCATACACGAATCGCCCGCTCACATTGACCATTTCGGGATAATGATCGAGCAACCGGCGTTGCAGACGACGCGTCTTTTCGAGCGATGGCTCGGTGAGTCGCCATTTCAAATCGGGCTGACGTTTCAACGTTCCAAGCCCCGAGCAAGGCGCGTCGATCAACACCGCGTCCGCCCAACCCGCGAGCTGCTTAAGTGAAGAATCGCTCCAGACCTCCGTGCGGACGATCGAAACGCCCGCTCGCTCGGCCCGGTGTTGAAGTTGGTCCAGCTTTCGTCCAGCGACATCGAGCGCGATGATTTCGCCGCGGTTTTCCATCAGGGCCGCGAGCTGGAGCGTTTTGCCCCCCGCCCCGGCGCACGCGTCGATCACCCGCATGCCCGGCTTGACGTCCAGCAGAGGCGCGACCCTCTGCGACGACGCGTCCTGGATCTCGAACCGGCCGCTCGCCAGCAGCGGCTTGCCGATTCGCCCGCTGACGACCTCCAGCGCGTCCGGCACTCCGTCGACCGGCCGGGTTTCGATCCCCTCGACCGCCAGCCAAGCGGCGGTTCCTTCCCGTGTGCCCATCAAACGATTCGCCCGCAAAAAGACGCCCGCCTTGCGATTGAGGGCCGTGAGTTCGGCGTCCCAGCGCTCGCCCAACTCGGCTTCGCCCCGCGCATCCAGCCAGTCCGGCACCGATTCGCGGATCGCCCGAGTTTGGCCCGGCAACTGACCTTCGCGAGCCGTCATTTCCCCGACGTCGCAGCCGTCCCAAGTCCACCAGGCGGGAATTTCCAGTCCCATCCGTCGCCACTGCGCCGCGCACAGAGCGCCGGTCGAATCGTGATCGACCACGAAGGCCAGCGCCCGTCGCCAGCGGACGACCTCGAAAACCGTTTCCGCCACGAAAGCCCGGTCGCGTTTGCCCCATCGAGGATTGGCGGAAAACGCCGCGTCGAGCGCGCGGTCGAGCACCTTTCCCTCCGCGAACACGGCTTGCAACACCGCTCCACAGCCTTCCGCCAGCACCCGATGGATCTTCACCCGCGCAGCTTTCGCCGTTCACCCGTTTTCTTCAATGGCGGATCCGCTGCGAAGCCTGGGAGGATTTTCGGGCTGTCGCCTTCCCGCACTAACAACCCGAGCCGACCAAGAGAGCGGCCGCAAAAAAAAATCGGGGGTTTCGGGATGGACAAATCCGAATGCCGTCGCAACAAAAGTGCGAATGCAAGTTATTTGCGAATGCAACGGGTTGGGCCGCGTTCTGCGAGTCGCGGCCAATGAGATCCGGCTGACGTGGAGGCGGAAGGTTTCGTGGTATCTCCTGGTATCGCTGGTGGTGCTGGTCGCAGTGGCCTCGATCCTTTCGTTCGGTCGCCATGAGCGCGAGCAACGACGGCAGGCGGCGTTTGACCAACTGGTGAGGGAGCAGTGGGAAGGGCAACCGGACCGTCATCCACACCGGGTGGCCCATTATGGGTCCTTCGCGTTCAAGCCGAAGGCCGCGTTGTCGGCTTACGATCCGGGCGTGGACAGCCAAGCGGGACGCATCCGGTACTTGGAAGCGCACCGCCAGAACGCGTTGGCGTTCTCGGAAGCCAGCGGGTTTTCCTCGGTCTCGGTGCTGGGCGAACTCTCCCCCGCGTATGTGATGGAGATGTGCGTTCCCCTGATCATCGTTTTGTTAGGCTACGGGGCTTTCGCCGGGGAAAAAGAAAGCGGCAGGGCGTCGCTAATCCGCGCCTCCGGCTTGTCGGCGAAAGGGTTTTGGACCGGGAAGTTCGTCGGTTTGCTGGTGGCGTTGCTGCCGTTCTTCGTGATCGGCGGGCTGGCGATCTGTCTGTTGGGAGGATCTTCCCCGGCAGGTTTGGCGGCGGAAAAGGATCTTGTCCTCCGGCTGTCGGTCTTGCTGGGAGGACTGGCGCTTTACTGGCTTCTTTGGCTGGCGCTGGTGCTGGCGGTATCGGGCTGGTGCCGGACGGCAGGCTCCGCCTTGACGGCACTGATGGGGATTTGGGTGATGGTTTCGATCGTGACGCCACGGACGGCTTCGGGAGTGGCCGCATGGCTGCATCCTCTGCCGGACAAAAGCGAGTTTGCCGCGAAAATCGCCCACCAATTGGACCGCTTGGGCGATTCGCATGATCCGACGGATCCTGTCTTCGCTCAGTTCAAAGACGAGGTGCTCCGGCAGCATGGGGTTTCCCGGGTGGAGGATCTTCCCTTCAACTACAAAGGGCTGGTGATGGCCAAGGGCGAGGAGCAATCCGCACAGGCCTTCTCCACGGAGTTGGCGGCCTTGCGTGAACTGGAGCACAAGCAGTCGGGAGTGATCGATCTCTTCTCCTGGCTATCCCCGCCGCTGGCGATGAAACGCTTGTCGATGCTGGCATGCGGGACGGCCCCCGCGAATCACCATGCGTTCGAGGACCAATCCGAAGCCTATCGATACGCGTTCGTGCAAAAGCTGAACCATCTTCAGCAGGAGCACATTTCCTACGCGGGAAACAGCGAAGAGAAACTTGGCGCCGAACACTGGGCGCACTTCGACCGGTTCCAAATGGTCGCGCCTCGCATGGATGCCGGCGGACTGCTGCGATCCGCGATGGTGCTTGGCGTGTGGCTGGCACTGGGGCTTGGCGCGGGAATTTACGGCATTGCTTTTCGACCATGAGAACCTTGATCCACCAATGCGCCTGGGAAGCGAAGCTGGCCTTTAGAAGATCGTCCACTTGGGTGATCCTCGGGTTGCTGCTGGGAGCCGGAATCGTCTCGATTGTCCTCAGCGGCCAGAGGAGCCAGGCGCGAACGGAAGAATTCCGCAGGCTGGAAGGGCAGTTTTCCGAACAGATCGCCAAACTGTCGAAACGTTACGCGAACGGCGAAAACGCCGGCTATTGGGGGTACTACACGGCGTTTCCCGTTGCGAGTCCCGCGGCTCCACTGGCGGCCTTGTCGCAAGGCGTGGAGGCGAACGCGCCCTCCGTCAACTGGGTGAGGCTGTTAGGCATCGAGCCGCAGCTTTACGAGGGAGGCATCCACAATCCCTTGTTGCAAACGTTGGGCGGACTCGATCCGGGTTTCGTCATGATCGTGCTGGCTCCTTTGGCGCTGCTGCTGATGGGGCATGACGTGCTGAGCCGGGATCGAAGTCTCGGGGTCCACCCCTTGGTCATGAGCCATGTCCGTAACCGGCACGCGCTGATCTGGATCCGGCTGTTGGTGCGATCGGCCCTGGTGTTCGCCATCACCGCGCTGATCCATTTGCTGGCCGTGTTCATGTTGAGGTTGCCGCTCGACCTGGCCTGCGCGAAATGGCTTTTGACCGCATGGCTCGGGTTGTTGCCGTGGGTCGCCATCACGGCGGTTCTGGCGGTCCGGTTGAAAAGTCCGCAGGCGACTCTTAGCGGAGCGCTGGGTATGTGGGTGACCTTGGTGTGGATCCTTCCTTGCTCGATCAACCTTCTGGTTTCGAGCGTCACGGACGCGCCGGAAGGAATGGAACTTACGATCCGGCAGCGGCAGGTGATGCACGACGGCTGGGATCAGGATAGAAAAGCGAATTACCGGTTGTTTCTGGAACGCCATCCGGAGTGGCGACATCTGGGTGATGTGCCCGCTGAATTCAGTTGGCGCTGGTATTACGCCATGCACGAGGTGGCGGATCAGGCCGTCAGCGGCTTGGCGAAAAGTTATGTGGACCGCCTCCAATCGCGCAGCGATCTCGCCCGCCGTTTGTCGTGGTTCGTGCCGACCTGCTACACGCAGTTGCTTCTCGCGAATCAGTCGGGCACCGATTTGGATTCGCACCTGCGACACCTGGCGGGGGTCCGTCGCTTCCATGAGGAGCTGAAAGGGTATTTCTTCCCGCGGATCTTCCACGACCGTCAGCTGCACCCTTCCGACACCGATGGTTTCCCCCGGCACCGGGCCACCCCGGAACCACCGAGCGACCTCCCCTCGCCGCTTCCCCTGCTGCTGGCAGCGGCTCTTCCGCTCGTTTTTTATCCCTACCGAAAATTTCCCCATGATCCAACTGCTTGACGTCCACAAATCCTATCAGGGCAGAACCGTCCTCGACGGTGTGACGCTTGAAATCCCATCCCACCGCGTGTTCGGCCTGCTGGGCTGCAACGGCGCTGGAAAAACGACCACGCTGAACTTGATTTTAGGAAACCTCGTCCCGGATTCCGGCAGCGTCGCCGTCCACGGGCGAACCGCTTACATCCCGGAAAACGTCGCGTTGTATGGCGAACTGTCCGGCCTGGAAAATCTCGTCTATTTCTCCGCGCTGGCCGGAGTGATGGAGCAGAAGGGTCACTTTCGGCGGATTCTCCTGGAGCTCGGGCTTGCGTCAGAAGCCCTCGATCGCCGCGCGGGCACCTATTCCAAAGGCATGCGGCAACGTGTGGCCATCGCGATCGCGCTCGCAAAAGGGGCCAACGTGTTGCTGCTCGACGAGCCGACCAGCGGGCTGGACCCCGATGCGGTGGTCGCGCTTTCCCAGATTCTCCGGAAGGTCGCGGACCAAGGCGGCGCGGTCCTGCTGACGACGCACGATCTATGGCATCTGTCGTTGGACTGCGACGAAATCGCCATCCTGCATCACGGCCGCATCACCGATCAGTTCCCCTCATCCGGGAAATCCGCGAACCAACTTTCCAAGCGCTTCATGGAAGGCACTGGGCGAGCCTGCCAATGAAATCACCGTCAGCGTTCCCTGCCCGGCTCCGGCGTTGGGCCGCGACTCTTCTGGAGCGCGGCGCGCTTTCCGGACACATCAGCCGGAATCTCCGCGCCGCTTCCGTTTTTAGGAGGCGTTCTTCAATGGCGGAAACTAGATGCCGGAGGCATCACAGCGTGTAGCCGGTGCGCAAGGAGCGCAGCGACGCCACCACCGGGAAACATGCGCGCCCTGTGAATGTTCCGATACAAGGGTAACATTTTCTCCCGGGCACATCGGTTACACTTCGGAACATCGGTTTCATGCTGTTTGTGGATTAAACGTCAGGCGTTTGACGGCTTTTATCCGCCCCGTTCGTTCGTCGAATTCTCCTAGTTCCAGGCTTTCAAAATAAACGACCCAGCGGCCGTCTCCCACCGGTTTGAGTCCGACTTGCTCACCCCATAACGCCTGCGTTAAACTTACGTTCTTGCCCTTCCATTTGATCTGACCAGCCTCCCGCACCACCCGCTTCTGCCAGTCATCTGGATAGCCCCGCGGTTCCGGCAGGCGCTCCGGATATTGCCGCTCTGACTTGGCGTAAAACTCCGCAGGTGGTTTTTGTCCCAATGCTTCATGAGGCCGATGGTGGTTATACTCCTCGCGGAACCTATCGAATGCCTGCTGTTGCGTCCGCAGATTCGAGCGCGGTGGCTTGGCTGTCGCTTCCTTCAAAGTCCGATGCATCCGTTCGTGGCGACCGTTTTGCTGCGGCTTGCCCGGCTCGATGCGTTCCAGTCCAATGCCCAGTCGCAGCCACCATACCGACAGCACGCTCAGGCCACCCAATGTCGCCGTGGCAAAGGGCGGACCATTGTCAGTGCGGATCGACACCGGCATGCCGTATTCCCGAAACGCCTCAATAAACAACGGCTTCACAGTAAGCCAGCCGGTCGAACCGCCTAGCCCTTGGCAACGTAACAAATAGCGGCTGTGGCCATCGGTGATGGTCAACGGCGTGCACCGGTTGCCATCTTGCGTCCGGAACCAGCCTTTGAAATCCGCGCACCAAATCTGGTTGGCTTCCACGCAATGGCCCAGCGGGGCCTCGCTGGGGACCGCTCGGCGGCGGCGCTTGGCCTGGCGACTCAAACCGTGTCGGCGCAAGATTTCGCTGATGGTGCTCTCCGCCGGACAGGCCGTCGGCCCAAGCGTATCAAGCAATTTCTGGCGCAGTTTTGGAGCTCCCCACAACGGCCACCGCGCTTTGAGTTCCAGCAGCAATTGCTCAACCGCCGGGCCCACCGCATTGGGATGATGGTGAGGCGCTCGTGATTGATCGGCCAGCCCAGCCCATCCTTCGGACCGATGCCGATCGATCCATTTGGCGACCGTTTTCCGGCTCACTCCATATTTCAAAGCCAACTCGGTGGAGCCGTAATCACCCGTCAAATAATCGCTGATCATCCGGATCCTCTCACTCATCGCACAGGTCTCCTTCCATGACATGCTCGCGGTTGTAACCCATGTGCCCAGGAGTTCCCGTCACCCATGTCCCCGGAACATACCCCCTGAATCGCATCCCGGCAGGGATGCAAGCCCGCTGCGACTCCTACCGGAGTCCTGCACAAAGAAAACATCCTTTCCGGTGGTGTCGTCGCTCCGCTTCTCACCGACCGGCTACAAGCTTTCATTCCTCCGGAATGTTGAGCCTGCTCGCTCCCATCAAAAATGCGGGCAAATGGTAGAGCACGCACCCGCACTCCGGTTCAGTCTCCCTCTGCCGCACGCTCCACCTCAGCGATGTCGATTTTGACCATCGTCATCATCGACTCCATGGCCCGGCGCGCACGATTAGGATCGGAATCATTAATCAACTCAATCAACCGGGTTGGCGTGATTTGCCAGGAAACTCCCCAACGGTCCTTGAGCCAGCCGCAAGCGACTTCCTCGCCGCCGTCGGCCGTCAGCGCAGTCCACAGCCGGTCGACCTCCGCCTGATTCTCACAAGCGATCATCAACGAAACCGCTTCCGTGAAAACAAACCCCGGCGCATTCAATGCGAAGTAAGGCGAACCACCGAGCGTGAACTCGACCAGAAGCACCGACCCGGTCGGGCCGCCCGGCGTATCGACCGGCGAATGCAACACCCGCTCGATCCGCGAGTTCGGCAGCAGCGAAACATAGAAACGGGCCGCCTCTTCGGCTTGCCCGTCGAAAGAGAGGAAGGGTGTGACTTTGTTCATAAGGCAGGCTGTAAGTAGCCCAAAGGAGGGCTTCCGGCTACTTGCTTGTCAGCGCGCTCAGGTTCCTTCCGCGATTCCGGGTTTGCCCCGCGTCCCTAGGCGTGCATCCTCCGCCCGTGCCCAGCGTCACCCTCAAATACCTCAATTTCCACCCGTCGATCTGGCCCCGCATGATCGGCGACGCTTCCCGTGACGCCACGCCCGGCGCGCTGGTCGAAGTGTTCGGCACGCAGGGCACGACCTTCGGCTGGGGCTTGTGGAATCCGAAGGCACGGATGCCGCTGCGCATGGTCAGTCATCGTCCCGAGCCGATCGACGAGTCGTTCTTCACCGACGCCATCCGTCGCGCGGGCGAACTCCGTCGCGAAATCTCCAAGCTGGATGAGGAAACAGATTCCTATCGCTGCATCCACGCCGACGCCGATTTCCTGCCGGGCTTGGTCGCCGATAAATTCGCCGACGTTCTCTCGCTCGAAATCACCGCCCTCGCCGCTTGGCAGCGCGTCGACGCTTGGCTTCCCCTCCTCCACGAAACGTTCGGCACGAAGCGCACCGTCATCCGCATCGATCCGGAACTCGCGAAAATCGAAGGCATCCCCTCGCTCGAGCATCCGGCCTCGGAAAACATCCGCTCGGTGAAAATCCGTGAGCACGGCGTGACCTTCGAGATCAATTTCGCCGAAGGCCACAAGACCGGCTTCTTCTGCGACCAGCGCGATAACCGCAAACATTTCGGCGCGCTCGCCGACGGTCGTTCGGTGCTCGATCTCTGCTGTTACACCGGCGGCTTCTCGGTCAACGCCGCGTTGGGCGGAGCCACCGATGTCACCGCGGTGGACCTCGACGAAAAGGCGATCGAGATGGCGAAACGAAACGCCAACCTCAACAACGCTCGAGTTAAGTTTACTCACGCCGACGCCTTCACCTGGGCGCGCACGATGATCGAAAACGGCCGCCAGTGGGATCTCGTCATCGCCGACCCGCCGAAGTTCCTTTTCAACCGCGAGGACCAAACGGGCTTCGCGAAATACAACGACCTCAACAAGCTCGCGCTCCAACTGGTGAAACCCGGCGGGCTATTCGTCACTTGCTCCTGCTCCGGCCTGCTCGGCGCGGATGAGTTCGAGAAAATCGTCGTCGGTGCAGCCCATCGCCAAAGCCTGCGCCTGCAGTTCCTCGACCGCACCGGTGCCGGCCCGGATCACCCGGGACTCTCGAACTACCCCGAGTCGCGTTACCTCAAACTGCTCTGGATGAGGGTGCTTTGAAGAGGTTGAGAGTTGATGGTTGAGAGTTGAGAGAAAGAATTCCCGGCGGGTGCCTTTCTGCTTAGTCGAGGTCTTGTTTCGTCCTCGCGATCAACTTTCTTCCCGGAAGAACTCTGTCACTCAACTCTCAACTACGAACTCTCAACCTCCCAACGCCACCGCGTTCGCCGCGGCGTATTCCCGGGCGTGCGTGAGGCTGATCTTGATCGCGTCGATGCCCGCGCTGTCGGCGTAGGCTTTGCCGGTGCCGTTTAGTTCGACCGCCGGTTCGCCCGAGGGACGGCGGATGATTTCCATGTCGAGCCAACCGAGGTCTTTGCCGATGCCCGTGCCAAACGCTTTGGCGATGGCTTCCTTCGCCGCGAAACGGGCGGCGAAATGAAGTGCCGGACGTTTCTGCGACGAGCAATACGCCCGTTCTCGATCGGTGAAAATCCGGCCGAGAAATCCTTCGCCATGACGTTCGATGGCGTCGGCGATGCGATCGACCTCCACCACGTCGATGCCGATGCCGATCAATCGCATGGGCCTTGCGGGTAAGTCGTCATGAGCTGCTTCATTTCGCGCACGGCTTCTTTCAAGCCAACGCGGATGGCCCGCGAAACGATGCTGTGACCGATGTTCAGTTCGGTGAGATGCGGCACGGCGAAGAGTTTGAAGAGATTGCCGTAGTTGATGCCGTGGCCGGCGTTCACCTGGAGACCGGAGCTGTGACCAAGTTCCGCGGCGGCGATCAGGCGACGGATTTCCCCATTCAAGTGCTGGCCTTCGGCGTTGGCGAAACAACCGGTGTGCAGCTCGATCATGTCCGCGCCGAGTTCCGCGGCGACTTCGACCTGATGAAGATCAGGGTCGATAAAAAGGCTCACGCGAATGCCCGCGTCCTGCAGCGCGCGGATGCAGTCGCCCGTTTCCTGCCGTCGACCCGCGACGTCCAGACCGCCTTCGGTCGTCACTTCTTCCCGCGTTTCCGGTACGAGGCAGGCGAACTGCGGCTTCAGCTCCAGGGCCAACGCGAGCATTTCCTGGGTCACGCCCATTTCCAAATTCAGGGGTGCCTTGATCTCCGCGCGGATGCGACGGGCATCGCGGTCCTGCATGTGGCGACGGTCGCCGCGCACGTGAATCGTGATCGAATCCCCGCCGCCGGCGATCGCGTCGTGGGCGGCGTCCAACGGCGACGGTTCCGCGTTGGGCGAATCGGGCAGGAGGGCGTATCGCGCCTGCCGGAGAGTCGCCACATGGTCGATGTTGACGCCGAGGAGAAGAGACATGCGGACGGTGTATACCCGGCGGGCAATCCGGGCAAGCCATCGTCCCGCTCAACGCCAATCGTCGGTGCGGAAAGGCGACGCGGGCAATCCGGCGCGATTGAAAAGGTTCACGTCGGGAACGGTCGCCCAGCCGTAACGCACGGCAACCGGCTCACGGACCGATTCGTTGGAAACGACGACCGTGTCCCCCTGAATCTCTGCCTGAGCGGGGACGAATTGTTTGTCCGCACCCGCGATCACGAATCCCTTGAGCGAGCCATCTTTCGCGACCAACCCACCGCCGAGATGATCGAACCGAACCGTCGCGCGCCCTCCGGAAAACGTCGCCGATCGAAACGCTGGCCCCGAAAACTCCAGCTTCTCTCCGTAAACGATCGCACGAGCGGCCAAGGCGAGACGGCTGCCGACCGGCTCCTTGCGCGTCGGATGAATGTCCTCGGCATCGCCGACATCGGTGGTCACCACCATCGCCGTGTTCGGCACGGTGCGGCTGGTCATCAACTGAGCCTCCCGTAGTTCCGGCGTGTTGGTTTTAAACGGCGCGAGTTGGACGAATAGAAACGGGAAATCCCCCTGCCCCCAGGCCTTGCGCCAGTCGGTGATGGTGACGGGAAACAAGGTCCGGTACCGCAGGCTATCCCAGCAATTCGACTCGCCCTGATACCAGATCACTCCCCGGATGCCATAGGGCACGATGGGCGTGAGCATGGCATCGCGCAAAACCGTGGGGGAAAACTGACTGCCGGCTGGATCTTTTGGCGGACGCGCGCCCTCGGCCAACGTCACGAGCTTCGTGGAGTAATCGTTACGGGCTTTGTCGTAATTTTCCACGAGCCCCCGCAGCTCCGGCACCGCTTCCAACGCTTCACGGCTGGTCCACGCCTCGGCCGGAGTTCCGCCCCAATTGCAGGCGATCAAGCCGATGGGGACGTTCAACTTGCGATGCAAATCCCGTCCGAAAAAGTAGCCCACGGCGGAGAATTGGGCGGCGGTTTGCGGCGAGCATGTCGCCCATTTGCCCTGAATCCGAGGAGAAGCCCCCGATGGCGGAATGGCTTGAGGAACCGTGAACTGCCGCATTCGGGGATAGTCGGCCTTGCTCACCTCCTCTTCCCAACCGTCGATCGGCTTTTGAGGCGGACGCGGTCCAAGCTGGCGCTCCATATTCGATTGGCCACCGCAGATCCAGACCTCTCCCACCCACAGGTCGTTCATCACCACCGTATTTTCGCCGGACAAGGTCATCTTAAACGGTCCGCCCGCTTTCACCGGTTTCAGCCGGACACTCCACTTGCCGTCCTTGGCGGTCGTCGCAACGGTCTGGCCGGCGAACTCGACTCGAACCGATTCGCCCTCGTTCGCGGTGCCCCATACGGGAATTTCCCTTCCCTGCTGCAACACCGCGCCATCGGAGAACAGCGCATGCGGGGTGACGGCGGCATACAGCGGATGTCCGGCGGCTAGGGCGAGGATCAACGCGACGGTGTGGGATTTCATGATGAAATGGAGAGCTTCCCATTACCCGAATCGTCACCGATTTCTCGCAAAAAAAGCGCTCCGAGTTTCCCCGGAGCGCTTTGCGAAGTTCTTCGAACAAAAGACGATTAGCGGCCCATCCAGCCGCCGTCGACGACGAGCACTTCGCCCGTGACGTAATTCGACGCCTCGCTGGCGAGGAACACGACCGGACCTTTGAAATCGTCCGGATCACCCCAACGGCCCGCTGGAATGCGGGAAAGGATCGCCTGCTGACGAACCGGATCGTTGCGGAGCGCTTCGGTGTTATCCGTCGCGATGTAACCCGGCGCGATCGCGTTGACCTGCACGCCCTTCGACGTCCATTCGTTCGCAAGCGCCTTGGTGAGCTGGCCGATGCCGCCTTTGGACGCGGCGTAGCCTGGCACCGTGATGCCGCCTTGGAAGGTCAGCAACGAAGCGGTGAAGATGATTTTACCCGAGCCTCGCTCGATCATCTTCGCGCCGAGATCGCGGCTGAGGATAAACTGCGAGTTGAGGTTCACGTTGATGACCTCGAACCACATCTCGTCCGGATGTTCGGCGGCGGGCGCGCGTTTGATCGTGCCGGCGTTGTTCACCAGAATGTCCGGCGCGCCGTGTTCGGCGAGCACCTTGGCGGCGAACTCTTTCACCGCTTCGGTGTTGGAGAAATCGCAGCTATAGCCGGTGAACTTCCGGCCGAGAGCGGTGACGGCCTTTTCGATCGCGCTACCGCTGGCTTCGAGCGAGGCGCTGACGCCGATGATGTCCGCGCCCGCTTCCGCGAGGGCTTCCGCCATGGCGAAGCCGATGCCGCGCTTGCAGCCGGTGACGAGGGCGGTTTTGCCGACGAGGGAGAATTTGGAAAGAACGCTCATACCAAGGAAGAGAGAGGCACCGCGAATCTCACGAATCGAACGAATCAGGATTTCATTCGCGAGATTCGCCCGATTCGCGGTGCCTCATTGAAATTATCGCAGGTCCGAGATGTTGATTTTGTCCATGTCGGTGAACGCCTGGTTTTCACCGCCCATCGCCCACACGAAGCGGTAGGCGGAGGTGCCGACGCCGCTGTGAATCGACCAAGCGGGCGAAAGGATCGCCTGCTTGTCGTGCACCCAAAGCGGGCGGGTTTCCTGCGGCTCGCCCATCATGTGAAGCACGGCGTGACCGGCCGGAACGTCGAAGTAGCAATACACCTCGCTGCGGCGCAGGTGGGTGTGGGACGGCATCGTGTTCCAGATGCTGCCCGGCTTGAACTCGGTGTAGCCCATCACGAGCTGGCAGCTCTTGATGCCGTTCTCGTGGATGTATTGGCAGATCGCGCGCTCGTTGCACTCTTCCTTGGTGCCGAGCTCGACGCGGGTGGCGTCGGCCGGAGTCGCCTTGGTCGTCGGATAGCTGGCGTGCGCCGGGTAGCTGATGAGGTAGAATTCCGAACCTTCGCCGGAGAAGGAGATCTCCTTGCTGCCGCGGCCGACGTAGAGGCAATCGCACTTCTCGAGCGAGTATTCGGTGCCGTCGACGGTGACGGAACCCTTGCCACCGAAGTTGATGATGCCGAGTTCGCGGCGTTCGCAGAAGTATTGCGCGCGGAGTTCATCGCCCGCGTCGAGCTTGAGAGCGGTCGCGCCGGGAACGGCGGAACCGACGATGGCGCGGTCGAGATCGGTGTAAACCAGGACGATTTCACCGGGTTGGAAAAGTTCTTCGAGCAGGAAAGAATCGCGGAGGCCTTCGGTGTCGAGCATCGAAGTTTCATTGGGCGAAGGGGCGTGAATGACTCGCATGGTGTGGAATGAGTTGGGGAAACTGGTGTCGATCGACGGGTTTTTGAGAAGAATTTTTTCCCGGCTCGGCGGGAAACGTGGAAACAAACGGGTTCAGGAACGGCCGCGCAAGGCTTCGCCCGCCAACAACAGGGCGCCGCGAATCCCCGCTTCCTGCTCGCATTGCGGCGGGACGATCAAGGAGGCGAAATCCTGGTCGCCGAAATACCCGGCGGCGGCTTCTTTCAAACAAGCGGCGATTTTGCCGTGCAATCCTTCGGCTTGGGAAACTCCACCGCCGACGATCACCTTCGAGGGCGAAACGATGGCGAGCAGAGCAAGAATGCCGTGCGCGAGATACCACGCCTCCATTTCCCACGCCGGATGATCGGCGGGAAGTTCGGCGGCCGGTTTGCCCCAGCGCTGGGCAATCGCCGGGCCGCTGGCCATACCTTCAAGGCAATCGCCGTGGAAGCTACAAACGCCTTCGAACGAATCGCCGGGCGCGCGGCCGACTTTGAAATGGCCGAATTCCGGGTGAAGCGAGCCGTGAACGAGACGGCCGCCGACAAGAATGCCCGCGCCGATACCGGTGCCGATCGTGATGTAAGCGGCATCCGTCGCGCCCTGGGCGGCACCGAGCGCGACTTCGCCCCAAAGCGCGGCATTCACATCGGTATCGAGCGTCACGGGCACCTCGCCGAGTCCTTTGGCGAATGCGCCGGTCAGCGAAAACCCCTGCCAGCCGGGCTTCGGCGTGGCGAGGAGCGAACCGAAATCAGGAGCCGACGGATTGACCCGGATCGGCCCGAACGCCCCCACTCCCAGCGCAGCCGGATTGCCGCGTTGGCGGATCCATTCGATCGCTTGATCGAGTGTTTCCTGCGGCCGGGTCGTGGGAAAACGAAACTCTTCGAGAATCGTTCCGTCGGGCAGCCCCCAGGCGACCACCGTTTTGGTGCCGCCCAGTTCGATCCCCGCCACCGGCGCTGTGTTCAATCCGCTCATCGGTCTGAAACGAAATCCTGTCGATCAAACCGCGGCTGCGGCGGCGAGCGCTTCCTTGGTCAGGCGGGTGATTTCCGACCACTTGCCTTCGTTGACGAGCGATTTCTCCACCATCCAGGAGCCACCGATCGCGGCGACGACTGGCAGTTTCAAATAGCTGGCGAGGCTGGCGGAAGTGATGCCGCCGGTCGGGATGAATTTCACGCCGGTATGGCCGTATGGACCGGCCAGCGCCTTGAGCATCGGCACGCCGCCAGCGGTTTCAGCGGGGAAAAACTTAAGCAGCTTGCAGCCGAGCGAAAGCGCCTGCTCGACGTCGCTCGGGGTCATCACGCCGGGCGAAAACTGGAGATCGACCGAGCGGGCGACTTCGACGGTTTTTGGATTCAGCCCGGGCGCGAGACCGAACACGGCGCCCGCGTCCTTCGCGCGTTTGACCTGGTCGGCCTCCAACAGCGTGCCGGCGCCGATCAGGATTTCCGGGAAATTTTTCGCGATCCGGCGAATCGATTCCTCCGCGGCGGCGGTGCGGAACGTGACTTCCATGATGTCCAAACCGCCGGCGAGCAGCGCTTCGGCGAGCGGTTCTGCGGAAGCGGCGTCATCCAGAACGATGACCGGGACGATGCGTTTGGCGAGAATGCGATCAAGCATGGCGGCGGAAACGTGTAAGGCGGAGGTTGTCCTGTCGAGAATTGTGCGAAATTTCGGGCTTTTCCGGATAAGCGGCAGTCCCGGGTTATTCTTGTCCGGTCAGCTCGAAGTAGTCGAAGTCCGCAACGGCGAAGGTGCCGCCGAGATCCTGCGCGCAAACGCCGATCATCGTGCCGGTGAAATGGAGATAATTGCCGTAGTCGTCCGAAAGCTTCGACGCGTCGAGCACCGAACCGATGGATTTCCACGAAACACCGTCGGGGGAAGCCGAGAACTGAAGCCGTTCGTGGTCGATTTCCGCTCTGAGCCAGACGCGCTTCCAGTCGTTGATCTCGATCGAGCTTTCGACAATTTCGTCGTAAACCCCGTCGTCGCACAGGACGATACCCAGGACTTTTCCGCGCGATTCCTCATGCGTGACACGCAGATAATAGTGCGTACGTGTGTCGTAGTAGCAGATGAGTCCAGCCATCTGCGTGTAGTGGGTCGGCTCGAATTCCAGGCAGGTTTCCGCTTTGCTGCGCACCGCGGTCAGACGTTTGGCGACGAGGCTTTGGTCGAACAACGAGATCGGCGAATGCCTTCCCCGGAGACGCAACCAACCCGCACGTTCGGTCAATGAAAGCCACGATTCGTCGAAGGGCACGCGCAACGAACTCCAGTGCGGACTGAGAACCGCCGAGTCGAAATCGTCCCGGGCCGGTTCGGTCGGCCATGGAGCAGGAGCGAGTTCCGCAGGGCTTTCGACTTCGGCCAAAGGAGCATGGCCACCGTGGGCCAACCGCAGCCAGCCGTCGTCCGACCACGTCACGCGCTGCAACGCGGTTTCACGACCCAGCATGCAGCGGTAACCGGAACGAAGGCGGGCGGCTTCCGTTTGATCGGGCGAACCGGAGTTCGCGCCGAAATCGGTTTTCACCGGACGGCTGCACAAGTGCGCCAGCCACCATTCGCCCGACGGCGTTTCAATCAACTCCCCATGCCCGGCCTTCTGCAATGGCAGCTCCGCGTCGTCGCGCGACGTAAGGACCGATGCTTGCGGGTCGAGTTCATACGGTCCCGTCACCGATCGCGAACGGGCCATCGAAATCCCGTGATTCCAGCCGGTGCCGCCTTCGGCCAGCATCAGGTAATACCAGCCGTCCTTTTTATAAAGATTCGGGCCCTCGGTCAGGATGTTGGTTTTCTCGAGGATCTTGTGCGTCGGGCCGACCAGCTTTTGCGTAACCGGGTCGTATTCCTGCACCACGATCCCCGCGAAACCAAAGTGGTCCTTGCGATGATCCCACAGCATGTTGACCAGCCATTTCCGGCCGTCGTCGTCGTGGAAAAGCGAGGGATCGAAGCCGATCGAATTCAGGAAAACGGGCTCGGACCAAGGTCCTTCGACCGTCTCCGCAGTGGTCAGATAGATACCGATGTCCTTGTAGCGCTTGCCCATGCCGGACGTGCGGAGGTTCGTGTAAATCAACCAGAACCGGCCATCGGCATGGCTGAGCGAAGGTGCCCACACGCCGCCCGAATCGGCGACTCCGCGCAGATCGAGCTGCGATTGCCGCGTCAAGGCGTGCCCCACGAGCCGCCAATTCACCAAATCCCGTGAATGATGGATCGGCACGCCGGGAAACCATTCGAAGGTGCTGTTGGCGAGGTAATAGTCATCCCCCACCCGCACGAACGAGGGATCGGGATGAAAGCCGGGAAGGACGGGATTGTGGATCGTCGCCATGGGGACCCGCGCTGCTATCAGGAAACCGGGAGGTTTGTCCACGGAGACCTCCGGTTTCAGCTTTAACCGGCTCTTCCGGAGCGCGGGGTTTCGGGTTGAAGAGCGCAGGGTCGCGAAGGGAGCGCTGCTTTCCAAACGAATTTACGATCCGAATAAAGCGCCGATTTCCAGCGCTCCGATCCAAAGAAACAGCAGCAGGATCACCACCAGCACACCGTTGGTAAGAACCCGGTTGCGGCGAACGCCCGATCGAACGATCGCGAAATTGTTGAGATACAACAACGTCGCCGACAGGAACGGGATGAAGAAGCTGCCTAAAATCGTAAACGCGATGACGATCGGAACCGGTCGAGCAAGGAAAGCGAAAGGAATGGAGGACAAGAACATCCCAAACAGTGCCTTCCGATAGTCCGGTGATGTCCGGCGTGTGGCTTCCTGACGCTTGGAATCGGGAAACCGTCGAAGTAGCGCGCCAACATCCGCGAAGACGCTTGGAATGGTCTGCCAAACACCGAGCAACGATGCGACCACAGCGGCCCAAAATCCGGCGGCGTAAACGAAGAACCCGATCGGACCGACGATCACTCCGAGATGCGCGGCCATCTCGGAGACCGCTCCTCGGTCGGAAACGGCGAGTCCGGTGGAATGAAATACGCGCTCGGCGATCAGCATCACCGAAAGACCGAAGATCGTCGTAAAAGCATATGAGATGACGAGATCCCATCTCGCCCATGTTAAATGGCGAAGCCCCGCACGACCCTCCTCGCGTAAAAGGTAGTGGTAACTCAGCAACGTGACCGATCCTCCGATACCACCGATGATCGAGAGAATATACGGGCCGGCCTTTTCTGGAATCGCGGGGATGAACACCCCCTGTATCGCAGTGGAAGGCTCGCGAAACGTCATTCCCGCACATGCCACAATCGTGAAGAACATCACGACGATCAATGGCCTCATCCAACGGCTCGCTCTATTCTCTTCTGTTCCCGAGCGAATGATCCAATAGCCGGCGATCGCGTGACCCACGGCACCCCACGTGCGAGGCACGATTCCATTGCTGATCGTTTCCATCGCCAATCCGCAGGCGTTTATAAGAGCGGCGCTGACCGCGACCGCCCAAATCACGAGATAGCCGAAGAAAACCATCAACACCCATCGGGGAAGATGCTTGGCCCAGCCTTCAATTACCGTCCGACCCGTGGCGAGCTGCCACCGCGCGAGATTCTCGGAGAGAACGAATTTCAGAAACGTCGCGATGAGGAGAGCCCATAGCAATTCCCGTCCAAATTTTGCACCGGTCACGGTTGCGGTGATGATGTCGCTGGCTCCGATGCCACTGGCCGCCATGATCAAGCCCGGTCCCAGAGGAAACCCGGAGGTCTCGCGAGGGGAAATTACCATCGGACGGTCTTCGGATGTAGCCACCGGCACTATATTTCACGCCGATCGAACGGTTCGTCCATCACGGATGATGAGGGAAACGTGCCACCGGGGGGACTCGAACCCCCACGATCCTTGCGAATCAGCAGATTTTAAGTCTGCGGCGTCTACCATTCCGCCACGGTGGCATTTGTGCGGACCGCTTGCGCGATGCGGCGGCAGCATGGCGATTCGGCTCTAGCAGGCAAGCCTCGCCTTCTCTCCGCGCGTTAATGCGTGAGAATTTCCCGCAACGAATCCTCGATCGCCCGCGGCTTGCCTTGGGCATCGACCCGCACGGTCACCATTTTGCCGCTGGCGGCGAGTTCATCCGCCTTCCGGATCTCGAAGCTCCAGTGAAGCGACGAGTTGCCCAGCTTTTCCAAGGCGAGCCACACTTCCAGCCGGTCACCGGCCCGCAACGGCTTCTTGTAGTCGCATTCGACATGCGCCCGCGGCCAGCCGCCTTGGGCGAAGTCGTAGAGCGCCAAGCCATGCGAACGCAAAAAAACGTGTTCCGCCGCTTCGACGTAGCGGAACACGTTGGGAAAATACACCCACCCGCTCGCATCGGTATCGCCGAAGGCGACCTCGCATGCGTGACGTTGGAGCGGGCGATCCATGATCAGACGTAGCGCTTGACCAGCACCGAAGCGTTGTGACCGCCGAAACCGAAGCTATTGCTGAGAGCGACGTCGACCTTGGTCTCGCGCGCCACATTCGGCACGACGTCCAGGTCGCACTCCGGATCCTGCTCCTCGACGTTGATCGTCGGCGGCACGACGTTGTCGTGAATCGCCATCACGCTTGCGATCAACTCGATGCCGCCCGCCGCGCCGAGCATGTGACCGGTCATCGACTTGGTGGAGCTCACCATGAGGCCGTTGTTGGCGTATTCGCCGAACGCCCGCTTGATCGCCTTCGTTTCGGCGATGTCGCCGAGACCGGTCGAGGTCGCGTGGGCGTTGAGATATTGGACGTTCTCCGGGTTCATTTTGCCGTGACGCAGAGCCATCTGAATCGCGTAAGCCGGGCCCGAGCCATCGGGCGACGGCGCGCTGAGATGGTAGGCGTCCGCGCTGACGCCATAACCGGCCAGTTCGGCGTAAATTTTCGCACCGCGTTTGAGCGCGTGTTCGAGTTCCTCGATCACCACCACGCCCGAACCTTCGCCCATGACGAAACCGTCGCGGCCCTTGTCGAACGGACGGGAAGCCTTTTCCGGCTCGTCGTTGCGGGTGCTGAGCGCCTTCATGTTGGCGAAACCGGAAAGTCCCATCGGCAGGATGGTCGCTTCCGCACCACCGCAAAGGAAGGCATCGGCGTCGCCGAATTTAATCATGCGCCAAGCCTCGCCGATGTTGTGGTTCGACGTCGCGCAGGCGGTGACGATCACCATGTTCGGACCGTAGAGGCCGTATTCCATGGAAATGATCCCGCTCGCGATGTTCGAAATCATCATCGGGATGGTGAAGGGCGAAACGCGCTTTGTGCCCTTGGTCAAATAGACCTCGTGCTCGCGTTCGAGCGTGGCCAGACCACCGATGCCAGAGCCGACCATCACGCCGAAGCGGCGCGGGTCGATCGCCGAGACATCGACGCCCGAGTCCTCCATCGCCATCTTCGAAGCCGCCACCGCGAATTGCACATAGCGATCGGAGCGACGGGCGTCCTTCGGCACCCGGAAATACTGGTCCGCGCTGAAGTTCTTCACTTCGCCCGCGATCTTGCACTCGAAGGGCGTCGGATCGAGCTGGGTGATCGTTCCAATGCCACTCCGGCCGGACTTCATGCCTTCCCAAGTGGAAGCCAGATCGTTGCCAAGCGGAGAAATACAACCAATACCGGTGATGACGACGCGTCGTTCGCTCATGATGATTAAAGGCTAAAGGCGCGTGGAGCGCGGGCTGAGCTTGGCGGCGGGTTTGGAACGACGCAAGCCCTCATCCAAGCGGTCCGCCTCGTTCATTCAAGCCTCCGCATTGGGGACATTCCGGCGTGCGTGCCGAGGAGTGATCCTCCCAGACGTGCAGACACAGCCGACAAACGATCCGATGGCGTAGCGACCGGCATTCCGCTCCGCGACGGGAAAGTCGCGAAGTCAGAATAAACAACCCCGTCAGCCCCAGCGACACGGCGACGACCCAGACGACGAATTCCGGCAGCGAAACTTCCATCACGATTTCCGTTTAAAAAGAATCCCCACGCCGATCCATCCGGCCTTCGCCGCCGACGGACCGAAACGCACTCCACGCAACCATTGTTCGAGCAGGGTGCCGCCCGGCTCGGACGACGCGTTTAGCAACAAGCATTGCTCGACCCATCCATCCGAACCCACCTGAACCAGAAACCGCCATGACGCTGCTGCCGCCGCAGGATCGAGTTCGCCCGCGAATTCGGGCAGCGCCACCGGCCAGGCATCGTCCGGCAAAACCGTGAGCCGTTGGAGTTCAAGATCCCAGCCCTCGCGCGCATCGCCCGTCCGGATCGGCGGTGGCTCCGGCTTCCAATCCACTTTCGGCAGGACGCGTTGTCCTTTCACCGCCACCGGTATGGCCATCCCCGCCGGTTCCACCGGCCATTCGTGCAACTCGGGGCGACGCACCGCGGGAGTTCGCAAGTTCGCCAGCGAGGCTTCCTCCAGTTGACGGAATCCCGGCCAAGCGGTCGGCTCGAAACGCGTGGGAAATGGTCCGGCTTCCTGCGCCCGGATTTCCCACTCGCGGCCTGCCGCGCCCGACGGAATCAAAATCACCTCGGCTTTGCGCTCGATCACCCGGGGCGGCGGCACCACCCGCACCCGCAGACTGGTGAACAAAAATGCGGCCAGCGCGCCGGCGATGAGGATCGCCATAAACGCCGCCCAGCCGCTCGCCTCGGGCAACATCCAGGCGAAGGCAAGACCGCACTCGCGGTGGAGCCGGGTGCGTTTGCTTTCCTTCACCAACCCGCCTCCTTCCCGGGAGCGGGTTCTCCTCCCGCTTGCACCGGGCGGCCCACCATCATCAGCCGGAAACCTTTTTTCAAAATCAGCTCGGCCACTTCCCGCTCCGTCCCCACCGGAGTCCCGGCGTCCGTGCGCAGCAAAACGGCTCCCGATTTTCCGGCCCGGTTTTCATCGAGCAAACGGCTTAACCCCTCGATCGTGGTCGCTTCCCGGCCAAAATGAATCCGCGTGGGATTGCCCGGTCCCAGCGTGACCACTGGCGCATCGCTGAAACGATCCATCTGGAAACGCGAAGGCGGCAGCTCCACGGCCACGCCCGATTGCAGGACCATGGAAGGCCCCAAAACGAAAAACATCATCAGCAGCGCGAACAAATTGAAGAGCGGGATCGCGTGCAGAAAACCCGGCCGCTCGGGCAAGGTCAGCTCCAGCTTCACGAAGCCCCCTCCTCTTTCGCTTTCCGCGACACCCGTTTCCGCGCCTCGACCTCCTCACGGAACGAAACGATCGCGGTTTCCTCACGCGCATCGGAGATCAGATTGACCATTTCGATGCCTGCCCGCTCGATCCGGTGGGCAAGCCGCTTCGCCCGGGCGACGAAGTAGAGGTAGAACAAATACATCGGCACCGCGATCGTCAGGCCGAGCACCGAAGTGATCAGGGCTTGAAACACGCCGCCGGAAAGTTCCGCCGGACCGGCATAGCCGCCTTGTTCGCTCACGCGCTGGAAGGTTTCGACCAATCCCAGCAACGTCCCGAGCATGCCTACCAGAGGCGCGAGCAATGCCACGCCAAGGATGCCACGGAGATTTTTTTCGATCCGGGGAACTTCTAGCTGTCCGGCTTCCTGGGCGACATCCCGGAGGTCCGGCCGGGTGAGATGATGGCGAAGGAGAGTCGCGTGGGCCACCCGGGCGACCGGTCCCGGTGCGCGCGCCGCCTCGTGAAGCGCTTCCGCGAACGCCTTGCGGCGAACATGATTGGAAAGCCCGACCAAAAGATCCCCGACGTTGATCCTCGCCCGGTGGAAATAAAACAGGCGCTCGATCACACAGACGACGCCGATGAACGTAAGCACCAGCAGCACCCAAACCAAGGGTCCGCCTTGCTCGATCAATCCGGAAGGTTCCAGCAATCCGCTCGTCATGTCGGGGCAACCTAGCGGCGGTCTCCCGGACTGGCGAGCCTCGATTCGCCCGCAAAAATCAGGGGGAACCGCGAATGGGGCAAATTCAGATGAGGGAACGAGAAAAGCAGAATTTCAGGAATGGGATTCTAAACTCCCTCGTTTCCCGGCCTTCCTGCTTTCCTTATTCTAAAAAAAGGATTCGCGAGATCGCCTGATTCGCGGTCCCTTTTCTTTACTTGTCCGTTGGAACTTGAAAGCCGCTGGATTGGGCGTCTAGCTCCCCGCATGCCTACTGTCGCTATCGTCGGACGCCCCAACGTCGGGAAATCCGCGCTTTTCAACCGCCTCGCCGGGCGGAAAATCGCCATCGTCCACGACCAGCCGGGCGTCACGCGGGACCGGATTTCCGCTCCCTGCACCGCCACGCCCACTCCCTGCACCATCATCGACACCGGCGGCATTGGTGCCTCGCTCGATGACGGCTTCGCCGACCAGGTCGCCATCGAGGCGGACATCGCGATGCAGACGGCGGATCTGATCCTCTTCATCGTCGACGCCCACGAAGGGCTCACGCCCATCGACCAAGCGCTCGCCCAAAAGCTCCGCAAAGCCAAACCGCCGGTCCGGCTCGTCCTCAACAAAGTCGACCACGCCAAGCACGAATCGATCTTCGGCGACTTCGCCCGCCTCGGTCTAGGGGACGGCATCGCCGTTTCCGCCGAGCACGGCCGCAACATCGGCGAGTTGATCGATGAGATCGAACGGCACGTCGCCCCGCTCGCCGCGGAGACCGAAGCCGTCGCCGAAGTGGCCCAAGCCGCCGGCATTAAGCTCGCCATCGTTGGCAAACCGAACGCCGGCAAATCGTCGCTCATCAACGCCATCCTGAAGGACGAGCGCACGATCGTTTCCGAAATCGCCGGCACCACCCGCGACGCGGTCGACCTCCCCTACCAGTTCGCGGGCGAAAACTTCACGCTCATCGACACCGCCGGCCTTCGCCCACGCGGCAAGCGCGACTCTTCCGTCGAAGTCTTCTCCGCCATGCGCACCGAAAAAGCGGTCCGCCGCAGCGACCTCTGCGTGCTGGTCATCGACCTCGCCGCCGGGATCTCCGCCATGGACCGCAAGATCGCCCAGCTCATCATGGAGGAGAGAAAGCCCTGCCTGATCGTGCTGAACAAGTTCGACCTCTACCACCCGGACGCCCCGCGCACCGCCCGCCTGGAGGAAGCCACCGAGCACGTCCGCCGCGAACTCTTCTTCCTCTCCTACGCCCCCTTCGTCGCCACCTCGGCGAAAAAAGGCCAAGCCGTCGATCACGTGCTGAAGGAAGCGCTCAAGATCCGCGACAAGGCCCAGAACATCCCCGGCACCGGTGTTCTCAACCGCATCCTGCATCAGGCGTTCGAAATCAACCCGCCCGGCAGCGATCGCAAATCGGGCAAACGCCTCAAGCTCTATTACGCGACCACCGCGCTGAACGAAAAATACAGCGTCATTCCGGTGCCGACCCTGGTGCTATTCGTCAACGACAAGAAGCTCATGGCCCCGAGCTATGAGCAGTATCTCACCAACCGTTACCGCGAAAAGCATCCCGCTCCGGGCATTCCGGTCGTCTTCTCCGTGCGTTCGCGGGATCGACGGGAGTTCCACAAGAAAGACGAGAAGTGAGTCTTCAGGCCGTTCGTTGAGGGGCCAGTGGTCAGTGGTCATGGGCCAGTGAAGACTCCTGAATTCCGCACTCCACACTCCGAATTCCGCATTTCCATGTCTCTGTTAGAAGTCCGAGATCTCACCACCCGCTTCCACACCCGCAACGGGGTGGTGCATGCGGTG
>Ga0307416_100000177_pt1 | contig 34998 bp, 30 predicted proteins | sample DK1Cmetagenome_2_FD_203821 | JGI IMG/M metagenome (GOLD analysis project Ga0307416, IMG submission 203821) | Maize rhizosphere microbial communities from greenhouse at UC Davis, California, United States - DK15-C-3 | ecosystem: Host-associated > Plants > Roots > Rhizosphere > Soil | place...
ACGGCAGGTGCCGGTATTCCTTTCCGTCGGCTACGCGGCGTGCCACTGGTGCCACGTCATGGCCCATGAATCTTTCGAAGACGAACAGACTGCCTCGATGATCAACGATCACTTCGTGGCGATCAAAGTTGATCGCGAGGAACGGCCCGATGTCGACGCGGTCTATATGCAAGCCACGCAGGCGCTGACTGGGCAGGGTGGCTGGCCAATGAGCGTCTTCCTTACTCCTGACCGCAAACCGTTCTACGCCGGTACCTACTTTCCGCCGACACCACGGCACGGCCTGCCCTCATTTGCCCAGGTGTTGCAGGCGATCAACGAAGCCTGGCGTGATCGACGGGCGGAACTGCTCGTCAGCGCCTCCGAGATCGTCCGACAGCTCTCGAAGCAGGCGACGTTCGGCGGCACAGGTGAAGTAGCTGCGGCGGACGGTGAAAAGGCACTCGCTACGCTGCAAGGCGACTTCGACTCCACGTACGGGGGCTTCGGACGGGCACCAAAGTTTCCGCCATCGATGGTCCTTGAGGCATTACTTCGCGATGGCTCCGAGCCGTCGATGATCATGGCGGAAAAGACCCTGGAGGCGATGGCGCGCGGCGGTATTTACGATCAATTAGGCGGCGGATTCGCGCGCTATAGCGTCGATGCCGGCTGGATCGTGCCGCACTTCGAGAAGATGCTGTACGACAATGCGCTGCTCCTCGGGGTGTATACGCATTGGTGGCGTCGTACCCGCACTCCGCTGGCTGCACGCGTCGTTGCCGAAACGGTGGACTGGCTGCAGCGCGAAATGCGAACTGAGCAAGGCGCCTTCGCAGCGAGTCTCGACGCCGACTCAAAAGATGATCATGGTGAGCTTCGAGAGGGTGCCTACTACGTCTGGAACCGTGATCAACTTCGGGCCGAGCTGGGGGAGCAGGACGCAGTCTGGGCAGCGGAGGTGTTCTCCGTGACACCCGGCGGCACCTTCGAGCATGGCGCCTCGACCCTGCAACTGCGCGGTGACAATGATCAACTCCGACTGGCGAGCATTCGAGAACAGCTTCGGGCCTCTCGTGATCAACGCTCCCGTCCAGGCCGTGATGACAAGGTCGTTGCTGCCTGGAACGCGTTGTTGGTCGATGCGCTGGTGCAAGCTGCGATGATCTTCGCTCGTCCCGAGTGGCTGCAGATAGCGACCGAGGCCGCTGAGCATCTTTGGCAGCTGCATTGGCAAGAAGGTCGGTTACGCCGTACCTCTCGCGGTGGCGTCGCCGGAGAAGCAATCGGCATCCTCGAGGACTACGCGGCCTATGCCCTTGCGGCCGTACGGCTTGCGGCGGTCCATGCCGAAGCGCTGTGGCTCAGCCGCGCCGAGCAGCTGCTGGATGTGATCATGGGCCAGTTCGACGATCCCGCTGGTGGTTTCTTCGACACGGCCGCCGATGCCGAGCAGCTGTATGCCCGGCCGCAGGATCCGACTGACAACGCCACCCCGTCCGGGCTGAGTGCCGCTGTTCATGCACTGCGGCTCATGGCCGAACTCACCGGGGAAGACCGCTACGACGCTCGCGCCGATCGAGCAGCGGCGAGCGCCAGCGAGCTGGTCCGGCGGGTGCCACGGTTTGCCGGCTGGCTGCTCGCCGACGCGATCAGCCAGACCTCGGAACGCGAGCCGGTTCAGGTCGCTGTCGTTGGACACGACGATGCGGCTCGGGCTGAGTTAGTGCGGCTCGCTCATCAGCTGGCACCGGCAGGATCGGTGATAGTGGCAGGTCTGCCCGATCAACCCGATCTGGCGCTGCTGGCAGATCGTCCAATGATCAATAACCAGCCGACTGCCTATGTCTGCCGACACTTTGTGTGCAAGCTGCCAGTCACTACTGCGGAGGACCTCATCTCCCAGCTCGAAGGGTGATCGCACATATGGTTCCGGGCCTATGGCCCGGGTTTTAGGCCAGATACGTGCCGATGTGCGGAGAAACGAGTGCGCCGTTGCGGTTCATTGCGTGTCATTCGCGGCTTTGTGCGGAGAAACGTCTGAATGAGCGACTGAGCGATCGAACATTCCCCAAGCAATCCCAAGTCAAATCGTGATCATGAAGATGGCGACCGAGTGGCAGGCAAAACCTGCGATAGTGCTGACGTGGAAGATCTCGTGGTAGCCGAACCAGGTCGGGGAGGGGTTGGGCCGCTTCCGGGCATAGACGATCGCGCCCAAGGTGTAGCAGACGCCGCCCGCCATGATCAAGATCACGACCGCCAGTCCAGCCGCGTGGTAGAAAGCCCCAAGCCAGCCAAGGGCGGCCCAGCCCATGACGATGTAGAGCACCGTGTAAAGCCAACGGGGCGCCGAGAGCCACAGCAGCCGAAAGACCAGACCACCCACGGCGGCAGACCAGACGAGAACCAGCAAGATCGTCCGAGAGGCTCCGTCGAGCAAGATCAACGCCAACGGCGTATAGGTTGCCGCGATGAAGACGTAGATATTGGCGTGGTCCATCCTGCGGAGAATCGCCTGGCCGCGCATTCCCCAGGTACCGCGGTGGTAGAGACCACTGGTTCCAAACAGCAGCACCGAGGCAGTAAGGAAGACCGCCCCTCCGATCACGCCGGCAGGTCTTGCCGCGAGGCTGATGAGCACAATGCCGGCCGCGAGCGCGAGTGGTGCCATGCCAGCATGCAGCCAGCCACGGAGCCGGGGCTTGACGACGGCGAGTACCTCGGTGAGCGGAGAATCGGGCTCGGCTTTCCGGCTCGTTTGCGAGGGTCGACCTTCGCCAAGATCAACAGTCGGCACGCTTCCCCTTTGACTGAGATGGCCGTGGTTACTGGCCGTGGTTACTGGTAGGTAGTTTTAGGCTAGGGGACCACGCCGCGAAGACCAACCGCTGCACTAAGGCCCGATTTCATCTCGGCTGCCATCAGCTGATTCTCGAGGGATACGCTGCCAGTTGTGGCACGTCTCGATCGATTGCGTGAGCTGGTCGATCGGCTACATCCATCGGGGCTGCTCTATGCCACCTACGAGCATCGGCTGATCGCCGAGCTCGACCCCGACCGGCTGCCGCGCCACGTCGCCGTACTCGCAGACGGGAATCGCCGCTGGGCCCGCACCAACGCTCCTAGCCAACCGCTGGTTGCTGGTTATCAAGCCGGGGCCGACAAGCTCAAGGAATTTGTGGGTTGGTGCGACGAGTTGGGGATCCCGGTCGTCACGCTGTGGGTCCTGTCCACCGACAACCTTTCGCGCAGCCACAGTGAGGAGATCGAGCCGCTGCTTGGAGTGATCGAGCATATGGTGAGCGATCTTGCGGCGACCCGGCGTTGGCGCGTCCATCCAGTGGGGGCGCTGGATCTGCTACCCGATCAGTCGGCTAAGCGGCTCAAGCTGGCCGATCGGGATACCGCGGACATCGACGGAATGCTGGTTAACGTCGCCGTCTCGTACGGCGGCCGGCATGAGTTGCGCGACGCCGTACGGTCCTTGCTTGCCGAGCATGCGAAGAATGGCACCTCCATCGATGAACTCGCCCAGAGCCTCGATATCGAGCACATCGCCGAGCATCTCTACACCAAAGGCCAGCCCGATCCGGACTTGATCATCAGGACATCAGGGGAGCAGCGTTTATCGGGGTTTTTGATGTGGCAGTCGGCCCACAGCGAGTTCTACTTTTGCGAAGCGCTGTGGCCTGACTTCCGGAAGGTGGACTTCATCCGGGCGCTGCGCTCCTACGGGCAGCGAGAGCGCCGCTTCGGAACCTGACTCCCTCGGCAGCGACCACCGGCCGTGGGTGCATCGGATCGGGTGGAAGTGATTCCTGCCTCGCTGAATGGGTAGATCGATTAATGGGCATTGAATGAGCCCGCGCCCGATCAAGGGAGGCAGCAGATGTCCGCCGTCAGCCGAGTCCCAGCCACAGCGCCGTCATCGGTACGCAAAGTCATAGTGGCGAGCCTGATCGGCACGTCACTGGAGTGGTACGACTTCTTCATCTATGGGACCGCCGCAGCTTTGGTATTCAACAAGATCTTCTTTCCGAGCTTCGAGCCGCTGGTCGGCACGTTGCTCGCCTTTGCCACCTACGCGGTTGGCTTTATCGCTCGGCCGCTGGGCGGGTTGATCTTCGGCCACTATGGTGACCGGATCGGCCGCAAGAACGTCTTAGTGGTGACCCTGCTCCTTATGGGCATTGCCACATTCCTCATTGGCCTGATGCCGACGTACGCCAGCATCGGCGTCTGGGCGCCGATCCTGCTGGTCGCACTCCGCTTCCTGCAGGGTCTCGGCCTCGGGGGCGAATGGGGCGGTGCGGTGTTGATGACCATGGAGTCTGGCGATCCCAATCGGCGTGGTTTCAACGCCAGCTGGCCACAGGTCGGTGTGCCTCTCGGCCTGCTGCTGGCGAACGGGGTTCTGTCGCTGATGGGCGTACTGACCAACGAACCCGCGTTCTTGAGCTGGGGCTGGCGGGTGCCGTTCCTGCTCAGCGGCGTGCTGGTGATTGTCGGCCTCTGGATCCGTCTGACGATCGCGGAGAGCCCGCTATTCCGCGAGGTCGAGGAGTCACACGCCAAGGCTGGTGCGCCGATCCTCGAAGTGCTGCGGCGCTACCCCAAGCAGGTGCTGCTTGCGGTGGGCGCCCGCGTCGGCGTCGATGTCGCGTTTTACACCTTCGTGCTGTTCATCACCACCTACGTCGCCACCTATCTCAAGCTGCCCCGGAACTACGCCCTGAACGCGGTGCTCATCGCCGCCGCCGTCCAGGTCTTGCTGATCCCGTTCTTCGGCGGGCTGTCTGACCGGATCGCGCGCCGACCCGTTTACCTGGCGGGCGCGATCGGTGCGGCGGTCTGGGTCTTTATTTTCTTCATCCTGCTCGATACCGGACAGTTCTGGTTGATAGTGCTCGCCGCAGTGGTCGCCCTGATCTTGCACGCCGCGATGTACGGGCCACAGGCGGCTTTCATCTCCGAGATGTTTCCCACCAAGGTTCGATACACCGGCGCATCGATGGGGTACCAGCTAGCCGGCATTTTCGGAGGGGCGCTCGCGCCGATCATCTCCGTTGCCTTGCTGGACCGATTCGATACCTGGGTCGCCGTGTCCTTGTACGCGGTTGCGATGCTGCTGATAACCATCGTCTGTGTGCTGCTGGCGCCAGAGACCTCGAAGATCGACCTGCACGCTGATCCAGCGACTCACCCGATGGACGCTCGGTGAGCTTGCCGTCCGCAGTGCCGGTTGTCGACCTCAATAGCGACCTCGGAGAGGGATTCGGCATCTGGAAACTGGGCGACGACGAGGCGCTGCTGGATGTCATTACTAGCGCAAACGTCGCATGTGGCTTTCACGCCGGCGACCCGAACATCATGCGCCGCGTCTGCGAGGCCGCTGCCAGCCGCGGTGTTTCCATTGGCGCCCAGGTCAGCTATCGAGATTTGGCAGGCTTCGGTCGCCGCAGCATCGATATCGATTCGGCGAGTCTGACAAACGACGTTATTTATCAAATCGGGGCACTGGACGGCTTTGCTCGTACCGCAGGATCGGCGGTGCGCTATGTCAAGCCGCATGGGGCCCTCTACAACCGGGCCGTGCACGATGATGACCAGGCGGCGGCCGTGGTTGCTGCGGTGAGCGCGTACGACCCAAGGCTTCCAGTGCTCGGGCTGCCCGGGTCTGCACTGCTTCGGCACGCTGAGCAAGCGGGACTAAGAACCGTCGCCGAGGCCTTTGCTGACCGCGGATACACGGCCCAAGCCACCCTCGTCCCACGATCCCAGCCTGGTGCGCTGTTGGAGGATACGAAGGAGGTGGCACAGCGCATGGTCCACATGTTGATCACTGGTCGGATGCGATCAATCGACGGTGTCGAAATTGCGGTGTCCGCGCAGTCCATCTGCGTCCATGGTGACACTCCGGGTGCGGTGGCGATGGCAGTGGCCGTACGCAAGGCGCTGGCTGAGGCAGGGGTCGAAATCCGAGCCTTCGCGCCATGATCGAGCACCGCACCCTGCTGAGCTGCGGTGAGCATGCGGTGCTGGCCGAGGTTGGCGGATTGGATGACGTACAGGCCTTGACCAATGGGATACGCGAAGCGGTCGCTGCAGGACTCACAGGATTCACCGAGGTCATTGACATCGTTCCCGCGGCGGCCACCGTGCTGGTGATCGTCGATGACGGCGCCTCGATCGCTCCCGTGCGCCAGGCCCTGGCCGCCTTGCCCGTCACCACGCCCAGCAAGGCCCGCAGCACGGAGGGAGTCGTCGAGATCCCGGTGCACTATGACGGTCCGGATCTCGCCGAAGTCGCCACGCTTACCGGTCTTTCGGTGCCGGAGCTCATCGCCGCCCACACCGGGACGGACTGGCGCGTGGCATTCTGCGGCTTCGCCCCGGGCTTTGCCTACCTTGGTTGGGGCGACCCGCGACTATCGGTGCCGCGGCGTCGCGAGCCTCGTACCTCCGTTCCGGCGGGCAGTGTAGGCCTGGCCGACGAGTTCACTGCGGTGTATCCGCGGTCCTCGCCCGGTGGCTGGCAGCTGATCGGCCACACCGACACGGTGGTCTTCGATATCAACAGGGAACCGCCTGCCTTGCTGGAACCGGGCGTGGCGGTGCGCTTCGTCGAGCGGTCGGGGGCAAGCGATGGCCCGTGACCGAGCGCTCGAAGTCCTGGCGACCGGACCGCTCACGCTCGTGCAAGACGTCGGGCGCGTTGGGTACGCGGCGATTGGGGTCGGGCGATCAGGGGCCGCCGACAGAGAGGCATTCCAGCTCGGTGCCCGGCTGCTCGGCCAGACGTACGCCGCCGCGGCACTCGAAGTCACCTTCGGCGGCTTGTCCATCCGTGCGCGTGGCGACGTTCAGCTGGCTCTGACCGGCGCTCCAACACCCGCTGACGTCGATGGAAGGGGCATCGGCTACTTCGGCCCGTTCCTTCTTTGCGATGGTCAGGTGCTGACTCTCGGCACACCTCGGGTGGGTCTTCGCAGCTACGTGTCTGTTCGTGGTGGAGTAGACGTACCGCCAGTTCTCGGGTCCCGGTCTGCCGACACATTGTCTGGCCTGGGACCGGAACCGCTGCGTGCCGGAGATGTTCTTTCGGTCGGCCCCGCGCCGGCCGCCTACCCCAATGTTGATCTTGCTCCGGTGCCGCCACTGTCAGCTGAGATGCTCACGCTGCATGCCTTGCGCGGACCGCGAGATGGCTGGGTCGCCGACATCGACGCCCTTGCTGCCACGGTATGGACCGTTTCCAGCCATAGCGATCGGGTTGGGATCCGGTTGAACGGTGAGCCCTTGCAACGCCATGCCGACCGAACCGGCAAGGAGTTGCCGAGCGAGGGAGTCGTGCGGGGCTCAATCCAGGTTCCGACGGGCGGCCAACCTGTCGTCTTTCTGGCCGATCATCCGGTGACTGGTGGATATCCGGTTGTTGCTGTCCTCGTCGATCAGGACATCGACCGAGCCGCGCAAGCGGTTCCTGGGCAGCAAATTCGGATCGTTCTAGACCGTCATTAGGTTGCCATCACGTGAAATTCGCGGCGTGGCACTCGCTTTGGACCCACCTGGAGACGTACCGTCGAGTTGCGGGACGCAGTAAGGCGCCCCCGCCTGGGAGGCGATGCATGCACCGTCACTCGACAGGCACCGAGCCGGCGCGGCTTGATGCCGGTCAGTCCCGGCCAACCACGTAACGGTGGGCCGGGCGCGGACCGCGTACGGCCCCCAAGAAGGGCAGTTCTGTGTCTTCTTCATCAAGCCGTCGCACTTACGTCATCGATACCTCCGTCCTGCTGAGTGATCCGCACGCCATGCGGCGTTTCGCCGAGCACCATGTGGTGCTTCCGGTTGTGGTGATCAGCGAGCTCGAGGGCAAGCGTCATCACAATGAGCTGGGCTACTTCGCTCGTACGGCTTTGCGCCACCTTGACGAGCTGCGGATCATTCACGGTCGTCTCGATGCGCCGGTCCCGGTTAACAACCTCGGCGGGACCATACGGGTGGAGCTGAACCACACCGATCCAGCGGCCCTACCCGATGGCTTCCGGCTGGGCGACAATGACTCGCGCATTCTGGCGGTTGCGCTCAACCTCGCCGCTGAAGGTTGCGCTGTCACGCTGGTCTCGAAGGACCTGCCCATGCGCGTTAAGGCATCCGCTGTAGGCCTCAACGCCGAGGAGTACCGCGCAGAGTTGGCGGTGGAGACCGAGTGGACTGGGATGGCCGAGATCGAAGTGCCCGGCGGCGATATCGACCGGCTGTACGAGCACGGGTCGCTCGAGCTGGATGAGGCTCGAGATCTGCCCTGTCACACCGGTGTGGTGTTGCTCAGTGGAACCGCATCGGCCCTTGGTCGGGTCACGCCTAGCAAAGAGGTCAAGCTCATCAAGGCTGACCGCGATGTGTTTGGTATCCATGGTCGCTCTGCGGAGCAGCGAGTCGCGCTGGAGCTCTTACAAGACCCCTCAATCGGCATCGTCTCCCTCGGTGGCCGGGCGGGTACCGGCAAGTCGGCCTTGGCGCTGTGTGCCGGACTTGAGGCCGTCCTCGAACGGCAACAGCACTCGAAGGTCGTCGTCTTCCGTCCGCTGTACGCCGTGGGCGGACAGGAGCTCGGCTACCTGCCGGGGACCGAAGGAGAGAAGATGGCGCCCTGGGCGCAAGCCGTCTTCGATACCCTCGGCGCGCTCACCACAAAGACGGTCATCGAGGAAGTGCTCGCACGCGGCCTGCTTGAGGTGTTACCGCTGACCCACATCCGGGGCCGCTCACTACACGACGCCTTCGTTGTAGTCGATGAGGCGCAATCTCTGGAACGCAATGTGCTCCTGACTGTGCTCAGCCGGATCGGTCAGGACTCGCGGGTGATCTTGACTCACGATGTCGCCCAGCGGGATAACCTCCGGGTCGGCCGGCACGATGGCGTGGTGGCGGTCGTCGAGAAGCTGAAGGGCCATCCGCTCTTTGCTCACATCACGCTGACGCGCTCCGAACGATCGCCGATTGCCGCCCTCGTGACCGAGATGTTAGAAGATGTCGCAGTTTGACCGTCGATTTGATGCTTTAGGCATCGAAAACATCTCAAGATGATGACATTTGGATAACGAAATGTGGCATTCTATCCAACGTGCGTCGACTCGCTCAGCATGCCATAGTCGGGGTTGGCTTCTCAGCGTTTGTCGCAACAGCAGCGGTCGCCGGACTGAGTAGTCCCGGAGAACAGACCGCAGCCATTGCAGTCCCGGCCCCTGCCGTTGCCATCTCCACACCTGTCAATGCCGCCGCGGCTGACGAAGCCGGTGCACAACGTGCCGCGGCCAAGGTACGCGACAACCGCGAAGCCGCAAGGGCGAATCTGGTCGCGGCCAAACAAGCGGCCAAGCGCGCGAAGTCTTTAGGTCTGGAGACCAAGGCGATAGCCGCCCAGCAAGCCAAGATCAAGGCCGAGATAGCAGCGGCTGCCAAGAGGGCGGCTGAGGAAAAGGCTGCCCGGGAACGCGCACTCCGCAACCGCGGCTACGAACCAGGTGTGACCGATCCCCGGGAGATCGCTCGGCAGATACTGAAGAACAAGTTCGATTACGCCTCAAGCCAGTTCGATTGCTTCGACAACATCATCATGCGCGAGAGCAAGTGGGATGTGAACGCGACCAACCCAAGCTCTGGCGCGTACGGCATCCCTCAGGCCCTGCCCGGCTCCAAGATGGCGAGCGAAGGCAGCGATTGGCGGACCAATCCGGCAACCCAGATCATCTGGGGCATCAAGTACATGAAGGACCGCTACGGCAGCCCATGTTCCGCCTGGAGCTTCAAGTCCTCGCACGGCTGGTACTAACGCCCCGCGCCTGATGGGTCAGTTGCCGCCGTCCGGGCCAGGCCGGTCATCCGGCCCGGGCTCCTCATCGGGGTCGGGCTGCTGCCAGGGCAACAAGCTGCTGGCAGGTTCGCTGTCGACCGCCTCGGCGGGCGTTTCCGCGGGATGCTCCGGCTCTTCGGCGAGGGCCCAGCGCAGGTAGCTCTCCTCGGCGACCGGCAACGTGGCGAAGAGCATGTCTTTGCCGATGACGTCGATCACCCCGGCCCGGTTCAGTGGCTCATACATGTCGTTCTTCACGCGGGCCAGGCCCAGGTGGATGCCGCGGTCGGCGAGTTCCTGGGCCAGCTCTCGCAGCCCATCAGCAGCGGTGATGTCGATCTCGACGTTGGCTTCGACGTTGAGCACAAACCAGCGCACCGGGGAGTCCGGGTAGGCCTCGTTCTCGATGTCTATGAGCTTGTCCACCCGCTCACGCAGGTCGCCGATGTTGGCGAAGAACAGCGGAGCGTCGTAGCGATAGAACATGCAGCCCGGGATTGTCCGTGCCTCGGGATAGTCGTCGACGTCGTGCATGCCGGCGATACCCGGCACCCGTCCCAAGACGCCTTCATGCGGCCGGGCCAGGCGGTACAGCATCTCCAGGATGCTGAGCGCGATGGCGAAGACGACGCCTTGCAGGATGCCGATGACGACTGTCCCGACCAGTGTGATGACGCCCAGCACGAACTCGCGCCGGCGAAACCGCCACAGCCGCCGGAACTCCGGGAGCGACACGAGCTTGCCTGCGGCGTAGAAGACGACTGCGCCGAGGGCCGCCCAAGGCAGCGGTGCCATCAGCGGACCGGCAAAGAACAAGACGGCGACAATGCACAACGCGGAGATGAGCGAGTAGACCTGGCTCCGCGCATGTCCGGCTATCGCCAGGGCCGTACGCGACCCGGACGCGGAGACCGGATAGCCGCTGAACATGCCGACCATCGCGTGCACCCCCGTCATAGCAACGAGTTCGGCCTGCGGGTCGGGCCGGAGGTCGGCCGCGGTCTCACCCTCGGCGGGGGTCAGCGGGAAGCCCCGGGCGATGAGCATGATGTCGCTGTAGCCGATGATCGTGATACCCAGTCCGGCGAGCAAGAGGGTCTTGACATCCGCGAGCGACACCTCGGGCAGGTGCGGTACGGGCAGCCCCGAAGGAACCGAGCCCACGACCGCTACCCCGTATGACTCTAGGTCGAACACGACCGATGCGATCGTTGCCAGCACGACGGCGATGAGCGGCCCGGGCAGCGACGGGCGCAGCCATTGCAGTAGGAGGATGACCGCCAGCGTGCTCGCAGCGACCGCAAGCGTCAGCCAGTCGGTGTCGGTCGCGACGCCGAGGAAGCCGCGCAGTTCTTCCACGATCGTGCCACCCTCGAAGGAGGTGCCGGTCACCTTGCCAAGCTGGCCGACGACCATCAGGACGGCGCCCCCGGCCAGATAGCCGACGAGCAATGGGGTGGACAAGAGCTCGGCGATGATCCCCGCCCGCAGCAGCCGAGCGAGCAGAGCCCAGCCGGCGACGATGAGCGCGAGGGTAGCGCTCAAGGCGACGGCGCGGTCAGGATTCTGCGCGGCCAGCGGGGCAATTGCCACTCCGGTCATCAGGGCGATCGTGGACTCGGGGCCGGCGGACAGGATGCGCGAGCTGCCCAGCACCACATAGGCGATGATCGCCGCAAGTGCCGTCCACAGGCTCGTCACCGGAGGCACGTCGACGATCGCCGAATAGGCCATCACCTGTGGGATGAGATATGCCGCTACGGCCACCCCCGCGATGCTGTCCGCCCGCAGCCATCGCCACCGGTACCCCTTGATGATGTAGTTCAGGCCGGGCGTGAGATTGCGCAGCACCGAGAGGACTCGGTGCTCGGGTTTCTTGTCAAGCTGGTAGTTCCGGGCGGGGCGAGGGCGAAGGTGCGTTGGAATAGGGCCGCCGACGCGCTTCTCGTCGCGCTCCAGCTCCCTGTCATTGAGCCGCTTCTTCGCCACCGCGAGTCCTTGGGTGTTGCGACACCAGCTGCTGTCTCCCGGCGTTCACCGGGCGTTCACCAAGTGTTCAGCTCGGGACTCTACCAATCCGCCGGGTCAGAGTCTGCGGTGATCCGAGCCGGTTATCAGCTGGGCCGGCGAGTCATCGCGAGCACATCCAGCGCGGCGTCCAGCTGTTCCTCGGTCAGCGTGCCGTTGTTGACGTAGCCGTTCTCAATAACAACCTCACGAATCGTCTTCTCTTCCTTGAGCGCCTGCTTGGCGACCGAGGCGGCATTTTCGTAGCCCAGATAGCGGTTCAGCGGTGTGACGATCGACGGCGAGGATTCCGCGAGCCTTCTGCAGCGCTCAACGTTTGCCTCGATGCCCAATACACATTTGTCGGCGAGCAGCCGACTAACGTTGGCCAACAACTGGATGGATTCCAGCAAATTACGGGCGATCACCGGGAGCTGCACGTTCAGCTCGAAGTTACCGCTGGCACCAGCGAACGCGACGGCGGCGTCGTTACCGATCACTTGGGCGGAGACCATCATTGTCGCCTCGCAGATCACCGGATTGACCTTGCCTGGCATGATCGAAGAGCCCGGCTGCAGGTCAGGTAGCGAGATCTCGGCAAGCCCGGCGCGAGGGCCGGAGCCCATCCATCGGATGTCGTTAGCGATCTTGTAGAGACTAACCGCGATTGTTCGCAGGACGCCGGAGGCCTCTACTAGCGCATCGCGCGCACCCTGTGCCTCGAAATGATCACGTGCCTCGGTCAGTGGTAGCCCAGTCTTCTCCACGATCATGGAAATCACAGCTTCGGTAAAGCCTGCTGGGGTATTGATTCCGGTGCCCACGGCGGTCCCGCCAAGCGGCAGCTCGGCCACTCGTGGCAAGGCTGCTTCGACCCGTTCGATGCTATGGCGAATCTGGGCGGCGTAACCACCGAACTCTTGGCCGAGGGTTACCGGCGTGGCATCCATCAAGTGCGTACGGCCGCATTTGACTACCTCAGCGAATTCGGTCGCCTTAAGGCTGAGCGCCTCGGCCAGATGATTCAACGCCGGCAGCAAGCTATAGACCAAGTGGTAGCTCGCTGCAATGTGAATGGCGCTGGGAAACACGTCGTTACTCGACTGCGACGCGTTGACATGATCATTGGGATGCACCGCTTTGCCTAGCTGGGCGGTGGATAGGGAAGCGATCACCTCGTTGGCATTCATGTTGCTCGAGGTGCCTGATCCGGTCTGGAAGACGTCGAGCGGAAACTCGCTGTCGTACTTGTTGGACGCCACCTCGCTCGCGGCCTTCGCAATCGCGTCGGCGTAGTCCTGGCCCAAGACGCCGAGCTTGGCGTTGGTCTTGGCGGCTGCCTCCTTGATCAGACCGAGTGCTCCGATCAACTCCGAATTGATCGGAATCCCGGATATAGGAAAGTTCTCGACGGCGCGCTGAGTCTGGGCCTTCCACAAGGCTTTGGCTGGAACCTTGACCTCGCCCATCGTGTCGCGCTCGATGCGATGCTCGGCGTTATCGGTGGGGGCCGCATTGGTTGGCTGTGTCATGGGCACATTCTTACCTAGCCTCCGCAGGCGGGTGCTTTATGGACGCCGTTTCCCTGTGGCCTGGAAATCGTGTAGATCGTGTACGGGAAGCTGCGCCGGCCACGCGAGACGTCGATTATGTGCTCGGCTGCGGATACCCCAATTGCCTTCAGCAACATGAGCAACTCCCGCGCAGGATGCTGACACCAAATAGCCAACGTGCCGCCAGGAGTGAGCTGAGAGTACGCCGCCTTGAGACCCGTACCGGTGTAGAGCGCGCGATTGCCTTCGTAGATCAAGAAATCAGGGCCGTTGTCCACGTCGAGCACGATCGCGTCCCACGGTCCAACAGGCTCCACTGAGACGCCTTCAAGGAATGCCTTGATATCGCTGGTGTGGAGGCGGACCCGGGGGTCAGCGGCGACCGCGGCCAGCTCTGCCGTAACTCCCTGGTGTGCCCACTCGATCAGGCACTGCTCGATCTCCACGACATCAATCGACTCGACATCTTTGGTTGAAACCGCACTGACGGTGTAGCCCAAACCCAACCCGCCGATCAGCACCCGCTGGGCTCGGCCGCTCGGCACGGCCAGGTCAGCCAGCAGCCGCTCGGTTGAGGTTTCGCTGCTATCCATGGCGAACGCGCCGTTGATGATCAACTCCTCAACATCGGGCCCGTCACTGACCCGACGCCGCAACACGACTTCACCTCGGGCGCCCTCGCTGCGTCCGATCACCTCAAAGGTCTCCGTTTTGATTACTCCGCTCGCTGCGCTCGCTCCGCGCGGATCGCGCGTTGTAAGCCGCCGACGTCGACGTCGCTCGGGGACGAGAAGCGTGTCCCCTCTCTCCTCCTCAGCACGGCGGCGCACGCGATCCGGGTTTGCCACCTTCTGTGAAGATTAGGGTGTGGCAGGTAAGACAAGGCAGTCGACGGTTGGCGACCTAATCCGTTCGCTCGCGCTGCTCGTGATTCCAGTGGCCGTGATTGCCATCATCTTCACCAATGTTCCAAGGGATCATCCGGTCAAGGAGGTCGACTGGAAGCCGGTGCTCGCCACCGCTCGAAAAGAGGCGCCGTTCGAGGTCCTCGCACCCACGAATCTCCCACAGGGTTGGCGCGCCACGCGTGTCGCCTGGGTACCGCAGGGCCGGCCGTATCTCAACGGTGAGGCCTCTCAACGCAACCTGTGGCAGCTCGGGTTTCTGACTCCAGATGAGACGTTCATCGATCTAAATCAGGGAGATGTACGGCCGCAAGAAATGGTTGATCAGCAGTCCCGTACCGGAACACCCGACGGAACCAGTCTTGTGTCTGGCCAGCCTTGGCAACGGCTGATCAGCCCGGACGGACGCACGCGATCGCTCGTGCTTCGCAAGCCGGAGGTCACCACTGTCGTTACCGGTGACCTGCCGTACGAGGCATTGGAGGCATACGCCTCGACGCTGTCGAGTAGCGGCTAGGAACGGCTCATCTCTGTTCTGCCTGGTCGTTGTTTCGAGCAGCCTCGATCTTTGCCTTGGCGCCGTCCAGCCAAGCTTGGCAGATGGCGGCTAACTGTTCGCCGCGCTCCCAGAGCGCCAGTGACTCCTCGAGTGGGACGCCACCCGACTCAAGGCGCTGCACGATGACGATTAGCTCCTCGCGCGCCTGCTCATAGCTCAGCGTCTCGGCTTTGGATGCCTGATCGGTCATGCCTCTCCTCGCGGTATCAGCTCCTGCACCTCAACCGTTAGTTGTCCGTCGGCCAACTGGGCCACAAGATCGTCTCCGGCTTGAACCTCATTGACCGACCGTATGGCTGCACCGCCACGATCCAACAAGATGGCGTAGCCACGCTCCAGCGTCGCCTGTGGCGACACAGCGCGTACGCGGGCAAGATGATGCCCGACAAGAGCAGATTCGCGGTCGATGGTTGCGCCGATGGCGCGATTCGCGCGATGCCGAAGCTCGGCCAGCTGCTCATAACGGCGACCGAATGTCGCCGTCGGATCGATGAGCACCGGACGAGAACGCAGCGCGTCGAGGAACTCCTGCTGTCGACCCACCAAGCCGGATACGGCCTGAATCATGCGTTGTCGAGCTTGATTGACCCGAGCCCTTTCATCAGCCACATCGGGAACCACACGCTTTGCGGCATCGGTCGGCGTCGAAGCACGCAAGTCGGCAACCAGATCAAGGATCGGACTATCCGACTCGTGACCAATGGCACTCACCACCGGCGTTCGGCATGCGGCAACGACTCGGATCAGGCCCTCATCGGAGAACGGCAGCAGGTCCTCAAGAGAACCGCCCCCACGCGCAACGATGATCACATCCACATCGGGATGCCGATCGAGATGTTGTACGGCGCCGATGAGCTGCTCGCAAGCCTGTGGTCCCTGAACCAGCCCATAGCGGGCGATGATCCGTACCGCAGGCCACCGGCGCCGCGCGTTCTCCACAACATCGTGCTCCGCCGCACTGCCTTCTCCGGTGACGAGGCCAATGGCCCTTGGCAGGAAAGGCAGCGACTTCTTCAGCGCCAGGTCGAACAGGCCCTCTGCCTGAAGTAAGCGTTTTGTCTGTTCCAGCCGGGCCAGCAAGCGGCCTTCACCAATTGGAGTAATGGCATCGCAGGCAAAAACGAACCGGCCCGAGCTCTCAAAGAAGGTGGGTTTGATTCGCGCCACCACCGTCGCGCCCTCGGTCAACGGTCCAGCCGCATCGAGGGTCATGGGCGAGGTAGTCACCGATACCGAAACCTCAGCTAGCTTGTCGCGCAAGGTCAGAAAGATTGTGCGCGTGCCGGAGCGCCGGTTGATCTCGATCAGTTGCGCTTCGACCCACACCGCACCGAGCCGTTCCACCCAGCCGCGTACCGCACGTGCGATCACCCGCAATGGTTGCGGGTGCTCAGGTGAGGATTCCAAAGTCACGCCGCGAGCGTAGTACCGCTCACTGCCACGCGTTTGATTGCTCCGCTCGCTGCGCTCGCTCTGTCTAATGGCTCGCTCCGCTCGCCGCGATATTCGCCGTCGAGCCGCCGTCTTCGGCGTATCCGACGAAACACCCTGTCTGAGAATCAACTCTGTTTCGACACGTTTCGTCGGCTTCGCCTGCAGATCGGCGGCGCGAATATCGCTGGCGCGGATCGCGCTTTTGAAGCCGCCTACTTCGTGTCGTGGAAGAAAGAACGCCTCCACTCTCTCCTCCTCAGCGCGGCGCCGCGCGATCCGATATCTTCGTCATGGCTCGCTGCAACGCCGACGCTCGCGGATCTGCGTTCGATTCATCCAGTTATCTCCAAGCACCTACACTGACCCGGTGACCGAGCGAGGCCAGGCTGTATCGAGCAGCACGGCACGGGGCGGCCGAAAGCAGGTCGTGCTGGCGGCGCCTCGTGGTTATTGCGCAGGTGTGGATCGTGCCGTGATCACCGTCGAGAAAGCGCTGGAGACCTATGGGCCACCGGTGTATGTCCGCAAACAGATTGTGCACAACCGGCATGTGGTGGAGAGCCTGGAGGAGCGCGGCGCCATCTTCGTTACCGAGCTCGACCAGGTGCCCCAGGGTTCAACGGTGGTGTTCTCGGCACACGGCGTATCACCGGAGGTCCAACAGGAGGCTAGGGATCGAGGCCTCAAGGCGATTGATGCCACCTGCCCATTGGTTACAAAGGTGCACCATGAGGCGCGACGGTTTGCTCGGGACGATCTTCAGATCTTGCTGATCGGCCACGCGGGGCACGAGGAGGTCGAGGGCACCACGGGCGAGGCCCCTGAGCACATCAGTCTCGTCCAGTCGCCTCAGGATGTTGATCAACTTGAGGTCGTCGATCCGTCCCGACTCGCCTGGCTCAGCCAGACCACGTTAAGCGTCGACGAGACGTTGGAGACGGTCAATCGGCTTCGAGAGAGGTTCCCGCTCTTGATGGATCCGCCGAGCGATGACATCTGTTATGCGACGCAGAATCGGCAGCTTGCGATCAAGCAGATCGCCGCGCACAGCGACCTCGTCATCGTCGTCGGTTCGGCGAACTCATCCAACTCCGTGCGACTTGTGGAGGTGGCGCTGGAGGCTGGAGCCAAGGCGGCGCACCGTATCGACAATGCGACCGAAATCGATCCCAGCTGGCTGGATGGCGTTGACTCAATCGGTGTTACCAGTGGGGCTTCCGTTCCGGATGATCTTGTGCAGGGCGTCCTGGATTATCTCGTCGACCGGGGCTTTCCGGTCGCGCGCGAGGAGCGGCTCACCGAGGAGTCGCTGGTCTTCGCGCTCCCGCCTGAGCTGCGAAAGGATCTCCGGAAGGACGCTATCAACGACTGAGTCGGCTAGGACGATTGCGCATTCTGGTCCGGTTTAGCCGGTGAGGCTTCCTCGATCAACTCCGTCAAATCCGGATCCGGCCGGTATAGCTCATCCGCTTCCGGCACGGCAGCCCTGCGACGTCGACTGCGGCGACCAACCATCGGCTCTACCTGGACCGCGTCATCAACCAGTTCTGCCGCCTGGATCTGGCGTACTGGCTCGTCGATCTGGGTCGGTCTCGGCAGTTCCCGCTCGCTGACCTTGAGATCTCGGAATTTGCGGGCTCGCACCAGGACGGTGCCCTCGACCGTGGCAATCGTCTCGTTATAGGCGTTTACTGAGGTACGAAGCGCCCGACCTAGTTTGTCGAAGCGGTTGCCTAACAGACCCAACTTCTCGTGGAGCTCACGACCCAGCCGGAAGACCTCGGCAGCGCTCTCTGCCAGAGCGGCCTGCCGCCAGCCGTACGCCACCGCGCGCAGCATGCCGATCAGCGTGGTAGGCGTGGCAATGACAACATCGCGGGCAGCCGCGTAATCGTAGAGATCTGGAATTTGATCAAGAGCGGTGGCGAAGAACATCTCATTCGGCAAGAACAGCACAACAAACTCGGGCGTCTCGGCCGCTTTCCAATATTGCTTGGAGGATAGCTGATCAATATGCGTTCGGACGTTACGGGCGTAACGCGCGAGGGCCTCCGCCTTGCGCTCCGGATCGTCGGTCTCAGCAGCTTCCAGGAACGAGTTGAGCGGCACCTTCGCATCGACGAACACGTGTTTGCCTTCAGACAAATTGACCCGCATATCCGGTCGTAATACCCGATCGTCGTCCTTGGTGGTGTATTGAAGATCAAAATCGCAGCGTTCGATCATGCCGGCGAGCTCAGCGACCCGCTTGAGCTGGGTTTCGCCCCATGAGCCGCGGATCTGCGGCTTACGCAAGGCATTCACCAGGGCAGCAGTTTCGCGGCGCAGCGTTTCACCGGTCTGTTGGACGTAAGTGACTTGGGAACGCAACTCAGCCGACATGGCAGCACGTTCCTTCTCGACCTCGGTAAGGCGTGAGTTGAACCTCTCCAGGCTGTCTCGAACCGGAGTCATTAGCTGCTCCGTTGCCTTGAGCCGTACTTTGGCCTGGGCGTCTGCCGCCTGACCCTGGCGGTCCAGCGTTTCAGCCGAGAGCACCCGGAACTGGTTGATCATCGATTCCCGGTCTGCGGCAATCTCCTTTACCCGATCAAGCGCCGCATCTCGTTGAGCGATTGCCCGGGCGACCTCCGCCGAGACTTGGGCGGCCTCGGCTTGAGCCGCCGCTGCCTGGCTGCGGGCTTCGGCCACGTCGCTGCGTGCCTGTGCTATTTCCGCGCGCGCCTGAGCTGCTTCGGCGCGTGCCGTTGCCGCTTCGCCGTGCGCCTGTGCGATCAACATCTGAGCGTGCGCAGAGTCGGTGTGCTGGCGAGCGCGCGTGATCATCCAGCCAGCCAGGCTGCCAAATGCGAGTCCGACAACCAGGCCACCGATCAGCGCAATGATCGTCACACCGTCCATGAGCAAGATCTTGCCTGGGCGCAACGACAAAACCTCGATGCCGCTCCGCGCAGCACCGCCATTCGTAGACAGCTCGGAGCTTGCTGACCGTTGATTTAGGTTTGGAGTTATGTCTGCCGCTCTTGATCATGTCTCCGACTTGGCTGACTTCGTGGAAGCCTCGCCGTCGTCCCATCACGCGGCGGCCGAAGGCGCCCGCCGTCTGGCTGCGGCGGGATTCGCCGAGCAGCGGGAGTCCCATGCGTGGAGCTCGCAGCCTGGTGGTCATTACGTCGTACGCGATGGCGCCCTCATCGCGTGGCGAGTACCGGATGCGGCAAGATCAACGACTCCATTCAGAATTCTTGGCTCGCATACCGATTCGACTGGATTCACACTCAAGCCAAGGCCCGACATCAGTGCCTATGGCTGGCAACAAGTTGGAATAGAGATCTACGGCGCTCCCTTGCTCAACTCCTGGCTCGATCGCGAGCTTGGTCTGGCAGGTCGTCTCATTCTCCGTGACCGAAGCACGGTACTGGTGCGCACCGACGCGATCATGCGAATACCACAGCTGGCCATCCACCTTGATCGCGGTGTCAACGACGAAGGTCTCAAGCTCGACAAGCAAACCCACACCGCTCCCGTCTGGAGTGTCGGCCATCCGGGAATACATGTTCTTGATCACGTGGCGCAGATCGCCGGCTGCGCTGCCGACGACATCGATGGGTACGACCTCAGGGTGTACGACACCGCCGCGCCGGCGGTCTTCGGGCCGCATCAGGAATTCTTCGCCTCAGGGCGGCTGGACAACCTGAGCAGTATGCACGCGAGCATCGTGGCCTTGATCAACACAAGTCAGAGTGATGTCATCCAGATGATCGCAGCCTTCGATCATGAAGAGCTGGGCAGCGGCTCGCGTAGCGGGGCATCCGGACCCGCCCTTGCCGATGTCTTGACCCGGATCTCCTCAGGCCTCGGTGCGACGCTCGATGAGCGCCATCGATCGCTGGCGCAGTCGTTGTGCCTCTCCGCAGACACTGGTCACGCCATCCATCCGAACTATCCCGGTCGACATGATCCGGCCAACCACCCGGTACTCAACTCCGGCCCGCTGCTCAAGATCAACGCAAATCAGCGTTATGCCACCGACGCTAAGAGCGCCGCGCTATGGAGGCGAATCTGCCGCTCAGCCGGGGTCCGTACGCAGGAGTTCGTGTCTAACAATGCGGTGCCGTGCGGCTCCACCATCGGCCCGCTGACCGCGACTCGCCTCGGGATAGCCACAGTCGACGTCGGCATCCCAATGCTCTCCATGCACTCGGCTCGTGAGCTGGCCGGTACGGCGGACCCACTGGAGCTGACTCGAGCCATGCAGTTCTTTCTGGCCGGCGATGGCTGAGCGACGCGACTAAACCCGTTCTAGGCTTGTCGCCCGTGGCCCTCACGATCGGCATAGTCGGTTTGCCAAATGCAGGCAAGTCAACACTGTTCAACGCGCTGACTCGAAATGACGTTCTGGCGGCCAGTTATCCGTTCGCCACGATCGATCCCAACATTGGCGTGGTCGGCGTGCCGGATCCACGGCTGGCCGTCCTGGCAGACCTCTTCCAGTCCGCCCGCACGGTGCCTGCGACCGTGAACTTCGTCGACATCGCCGGCATCGTTCGGGGCGCTAGCAAGGGCGAGGGATTGGGCAATGCGTTTCTATCCCACATCCGCGAGGCGGATGCGATCTGCGAGGTAACCCGGGTGTTCGACGATCCAGACGTAACCCATGTCGATGGAGCGATCAATCCGGCGAGCGACATTGAGACCATTGAGACGGAATTGATCTTGGCCGACCTGCAGACCATCGAGAAGGTACTGCCTCGACTGGAGAAGGAAGCCAAGATCAACAAGGAGAAGAGAGTAGCGGTCACCGCTGTGACGCAGGCCCGGGAAGTGCTCGACAGCGGCCGCACGATCTTCACTGCGGGCCTCGATCGCGAACCACTTCATGATCTTTTCCTGCTTACCACAAAGCCCTTCCTCTACGTCTTCAACTGCGACTCCGACGAACTGGCAGACGAGGCGCTCAAGCAGCGGCTACGCGCGCTCGTCGCTCCCGCGGAGGCGATCTTCCTCGACGCCAAGATCGAATCCGAACTGGTCGAGATGGAGTCTGAAGAGGCGCGAGAATTCCTTGCTGAGATGGGTATCCCCGAGCCTGGTCTAGACGTGTTGGCTCGGGTCGGTTTCGACACGTTGGGTCTGCAGACATTTCTGACGGCTGGTCCAAAGGAGTCCCGCGCTTGGACCATACGCAAAGGTGCTACGGCCCCGGAGGCAGCGGGCGTCATCCACACGGATTTTCAGAAGGGTTTCATTAGAGCCGAAGTCGTTTCATTTGATGATCTTGTCGTCGCCGGCTCAATGCAGAACGCCCGCGCCAAGGGCAAGGTGCGGCTAGAAGGCAAGGATTACGTCATGGCGGATGGCGACGTCGTCGAATTCCGATTCAATGTGTAGGTGTCAACGTTTTTGTCGGCCGAGTGTGCGCCAATCTCCCACTCGGTGCCACGCGGTGGGCGATTGGCGCGCAGTCGGTGAGATCAAGGCCGTTGCTGATTAGTTTTAACTGCGTAATCAATTGATGGATTGCATCGAAGGTGATGCAGCTATGATGCAAGTATGCGTACCACAGTGGATCTGTCCCAGGCGGTCCATCGTCGCGCTACGGAATTAGCAAAACAGCGTGGACAGTCTCTCTCGTCTGTAATTGCTGAGCTAGCTACCTACGGGCTGAGCCGCCTGGACGAGCCGCTGGTTATCAGTACCGATCCGCGGTCCGGCTTTCCAGTTGTCAGTCTTGGTCGACGCGTCACATCGCAAGATGTCGCTGATGCCATGGACGACGAGTGACCGTGCTCCTCGATGCGAATGTCCTGATCGCGTTAACTGTTCAAGAGCACGAGCATCACGAGAGGGCCACGACCTGGGCATCGACTCTGAGCGCCTTCTCCATTTGCCCAATTGTGGAGGGCGCGCTGATCCGCTTTCTGGTCCGCTCGGGCGAGGCTCCGGCCGCAGCGGCCAATCTCATTCAGCGGATTCGCGACCTGCACTCCTGCGAGTTCTGGCCCGATTCGATCTCCTATGCCGACGTCGAGCTAGGTGATATAACCGGCCACCGACAGGTTACCGACGCTTATTTGATAGGCCTCGCGCGCGATCATGGTGGTGCTCTGGCAACGTTGGACGAAAGGCTTGCAAGCTCGCTTCCCGGCTACGCCCTCTTGGTGCCTTCAGATCACGAATGACAGGCCTCGGATCACCCGTGATAGCTCGCGTCGCATCGCCAGCGGGTCAACGGGGAGCGACCTGCACAACCGCAGCGTTGCTGTACGTGATCATGCTTTGCATGCTTATCAGCTACCACCCTTTGTAGTTCGTACGAACGACTCAGAGGGTTGGACCTGGTCATGATCTGCAGGGTCGGGGGAACCCTGCGCTGATCATCGTTGGCAGAACGGCCCGGCGTCGCCTCGATAAGGGTGTGCTTCGGCAGTTGTCCGCGGACCGATGTCGCCGGGCCGTCAGACGAGCAAGGTTCCCGCTCTGTCTGACGACATCACAATCATGTTGCGTGTTGCCCACCGATGATTGAGAAGTCTTGTGGGTATTAGTTTCGTGGCCTAGAACTGTTTCGTTCGCATGCGGGAAGCCCTAGGCTCCCCAGCGTTAGGCGAAGCGCCACATTGAGGCGCACACCGGAGGAGGAATCGGATGCGTGCAAGAACTGGCGGGATGGCGCTTGCAGCCATTACGTCGATCGCTCTCATTACGACAGCCTGTGGCGGCGGCGGTACGGCGCCACAGCCGGGTAGTGAGGCCAGTGGGAAGGCCGGCGGTGAGATCACGGTCTACGGCTGTACGCCGAAGAACGCACTCGTTCCTGGCAACACCAACGAGTCGTGCGGCTCATACATCGTGGTGCCGATCACTGCGAAGCTGATCCGCTACGACGTCGAAAACGCATCACCGATCAACGACATCGCCGAGTCCATCGAGACTAAGGACAACAAGCTCTTCACCGTCAAGCTCAAGCCGTACAAGTTTCACGACGGCACCGAGGTCAAGGCCAAGAACTTCGTGGACGCCTGGAACTACACCGCGTACGGACCCAACGGTCAGGCCAACAGCTACTTCTTTGGGCCGGTCACCGGTTACGCGGACACCCAATGTCCCGACGCGGACTGCAAGCAGACGCCGAAGGCCAAGACCCTGGCCGGCCTGAAGGTGGTCGATGACAAGACCTTTACGATCCAGACCTCCGAGCAGGTGTCGAACCTCCCGGTGCGGCTGGGTTACAACGCCTTCGCGCCGCTGCCGGACTCTTTCTTCGCCGATCCCAAGGCCTACGAGGCGAAGCCGATCGGGGCCGGTCCCTTCAAGCTGGAGAGCAAGACCAACACCGAGATCGTGCTCACCAAGTTCGCCGACTACGGGGGGAACCCCAAGCCCAGTGTGGACAAGGTGACGCTCCGGATCTATCAGGATTCGGCGGCCGCATACGCCGACATAGTCGCCAACAACCTCGATTACCTCGACACCATTCCGCCGGACCAGCTGGTGGGAGAGGCCTTCAAGGACGACCTGCCGGATCGTTGGCTACAACGCGAGTCGGGCCGCTTCACCAACGTCACCTTTTCGCCGTGGGATCCGCAGATGAAGAACGTCGAGCTGCGCAAGGCGCTCTCGATGGCCATTGATCGCAACCTGATCGCCGACAAGGTCTTCAACGGCACAGTGACCCCCGCCACCGGCTGGGTGTCGCCGGTGGTGGACGGCTACAAGGCCGGCGCCTGTGGCGATGCCTGCATCTTCGACGCGGCCAAAGCGAAGGCCGCCTACGACGCGGCCGGCGGTTACAAGGGCACGTTGACGATGACCTACAACGCCGACAACGCCATCAACAAGGCCTACTCCGAGGCGATCTGCAACTCGATCAAGAACGCCGTGGGAGCTGACTGCCGGGCGGTGCCGACCGTCGACTTTGCCACCTTCCAGAAGAAGCTGGATGCCAAGGAGCTGAAGGGCATGTTCCGCCAAGGATGGGTGATGGACTACCCGTCGATTGAGAACTTTCTAAGCCCGATCTATTCCAAGGGGGCCATCGGCAGCGGCGGTTCGAACTACTCCGAGTACAACAACCCGGCGTTCGAGAAGCTGCTCACCCAGGCGGCGGCCGCGAAGACGACCGACGAGGCCAACACCCTGTACCAGCAGTCAGAAGCATTGCTTGGCAAGGACATGCCGACCGCTCCGTTGTGGTATCCCAAGACCACCGTCGGCTTCTCCGACAAGGTGACCAACGTCAAGGTCGATGCGTTCGAGAACCTCGATCTGGTTGCGATCCAGGCGAAGTGATCGACAAGATTATAGGACAGAAGTAGTAGTCGGCCCGCTGGGACAACCCGGCGGGCCGCCGCTATGTTTCCTCCAGGAGCTCTTCCGGACCGAGCGAGAGGAGTCGAGGTGGGCAAGTACGTCATCCGCCGCTTGTTGCAGATGATCCCGGTCATCATCGGGGTCACCTTCATCATCTATGTCTCGGTCTACGCGCTGGGTGATCCCACGGTGGGCAGATGCGGAGAGCGGGCCTGCCCGCCCGGCTACATCGCCAAGTTCCGTGCCGACTACAACCTGGACAAGCCGCTGATCGTGCAGTACCTGCTCTACATGGGCAACCTCGTGCAGGGCGATCTGGGGACCAACTTCTACGGCAACAAGGTGCTCGACGAGCTGGCCTCCCGCTGGCCCACCACCCTCAGGCTGGGCACGATGGCGCTCGTCGTCGAGACGGTGATCGGGATCACGGCCGGAGTGCTGGCCGGGATCCGGCGCGGAAAGTTCGTCGACAACCTGGTGACCGTGAGCACACTGTTTCTGATCTCCATTCCGATCTTCGTCATCGGCAGTGTCGCGCAGCTGGTCTTCGGCGTGCGGCTCGGGTGGTTCCCGGTCACCTCGACCCAGGGAACCACGTACCAGCTGATCATGCCCGCATTCGTGCTGGCCTCGGCTTCGCTGGCGTACATTGCCCGGCTGATGCGGGCCAATCTGGCAGAGAACCTGCGGGCCGACTACGTCCGAACGGCCAAGGCCAAGGGACTCACCAACGCCCGGACCGTCGGGGTCCATACTCTTCGGAACTCGCTGATCCCGGTCATCACCTTCATCGGGATCGACGTTGGGGCCCTGATGGGTGGTGCGATCGTCACCGAGCGCATCTTCAACATCAACGGGATCGGTAATTTCCTGTATCGAAGTATTGGCCAGAAAGACGGTGCCTCTGTGGTGGGCACCATCACCTGCCTCGTGCTGATCTACCTGTTCGTCAACCTGCTGGTCGACATCTTGTACGGCTTCCTCGATCCGAGGATCTCTCATGACTGACACGACTCGTGACTCGGGCCTTGACACTACGTCGGTCGTCCCGGTCACCATCGACCCGACGGGAGGTCCTGAGTCCAGGTTGAGTGCCCCGGCGAAGGGTGAAAGGGCCAGGTCGCTCGGTAGCGACGCCTGGCAGGAGCTTCGCCACCGGCCGATGTTCTGGATATCTGCGGCGTTGATCGTTTTCTTCGTTCTCATGGCTGCGTTCCCCCAGTTGTTCACCAGCACGGACCCATACTTCGCTGACCTGTCCAAGGCCCGCGAGGCGCCGTCAGCCGACGCCTGGTTCGGCCGGGACAGCCAGGGCTACGACGTCTACGCCCGCACGATCTACGGAGCCCGAGCCTCCATTCTGGTCGGCATTCTCGCCACACTGTTCACCCTGGTCTTCGGTTCCGTGGTCGGCATCATCTCCGGCTACGGTGGCGGCTGGGTTGACTCGGTCTCCAGCCGGATCGGGGAGATCTTCCTCGGCATCCCACTGCTGCTGGGCGGCATCCTGTTCATCTACACCTTCCCGCCCCCCCTCGACGAACCGCTCGTCGTCTCCGTCATGAAGATCGCCTTCGTGCTTGGCATCCTGGGCTGGCCTTCGATCGCCCGGCTGATGCGCTCCAGTGTGCTGCAGGTCAAACCGAACGACTACGTCCAGGCGGCCCGCGCCCTCGGTGCGACTCCGTCTCGGATCATCAGTTCGCACATCCTGCCCAATTCGCTGGCCTCCGTGATCGTGGTCTCCACGATCAATCTCGGGGCCTACATCTCGGTGGAGGCCACCCTCTCGTTCCTGGGTATTGGCCTCCAGCCGCCCGCGATCTCCTGGGGCATTCAGATCTCGGAGGCATCAAGCATCGGACTGATCCGCGCTGCGCCGTACATGCTGCTGTTTCCGAGCGCCTTTCTGTCGGCCACGGTGTTGGCCTTCATCATGATGGGCGATGTGGTCCGCGACGCCCTTGATCCGAGAATGCGCTGAGGAGGTCGCGATGACGTTATCAGCTGGAACCGGCGGAGCGCCCCGCGTCGAACTCCTCGATACCCGTGGCGTCTGGAAACCCGTCGACGGTCTGCTGCTTGAGCTCGACGAGTTGCAGGTTGAGTTCCGCACTCGTGACGGGGTCGCAAAGGCCATCAATGGCGTGTCGTTCGATCTTCACGAGGGCGAGACACTGGCCATTCTCGGTGAGTCCGGGTCAGGGAAATCGGTGACCGCGCAGGCGATCATGGGCATCCTCGATTCTCCACCTGCTTTCATCACCGGTGGTGAGGTGCGCTACTGCGGGCAAGACATCCTGAAGCTGAGCGACGAGGAGCGGCGGCGTGTCCGCGGGCCGGAGATCTCGATGGTCTTCCAGGACGCACTGTCCGCACTCAACCCCGTCTTTCCCGTGGGCTGGCAAATCGCCGAGATGTTCCGCATGCACCGCGGGATGAACAAATCTGACTCGCTAGCCCAGGCCATACGGCTCATGCAGCGGGTGCAAATCCCCGGGGCTGCCCAACGCGTCAAGGCCTATCCGCACCAGTTCTCCGGTGGTATGCGACAGCGCATCATGATCGCCATGGCGATCGCACTCGACCCGGCGGTGCTGATCGCCGACGAGCCGACCACCGCCCTGGACGTGACGGTGCAGGCCCAGATCATGCAACTGCTGGCGGACCTGCAGCAGGAGCGGAGGATGGGCCTCATCCTGATCACTCACGACCTCGGCGTCGTTGCTGATGTGGCAGATCGGATCGCCGTCATGTACGCCGGCCGCATCGTGGAGCAAGCCGATATCTTCGAGCTTTACGCACAACCTGCCCATCCGTACACCAAAGGCCTGCTCGACTCGATCCCACGGCTCGATCAAAAAGGGGAGACACTCTCTGCGATCGGCGGACTGCCGCCAAACCTGATGAACATTCCGTCCGGGTGTCCCTTCAACCCGCGCTGCCATTACGCCCAAGACATATGCCGGGTAGACCCTCCGCCGCCGCTCCGGGAAATCGCCCGGCATCGGCTCGCAGCGTGCCACTTCTCAGAGCTCCTGCTAACCCACAATCCAGAGCTCCAGGTCACCCAGACCACCGAGGCGGTGGAGGCGCATCTGGAACGCGAGCTCCAGGATCCGGTGGCCACTGCAGGGCTTGATCATGAGGAGGATATTGAGCGAGGAGTTGAGCCGCGGTGAACGGCGAGGTGGTACTCAAGGCCGAGAATCTAGTCAAGCATTACCCGATCAAGGCTGGCGTATTGCGGCGTACGGTGGGGTGGGTCAAAGCGGTCGACGGAGTCTCCTTCGAGTTGTACAAGGGTGAGACACTCGGCATCGTCGGCGAATCCGGCTGTGGCAAGTCAACCCTCGGCCGGATGCTCATGCGCCTCGAGGAGCCAACCGGCGGCAAGCTCACCTTCGACGGCGTCGATGTCTACTCCCAGAAGGGCGCAGATATGCGGCGGCTCCGCCGGGACATCCAGATCGTCTTTCAGGATCCGTACACCTCACTCAATCCGCGCATGACCGTTGGGGACATCGTTGGTGAGCCGTTCGAGATCCATCGCGACGCGGTACCGAAGGGTCGCCGCCGCCAAAGGGTGCAGGAGTTGCTCGACCTGGTCGGCCTCAACCCCGAGCACATCAATCGCTACCCGCATCAGTTCTCAGGTGGGCAGCGACAGCGGATCGGCATTGCCCGCGGCGTGGCGCTCAACCCAAAGGTGATCATCTGTGATGAACCAGTCTCGGCGCTCGACGTATCTGTTCAGGCTCAGGTGGTCAATCTGCTCGAGCAGCTGCAAAGCGAGCTGGGCCTGGCGTACATCTTCATCGCCCATGACCTATCAGTCGTCAGGCATATCTCTGATCGGGTCGGGGTGATGTATCTCGGCAAGCTGGTGGAGCTGGGTGATGAGGATCAGATCTACTCCCGGCCCACTCACCCGTACACACAAGCTCTGCTGTCGGCGGTGCCCCTGCCGGACCCCACCATGCGCAATATGCGGGAGCAGATCGTGCTGACGGGTGACGTGCCGAGCCCAGCCAATCCTCCCAAGGCATGCCGGTTCCATACCCGCTGCTGGAAGGCGCAGGAGATTTGCAGCATCGAAGAACCCTTACTGGTCGAGCGTCCGGACGGTGAGTCGGCACATCTCTCCGCCTGTCACTTCGCCGAGCCTCGGGTCATCCTCTGATCAGCTCACAAATGCCCGCACCGCATAAGGTGGGCTCGTGGTTTCTGATGTGACGTCCATGCCCGCCCGGCGCCTCATGTTGGTCCATGCGCACCCCGACGACGAGACGATCAACAACGGCGCGACGATGGCGAAGTATGTCTCGGAGGGCGCGGCAGTCTGTTTGGTCACCTGCACTCTGGGCGAAGAGGGCGAGGTGCTCGTCGAAGACCTGGCACATCTTGCACCAGATCAGAACGACGACCTCGGCGCGCATCGGCTCGGTGAACTGAAAGTGGCTATGGAAATCCTTGGCGTCACCGACTACGTCCGGCTCGGCGGCGACGGCCGATACCGGGATTCAGGCATGGAGTGGGCTCCCGATGGTCGCGCCACCGCACGCGACGTGCTTCGGGAAGGAATCTTTTGGACCACCGACCTGCTTGAGGCTGCCAACGAGCTAGTGCCAGTCATCCGCGACCGGCGTCCACAGGTTCTGATCACATATAACGAGGTCGGCAACTACTACCACCCGGATCACATTCAGGCGCATCGAGTAGCCATGTACGCCACTCAGCTGGCGGGTGTCCCGTCCTACCGTCGAGACCTCGGCGAGCCCTGGACCGTCGCTCGGGTGTTTTGGATCGCGATGAGCAAAACGCGAATGATTGCCGGCATCGAGGCGCTTCGCGAGGCCGGTGACATGGAGACGTACAAGGACTTTGATCCTGACGGCCCAATTTCGGTAATGCTCTCCGACGACGCCGACATTTCCGTAGAGATTGACGGGCAGCCGTGGGTGGCACAGAAGGTTGCGGCCATGCGAGCTCACGCCACCCAGATCACCCCCGACGGCCCGTTCTTCGCCGGCGCCGAGGTGCTTGGCAATGATCGTTGGTCTCGTGAGTATTACCGCCTTGCGTCTGGCGTTCCACTTCCTGAGGGCGAAGGCTGGGCTGACGACCTGTTCGCCGGACTGAGTTAGCGCCCGTGACGAGCGCTGGCTGGCCGGAGGTGTCATCGGATGGAGTGAGGGCGCCCGATCGCGCGTCTGGTGTTCCAGGCTCACCGCAGGCGCTGCGCCATGTCATGGGCCACTTCGCCTCCGGGGTGACCATCGCGACAGCGCTCCATCACGGGGTCAAGCACGCTATGACGGCCACGGCCGTGTGCTCGGTCTCGCTTGAGCCGCCGATGGTCCTGATTTGCGTCGGCAAGTCGAGCCGTTTCCACCGCGCCATCATCAAAGCCGAGTACTGGTGTCTGTCACTACTGAGCGTTGACCAAGAGCCGCTGGCCAGGCATTTTTCGAACAGCGGCCGGGACTTAGTGAGTCAGTTCGACAGCATCTCGCATACGCCCAGCCCACTCAGCGGAACTCCTCTCATCGACGCTTCCTTGGCCTGGCTTGAGTGCGGCACGTATGGCATCCACGACGCCGGCGATCACACGATCGTGGTTGGCCAGATTGTGCGTGCCAGCGGTCTGCCATCTGACGATGACCCAAACGCACCCGCCCCATTGACGTACTATCGGGGGGCTTACTCCTAAACGGGCAGGAGCTCGCAAGGGACCGAGAGCCTAGTGCCGTCCGATCCGAGGTAGCAGTTCGTGACCACCCAGACGCCACGATGGGATGTTGGACCCGATGAGACGACCATCGACGAACAAGCTCGCCCGGTGGAGGACCAGCTTATAGATGAGGGTCCGGCCAGCAAGCAGATCAACTGGTGGTTGGTCACCGCCGTTGTCGGTGGCGTGGTCGTCCTCATTGGAATCCTTTACGTTGTCGGCTACCTGGTGGCCGGCGACAAGCTGCCCAGGAACGCGCAGATCTCCGGCGTGGCCGTCGGAGGCCTGCACCCAGCCGAGGCCACCGACAAGCTGACGAGCGAGCTTGGCGCTCGCGCAGCGCAACCTATGAATCTCACTGTGAGAGATCAGAAGGCCGAGCTGAAGCCGGCCGATGCCGGTCTCAGTGTGGATTACCCGAAGAGTGTTGATGCTGCCGGTGGTGGCAAGAGCTTGAATCCGGTACGAATCGTCAGGGTGCTGACCGGTGGGTCCGCCGTCGAGGCCGTAGTTATTGTCGAGGAGCCAAAGCTCAACGCCGCAGTTGCCGGGGTGTCGAAGACCTTTAACCACGCGCCCGTCGATGCCGCGGTGACGTACCGGGGCACCAAAATCAAGCAGAAGCCAGCCCAGGATGGCACCACGCTGCAGGCTGACTCAGCAGCCACGCTGATCAAGAGCAGCTTTTTGAAGAGCACCGGCCCCCTCGAGCTACCGGCCGATGTCGTCCAGCCTGCGATCACCGACGAGGAAGCTGATCAGGTGGTCGCTAGCTTCGCCAAGCCAGCCATCGCGGGTCCGATCAAGGTGAACATCGACGGTGCCGGATCCTTCGAGATCAGTCCTCGGATGCTCGCCGCGTCGATCGCCTTCGTTCCTCAGAATGGCACCCTCGCACCTGAGCTAGACGCGAAGAAACTCCGGCGCAACGCCAAGCCGGCCATCAAGAAGGTGGAGCTGGTCGAGCCGCGGAACGCCACCGTACGGCTGGTGAAGGGCAAGCCGAAGGTCATTCCCGCTGTCGATGGAACAACGGTTGCGGCGGACGATCTTAAAAAGGCGATCGAACCGGTCTTGCTCAAGTCGGGGGTAGAGCGGACCGTGACTGTCCAGCTCATCGGGGCTAAAGCATCGTTTTCGACCGAGGAGGCGAAGAAACTGGGAATCAAGCAAGTGACGGGCCAGTTCACGACCCACTTTCCTTACCTGCCGTATCGCAATATCAACATCGGCCGGGCGGCGGCCCTGATCAACGGCACGCTGCTGAAGCCCGGCGACGTCTTCTCGCTTAATCAGGTCGTCGGTAAGCGGACCAAAGCCAACGGCTTTACCAAGGGGTTCGTGATCAAGGACGGCCGCTTCCGTAAGGACCTCGGCGGCGGTGTCTCGCAAAGTGCCACGACGACCTTCAACGCGATGTTCTTCGCCGGTCTCAAAGACGTCTTTCACAAGCCCCACGGTCTATTCATTGACCGTTATCCGGCGGGTCGCGAGGCAACCGTAGCGTGGCCAGGCGTTGACCTGAAGTTCCAGAACGACACCAAGTACGGGGTATTGGTGCAGGCCTACATCGTAAAGGGGACACCGACCAGCCAAGGATCGATCACGGTAAAGATGTGGTCCACCAAGACCTTCGACAAGATCGTGGCCACGAAACCGATCAAGTCAAACTTCACGACGGGGCGAGAGATCACTGATGATTCGCCCAAGTGTGAGCCGGCCAGCCCAGTGCCCGGCTTCGATGTCCGCTATCAACGGCTGTTCTATCTGAACGGCTCGGTGGTTCGCCGGGAGAACTTCAGCTGGCGTTACGCGCCGACCGACAAGGTCACGTGTAAGAAACCAAAGAGCGGGTAGCTTTACCCAGCTCGCTCACGCCGTACACGGCATGCACGCCAGGTACAGCGTGAGCGTCCCACGTAGCGTGGGATCTTCACATCTGCCCTAAGCCTGCCGAAGGAGTGAGGTAGAGATAGCGGTGATGGGGGAGGAAACCGAGTTTCGTGTACGCGGCGACTGCCGGCTCGTTGACGGTAGCTACCTGAACGTAGGAGTAGCGCGCCCCTTGACGTGCCGCCCAGTGCCCGAGTCTCGCCATCATCGCAGTCGCTAGGCCGCGCTGGCGATGATCAGGATCGGTCCAGATGCTGGTAAATCCGAGCCAGTCATCACTGCGATGTCCTCGGGCGATAGCAACCACTTCGTGATGATCATCCGGTCTCTCTCCTGTCACCGCAACAAAAGCGCATGGGCTCCCATCCAAGATCATCCGGACAATCGCAGGATCAGCGGAGTTTGGCCGACTGCGCTGATAGGCAAGCTCCCAATCCGGCTGCAGACGCTCGGCTAGCTGCACCGCCGGTTCAGCGGCTCGCTCGGGCAGGAAATCCGAGAGCCGGCTGACCAGGACGACCGTTGGCTGATAGGTGCTGACCCAACCAAGTTCCCGGAGCCCGCCTTCCTCGGGCGAGTCCTCGATGACTTGAGCGAGCGCAGGAATGTCATGAGCTGCTGCGAAGGCGATGATCCGATCGGCAGCCTCTGGGGTGGATATAGCTGGATTCCCTACGGCGTGGCAAGAATTGGCGCGTCGTGTGAAACCGCCTCCAGCACGCAGGGTCCACTCCCCGAGGGATTCGTGCCAAGCCAGCCAGCCCCGAACGGTGTGCTGCTGCAGAGCGTGAGGGGAGATCCGCTGAGGATCGGAACCACCGGGCGCGGCTGGGGCGCGCCGTGCGGCGATGATCATCGACCGCTGGACGACTTGGGTGGCTGAATTCAGCGTGGCAAGCCGTACGGCTACCTCGTCAATGGCCTCGATCCAGCCAATAACATCGGTAGCTTGACCGCTCGGAAGCCAGTACCTCACCACCCAGCGTTCGTCCGGGAGCGCGCCGTCCAGCGGTAAGCGTCTCCGAGCGGCCACTTGACCCGCCTTTCATAGAGGGGCCCAAAGTGAGAAATGCTTCTGAAAGGCGTGATACTAGGCGATGAACACCCCGTTTCACGCCATGCGGGGACGCACCAGCAAATCGAGGAGCGACATCCGTGACGTATGTCATTGCGCAGCCATGTGTGGACCTTAAGGACGGGGCTTGCGTCGAAGAATGCCCAGTCGACTGCATCTATGAGGGCAAGCGGATGCTCTACATCCACCCTGATGAGTGCGTCGACTGCGGCGCGTGCGAGCCAGTGTGTCCGGTTGAGGCCATCTTCTACGAGGACGACACCCCCGAGGAGTGGAAGGAGTACTACACCGCAAATGTGGACTTCTTCTCCGACCTGGGTTCCCCGGGCGGTGCTGCGAAGCTCGGCATGATCGACAAGGACCACCCACTGATCGCGAACTTGCCCCCGCAAGAACACGACGAGTGATCACTGGGTTGTGTTGATCGAGGGTCCGCCGCGTCGCGGCCGGCTCGCGGCGGAGCTGCCGGACTTTCCGTGGGACACGATCGGGGCCGCCCGAGCCACCGCCGAGGCGCATCCCGACGGCATTGTCGATCTTTCAGTGGGGACACCAATCGACCCCACGCCGGAACGGGCCATGCGTGCCCTGTGCCGCGCGGCCAACAGTCCGGGATACCCATTTACCGCTGGCACCGTGGCATTGCGCGAGGCAATCGCGGCTTATCTGACCAGGCGCTGGGGGGCTGTTGGCCTTGCTCCGGACGACACCTTGCCGGTCATCGGCACCAAGGAGCTGGTGGCCTGGCTGCCGACGTTGCTGGGCCTCGGGCCCGATGATCTTGTCGTGTGTCCGACGATGGCATATCCGACATACCTCGTTGGTGCAAAGATCGCCGGATGTCGGGCGATTGCTTGTGATGATCTCGACCAACTCGGCGACGCTCGACCGGCGCTAATCTGGATCAACTCGCCATCCAACCCGACCGGCCAGATCCTCGATCAGAGCGTGCTGAAGGATCGCCTGAGCTGGGCCAGAGCGCGCGGCACGCTGGTCGCCTCGGATGAGTGCTACGGGGAGTTCGGTTGGGACACCGAGCCAATGTCGGTCTTGCACCCCTCGATCAACGCCGGTTCACATAACGGGCTGCTCGCCGTCCACTCGCTCTCCAAGCGCTCCAACCTGGCGGGATACCGCGCAGGTTTTGTTTCCGGTGACTCAGATGTGGTGGCTGATCTCCTCCTGACTCGCAAACATGCCGGAATGCTTGTTCCGCGTCCTGTTCAGGAGGCAATGATCGAGTTACTCAATGATCATGATCATGTGGAGGAACAGCGGGCACGCTATCTGCGACGCCGTGCTTTGCTGCGTCCGGCGCTGGAAGCGGCAGGCTTCCGAATCGAACACTCTCAAGGGTCGATCTACTTGTGGGCCACTCGTGATGAGGACTGCCATGCTTCAGTGGATTTCCTGGCTCGTCTTGGAATCCTGGTTGCGCCGGGAGACTTCTACGGGCCAGCTGCGAGTCGCCACGTACGCGTTGCGCTGACAGCGACCGACGAACGTGTTGCCGCCGCGGCTGCCCGCCTTGCTTGACAGCCCGAATCTCGGACCGCTCGCATTAGGTCATTGAGAGGGCTCGCGAACCGTGATCTCAACGCGCTCGCTCTTGAGCGTCGGCGACGCCTCTTGCCAATCAGGAAGGTTGAAGTCTTGGGTTTGCCAGGACCGATTTCTGATCTTC
>Ga0307416_100000179_pt1 | contig 34391 bp, 29 predicted proteins | sample DK1Cmetagenome_2_FD_203821 | JGI IMG/M metagenome (GOLD analysis project Ga0307416, IMG submission 203821) | Maize rhizosphere microbial communities from greenhouse at UC Davis, California, United States - DK15-C-3 | ecosystem: Host-associated > Plants > Roots > Rhizosphere > Soil | place...
GCTGCCTCAGGATCTTCTGGATATAGTTCAAGTTCATCATCATCATCATCTTCGTCAGGATCGTCATATTCTGGGTCATCGTATTCAGGTTATTCTAAAAGAGTTGAGCCAACGGCAAGCTGGGAAAGTTTGTATGTTGGTTTGGATGTCGAAAATCCTGAAAGTATAGAAAGTTCGCCTTTTACATTCGAAAATGAAGAAGTAACCTCTTCTTTGTTTGATGATGAAGAAGTGGAACAGGCAACGCAGAAAACGTATCAAATTCATAAAAAATATATTGTATCTCCAATAAAATCAGGAATGATTATTGTTGACCAACAGCGTGCACATCAGCGAATTTTGTATGAACAATTTTTGCTGAACATGACCGTCAATCAGGCGGCGAGCCAACAATTGCTTTTTCCTTTAGATTTGTTTTATTCGGCTTCAGAAATGAAGTTGATCGAAGAATTGAAACCTTCTTTGGAAACTACCGGATTTGTTTTTGATGAAAGTAAGACAGATCACATTGTAATTTCCGGAATTCCTGTAAATATTACAGAAAGCGAAGTTTCTCAGGTAATAGAACAATTATTGAGCGACTTGCAAGACGGAATTCCAGCAAACAGTTACAGTCAGAATGATACAATTGCCAAATCGATGGCCAAAAGTTTAGCGGTTAAAACAGGATCTTATTTGACCGAAAAAGAGCAAGATAATTTGGTAAATGGTTTGTTTGCTTGTAAAGATCCAAATATTTCACCTTTTCAAAAACCTACCTTCATCACTATGCGTGTTGAAGATATAGATAAAAAGTTTGCTTTATGATGAATATCACGCCAGTAGTTAAACAACTGCTAATTATTAATATAATATTCTTTATTGGTGCTCAATTAGTGCCAGTTTCTTATGAATATTTGTCATTGTTCTATCCAGAAAGCGAAAGTTTCAGAGCTTGGCAAATCATTACGCACATGTTTATGCATGCACCATGGCCAAATTTTGCGCATATTTTATTTAATATGTTTGCCTTATACAGCTTCGGGTCTGCGTTGGAACATTTCTGGGGAGGAAAAAAGTTTTTGTTTTTCTACATTTCTTGCGGATTAGGTGCGGCATTGCTTCATACTGGAGTAAACTACCTTCAGCTGCAATCTCTTTTAAGTTCTGTTTCTGAATTAAATTTATCTAAATCAGAATTACACTTGATTTTGAATGCAAATTATTCTTCTTTATTCGATGCCAGTGGCCGAATGGTACAAGGAGAAATCGCTACAATTTTAAATAAAGCACATTGCACGCAAGAACAATTTAATGCTTTGGCACAGGCTAGCGGTATAGTTCAGTCTCCAGTTTTGGGTGCTTCGGGAGCAATTTACGGTTTATTAACTGCCTTTGCATTTATGTTTCCAAATGCTCAGTTGGCATTGATCTTTATTCCCGTTCCTATCAAAGCAAAATATTTTGTTCCTGGAATTTTAGCAATTGACTTATTTTTAGGTTTTAAAGGAAGTTCTTTATTTGGAAGCGGAGGAACTGGTATTGCGCATTTTGCTCACGTTGGCGGTGCAATTGCTGGTTTTTTAATGATGTTGTACTGGAAAAAAAATCAGTTTAATAACAACCGTTGGAATTAATTTTTAACTTTAAAGTACAAATTCTAAAACAAAAGAGTTTCTATGAATATTCTAGACGATTTAAAATTACAATATAGATTGGGTGGTATTGCTATGCGTGTTATGTATTGGAATATAGCATGTTTTATTGTATCACTTATCTTCTTCTATCAATTTTCAATAGGTCAATTTGCTTTTCCAAGTTGGTTGGCTTTATCGTCAGATCCTCAGGTTTTTATGTTTAAGCCTTGGACTTTTTTAACCTATGCTTTTTTTCACGATGGATTTTTTCATCTGTTGTTCAATATGATGGTGCTTAATTTTGCGAGCACTTTGTTTTTGACTTATTTTACTCAAAAGCAATATTTAGGATTGTATCTTTTAAGCGCTCTTTTTGCAGGAGTGGCTTTTGCACTGAGTTTTTATTTTTCTAATATCAGCGGTTCTATTGTTGGTGCTTCTGCAGCAATTATGGCTATTTTGGTGGCCGCAACGACCTATTCTCCTTTAATGAATGTTCGTTTGTTTCTATTCGGAAATGTGAAACTTTGGCATATTACGGCTGTTATTTTAATTTTAGATTTAATGCAGTTCCGTTTAGGGAATATGGGCGGACATATTTCGCATCTTGCTGGTGCTTTCTTCGGATTTGCTTATATTAAATTGCTTCAAAACGGTACTGATTTAAGTATCGTTGTTTCTAAAACTTTAGATTTCTTCGCAAATCTTTTTAGAAAATCTCCTACGACCCCATTTACAAAAGTTCATAAAAATTACAAAAGACCTACAGAAAAAACGACATCAAGAATTGTTACGAAAGATAAAACGCAACAGCAGATTGATGAAATTTTAGACAAAATTAGCCAGTCAGGATACGATTGTCTGACAAAGGAAGAAAAAGAGTTTTTATTTAAAGCTGGAAAATAAACTTGTAGGAGAAAAATATGAAAAACCTTTCTTGGTTTAATAAAATAATGTTCTTTTTGAACATAGTGCTGACTGTGCTTACATTTAGCATCTATGTTTTACCTTTTTTAGCACCTAAAAGTTTTCCGCTTTTATCGGTGCTTACTTTGTTTATGCCTGCTTTTTTTGTGGCCAATGGATTGTTCTTTATCTATTGGGGAATTCAGTTTAAAAAACGCCTTATTTTATCGGGTTTGGTTTTGCTGACAGGAATTACATTCATCAGTAAATTTTATAAGTTTTCTGGAAAAGAGTATGTGAAAGATGAAAAGGATTTTTCTGTAATGAGTTATAACGTTCGTCTTTTTAATGTTTTTAAATGGCTGGATCGAGATGATATTCCGTCAAACATTAAAGCTTTTATAGATGAGAAAGATCCTGATATTTTGTGTATTCAGGAATACTCAAATTCGGCACATTTAGATTTAAAGGTTTATCCGCACCGTTATATTTTTATCGATGGCAAAAAAATCAAGACCGGTCAGGCTATTTTTTCTAAGTTTCCTATTATTGACGAAGGAAATATCATTTTTCCAAAGTCAGATAACAATGTAGTTTATGCCGATATTAAGCGCGGAAAAGATATTATTCGTGTTTACAATATGCATTTGCAATCTATTAAAATTTCTCCCGATGTAAGCGAGATTTCGGATGATATTGATAATGTGAATCAGAAGAAATCACAACGCATTTATGCTAGAATCAGTAAAGGATTTACGCAACAGCAAGAGCAGGCGGAAATTTTTAAAGAGCATATTAAAAAATGTAATTATCCAATTATTATCTGCGGAGATATGAATAATAGTCCATTTTCTTATGTGTACCGAAATATAAAAGGGAAATTAAAAGATGCTTTTGAGGAAGCTGGAGAAGGTTTTGGAGCTACTTATAAGTTCAAATACTATCCTGCTAGAATTGATTATATTTTTACAGATAGTAAAATGAAAGTAAAACAATTTGAAAGTTTTTCTGACTTCGAAAATTCAGACCATTATCCGATTATGACAAGACTTTCTGTGGAATGATTTTTTTTTAGTTGAAAGTTCGAAAGTCAAAAGTTAAGGTGATACGAAAATTCATAACTCATAACTTATAATTCATAATTTATATGATCTTTTGGGTTTTCAAATAATCCATTGCAAATTTACCTTCGTTAAAAAGCAAATCCAAAACACTTAAATTATTGATAAAACCGTGTTTGTCATCAAATACCTGAGTGTATTTTTCAAAAGAATTAGCATCCTTTTTACCATTTGCTAGATATCTGAAATCGGCAAAATCAGCAACTTCATGAAAGTATTCTGTAGTTTTTCCAAATTCCAATTTCATTCGAAGGCATTTTGTCACAACGTCTAACACTTCGAAATTCAAATCCATTAAAAATTCATGTTTTTTCTCGAAAATAGGAACGATATCATCTTCGAAATATTCAAAGAACGGAGAGCTTCTATATGCGGCCTCAAGCGATTTAAAATGCTGTTTCTGCCAATCAAATTCGTTTTCGATTAAAATGTCTTTTGTTTTTTGATGTGCAGTTTTAGAATGCTTAACAGGGATATTTAATAATTGAATTCCATTCGGACTATAGATGTAAGTTCTATTTCTATTGGTCTGTTTCTGAAAATTATCTTCCATTTCAAAAGTAATACTGTCTGATTGTGCGATTACAGCAAAATGACTGATAGATGGGAAATAAGTTGGAAGTATTAAGGAATTCATTTCGTTTTGTTTCAAGTTTAAAAAGTTTCAGGTTTCAAGTTGACGTAAAACGTGAAACTTGAAACCTGACACAAAAATAACTTATTTTTTAATTATGCTTTATTCTCTCTTCTTTTTTTCCAGATAAAATCTCCAACGAAGTAGATGGCAAGAAGTATTAAGAAATATTTAAAGTAAGAATGAGGCTGACCTTCGCCGTCTACAGTTGTAAATACTCTGTTCCAACGAATTTTATTGATGCCTTTTCCGTTGGTATCCCAGCTCATCCAAATGAATACTGGTTTTCCTACGATATGATTTTCTGGTACGTAACCCCAATAGCGGCTGTCTTCAGAGTTATGACGGTTGTCTCCCATCATCCAGTAGTAGTTCTGTTTGAAAGTGTACGTTGTCACAGGTTTTCCGTTAATTAAGAATTTTGAACCTTGCAATTCTAATGTGTTTCCTTCGTAATTTGTGATAATCTCTTTATAGAAAGGAAGAGATTCATTTGTTAGAGCAACCGTTTTTCCTGCCTCAGGGATGTAAATTGGTCCCATGTTGTCTTGGTTCCATTTGTTGATATGAGGAAAAATAGCATTGTCATCTCCATGATCAACTTTTCGGATAACGGCAGTAACGCCAGGAGTGTTTTTAAATCTTTCTGCTCCAGCTTCTGTTAAGGCTCCTAAGTAAAGTGTATCTCTTTTTTCTGTTCTAAAACCTGCGGGATCTGTAATGTCCAATTCTTTGAAAATGGTTTCAAAATCAATAGGTGTCTTCCCGTCTAATGCTACAGCGTATGAGTATTGTGGTTTAGCTCTTTCTGGTAAAACTAATTTTTTTCCATTAATAAAAACATAACCGTCTTTTATTGATAAACTGTCCCCAGGAATACCAACGCATCTTTTTACGTAATTTGATTTTTTGTCAATCGGCTTAATAACGCCAGGTCTTCCTTTTGGTTCGAAGAAATAATGAACCGTATCGACGGGCCAGTTAAAGACGACAATATCGCATCGGTTTATTTTCTGGATAGCAGGTAGTCTGAAATATGGTAATTGCGGCCAGCTTAAGTACGATTTGCTTTTGGTTAAAGGAATTGAGTCGTGAACCATTGGCAAGGCTACCGTTGTCATGGGAACTCTAGGACCGTAGTTTAATTTGCTTACAAATAAGAAATCGCCAATCAATAAAGATTTTTCTAAAGACGATGTTGGAATCGTATAAGGCTGTACAACATAAGTGTGTACTAATGTTGCTACAATAATGGCAAATAATAAAGAGCTAACGGTATCTGCTGCTTTGTTGTCAGGAGTTAGTTTGCGATCTTTATGATATTCTAATTTTTGAGTATAATTGACAACATAGATGTAAAAGCCTAAAGTAAACAGTCCTAAGATTGTGTCCAAAGTCGATTTTTTACCAAAAGTTCGTAACGTTTCTACCCATACAACTGGAAACATAATCAGATTGATGATTGGAATAAAAAGTAGTAATGTCCACCATGTTGGGCGTCCGATAATCTTCATTAAAACGATTGAATTGTAGACCGGAATTGCAGCTTCCCAGCTTTTTCTTCCTGCTGCCTGATACAGTTTCCAAGTACCAAGGAAATGAATAATCTGTACAGCTAGAAAAAATACGAACCAAGAGTAAAGTGTCATAATAATTGTATTTTAAGTTTCAAATTCAAGGTTTTCTGACTTGAATTTTGGTCAATTTATTGTAAGTTAAGTACGTCTTTCATAGAGTAAATCCCCTGTTTTCCTGCTAGCCATTCTGCCGCAATAACAGCGCCTAATGCAAAACCTTCACGATTATGAGCGGTGTGTTTAATCTCGATGCTGTCTATTGGCGAATCGTAAGTTACGGTGTGTGTTCCAGGAACTTCTCCAATTCTTTTTGCTTCAATATGAATTTCATTTGCTTTTGCTTCTTCTAAAGTCCAATTGGCGTAATTGCTGTTTTGGATAACACCTTGTGCTAAAGAAATAGCTGTTCCGCTTGGAGCGTCAAGTTTGTGGATGTGGTGAATTTCTTCCATCGAAACTTTATAAGAATCAAATTGATTCATGATTTTAGCTAAATATTCATTTAACCCGAAGAAAATGTTTACTCCTAAACTGAAATTTGAACTAGAAATAAATCCTCCTTTTTTCTCGTTGCAAAGTGCAATCATTTCATCATAATACTCTAGCCATCCTGTCGTTCCTGATACTACAGGCACATTAGCATTAAAGGATGCTGAGATATTACTAACTGCTGCTGATGGCACGCTAAAATCAATGGCAACATCGGCTGTTGAAAGTCCGTCATAGGTGTTAAATTCGTCTTTCTTTAAAACTATTTCATGACCTCTTTCTAAAGCAATTCTTTCAATTACTTTACCCATTTTTCCGTATCCTAAAAGCGCAATTTTCATTATGATTTGTTTTTGATTTTTTAAATAGAATATGATCTATTAAAACTTATAATTAAAGGTTAGTCCGACATTTGGTTTAAATGTTACATCGTCGGGATAAATTTCTGGACGCATTGAAAGCCTTTCGTTTACGTTAAACTGTATCAACGCGGCATCAACATTGGCATCGATAATGTTTAAGACATAGAATCCGACAACAAACAATGCAGAGAGATCTCTGTTTCTTTGGTAGAATTTTTGTCCATCAACAAGACGGCTGTCATCCAAAAATTGATATTTATCATCGTTGTAGCCTTCTAATCTTCGTTTGTAGGCGTCACGATAATCGTGGTATTTTTTATTGTTGTCTATATAAAAATATAAACTGGTTCCGATTGCTCCGTAGACCAATGGAATTTTCCAATATTTTTTGTTGTATGCTTGGCCTAAACCTGGTAAAATAGCAGAATAAAAAGCTGCTTTTGCTGGTGTAAGCGGGTCTATTTCTTGTAATGCAGTAGTGTCTTTTACGACCAAAACCGTGTCTTTTTTTACCTGGGCAAAAAGAGAAACGGTTCCTGTTAGAAAGAACAATAGACCAATGGGGACAATTTTATTCACTATCCGTTTATTAATTTTATAATTCTGTTAAAGTCAGCTTCAGAATTAAATGGAATTGTAATTTTTCCTTTTCCGTTACCAGCGACTTTTATATCAACTTTTGAGCCAAAATAATCGTTGAAAGTGTTTTTTTGCGTTTCTCTAACTATAAAAGCGGCATCAGCTTTAGGCTTTCCATCAGCTTTAGGCTGTTGGCCTTCATGGTAATTTTTAACTAAAGCTTCTGTCTCACGAACAGATAAATTTTGACTAACGATTTTTTGATAAATATCAGTCTGAACGTCTAAATCTTCAATGTTGATAATTGCTCTACCATGTCCCATGCTGATAAAACCATCACGAATACCGGTTTGGATAATCGGATCTAATTTTAAAAGACGTAAATAGTTGGCAATTGTCGAACGTTTTTTACCCACTCTTTCACTCATTTGTTCTTGAGTTAATTGAATTTCGTCAATCAAACGCTGGTATGATAAAGCAATCTCGATTGGGTCTAAGTCATGGCGCTGGATATTTTCGACCAAAGCCATAACTAATGATTCGTTGTCATTTGCAATACGAATATAGGCAGGAACATGAGTAAGTCCTACTAATTTAGACGCACGAAGACGACGCTCTCCAGAGATTAACTGGTATTTATTAAAATCTAATTTACGAACAGTAATAGGTTGAATTACGCCAAGTTCTTTAATAGAAGTGGCTAATTCGCGTAACGATTCTTCATTAAAATTGCTTCTAGGCTGAAACGGATTTATTTCAATTGCACTTATTTCAAGTTCAATGATATTTCCAACAACTTTATCAGCATTTTTGTCTTCTACTGATTTAATGTCGTTTTCCGGATCTTTTAATAAGGCAGATAATCCTCTTCCTAAGGCTTGTTTTTTAATTACTTTTGTCATAAAAACTATTTACTGTTTTTCTTTATAATTTCTTGTGCTAAATGAATATAGTTTACGGCACCTTTGCTTGTAGCATCATAGTTGATGATGCTTTCTCCAAAGCTCGGAGCCTCACTTAATTTTACATTTCGCTGAATTACAGTATCAAAAACCATATCATTAAAGTGTTTTTGAACTTCTTCTACAACCTGATTAGATAAACGTAATCTTGAATCGTACATGGTTAGCAATAGACCTTCAATGTCCAAATCTGGGTTGTGTATTTTTTGAATACTCTTAATAGTGTTCAATAATTTTCCTAATCCTTCAAGTGCAAAATATTCACATTGAATAGGAATAACTACAGAATCTGCTGCTGTTAAAGCATTCAAGGTTAACAAGCCTAGAGAAGGCGCGCAGTCTATAATGATATAATCATATTCTTCTTTTGCTTCTTCCAATGCTTTTTTAAGCATATACTCTCGGTTTTCTTTGTCAACCAATTCAATTTCGATAGCAACAAGGTCAATGTGAGCAGGGATCACGTCAACGTTTGGAGCTGTACATTTTAAAACGGCTTCTTTTGGTGTTACAGTATGCTCAAGTATTTGGTAAGTTCCAGTTTCAACTGTTTCTACGTCAATTCCAAGACCAGATGTAGCATTAGCCTGTGGATCAGCGTCGATCAACAATACTTTTTTCTCTAAAACACCTAATGAGGCAGCAAGATTTACTGATGTAGTAGTCTTTCCAACGCCTCCTTTTTGATTAGCAATAGCAATGATTTTGCCCATTTATTTTCTGAATTTTGAACCGTAAAAATACAATTATTTATGGTTTCTGAAAATCTATTTTGTTAACATTTGCGAAAGTGTGATTAATCGGGGTTTTATGGGAGTTTGATAGAAAATAATTTTAGTTATGAATAAAATTATTAATAAGTTTTTTGAATAATTTAGGCGATATTCTTGCTGCAAAATGATGGGGATCTAAATTTTGATTAGGTTCAAGGAACTATTTTAAAATTTCGATAGTGACAAAAACCAAACCGTTTTTTTTGTTAGTAGCAATATCCATAAAAGCTCTTTTGCTAAGATCAATTTCTCGTCCTTTTACAAAAGGCCCGCGATCTGTAATTTCTACAATAACAAATTTATTGTTTACTTCATTCGTTACTTTTAACATGGTGCCAAAAGGAAATTTTTTGTGTGCGGCAGTAAAATCATTGTTGTTGAATCTTCTGCCACTTGCTGTTTTTCGTCCGTTAAATTTATCGTGATAATAAGAGGCGTGGGCATTCTGCTTGTATAAGACGCTTTCTCTAACTGAAGCGCATGAATCGATAGGAGTGGTGTTTTTTTGTTGTGCGATTGCAACGGCAGAAAAGAATAAGGTAATAAATAGTATAATCTCTCTCATATTATTTTCTCTTTCTATTTTATTGACAAAAAAAAGACTATTAGAGAAAAACAGATATGTTCGATAAGCTTTATTTGTGTTAGAAAAAGACAAATTTTCAAGTTTTGTAGTGTTTTTGATAAGAAAATTGAACTCAGAAACGGATGTAAAGGTTCGAGATTATTGCTATTTTGGGCTTTCTTAAAACTATAATTATTACAATCTATCAAACCACAAAATGAATATTCTTATGAGTAAAAAAGTAATCTCATTATTGACAGTATTTACGTTTATGATGCTTTTATGCAGTTTCGTTTCGCCCAATTCGGCTAATGAAAAACTAGAAGGAAATAAAAATATAGAGCGTAAAATTGTTTACAACAACAAGAAACATAGTATCACATTATCATGGTCGGCTTTTGGTTCTTCTGGAAATTATACCATTACAAGAGGAGGCAGTCGTTTAGCATCTGATTTTATGTCGGTAGGATCAACTTTTAAATTGTCATTTATCGATAATAAGCCTAATACTAGCAAATATGAGAACTATTATAAAGTAAGCCGAAATGATATCACGATTATCATTTCGCTCGAAAATCAGATTTTTGGAGACAATATGTATTTCTACGACAGAAAACATGAAAAGGCTGAGACGGCGCGCAATGAAATTAATTCGCAGTTTAGCAGTATCGGTTTAGGCGGTGCAAATGGCGAATGGACAACAAAACGTCAAGCCTATTATTTTAAGCCAAATGTGAATGGGCAGACTTATGATGTTGGCGGATCAGGTTCTGCGTCATCTGCTGAGGCTAATTCTATAGAGTTAGGATTTTATTCTCATATTGGAGGTCTGGGTAAAGTGCCATCAGATGTAAAATTAGGTGCAATTTTTACAAGGCCGCATCTTTCGGGTGGAGCAAATGCGACTTGTACATTTTGGCGTTCTGTAGAAAATGTGGAAGTAATGCGTGATTTTTCGTGGACTGTTTCTCAGTCAACAAGCGCACGAAGATTATTAATTGAAAGCACTTCAAAATATATTTCAGATATTGGAAATACTAACTTTTGGGGCAGTGGCGGCTTCATTGCCGATGCACATTATACAACTTCGAGGCCAAATTGGGGCGGACAACAGCAATGGTATACTAGAAATACAGTTTTTCCATCGGGTTCTGGAGTTATGGGTGGTTCATACAATATGGTTTGGCAGGGTTGTGTAAATCCTCCGCAAGCAAATGAAGCTAATTCTCCAATTACGACAACTCCCATTATTCGCGAAAAACCTTTTCTTTTTATTGGAGATGATGGAGAATATAAAGTTTTTGTTCCTGCATGGCAAAAAGATCGAGTGGGAGTTTCTTGGTCGGCAACAGATATGGGAAAAGGCGAAATTCAAGATTTGATTGCGAGCTGGTACGTGGCGAAAGAAGAAGATACTGATGTAGAGATTAATGCAGCATTGAAAGCTGGCAAAAACATATTTTTTACTCCTGGACATTATGCTTTGAACACTCCCATTCAGGTAAATAGAAAAGATGCGATACTTCTGGGGGCTGGTATTGCTTCTGTAACGCTAGAGCCAACAGAAAAAAATACTTGGGGATGTATTTATGCTGATGATAAAGACGGAATTATCATTGCTGGCCTTTTAATGGATTCATTTAATAGTACGACGTATCAAGTTAGAATTGGCAATGAAGGAGCGAATGCAGATCATAGCGCGGATCCTATTTTGCTCAGCGATATTACGTGTCGAGTAGGCGGAGTTCAATCAAAAAATATTCAGATTCAGGCTTCTATGCAGATAAATAGTAATAATGTTGTTGGAGACCATTTCTGGTTATGGCGTGCCGATCATGGATCGCAGAAAGGTGGCGACGCGCGTTGGAAAAGAGACAGATGTAAAAACGGACTTATTGTGGCAGGAAATGATGTTACGCTTTATGCATTATTTGTTGAGCATTATCAGGAATATGAAGTGTTATGGCTGGGAGAACGTGGCAGAACATTTTTCTTTCAGAACGAACCTCCTTATGATGCGCCAAATCAAGCGAGTTGGAGCAGTCAAGGAGGAAGGGTTGATGGTTATGCAGCTTTTAAAGTAGCAAATTCGGTAAAAGAACATCACACAATCGGGATGGGTTCATATGCTGTTTTTACAGGAACGGATGGAAATGTAAATAAGAAAAATGGTTTTGAAATTCCAAATAGTCCAAATGTGAAATTGGAGAAAATGTGCATTACTCGTTTTGCAGGTTCGGGAAATATTCAAAACGTTATAAATGGTACAGGCGGAAGTACAGCAACTGGTGTAAAACGTGTAGGATCTTATAATAATGGTGAAGGCACACAACCTTTTGATGAGGAATTTACGTTGCCTAATAAAGAATCATATCCTTCTTATATAAGCATGGAGAAATAAAAAGAAAGATTTTTTGCCACGAATTCACGAATTATTTTTTTCAAATCTTTGCAATTATTTATTCGAATTAATTCGAATAATAATTAGATAAAGTATTTAAAAGAAAATTCGTGAATTCGTGGCTGTTTATTTCGTTTAGGCTTTGTTTGAGGATATAGCCAATGGTTTTAGCCATTGGAACACAATGTATGAAAAATAAAAAAAACGAACATTTCTGTTCGACTCTTGTTGGGCTGGTAGTCCCGAAAGCTTCTGGAGAACCTGCGGCTTTCCCGATCAGAATCGGACGCGATAGCCAAGCTACGCTACAATTGATATTCAAAATTAATATCTTGAAGATATCTTTTTGCACCACGCTTTTTTATTTTGTTTTTCAAAGCCATTGCTTCAGACCTTGAGTTTAATTGAATTGTGTAAATGATTTTCCAAGGAGCACCATTTTTTGTGGATAGTGATTGTCCACTATTGTGTCTTCTCAATCTATCGTCGATATCATTTGTTTGACCGATATAGAATTTTTCCTTTGTAGTGCTGTAAAGAATATAAACGAAAAACATAAGGTTGGAGTTAAAACAGAAAAGCCGAACATTTCTGTTCGGCTTGTCGGGGTGGCAGGATTCGAACCTGCGGCCTCCTGCTCCCAAAGCAGGCGCGATAACCGGGCTACGCTACACCCCGTAGCATTTGCTCATTGATCGTTACTGTGGTCTTCCCGATCTTAATCGGGACACGATAACCGGGCTACGCTACACCCCGAAGATGTAATTTTTGTTGTAGTGCCCGAAAGCGGATGCAAATATATAAATAAATTTCGTTTACAAAAGGAAAAAATGAAAATAAATAAAACTTATTTGGACATAGCTATTTCAGATTTATTTTCGGCCATATTTTTTATAATAAAGTTTACATTTGCAACTCAAAAAAACTATTACTATGTCAAATACAATCGAAAAAATTAAATGCCTTATTATAGGTTCTGGTCCTGCAGGTTATACTGCGGCAATTTATGCTGCCAGAGCTAATATGAATCCGGTACTATATCAAGGAATGCAACCTGGCGGTCAATTGACTACAACTAATGAGGTTGAAAACTTTCCAGGTTATGTGGATGGAGTTACAGGACCAGAAATGATGATTCAGCTACAAGAACAAGCAAAACGCTTTGGTGCAGATATTCGTGACGGTTGGGCTACAAAAGTTGATTTTTCTGGAGATATTCATAAAGTTTGGATTAACGACACAATCGAATTGCACTGTGAAACGGTAATTATTTCTACAGGTGCTTCGGCTAAATATTTAGGATTGCCATCAGAACAACACTATTTGAATATGGGTGGAGGAGTTTCTGCTTGTGCTGTTTGCGACGGATTCTTCTACAGAAACCAAGATGTCGTTATTGTTGGAGCAGGAGATTCTGCTTGTGAAGAAGCACATTACTTATCTAAACTTTGTAAAAAAGTAACCATGTTAGTACGAAGCGATAAATTCAGAGCTTCTAAAATTATGGAAGAGCGTGTTCGTAAAACTGAAAACATCGAGATTTTAATGAATCACGACACTGTTGAAGTTTTAGGAGATAACAATGTAGTTCATGCCATTAAAGCTTTAAACAAAACAACTGGAGAAACCATCGAAATTCCTGCAACTGGTTTCTTCGTAGCAATTGGTCACAAACCAAACACAGATATTTTTAAAGACTACATTACTCTTGACGAAACAGGATATATAGTAAATACACCAGGAACTTCAAAAACAAATGTTGAAGGTGTTTTTGTAGCGGGAGATGCTGCAGATCATGTATACCGTCAGGCAATTACTGCCGCAGGTACAGGATGTATGGCTGCATTGGACGCTGAAAGATATTTGGCTTCAAAAGAGTAATTTTTAGTTTACAGTCTCAGTCACAGTTTACAGACTATAAAATAAAAGTCCCAATCTTTATGATTGGGACTTTTTCATTATATCTTAAACCCTAAAAAGTTTTCAAAGTTACAATGTAGTTGCTGCTTTTGGCTTTGTTGCACCTGGTTTTTTTATCAGCTTAGCTTCTTCGCTAAAGCGTGTAAGGTCTATTTTTGGATCGCCATATAATGAAATTTCAGACTTGTCTCCAGCTGCAATTGCGACAGTGTTTTCAGCTAAAATGGTAGCAACGGCAGAACCTTCAGCTGTAACATTTGCATCTTTCAAAGTAAATTTTGTTCCTGTAAAAACTGAATTGTTGTCTAATCGAATAGTAGCTTTTTCTGCAATACCTTCAATTGCAGCGGTTGCTTTTTGATACAAATCGCATTTGAATTTTATGGCAGAAACCAATGTTTTAACTCCAGCATATTTGCTCAATTGTAAACTTCCGTCTTCAGCTTTTAAGTTTAATTCTGTTCTGGATTTATCATCAGCGATTAAAGTGAATTTTTTTGAGTTTACATTCAAATACAATTTGGAAAAATCAAGACAATTCATTGTGATGTCATCCAATTGCAGTTCTTGAATAGCATAAACTATTGCCTCATTTTTTGTGATTACTTTATTCAATGATTTAGTATAAGTAACCTTGACAGATAGTTTCTTGAAAATAGTAGATTCTTTATTGGTGTATAAGCGAAGTGTTTTTTCTCTTAAATCCATTCCTACAATATCGTGCAGGTTGTCATCGGCTTCAATTTTAATTTCGTTTTTTTCTCCTTGTTCTAGATAAACTTCCAGATTATCATCAACTTCAAGGGCATCAAAACTTCCAACTTCTTTTATTGAGGTAGTTACAATTTTAGAACCTTTAATTTTTTCTCTTTTTTGAGCGAAAGTCAGAGTTGTAACAAGTAATAATAGGAGTAGGGCGGTACTTTTTTTCATTAATTCTAGATTTGATTTTGACAAATATAAAAAAATCATCCACTTTTGGTGAATGATTTCGTTTATATTTAACAGTTGTTTTTTTAGCTTTTGTTTACGTTTCCTCCGGAGCTTGCAGATTTTTCAACTGTTTTTGGATTACCGCTGTAGTTAATATTTCCTCCGCTAGAAGCATCTGCTTTTAGACTTAAGATTGGACGTACAGAAACGGTTCCTCCGCTAGAAGCATCTGCGTGAACATCATTGGCCATTAATTTTTCGGCATCAATACTTCCACCACTAGAAACTGAAGTGGTAAGGCTTAATGCTTTACCTTCTATATCTACAGAGCTTCCGCTTCCTGCATCCACTGCGATTCTGTCCGATTCGATTTTAACATCCATTGATGCTGCGCTCGAAGCTTCTAAAGTAATATCTTCACCTTGAACAAGTCCATCAGTTTCAACCGTTGAAGCACTTGAAGCTTCTATTTTATGAACAACTGGCATTTTTACGGTTACTTTTTTTGATGTAATGTTACGGAAAGAATTGTACTTGCACTCAATAATAAGTGTTCCATTTTCTACTTTCGTAACAATTTCTTTTTGAAGATTGTCATCAGCCTCAACCGTAATTTCTGTATCATCTGACTGTACAATAACCACATCGATGGCATTGCTTACAGAGATATTTTTAAACTCTCCTTGGACAGTTCTTTTTTCTGTGGTAACATTCCCGCTTCCTTCAATTGCATTCATGTTAAAATTACATGAAGCAAACAATAAAGCAGTAACAGTTGCAATTATAAATTTCGTAATATGAATGATTATTTTTATCATGGTTTAGTTAGTTTTGATTATCACTCCGTTTTTATCAGTAGTTAGTCTTCCTTTAGTTTTTTTTCCGTTTAAAACTTCTTTTCCATTAATTTTAACCGAAACTTCTGTTACAGTGTCCGTAGCATCAATTTTAGCCTCATTAATGGCTTCATTAGCTTCTTCACTTATCTTCTCGTAGTCAGTATCATCGTTGTCATTGTCCTCATCAGCCGGGCAGTTTAAACATTTTACTTTAGTTCCGATAACTTTGTAATTGTAATCTCCGTTATAATTTAATTCAAAGAAATTGTCGTCTGAATTATAATAATCTCTTACAGAAGAATCAGGTTTGATTAATTGCTCTTCTGGTACATACAGGTAAATATCAACTTCTTGCCCTCTGAATTTGTTTTTTACATCTGTCAGAAAATAATTATCCAAAATTAAATGATTTCCGTTAACTTGAAACTTATAATTAATTTTTTCTGCTCTTTTTTTAGCATTTGTAAATGAGTTTCCTCTTGCGCTTTTTTCTATCTGCATAAACGGTGCCGATTCGTCTGTGTGTAATACGTGTAAACGTACATCATTAGAATAAATCAAATCATTGTTTGCAGAATCCTGTACAAATTCAAACTCTCTATAGTGGTTCAAACTTTTTGTATAATAATCATTGTATTTGAACTTAATATATAAAGTATCTGTTGGTTTGATTGCCAAAACTTTTTTCTCGACTACTTTGTTGTCATATGAAATTTCAGTTGCCTGTTTGATCCCGATACTAGTAAGGATGGCGATAGAAATAATCCAAAGTGCCAAAAGTGTATATTTGGTGATGTTTCCAATTGATTTTAAGTTTGGAGATAACAGTTTAAATCCTAATAGTGTTAAGAAGAAAAACGGAATTCCAACAGCAAAGAACATTAACAATCCGAATGACCAAAGAGGGTATTCTGTAAAGTTGCCAGCTTCGATAAAATTCTGCCAAGGGAAATCGATAAAAATATTAGTCCCTAAAGTAAAAACGCCAATCAATAGCATGATTAAGGTTGAAATCCCTGATATAATTAGAATTACTCCTAAGAATTTAGCAAAGATTTTAAAAATGGTCATGATAAAATCTCCAAATGAACTACTTATTCTCTCAGCTCCCGACTTTACTTGGTTTCCCATTTTGTCATAATCTGCATTTTTGAATTTCTCAGAAAGTGAATCAATTTCTTCTCTAACTTTTTTTTCGATGTTCGAAATTGTTACAGGTTCTCCAGTCATTTCCAATTTTTCTGAAGTTGTAACTGCTTCTGGAGTTACAATCCAAAGAACGAAGTAAGCTAAAATCCCTGTTCCAAAACCTGCGAAAACGAAGATTAAGAATATGATTTTAATCCAAACAGCGTCAATTCCAAAGTAATGTCCTAAACCTGTAGCTACACCTCCGATCATACCTTTTTCTTTATCGCGATATAATTTTTTGTGTTTTCTAGGGCCATAATTATTATAAGACTGATTTGGATTTTCTTCGTCTTCAATTCGATAATCTTCTGGTTGTCCCATTACCGCAATCACTTCATCAACATCTTTCAGTCCAACAACATGTTTTTCGCTTTTTTGTTTTTCTGTCAATAATTCAGAAACACGCATTTCGATGTCTTTAATGATTTCATCCTGACCAGATGAGTTGTTAAGTGATCGTTTTATAGCGTCAAAGTAGCGTGTCAATTTTAAGTATGCATCTTCATCGATGTGAAAAAACATCCCGCCTAAGTTAATATTTACTGTTTTGTTCATGACTTATTGATTTTGATTGGTGATTAGATTTACGGCGTCGGATAATTCTGTCCAAGTGCCGCTAAGTTCGTTTAAAAATGTTTGTCCTATCTCGGTTAATCCATAATATTTTCGCGGTGGCCCAGAGGTCGATTCTTCCCAGCGATAATTTAGTAAACCGTCATTTTTCAATCTAGTTAACAACGGGTAAACGGTTCCTTCTACAACTAGTAATTTTGCGTTTTTTAAAGTGTCTAATATTTCAGATGTATATGCGTCTTTTTCTTTTAGAACTGATAAGATGCAAAACTCAAGAACACCTTTGCGCATCTGTGCTTTTGTGTTTTCAATGTTCATAATTTCATTTTGTTTTTTTTTGATTGAACAATTCGTTTTTTGATTGATGATGATTTGATTGATGATGATTTGATTGATGATGATTTGATTGATGATGATTGATTTCGAAACTTATATGATTTGACTGATGTTTCGACTATAACTTTTAATTTTTAATGTCTCACTGAGCGAAGTCGAAGTGTTACTTTATAAAAGGAATCGTGATCGGATACTTGTATAATTCTCCGTTTGAAGCTTTTATAGAAGCATAGATTACTAAAAAGAATTCAACAAACTTTAATAACCCGAAAAGTATAACAGCTGTTATACCGACACTTAAAATTCCAATGTTTGCCTGAATGTTAAAGTTTCTGATTACAAAATCATCGTCATTAAAAACGGCTTCTAATGGAAGATTCTGCAAGAAAACAGTAACGAAAATCGGTATCGCAATAAGCGCTAAGATCAAAGAATAAAGCAAAATGCTTAATTGAAAGTTTAACGCCTGTTTTCCGTGATGATCTGCAAATTCAGATTTGTCTTTATAGTTTGTCCAAATGATTAGCGGAAAAATATAGTTCCCAAACGGAATGATATATTGGCTTAAAGTACTCAAATGAGTAAATGCTGCTGTATTCTTTTCTGATGTTTTTTCCATGATGAGTGGTGTTGTTGTTTCCATGATTAAAAGTATATAGTAATTTCTTATGCAAATATATGTCTAAAAAACAGTATCTTGTTTTGCATAGTACTAATTATTAACAAAAATTTAACAAATTTTAAATTTGCAAGAAACCTATAATTTACTGGAAATCATTCGGAATGCCTTGTTTTATTGGTCTTTTTCGAAAGTTTGTTTAATTTATTGTGCATGCATAGTTTTTTTGTATTTTTACTAAAAAAAATATCACATGGCAGTTTCAGTTTCTAAACTCAATAAATTTGTATTGTTCAAATTACCATCAGCATACTTTTGCGGGGTACGTGTAAAAGCTATAGATAAAGACAGTTGTATTGTTTCTGTTAAACACAGATGGATCAATCAGAATCCGTTTAACTCCATGTATTTTGCAGTTCAGGCTATGGCAGCAGAGTTGACAACCGGGGCTTTGGTAATTTCTCAAATTCAAGAAAGCGGTCGAAAAATTTCGATGTTGGTTGCCAACAACAAAGGGAATTTTACTAAAAAAGCGACTGGTAGAATCACTTTCGTTTGTAATGATGGGCATTTAATCGCCGAAGCGATTCAAAAAACTATTGAAACAGGAGAAGGGCAGACGTTCTGGATGAAGTCCATCGGAACCAATGAAGAAGGAGTTCAAGTTTCTGAAATGGATTTCGAATGGAGCGTTCGTTTGAAATAGTATTTAGAGAGCTTTGTCAAAGTTCAAAACTTTGACAAAGTTTCGTAGCAGTATATAAAAAGACCTCGTTTTTAGCGAGGTCTTTTCTTTGAAATCCAGTTTCAATTATTTTTTAACGCAACAAGATTTTTTATCTTTTTTATCAGTTGATGTTTTTTTACAGCAAGATTCTTTTTTCTCTTTATCTTTTGTTACCGGTTTTGTTTCCTGAGCCATTACACCGATCGAAAATAAAGCAGCTGTTGCTATCGTGATTACTTTTGTCATTTTCATTAAATGTTTTTTGTGTTAGAGATTATAATTGGTGAATCAAATATAAACGGATTTTGTATTCGTAAGAATAGTTTGATTGTTAATGTTTTGGTAAAAGTGAATTCCGTGTTTAGAAGAAATCTAGTAATGACTAATGAACTTAAATAATTTTTATAATTCAAATAGATCAATAATTCAGATTCACTCCAAAACCAATTCCCATATCGCTGTCATAATGAGTTGTGATTCCGAAGTTTCTGCCAACAATGTATTTCAATCCTGCCATGTATTCTTTATCAGTATTCCACATCAAGTTCATTCGAAGTCTTTGTGAAAGCGGAATGTCCTTTCGCTCAAACTGAACTCTAACATTCCCATCAGTATAAACCTCAACTTGTGCTTTTATGAGCATTGGTAAAGTATACTCAAGACCCGCACTAAAAACCGAACGATTGTCTTTGGTGTTTTTCTGCCCAAAAAGATTTTGTTCTTGCTCGTCCATTCCCATTTTTCGGTAGCGCCAGTCAAAACCAATAAAAGGCATTAACCATTGATTTTTTCCGATATATCGTCCAATATGCGTTTCAGTTTCATAACCATGTTTGTCATTATAACCCAATCTCCATTCCGTTCCGATGCTCCAGCGCGTGTTGCTGAACATCGCTTCACCATCATTTCCGTTGGTTGCAAAATCGTTTTCTGCCATAAAATGAAACATACGGTCATCCATTTTCAACATTTTAAAAGCCATTTCTGGATGATGAATCAACGGATTTGGTGCTGAATTTTCATAACTAAAAATACGTCCCATTCCAGCCATCATATGATATAAAATATGACAATGGAAAAACCAGTCTCCATCACCATTTGCTTGAAATTCGATCGTGTCGGTTTCCATTGGCATAATGTCAATCACATTTTTCAGCGGAGAATAATCGCCGTGTTCATTCAAGATTCTAAAATCATGTCCGTGTAAATGCATCGGGTGGCGCATCATTGAGCCATTATATAAAACAATGCGAACATTTTCTCCTTTTTTAATTAAAATTTTATCGGTTTCAGAAACCACTTTATTGTCTAGACTCCACACATAACGATTCATATTTCCAGATAAAGTGAAACGTAATTCTTTAACAGGCGCATCTTTTGGAAGATTGGTTTTAAAAGGAGATTTCAGCATTCCGTAATTTAAAGTCACGATTTCGGAAGTTTCAGTGCTGTCACTTTCCATTTTCATGTTTTCCATATTATGATTCGAATGATCCATCGCAGGTTTTGCATTTTCATCTTCACCCGAAATTTCTGGATACATTACAGCATTCATATCCATTTTGTTGAGTGACATATTCATGCCCATATCGTTCATTTCGCCGTTCATTTTCATCATATCGTTCATCATTTTCATCCCTTCAAAATATTTTAGTTTTGAAAGATGATGAACAGGTTGTTTTTCTCCATTTCCTAAAAACAAAGAGGCTGATCCCGTTCTGTCTTCGGCTGTGGCCAAAAAGGCAAAAGATTTATGGTCTTCTGGAATTGTAACCACAACATCATACGTTTCAGAAACGGCAATAATCAAACGATCCACTTCTACAGGCTCTACATCATTTCCGTCGCTGGCTACAACGGTGATTTTTCCTCCGCCATACGTCAGCCAGAAATAACTGGAAGCACCGCCGTTGGCAATTCGTAACCTAACTTTAGAGCCTGGTTTAAGGTCTGAAAATTGCTGTTCATTTTTTCCGTTAATTAAGAATTTTTCATAATAAACATCGCTGACATCCATCGCATTCATTCGTTTCCATTCGTTCGTCACTTTGGTCGAAAAATGTTTTTGTTTTAAAGCTTCAAAATAACTTTGTGTAGTTCCTTTTTTAATCGCAAACCAATCGTTGGCATTGTGCAGCATTCGCTGAATATTCTCAGGTTTTAAATCTGACCATTCGCTTAAAATAACTGGAATAGTCGGTAAATCGTCAATTCCTTTTCGAATCGTCGGATCGTCTTTTTTCTTATTGATGATAAAAAGTCCGTATAAACCAATTTGTTCCTGCAAACCCGAATGACTGTGATACCAATAGGTTCCGTTTTGAATGATTGGAAATGTATATTTATGAGTCGTTCCAGGTTCAATTGGCATTTGGGTTAAATACGGAACTCCGTCTTCTTTATTGGGAAGAAATAATCCGTGCCAGTGCATTGAAGTGCTTTCCTTTTTTAATTCGTTATGCACATAAATTTCGGCAATATCGCCTTCGGTAAAAGTCAGAGTCGGCATCGGAATTTGTCCGTTCACCGCAATCGCTCGTTTTTCTTTACCCGAAAAATTGACAATCGTATCACGAACATGCAAATCGTAACGCACTACTTTTTGTGCTTTTAGCTGAAAAGCAATTAAAAAAAAGATCAGTATATATTTAATTTTAATCATGGATTATAATTTTAAATCAATTGTACATAATTGAATTTTAACACATAGAAACATAGATTTTTTTGTCTAAAAAAAGAGAATAAAAGAAACTAGTTTCCACACATAGCTATGTGTATTGATGCAAGTGAAACGCCTTTACGCACAAGGCAAAGCTATGTTTCTATGTGTTGAAATATTTCGCCCAACTTATAATTTTAAATTTCTCAATCGCAAAGCATTTACGATTACAGATACCGAACTCAAACTCATAGCAACCGCGGCCAACATTGGCGAAAGCAAAATTCCGAACACTGGATATAAAATTCCAGCCGCAATTGGCACACCCAAAGTATTATAGATAAAAGCAAAAAATAAATTCTGTTTGATATTTGACATTACAGCATGGCTGAGTTTTTTGGCTTTTATAATTCCGTTTAAGTCGCCTTTTACTAAAGTTATTTTAGCGCTTTCAATGGCAACATCAGTTCCTGTTCCCATTGCAATCCCGATGTTGGATTGAGCCAAAGCAGGCGCATCATTGATTCCGTCTCCAGCCATGGCAACGATTTTTCCTTGAGATTGCAGACGTTCAATTTCTTTCAGTTTATCTTCCGGAAGACAATCGGCTTTGAAAGAACTCAAATGCAAATGTTCGGCAACGGCTTTTGCAGTATTATGATTATCACCTGTCATCATGATAACCTCAACGCCTTGAGCGATTAATTCTTTAATGGCTTTTGCACTGTTTTCTTTAATAGCATCTGTAATGGCAACGAAACCTAAAACGCTTTTTTCAATAGCTATGTACGAAATAGTTTTTCCTAAATTTTGCTCAGCGGTTACTTTTTGTTCTAAATCATTAGAAACAGAAGCACCAATTTCATCCATTAGTTTTTTGTTTCCTAAAGCGACACTTATGTTTTCTATAGTTCCTAAAACTCCTTTTCCTGCAATAGTTTCAAAACCGTGAACTTCTTTTAATGAACTATTTTTTGCTTTCGCGAAATTTACGACGGCCTGCGCCAATGGATGTTCGCTATGCTGATTTAAAGAAGCAATATTTTCAAGAAGAAAATCTTCATCATTATTTATGGCATAGATTTTTTCTACGGATGGTTTTCCTTCAGTGATCGTTCCTGTTTTATCGGTAATCAAAACATCAATTTTATTCATGTTTTCCAGAGCTTCGGCATTTTTAATCAAGATTCCGTTTTGAGCACCTTTTCCAACACCAACCATTACCGACATCGGAGTTGCCAGTCCAAGTGCGCAAGGGCAAGCAATAATTAAAACGGCAATAGCATTAATTAATCCGTAGACATAAGCGGGTTCTGGACCAAATTTTGCCCAGACAAAAAAGGTTACAATAGAAATGATAACTACAGTCGGTACAAAATATTTAGAAACGCGATCGGCTAATTTCTGAATTGGAGCGCGAGATCTGCTAGCGTCATTTACCATTTGGATAATTTGCGAAAGCATCGTTTCTGACCCTACTTTTTCGGCAATCATAACAAATGATTTTGTACCGTTTATGGTTCCAGAAATTACTGCATCGCCCGTTTTTTTATCTACCGGAATTGGTTCTCCCGTAATCATCGATTCGTCAATACTGCTTTCGCCAGTAGTTATTTTTCCATCAACGGGAATTTTTTCTCCCGGTTTTACACGAAGCAAATCGCCTTTTTTGATATTGTGGATTGAAATAACTTTATCAATCCCATTTTCTACTAAAGTTGCTTCTGTCGGGGCTAGTTTTAGCAATTCTTTTATCGCTCCGTTGGTTTGCCCATGCGCTTTGGCTTCCAACAATTGACCTAATAAAACCAGAGTGATAATTACAGTTGCAGCTTCAAAATACAAATGAATCGTTCCGTGATGTGATTTGAATTCGGATGGGAAAATATCTGGAAAAAACATTCCGACAATACTAAAAAGAAAAGCAACGCTGGTTCCAATTCCGATTAATGTAAACATGTTTAAATTCCAAGTCACAATCGATTTGTAAGCGCGAACGAAAAACATCCATCCAGCATAAAACAAAACAGGAATTGAAAACAAAAGCTGAACCCAGTTCCATTTTTCAATTGACATGATATTGTAAAGAGGATTATTCGGAATCATTTCTGACATGGAGATAATGAAAATTGGAAGCGTAAACAAAATCGCAATTTTCATTTTATTCAATAAATCAGTATAAGTTTTGTTTTCTTCGCTTTCAGAAGCTTGCATCGGAACCAAATCCATTCCGCAAATTGGACAATCGCCTGGTTCGTTTGAAACAATTTCTGGATGCATCGGACAAGTAAATTGTGTTGCAGTTATGGCAACTTGCGGTACTAAGTCCATTCCGCAAACTGGGCAATCTCCGGGTTTGTTGTATGTTTTATCTCCTTCACAATGCATTGGGCAGTAGTAGACGCCATTTGCACTATGCTGGTGCACTTTTTTAGTTTCTGTTTTATGATGATCGTGATTATGACCGTGATGTTCTTTTTTATGGCTAGAACAGCAAGATTTAACAGTAGCTTCTCCATGGTTTTTAGGAGAATCCATTTCAATAGTATAATTTCCAGCAGCCGATAAAGCTTCCTGAAATTTTTCTGTCGGCACATGCTTTTCCATTGTTATGGTAGCTGTTGGTGGATTTAAACTAACTTCTGCCTGAACACCTTCGACTTCATTTAAAGTTTTTTCTACTTTAGTTCGGCATCCGTTGCAAGACATTCCTGAAATTATATATTGATGAGTCATTGTATTGGTTTTTAAGTATTACAATGCAAATTTCGGAAGTATCTGCGAGTTCGGTTTGTAGAATTTTGGGAATGATTTGTAAGATTTACTAAATGTTGTTTTTTAACGCAGAGGGCGCAGAGAATTTTGCTGCGCAGGGTTTTGTAAAAAAGGCAAAGTTCGCAAAGCTTTGTCTTAAAACATCTTTGCGAACTTTGCGTAACCTTTGCGCTCTTTGCGGTTAAATAAAAAACTACAAATTCTCGATTTGAATACGCATTTTATCTTTTGATTGCTTAAAAGAAGTAGGAGTAAAGCCCGTAATTTTCTTGAATTGATTGCTTAAATGCGCCACATTGCTGTAGTTAAGCATATCGGCAATTTCACTTAACGAAAGCTCATTGTAAATCAATAATTCTTTTACTTTTTCAATTTTCTGGCTGATGAAATACTTTTCGATTGTAGTGTTTTCGATTTCAGAAAATAAATTGCTTAGCGAATTATAATCTTGATTGAGGTTTTCTGCCAGATATTCTGATAGGTTGATTTTTAAATCATTGTTTTTATGATGAACTAAATCGACGATGAGGTTTTTTATTCTTTCGACGGTTTTTGTTTTTTTGTCGTCGATTAAATCAAAACCTAAAGCTTGAAGATTTTCTAATAAAACTTCTTTTTGCGAATCGCTGATTTCCTCATTCAGTTCAACTTCTCCTAATTCTACAGCAGTAGTTTGAAGTCCGAGCTTTTCGAACTCAGACTTCACTACCATTTTGCATCGGCTGCACACCATGTTTTTGATGTAGAGCTTCATATTTATTTGATCGTTTCTACCACATTTCCACAAGTCAACATAGAAGAACCGTAGTATGGATTCTTAACTGCTTTTTCTTTGCTTAACCAATCAGCATCTGCCATTGGGCAGTATTGTTTGTAAATTGGTTGTTCTGGATTAGAAACTTTTATTAAATCGTAAGTGCTTTTAGATAATGATTTGAAAGTCTCACGCTGTTTTTTAAGATCTGTTGTAGACGAAATACTTTTGGCGTCGGCAGTTAATTTTTTTACCACTTTCATCCAAACCGTATGTTCGTTGCTTTTTAGTTTGTCCATTTTCACTGCAGAAATCGCTGTCAGTAAAGCTGCAGCTTTCGCCGAAGTCAATTTGCTGTCACTTTTTATAAGCGCATCTTTTACTGAAAAATAAGCATCGTAAACAGATTGTAATTGAGAATCTGCCATTTCGATTGCTGTTAATTCAGTAGTATTGGTTTTTGCCTGAATTGTATTTGCGTTAAATACTATTGTAAGTGCTGTTGCTAAAGCTATAATTGATTTTTTCATTGTATATTATATTTGGTAAAGGATTATTTCCTTTAAAATTAATTAAAAAATTTGATTTCAAAAAGACCCAATATGGGCTGTCACAAATGCAATAATTATATTTTTGGCTTCAGCCAGATAGAAGTAAATCCCGAAGAAATAGTAGAATTACTATTAGATGAAATAGTATTTTTTAAAGAAAAATTGAAAACATCGTTTTGCAAATCAAAATCATTTGAAGTTAAAAAGATGTTTAATGTTGAGGTATTACAGCCAGAATGACGGCACTTCCCATCACAATTATGTTTTTCTTCTTTTGAAGCTTTCTTTTCACAGCACTTTTTTGAACAGCTGTTTTCTTCTTTAGCGGTAATTTCTTTAGAGTGTCCAGTATGGCATGCATAAGTGTAACTCGGGTTCAAAAAGAAGCTAAGAGTTATAAAAAGCATTATTATGTGGATTTTCTTTTTCAAAGAAATTGTTTTTAGTAGCACAAATTTAGCTAAAAATGTTCGAGGAAATAACTTTTTAAGATTTTGCTAACTAGAGTTTTTTGAAATCGGTTGGCTTCATGTTTTTACGTTTCTTAAAATAATTCGTCAAATGGCTTTCATCAGTAAAACCAAATTCGTACGCAATTTGCTTAATTGGCAATTGATTGTTGTGAAATCTCTTTTCGATTAAAGTCAATCTTAAATTATGAATGTATTCGCGATAGCTGATGCTGAAAGTTCTTTTAAAATAAGCGCTAAAATAGGTTTGCGCAATATTAAAATGTTCTGCAATAACTTTTACCTGAACCAATTTGGGCTGATAAATATTCTGATGAATATAATTGGCAATTTGCTCACTATCAAAATGAGCCGATTTCATCTGAAGGTTCATGCAGCGGATGGTTTCTTTGATTAAACCAAAAATCGAAAGAATCTGATAAAATACAATCGGAGAAGAAGTAACATCGATATACTTATCATAGGTTACAATATTTTCGACAGTATTTTTTAAAATTGTTCTGCAAGGTTCATCAAATTTCAAAACCGTTTCTTTTAGGATTTTATCCCTCATGAAACTTTCTGGAGTATTCACGAGAAATTCATCGCAAGTAAGATTCTGTTTGGAATTGAAATAATTGTCAGTGAATTTGATAAAGATGAATCGAGTGCTTTTATTTATGTCAAAATAATGTTCATCGTCTGGCGAAATCACAAATAAGTCGCCCGCTTTGTAAGGCAGAAGATTATTATTTAGATGATGAATCCCGCTTCCTTTCTTAATGTATATGATTTCGTAATACGTATGTGTATGTGGAGGAAGGTGAAATTTTTCTTCTTCAAATTCGTCAAGGACAAGCGTTTTGAACTGATTTAATTTCGGCATAACTTAATTATACAATTTTATATCACAAATATACAATTTTTAATTCGCTTAACGGTGTTAATTTTGCGTCGTAGAAATCTATTCCTTTCTACATTGAATCAAAATGAAAAAAAGTCTTATTGCACTCTCTTTAGGAGGGTTAACTATTGGAATTACAGAATTTGTAATGATGGGATTACTCCCAGATATTGCTTCAGATATGAAAGTTTCAATTCCGGTTGCTGGATATTTAATTTCGGCTTATGCACTTGGAGTCGTTATTGGAGCACCTTTATTAGTAATCGCGGGAAGAAATTATGCGCCTAAAAAAATGCTTTTAATCTTAGCCCTAATGTTGGCTGTTTTTAATGCTTTATCAATCATTGCTCCCAATTATAATGTTTTATTTGCTTCTCGATTTCTTTCTGGTTTGCCGCATGGCGCATTCTTTGGAGTAGGAGCCGTAGTTGCAAGCCGTTTGGCAGATAAAGGAAAAGAAGCGCAAGCCATCTCGATTATGTTTGCGGGCTTAACTATTGCTAACTTAATAGGTGTGCCGATTGGGACTTATATTGGACATCATTTTATTTGGCGTTATACTTTTGTTTTAATTGCTCTTGTGGGACTGTTGACTTTGTTGGCTATTTATTTTTGGATGCCAAATCTAGAAAAAGGAGAAAGCGTAAACATGAAAACGCAGTTGCAGTTCTTTAAAAGAACAGAAGCTTGGCTGATAATAGGAATTACGGCCATTGGTTTTGGAGGTCTGTTTGCTTGGATCAGCTACATCGCACCATTATTAATTAATGTATCTAAGTTTTCGCCAGAAGATGTTTCATCCATCTTAATTCTTGCTGGATTAGGAATGGTGGTTGGAAATTTTGTAGGAGGTAAGTTGGCAGATCGTTTTTCGCCAGCTCCCACAACTTTGGCTTTATTGCTTGTCATGTCCACCGATTTAGTTTTAGTTTACTTTTTCTCATTCAATCAATACATGTCCTTATTTCTGACTTTCTTGACTGGTGCTATTTCGTTCTCTGTAATTGCTCCAATTCAAATGCTGATGATTCGTACCGCAAAAGGAGCAGAGATGATTGCTTCAGCTTCTCTTCAAGGAAGTTTCAATATTGGGAATGCTCTAGGTGCTTTTCTAGGCGGACTGCCCTTAGCTGCAGGATTTAGCTATTCTTCTCCTAATCTTATCGGAGTAGTGATGTCGATTATCGGAATGATTATTACATTCATATTGATGAGATTACATCAAAAACAGGTTCAAGTTCAGCCGATATAAATCTAGAAATAATAAATTTTAAGCCCTTAACTTTTGTTTAAGGGCTTTTTTTGTGCTTGTAAAGACGTAAACTTATAGTCAAAATTACTTTTTGGTTTATTCTGCTGGTTTCATTTATAAGTAAAATCATTGTAAATTTTAAAATATTGCTGAAGTTTCCCATCTTTTTTTAGCTTGATTTTAACTTTTTAAGTGTAAAAATAACACCTGATAATTTCGTAATTAATATTCATGTAATCGATTGTTTTTTTTGTAATAATAGAATCAAATGAACGATTGATAATAATATTTTTAATATTTTAAAGTGACATAAATTAGATATGTCATATAAAAAAGCGATAAAAATTTTATTATATAATTTATTTTAGGATTTTTTTGGGAAATTTTATTTTTCGTTTAAAAAAAATATTTATGTTTGTGTAATCGATTACAACTTTTTTTGACAATGTTCGCAATCGATTAAGTTAGATGATGAAAAAGGAAGTTAGAATAAAGCTTTAGTGAAGAGATAAATAAATTGCTGTTAAATAAAAAACCACAAATATTAAGTAAAAAATGAATTGAAAGTAACCACAAAGAACCACTTAAACCAAAAAGAAAAACATTAATAACTTAAACAATCAACCATGAACTTTAAAGAACTATTAAACAAAGGAGCAAACTTTTGCTTTAAACTTGTTTTCTTACTGTGCTTATTGATCGCTAGTCAAGTACACGCGCAAGGCACAACGATAGAGGGAACCGTGAAGGATGCCGCGGGACTTTCTCTTCCTGGGGTAAACGTCTTAGAAAAAGGAACTAAGAATGGAACTTCTACCGATTTTGACGGACATTACAAAATAAAACTAACCAATCCGAAAGCCGTATTAATCTTTTCTTTTATAGGGTTTCAAAGCATTAATGTTTCTACAGAAGGAAAAACTAAGGTAAATACAACATTGATTGAAGATGCTAATAACTTAAATGAAGTTGTTGTAATTGGATATGGAACTTCTAAGAAATCTGATTTGACTGGTGCAGTTTCTACTATCTCAGGAGCAGACTTGAAAAAAGTGCCGGTAGCAAATGTTGCCGAAGCTTTAACTGGTAGAATTGCGGGTGTGCAAGTAACTGCTGCCGAAGGTTCTCCAGATGCAGATATTAGAATTAGAGTTCGTGGCGGTGGTTCACTTACACAAGATGCTTCGCCATTAATTATTGTGGATGGTTTTCCAGTTAATAACATGAATGATATTTCTTCATCTGATATCGATACGATGACTGTTTTAAAAGATGCTGCTTCAACTGCTATCTACGGATCACGTGGTGCAAATGGGGTAATTCTTATTACAACAAAAAAGGGTAAAGACGGAAAAATGGCAGTGAACTTTAATATGTTCTATGGCATGAAAACGATGGCAAAAGAAATTGATGTTTTGTCACCTGAAGATTATACGAAATGGCAGTACGAATATGCTTTACTTTCTCAAACGGGAACAAAAGTGCCTTCTAACCCAGATTCATACACTAAGTATTTTGGAAATTGGGAAGATCATGATATGTACAATGGCTTAAAGGGAGATGATTGGCAAAAACAGATTTTTGGGCGTACAGGTGAGGTTCAAAGCCGTGATTTAGGAATTAGAGGAGGCACAGAAAAGTTGAACTATAATTTTAATTATGCTCATTACGATGAAAAAGCAATTATGATAGGCTCAAACTATAAAAGAAATAACCTGTCATTAGCTTTAAAAAGTAAATTAAATGATAAGATAGATGTTGGTTTTACTATGCGTTATTCAGATACAGAGATTGACGGTGGTGGTGTAAATGAACAAAACGAGAAGTCTTCATCAGATTCTCGTATGCGTACTATCGTAGGTTATGCACCGCTTCCAGTAGCAGGTTTAACATCTGAAGATGTAAATGGAGATGGGTCAGATATGCTAATAAATCCTTTTACGTCTGTTTCGGATAATGATCGTCAGCAGCTTCGTAAAAACTTTAATATGCTAGGAAGTTTTGGATGGCAGATTGTAGATAATTTAAAGTTGAACGTAGATTTAGGTTTGGATAATTTTAATAATCAGGACTATCGTTTTTATGGGCTAACTACTTATTATGTGGCTAATGCGCCGCTAGCTACTATGCAAAATATGCCTGCAATGATTATGTCAGATACTAAAGATAGACGTTTCAGAAATGCTAATACGCTGACTTATGATTTCAAGAAAGTAATGGGAGAAGATCATCATTTGAATGTTCTTGTTGGGCAAGAAAGCATCGAATACAATTCGAATACTGTAACTAGTACAATACATGGATATCCAACGTTTTTTGATTTTGATCAGGCAAAAAAATTAACAACGCAAGGATCTCCGCAATCAGTAGATAATTACTATAGTCCAGATGATAAATTATTATCATTTTTTGGACGTGCAAATTATGACTACAAAAATCGTTACATACTTTCTGCTACATTTCGTGCCGATGGATCAAGTAAATTTTTATCGCAAAATCGTTGGGGATATTTTCCAGCTTTTGCAGCCGGATGGAAAATCTCAGAAGAAAGCTGGATGAAAAACCAAAGCTGGTTAAGTCTTCTAAAATTAAGAGCAAGTTATGGTGAGGCAGGAAATAACAATATTCCTGTTGGTCAGCAGATTCAAATTTTTCAATCTACAGCAACATCATGGATTAATGGCGTTACTAGTGTTTGGGCTCCTTCAAAAACAATGCCTAATCCTGATTTGAAATGGGAGACAACAGTAACTCAAAACTTTGGTTTGGATTTCGCATTTTTCAAAAATCGCTTAAGTGGTAATTTTGATATCTATAAAAATATTACAAGTGACTTATTAATTAATTTCCCTGTTGCAGGATCTGGATACGATTTCCAATATCGTAATATGGGAGAAACTCAAAATACAGGTTTTGAAGCTACTTTAAATGTTGTGGCTATTGAAAAAGCTAAATACGGATTGAATTTTTCATTCAATATGGGAATAAACAAAAACCGTATTAATTCATTAGGTACTATGAATGATTTTGGACAGGCAACAGGATGGGCTTCTTCACAAATTGGAGACGATTACCTTATAGCAGTTGGTGGTTCATTAGGTAGTATGTATGGTTATAAAAATGATGGAAGATATGAGGTTTCAGACTTTGATTATGTTGGAGGGAAATATGTTTTAAAAAGCGGAGTAGTTAACACATCTACTTCTTTGGTAGGAGACGGAAGTTCTCTTAAACCAGGAGATATGAAATTGAAAGATGTTAATGGAGATGGAAAAGTAGATATAAATGATAAAACAGTTATCGGAAATGTTAATCCTAAAAGCTACGGTGGTTTTGTAATCAACGGAAATGCTTATGGATTTGATTTAATGGCGGCTTTTAACTGGAGTATTGGCAATGATGTTTATAATGCCGATAAAATTGAATTTTCAACAGCTACTGCTTCAGGAAAGTATAAAAACTTAAACTCTACAATGGCAGATGGAAAAAGATGGACAAATCTAGATCCAGCAACTGGCCAATTGGTAACAGATCCTACTGCATTGGCAGATCTTAATGCTAATACAACAATGTGGTCGCCTTATATGAGATCTGCTATTTTTACAGATTGGGCAGTGGAAGACGCGTCGTTTTTAAGATTAAATACTCTAACATTAGGATACACAATGCCTGAAATGTTTACATCTAAACTTTCAATTTCTAAATTGAGATTTTATTTGACAGCAAGCAATGTTTTTGTTTGGACTAACTATTCTGGTTCTGATCCAGAAGTTTCAACCAAAAGAAAAACTCCATTAACTCCTGGAGTTGATTCGAGTCCATATCCAAGAAGCAGACAAATGATTTTTGGATTGAATCTTAATTTCTAATTTAAAAGACTACACAAAATGAAACATAAAATATTAATAGCGGGATTGATTATTTCAGGTCTATTTAGTTCTTGCCAGCAATTTGAAGATGACTATTTAGATGCGCCTGCACAATCAACATTAGATGCTTCTGTAATTTTCTCTACAGCGGGACTTGCAAAAGGAGCTATTGACGGAATAAAAGTGCCATTTGCGGAGACTAACTCTTATAGAGGAAGATTTTTACCTTATTATGGATTAAATACAGATGTAGAATGGTATAATACTTCGCAAACAGCAGGGGATAAGGCAGATTTGTGTGTGTATGATGCTAAGCCAAGTAATACTGAGATGAATACCACTAATAACGCTTATGCCATGATGTATTCAGGTATTGAACGAGCAAATGTTTGTATTCAAGGTATACGCCAATATGGAAACCCTGCACCAGGTACAGAAATGGGACAGCTATTAGGTGAAGCTTTAACGTTAAGAGCTATTTACTATGCTGATTTACTTAAGTCATGGGGAGATGTTCCAGCTCGTTTTGAGCCTATTACAAGCGCCACTTTATATCTGGCTAAAACAAACAGAGATATAATTTATAAGCAATTAATTGCAGATTTAGGAGAAGCATCGACATTAGTGGCTTGGCCTAACGAAACAGCTTACACAAGTACAGTAGAACACGTAAATAAGGCTTTTGTAAAAGCATTTAGAGCGCGTTTGGCTTTGGCTGCAAGCGGTTACCAGCAATATCCTGATGGAGTAAGAAGAAGTAATGATCCAGAACTTTCAGTTGCCAATATGTATGCATTAGCTTTAAAAGAATCTCGTGAGGTAATTCAAAGTGGTTCTGCTCGTTTAGAATCTACTTTTGAGGGATTGTGGAGAAAATACAATGAAGAGAATACTGCTGCTGGAGGAGAATCTCTTTGGGAACTTCCTTTTTCTGATGGACGTGGTAGAATGTTATTCACTTTTGCTGTAAAACACACGGCTGCGGTTGACCAATTTCAAGCTAATGGCGCTAACCGTGGAGGTGTAGCAGGTCCGTTGCCATTTGTTTTTTACGATTACGATCAAGCCGACGCTCGTAGAAATGTGACTTGTGTCCCTTATAAATACGGTGCTGCAGTTAATGGTATTGCTAAACAAGAATTAGGAACTTTAGATACATGGTATTTTGGTAAATATCGTTACGAATGGATGAAACGTTATGTAACATCTACGAATGATGATGGAGTGAATAAAATGTACATGCGTTTTGCCGAAGTACTTCTTATTGCGGCTGAAACAGCAAATGAATTAGAAGGGCCAAGTGCAGCAATGCCTTATTTAAAGGAAGTTCGCAGGAGAGCATTTTCTTCGGCAGATCAAGCTGTAAAAGTTGAAAATTATGTAAATGCCTTAACGAGTAAAGAAGCAATGTTTAATGCGCTTGTTGAAGAAAATAAATATGAGTTTACAGGAGAGATGGAGCGTAAGCAAGCACTTATTCGTTGGAATTTGCTTAAGGCAAACTTAGACAAAGCAAAACAAAAAATGGCAGAATTATCGGCTCGTACAGGACAATACGCAGATGTGCCGGCTACTTTGTATTATAAATATCAAGCGGATAATGTGAGTTTAGATATTTACGGTCTTAATAGAGGAGAAACCACAAATCCGGGAGCAGCTTATTCATCTACGCCATGGACTTGGACAGGAACAGCTGCAGATGCCAAGATAGCCTCACTTTATAAAGTAGGAGTGAACCCTGATAATAGACAATTCTGGCCAATTTGGCAAGTGTTCATTGATGGAAGTAATGGTCAGTTAAAAAATGATTACGGTTATTAAAATCTTTCAAAAAATTAATAATAAATTATTATGATGAAAACATTAGATATATTTAAAGGTTTAATAACTGTATTACTTCTTTCAATTGCGGTTTCAAGCTGTGAAAGTTATAATGAAGCGTTGTTAGACGGTATCGGAAATACAAGAGAATTTTCTCCAATTGGACTGACAGCAAAAATTAGAAACTCAACTACGGTTGAATTAAACTGGACAGTTAAGGCAGAAGAAAATCCA
>Ga0307416_100000180_pt1 | contig 34366 bp, 27 predicted proteins | sample DK1Cmetagenome_2_FD_203821 | JGI IMG/M metagenome (GOLD analysis project Ga0307416, IMG submission 203821) | Maize rhizosphere microbial communities from greenhouse at UC Davis, California, United States - DK15-C-3 | ecosystem: Host-associated > Plants > Roots > Rhizosphere > Soil | place...
TCTCGGCTCTCGGCTCCTGTGTGAACGGCAGGCGGACGTGCCTCGCGCCGAGGGGTTCCCGACCACCGCCCCGGCCGAGGGCCGAGGGCCGAGGGCCGAGAGCCGCCGTCAACCGAACCCGCCGACGATCGCGTGCCCCGCGCGCATCCAGAAGGCGTCCACGCCGGCGAACCCCGCGTCCCGCAGCCACTCCAGGTGCTCGAGGAGCGTGGAGGGCTTGTCGACGGGGTCCGGCTCGGGCGTCGCGTACATGTTCCACCCTTGCGTGCGGAACTCCGCGTACGCCGCGGCGTCGCCCGCCGTCCGTTCGCGGACGGCCTCGTCCCACTCGCGCGCGGCGAGGAGCCGCCCCGCCTCGCTCGCCGGCCGCATCACGTCGGCGATCACCAGGGCCCCGCCCGGCGAGAGCATCCGCCGGACGTCCGCGAACAGCGAGCGCTTCTCCGCTCCCTCGAGGTGGTGCACCGCGAGCGACGACACCACGGCGGACGCCGGCAGCGCGGCCGCCCGCCAGTCGCGCGAGCCGAGATCGGCGCGCAGGGGCTGAAAGCGCTCGCCGAACGGCGCGAGGCGCGCGGCGGCGTGGCGGAGCATGACCGCCGACGCGTCGACCCCGTACACCCGCGCGCGTGGAAAGCGCGGCAGGATCGCCTCGCACAGCACGCCCTCCCCGCAACCGAGGTCGAGGACGCGGCCAAGTGGCGCACTCCTGTCCACGTGCTCGAGGAGTGTGCAGACGACGTCGATCTGCGCTTCGCGGTCGGGCACGAAGTAGAGGCCGACGTCGACGAACCGCTCGCTGTCGTGCTCCGTCCACCGCGCGGGGAGCCCGCGGCCCGCGGCCCCGTCGGTCATGCGGGACGGCCCCTGTCGACCTGCTCGGGGTAGGCGATCCCGGGAGGCCCGGAGGGCGCGGTGACGGGCGGGAGCGGCGCGAAGCCGGCAGGCGCGAGCTCCGGGGGAGTCGCCGGCCGCCGCGGTCGGCCGAGCACCGCCACCAGCACCATGTCCGCGGTCACGTTCAACGCCGTCTTGAACATGTCGGGAATCGCGTCGATCGCCATCAGGATCGCGAGCCCCTCGACCGGCAGCCCGACCGCCGCGTAGAGCGGCGCCTGAATGAGCAGGCCGCCCATCGGCACGCCCGGCACGCCGAAGCTGAGCGTGGTGGACGCGAGGGCAACGACCGCAATCTGCGCGGCCCCGAACTCTACGCCGTAGAGCCGTGCCACCAGCGCCGCGCTCAGCGTCCAGTACACGGCCGACGTCAGCCTGAACATGGAGGCGGCGAGCGGTAGCACGAAGCCCGAGACGTGCCCCGGCACGCCGAGCCGCGCCGCGCCTTCCAGCATTGCCGGCAGCGCGGCCAGCGACGACCGCGTAGTGAACGCGACGGCCTGCGCCGGCGCGGCGGCGCTCGCGAAGCGGCGCAGTGAGACTCGCCCGAACGAGGCCGCGACCGCGTACAGCGCGAGCCCGACGACGACGTGCACCGCGCAGAGGAGGACGACGAAGTACCCGAGCGCGCCCACCGCCGAGACGCCGAGCTTCGCCCCCAGTCCGCTCGTCAGCGCGAACACGCCCACGGGCGCCAGCAGGAGCACCCAGCGCACGACCTGGAGCAACGCCTCGGCGACGCCGTCGAACAGCAGCACCACCGCCCGCCGCGGCTCAGGCGCCACGTGACGCAGGGCGCACGCAAACACGATGACGAAGATCGACAACGGCAGGAGTGCGCCGTCTGCCGCCGCGCGGATCGGGTTCACCGGCACCAGGCTCACCAGCCACTCCGCGGGCGACGACACGCCCGCGGCGCCTGACGGAAGGGCCGGCGCTGCGGCCCGCAGCGACGAACCGTCGACGGCGTCGAGCGGCACCCAGCGCACGAGCAGCGGGACGGCCAGCGCCGTGAGTGCGGCGAGCACGGCGAGCGCGCCGAAGGCGAGTGCGGCCGCCGTCACGCCGAGCCGCCCCAGTCCGGCCGGCTGCACGGAGCCGGCGATGGCACGCACCAGGAGCGCCACCACCAGCGGGACGACGGTCATCCGGATGGCGTTGACCCAAAGCGTGCCAACCGGCTCGAGGGCGGTCGCCGTGCCCTCGAGCATGGCCGACCCGGACCAGGCGGCCACGATGCCGAACGCCAGCCCACAAACCAGCGCGATGGTGACGCGTGAGGTAGCCGACACGGCGAGCCCTTCTTGTCGTGCGGCGCACCCGCCGCCGGGCATTTCGGGGACGCCCGACGGTACACCCCCGCTCCACGTCTCGCAAATGCGGGTTTAGATACGTAGCGGGTACATTCACCGGGCGTCGGTCGTCATTGAATGGTGGTCGGTGGCCGGCCGGCGGTCACCGGCCACCGTACTGGCCGAGAGCCGAGCGCCGAGAGCCGAGAACTGCATTTAGATTTCTCTCATGGCCACTCCCGCTTCCCACCCCCTCCCCTGTGCCATCCCCGGCACCCCGCTCGCCGATGCCGTACCGGGGATCGACACCTGCGTCCATTGCGGCTTCTGCCTGCAGGCGTGCCCCACGTATCTCACCCTGCAGGACGAGAACGACAGCCCGCGCGGACGCATCCTCCTCATGCGCGAGCTGGTCGAGGGGAGCCTAACGGTCGATGACCCGAGCGTGCGCACCCACATCGACCGCTGCCTCGGCTGCCGGGCGTGCGAGACGGCGTGCCCATCGGGCGTGCCGTACGGGCAACTCCTCGAGGCGACGCGCGCCACGCTCAACCGGAGCCGCCCCATCCCGGCGGTCGCGCGGCTGATCCTCTGGGTGTTCGCGCGGCCGCGGCTCCTGGCCGTCGCGCTCGCCGGCTCGCGCCTCTTTCGCTCCACCCGCCTCCCCGCGCTCCTCGGCCGCATGCTGGGCGGCCGGCTCGGCTTCAGCATGGCGATGCTCGCGTCTACCCAGGGGGCGGTACCGCGGCGACGGTACCGAGCCGCCGGCGCGGGCACGCGCGGCACCGTCGCCGCGCTGCGCGGCTGCGTCATGGAAGGGCTCTTCACCGAGACCAACCGCGCGACCGAGCGCGTGCTCGTGGAGAACGACTACGCGCTCGCCGCCGCGCCCGGGCAGCGCTGCTGCGGTGCGCTGCACGCGCACGCCGGTGACCTCGACACGGCCCGCGAGCTCGCCCGGGCCAACGTCGAGGCGTTCGAGCAGTCGGGCGCCGAGTGGATCGCCGTGAACGCGGCCGGCTGCGGCGCGATCATGAAGGAGTACGGGCACCTCCTCCACGACGACCCCGAGTGGGCCGAGCGCGCCGCCTCCGTGGCCGCCCGCGTGCGCGACGTCAGCGAGTTGCTCGCGGCCGCGGGCCCGAAGCCGGGCGCGACGCTCCCGCTCACTGCCACCTACGACGCGCCGTGCCACCTGCAGCACGCCCAGCGCGTGGTGACGCCGCCACTCGCGGTGCTCGGCGCCGTCCCGGGCCTCACCCTGGTGCCGCTCACCGACAGCGACCAGTGTTGCGGGAGCGCGGGGATCTACAACCTCGTCGAACCCGGCGTCTCGAATGCGGTGCTGGCGCCCAAGCTCGCCAACGTGCGGGCCACCGACGCCTCGCTGGTGGCCACGGGCAATCCGGGGTGCCTGATGCAGATCGGCGCCGGCCTGCGACGGGCTGGGATCGCCGCCCGAACTGTCCACCCCGTGGACCTCCTCGACGCCTCGTACGCAGCGAGGGAGGGCAGCTAGCCACGCAGCTAGCCACGAGGGACGGGGGCCGTGAGCTGCCGACTCGTTCCCCATCCCTCGTCTCCGCTTCCAGACCGTCCGCCAGCTCGTTTACTTACGCCAATGCTCTTCGACACCGTGTTGCTCGAGCTCGAAGGCGTGCTCGCCGACACCCACGCCCTTCGGCGCGACGCGCTCGTCCGCAGCCTCGCCGACGACGGGGTGGTCCTCACGGCCGCCGCCTACGACGTGCGCTGCGCGGGCGTCCCGGTACGCGAGGCGGCCGCGGCCGGCGCGACCGAGGGCGGGCAGCGCTTGGACGATACGGCACTCGACCTCGTGGCGGCGCGGGCGGAGCGCTACTTCGCCGACCAGCTCGGCAAGGGCGTGTCGCTTGCGCCCGGCGCGCGCGAGCTGCTCGAGAGCCTCGCGGGGCGCGTGCGGCTCGGGATCGTGACGCGGGCGAGCCGCCGCGACGTCGACTTCGTCGTCGGTCTCGCGGGGCTCGATGGCGCATTCGAGTGCGTCGTGGCCGCCGAGGACGTACGCTCCCCGAAGCCGTCGCCGGAGCCGTACGAGCGTGCCCTCGAGCGCCTCGCGCGCCGGCGCCCCGCGCGGCCGATCAGCACTCTGGCCCTCGAGGACGCCCCACCGGGCATCCTGGCCGCGCGGGCGCTGAAGCTGCGCTGCATCGCCGTCGGCGCCATGCCGGCGTTTCACGCCGTCCACGCCGACGCGTACCTCCCGTCGCTGGCCGGCCAGTCGCTCGCCTCGCTGAACGCGCTGCTCGGGCGCGACCGAGACGGCGTGCGCGGCGGGCCTGCCCCCGCGGCGACGGGGCGCGGAGCGGAGCGCGGCCGCAAATGATCGCCCTCGACACCGCGCTGCATCCGCCAGCCGCCACCGAGGAGATCGCCGGCCGAACGGTGGCGGCGCACTACGGGGACCCGGACGCGGAGTACGCGGCCCTGCACACTGGCGGCCTTCTCGTCGACCGGAGCTATCGCACGCGCATGCGCGTGTCCGGCCCCAAGGCGGCAGAGCTGGTCACCGGCCTCGTGACGAACGACGTGAAGGCCCTGTCGCCCGGCCAGGGGCAGTACGCCGCCGCCCTCACCGCCAAGGGGAAGATCGTGGCGGACGTGCGCATCTTCGCCACCTCCGGCTCGCCCGCGGTGGTGACGCCGGCCGCCGTCGACTCGCTGCTCATCGACGCGCCGCCGCGCGCCGGGGCGGCGTGGACGGAGATGGTGCGCAAGTACGTCAACCCGCGCATCGCGCCGTACCGCGACGAGACCGACGCCCTCCGCAACCTCGGCGTCTTCGGACTGCACGCCCGACGCATCGTCTCGGACGCCACCGGCATTCCCGCCGCCGCCCTCGCGCCGCTGCCCCCTTACGCCCACGTCGCGGCGCAGGTGGACGGCGGCCTCGTGACCGTGGCGCGCGTGCCCGAGCTCGAGTACGAGGGATACGAGCTCTTCGCCCCCGCCGACGCCGCCCCCGGGCTTTGGTCTCGGCTCGCGAACGCGGGCGCGACGCGCGGCGGACTCGCCGCCTGGGACGTGGCACGCGTCGAGTCCGGCCGGCCGGAGTGGGGGCTCGACATCGACGAGACGACGATTCCGCAGGAGGCCAACTTCGACGACCTCCACGCGATCTCGTACACCAAGGGGTGCTACGTCGGGCAGGAGACCGTCGCCCGCGTCCACTTCCGGGGTCACGTCAACCGGCACCTGCGCGGCCTGCGTTTCCAGTCGCGCGACCTCCCGCCGTTCAAAACGCAGCTCATCGACGGTACGGGGAAGCCGGTGGGCGACGTCCGCAGCACCGCCCTCTCGCCTCGCCACGGCCCCATCGCCCTCGGCATGGTGCGCCGCGAGATCGCCGCCGGCGACGTCATCACCGCCCGCTGGGCCGACGGCGAAACCGCAGCCGTCGTGGTGGCGTTGCCGTTCTGAAGCGAGTGACGAGTGACGAGTGACGAGGGACGAGTGGCGAGTGGAGAGTGCTGCGGACCCTCGCCACTCGCCACTCTTCACACATCCCTGTAGTTCATGCTCGCCCTCGTCACCGGCGCCACGGGACTCGTGGGATCGCACGTCGTCGAGCGCCTGGTTGCCGAAGGGTGGCAGGTCCGCGCGCTGGTTCGCGAGCCCGGCGCGGCGGAGTGGCTCGCCGAGCGCGGCGCCGAGCTGCGCGGGGGCGACGTGCTGGACGCCGAGAGCGTGGCCCGCGCCGCCGCCGGCTGCGACGTGGTCCACCACGCTGCCGCGGTCGTGACGTCCTCGGGCGGATGGGGCGCGTACCGCCGGTCTAACGTGGACGGCACGCGCAACGTCGTCGCCGCCGCCGCACGCGCTGGCGCGCGGCTCGTTCACGTGAGCAGCGTTGCCGTGTACGGCCGCCCCGCCCACGGGACTCCGGGCATCGGCGGCGCGGCCCCCCTCGACGAGGGGGCTCCGCTCGCCCCGCTCCCCGAGCGGGCGTACTACGCGCGCTCGAAGCGGGAGTCGGAGGCGCTTGTCCTCGACGCGCACCGGGCGGGGCACCTCTGGGCGACGGCGATCCGCCCCGCCGTGATCTACGGGCGACGCGACCGCCAGTTCGTGCCGCGCGTCGGACGGCTGCTGAAGCTCGGGGCGATACCGCTCCCGGCCGGCGGCCGCTCGGCGATCGCGGTCGTCCACGCCGCCAACGTCGCCGACGCCGCCGTGCGCGCCGCCGCTACCCCCGCCGCGGGCGGCCACGTGTACAACGTCGGACACGACTTCGACCTGACCGTCGCCGGCTTCTTTCGCCTCGCCGGCGCCGGCCTCGGGCGCCGGCTCGCCTTGGTGCCCGTGCCGGTGGCGGCCGCCCGCGCCGGCCTGGCATCCGTGCGCGCCGTCGTCGCCGTGGTCGCGGCGGTCAGGGGCGCGCCTCCCCGCGCCCTGCCTGGCGCCACGATCGACTTTCTCACGGGGGGGAACCCGTACGTCTCGGAGCGCGCCCGGCGAGAGCTCGGTTGGCGGCCCTCGGTCGCGCCAGAGCAAGGCGTGCCGGATGCATTCCGGTGGTGGAGCGAGAACATCAAGACCACCCACACCCACCCATGACCTCACCCGACACGCGGTCAGACGACCGTTCCGCGCCCGACGTCGAACGCACCGCCCTGAAGGAATGGGCGGTGCTCGTGGACGCGATGGCACGCGGCAGCATCGTCGCCATGGTTCGGAAGGGCGGGATCCGCGAGCAGCGGAAGGGCTTCGGCGTCCGGCACGACCGCTTCCTCCTGTACCCGACGTACTTCCACGAGAAGGCGGCAGAGCTAGCCGAGCGCTTCCGCGACCGGCTCGACGCCGCGCACGCCGACCGGCCGGCCGAGGGGCGAGTTCGCCTCGAATACGTCTGCGACGTTGTCGGCGTCTGGGCCGTCTCGGACCTCGGCCGCCTCGCGGCGGTCGAGCACGAGCACGGCCTCGCGCCGGACGCCGTGGCGTCGCGATTTTACTACAAGCAGCGGCCGGGCGTTCAGGTCGTCGTAGTCCGCGCCAAGCGGCTCCCGCGCGCCGTCGAGGTCCCGGAGCTGCGACGCTACGCCGGCTGCGTCTCGTGGGTGGAGCTCGACGGCGGCGTCGACGTGGCCGGCGCGATGCCGGTGATGCCCGAGTCCGAGCTCCATCGTCGCGTGGCGGCGATCGCCGCCGCCCTGGGACCCCTCCCAGGGGCCGGGGCCGCGTCCGCGGACTGATTGGGTTACTTTTCGCGCATCGTCCCTGGCCATCCCCGGAAGAGAGCGCTACTCAATGGACATCACGGCGAACTGCCCGCTCGCGAGGACTCTGGCCGAGCGCCTCCGAGGGGCGCGCGCCGAGTTGACGGCACGTTGGTTGGAGCGCATCAGCGAGCGCGTCGCGCTCGATCCGATCCGGGTCTTCCCCACCGACGACCTGCTCAACCACGTGCCCCTGCTCCTGCTCGGCATCGCCGACTACGTGGAGGACCCGGCGCAGGTGATCGCGGCCGAGGCACCCGTGATCGCGAAGGCGATGGAGCTCGGCGCCCTCCGACACACCCAGGGCTTCGACGAGTACCAGATCCTCAAGGAATACGAGATCCTCGGCGGGATCCTCTACAGCTTTCTCGCCCGGATCGCCGACGAGATCGATGAGCCGTGCACGCGGGGCGAGATCTTCGTCTGCGCGCATCGCGTCTTCCACGCCATCGCCCTCATCCAACAGGCGACGACCACGCAGTTCCTGCGGCTGGCCAAGACGCAGGTGCGCGAGCGCGAGGACCGCCTTCGCGCGTTCAATCGGGCGCTCACGCACGAGTTCCGCAACCGCATCGGCGCCGCGATGGGCGCCGGGCAGCTCCTCGAGCTGCCGAACCTCGCCGAGGCCGAGCGGCATCGCCTCACCGGCGTGGTGATCCGCAACGTCGACAGCATGCGCCTCGTATTGGAGAACCTCCTCGAGCTCTCCCGGATCGACGCCGACGCGCGGCAGCAGCGGCACGTGCGCCTCCGGCAGGCGGCGGCCGAGGTGGCGCGACAGCTCCGCGACTTCGCCCGGGCCGCCGGCGTCGAGGTCCACATGAGTGACGAGCTACCCGACGTCGAGGTGAGCGCAGCGGCCGTGGAGCTCTGCCTGACGAACCTCGTGTCCAACGCCATTAAGTACGCCGACCCGGCGAAGACGCGCCGCTGGGTGCGCGTCACCGGCCGCATGACGCTGGACGACGCGGGCCGCCCTCGCGAGGCGGTCGTCGAGGTGGCGGACAACGGCGTCGGGGTCCCCGAGGACGAGCGGCTGCGCCTCTTCGAGCGCTTCTACCGGGCGTCCGGCACGACGGTGACCGGCGTCGAGGGTACGGGCCTGGGGTTGAGCATCGTCCGGGAAACGATCGAGGCGCTCGGCGGCCGGGTGTGGGCCGAGTTCCCGACCGAGGGATCGGTGTTCGCCTTCACTGTGCCGTGCCGACGCTCGGTGGATCGCGACCCCTCGGTGGAGCCGGAGAACGCGCCGCAGCCCGCGTGACGCCCACCCGTGGGCGGGGAGCATGACGGCGAAGGGGCGCGACTCGTGAGTCGCGCCCCTCCGCCCTCGACCTGCCTCCCGCTTACGGGCGCTTGGCCGAGTCCTTCATCATCGCGCTGTCGTGCATCATGCCTGTGTCGCGCGTCATGCCCATGCCCGTGTCCGCGGGCGCAGGAGCCATGGCGGGCGCAGCCGTGTCGGTCGTAGCGGGTTCGTCCTTCCGGGTCGTACACGCCGCGAGGGCGATCACAGCGACAGCAAGGGCGAGGCGCTTCATCGTGTCTCCTGAGGAGGGGGGACCATAGCAAACGCCAGAGCTCGGGGACGTATCCTCGACTCAGGCGGCTGGTCGAATCTAGGGCACGCCTGAGGGGTGTCAAGGGCGGCCCGGCTCCAACTCCCTGCGCTGCAAGGTCTTCGTACACGGTCCATAGGCGATCCGTGCGCGATCCGTGCGCGGCCCGTGCGCGGCCCGTGCGCGGCCCGTATCTGGCGCAGGGTCGGCGCCTGTCGCTGGTCGACCGCCGAGTTGCGCACTAACTTGGCGCCAGGCGTCATCCCCTCGTCCCCACTCCATGACGGCGCTCCCCACCTCCTCCGCCGACCCGATCGTCGTCCGCGGCGCCTGCCCGCACGACTGCCCGGACACCTGTGCCACGCTCGTGACGGTCGAGGGTGGCCGCGCCGTGCGCATCGCCGGCGACCCCGAGCACCCGGTGACGCGCGGCTTTCTCTGCGCGAAGGTGAACCGGTATGTGGAGCGCACCTACCACCCGGACCGTCTCCTGCGCCCGCTGCGCCGCGTCGGTCCCAAGGGGGCCGGGCACTTCGCCCCCATCTCCTGGGACGACGCCCTCGACGAGATCGCCGAGCGGCTGACCGCGATTGCGCGCTCGCCCCACGGTCCGGAGGCGATCCTGCCGTATTCGTACGCCGGGACGATGGGCCTCGTGCAAGGCTCGTCCATGGACCGGCGGCTCTTCCACGCCCTCGGCGCGTCGCGGCTGGCGCGAACTATCTGCTCCGAGGCCGGGAGCGTGGCGATGCGCATGACCCTCGGCGCGAGTATCGGCGCCGATGGTGAGGGGCTCCCCGAGAGCGACCTGGTGCTCCTGTGGGGCACCAACACCCTCACCTCGAACCCGCACCTCTGGCCCTTCATTCTCGAGGCGCGCCGGCGGGGAACCCCGCTCCTCTGCATCGACCCGATCCGCACGCGGACCGCGGAGCACTGCGACGAGTGGATCGCGATCCGACCCGGCACCGACGCGGCCCTCGCGCTCGGGATGATGCACGTGGTCTTCGCCGAAGGCCTGGAGGACCGCGACTACATCGACCGCTATTGCTTGGGGGGCGACCTCCTCCGCGAGCGAGTGCGCGAGTACCCGCCCGAGCGGGTCGCGGCCATCACCGGGCTCGCGCCCCGGACCGTCGTCGACCTCGGGCGGCGCTACGGGGTGGCCCGTGCGGCGTTCATTCGAGTGAACTACGGCTTGCAGCGGCACGCCGGCGGCGGCATGGCGGTGCGGGCGATCGCCTGCCTCCCCGCTGTCGCGGGTCACTGGCGGCGGGCGGGTGGTGGCGTCCAGCTCTCGACGAGCGCGAACTTCCAGTTCGACAGGCACGCGCTCGAGCGCCCTGACCTCGGCCCTCCCGGAGCTTCCCCGCGTACGATCAACATGATCCGGCTCGGTGAGGCCCTCACCACACCGGACGCCGGGGTCGGAGGGCCGCCGGTGCGGGCTCTCGTGGTCTACAACTCCAATCCCGCGGCGGTTGCCCCCGACCTGAACGCCGTGCGGCGCGGGCTCGCCCGCGCCGACCTGTTCACGGTCGTCCTCGAGCACTTCCAGACCGACACGGCCGACTGGGCGGACATCGTCCTCCCCGCGACCACCCAGCTCGAGCACTGGGACGTGCACCTGGCCTACGGGCACCTCTACGCGACCCTCAACCGGCCGGCCATCGCCCCACTGGGAGAGTGCAAACCGAACAGCGAGATCTTCCGGCTGCTCGCCGCCCGGATGGGGCTGGACCACCCGGCGCTGCACGACGACGATATGGAGTTAATCCGGCAGGCGCTGTGGGAAGCGTCATACGACGCCGGCGGCGCTGGCGCGCCGCCGCCCGCCGGGCCGCCTTCGAGCGCGAGCGCGGCGCTTGCGGCCGCGCCCGCGCATGCCCCTGGCTGGCACGACGGCCACCCGGCCGAGAGCGCCGCCTCCGGCGGCGCGACGTCAAACGAATCCAGCCCTGCATCCGCGGCGGCGAAGCCGGCCCGGATGCGCGGCGTTACTCTCCACGCGCTCCTGGAGCATGGATGGGCGCGGCTGAACGTGCCCCGGCCCTACCTGCCATTTGCGGAGGGCAACTTTCCGACGCCGAGCGGAAAGTGCGAGCTCTACTCGGAGCGGCTGCGGCAGATGGGACTCGATCCCCTCCCAACCTACACTCCTCCGCACGAGCTCCCGGAGACGGCGCCGGCTTTAGCCACCAGGTTCCCGCTGGTGCTCATCTCGTCTCCGGCGCACCAGTTCCTGAATACGACGTTCGTGAACGTCACCTCGCTCCGCCGGCAGGCACGCGAGCCCGAATGTCTGCTGCACCCGAGCGACGCCGAGCGGCGGGGCATTCGGGAGGGCGAGCCGGTGGTGGTGCACAACGACCGCGGCGCATTCGCGGCCAGGGCGCGCATCTCCGAGGGCATCCGCGAGGGCGTCGCCTGGGCCCCGTCGATCTGGTGGAGCAAGCTCGCCCTCGACCGACGCGGGGTGAACGACACCACGTCCCAACGAGAGACCGACATGGGGGCGGGCCCCGTCTTCTACGACAACCTCGTGGAGGTCTCGGCCGCAGACTGACGCCGCCCATGAACGCGGATGGTCTCCTCGAGCGGGTCCTTTCCGGAGCACCAGTGGATACCCTCACACATCGAGAGTTGACGGACCCGATACTGAACGTCTTCTATATGGGTGTACAACGAGCTGGGCTACGGATTCTTAGAGTCGGTCTACGCGAGCGCACTCACTGTGGCGCTGACTGATCGTGGAGTCGACGACCGACCTTGAGGTCGGCCTTCTGCTGAACTTCGGTCCCAAACCTACGTTCAAACGGGTAGCATTCTCCAGTTCAAGGAAGTCCATCCGCGTGCATCCGCGTTGATCCGCGGCCGCCTGCGCTTGCGGGTGGCAGAATGAACTTCCCCCCCGGGACGAGTGTTCAACCCGGTAGCTCCTGTCCGCGGCGTCCGAGGGCGAGTTTGAACGGTTCTTGCGGCGCTGGCAGACTCTTTACCTAGACCGGAGATCCCGATTGCCGTCGCTCCCCACCACGCTCGGCGCGCTCAAGCAGTCCCCGTTTGGCGCGCCTGACCGCCAGCGCCGCTCCGTCAAGGACGAGCTGCGCCAGAACCTGCTCTGTCGCCTCCAACAGGGGGGCCCGCTCTTTCGCGGCGTGATCGGTTACGAAGAGACGGTCATGCCGCAGATCGTCAACGCCATTCTGAGCCGCCACAACTTCATCCTGCTCGGGCTGCGCGGGCAGGCTAAGTCGCGCATCCTGCGGGCGCTCACCACTCTCCTGGACGACGCGATGCCGATCGTCGCGGGGAGTGAGGTGAACGACAACCCGTTCGCGCCCATCTCCAAGTACTCGCGCGAACTGCTCACTGCGGCCGGCGACGACACGCCCATCGCCTGGGTGGACCGGGACAGCCGCTACGTCGAGAAGCTCGCCACGCCGGACGTCACCATCGCCGACATCATCGGCGACGTGGACCCGATCAAGGCGGCGCGGGGCGGGCACGTGCTCGGCGACGAGCTCACGATCCACTACGGGATGCTGCCGCGCGCCAACCGCGGCATCTTCGCCCTCAACGAGCTCCCCGACCTGTCGGGCAAGGTGCAGGTGGGGCTGTTCAACATCATGCAGGAGGGCGACGTCCAGATTAAGGGTTACCCCGTCCGCCTGCCGCTCGACGTCCAGCTCTGCTTCACGGCCAACCCGGAGGACTACACGGCGCGCGGCAAGATCATCACGCCGCTCAAGGACCGAATCGGTAGCGAGGTGACCACCCACTACCCCGAGTCGGTGGAGCTCGGGATGGAGATCACGCGGCAGGAGGCATGGACCACCCGCGGCGGGCTGCCGGTCCGCATCCCCGACTTCATCGCCGAAGTGGTCGAGCGGATCGCGTTCGAGGCGCGCACCGACAAGCGCATCGATCGGCGGTCGGGCGTGTCGCAGCGCATGCCGATCTCGGTCATGGAGAACGTCGTATCCAACGCCGAGCGGCGCGCGCTGGCCACCGGCGAGCCGGAGATCGTTCCCCGCATCGCCGACGTGTATGGCGCCTTGTCGGCGATCACGGGAAAGATGGAGCTGGAGTACGAGGGGGAGCTCGTCGGCGGCCATGCGATTGCGCGTGAGCTGATTCGCCGCGCCGCCGACGCCACGTTCAAGGAGCGCGCCGGTGGGGCGAACACTGACGAGGTGGTGATGTGGTTCGACGCCGGGGGCGCGCTCCAGGTGACCGACGAGACCTCGGCCGAGGCCGTCCACAAGGGCTTCGAGACCGTGCCGGGCCTGCTCTCCCTCGTTCGGAACGTGGGACTGGCCGGGAGCGGCGACCTACCTATGGCGGTGGCCGCCTCCGAGCTGGTACTCGAGTCGCTTGTCGCGCGGAAGAAGATCTCGCGCAGTGACGGCGGCCAATACGGCCGCGCGATCAGCGAGCAGCGCCGCCGCCCGAACCAGGACCTCTTCGGTGGCGGGCTGCGCGCGTGAGGCGGGCGCGGGACCCGGGACGCGGGACGCGGGACGAGAGTCTGCGGCGCTCGACCCGCGCCCCGCGTCCCTCATCCCTCGTGGTTCGTCCCGCCTCGCCCGAGGACCTCGACGCCGTCGTCGCCCTCCGGCTCGCCCTGCTGCGCGAACACGGCACCAACCCAGTGTACCGCCGGCTCCGCCCCGACGCGCCGGAGCGCGCACGTAAGCTCTTCGCTTCCCAGCTCGGCTCCCCGCAGGAGGTTACCTACCTCGCCGAGCGCGACGGTGAGGTGATCGGCATCCTGCGCTGCGTGGAGTCCGCGGGCTCGCCGTTGCTCTACCCGGCGCAGTACGGTTACGTGTCCTCCGTCTACGTCGCCCCCGCGGCGCGGCGGCGCGGCGTGCTGAAGGCGCTGCTCGCCGAGGCCGTCCGCTGGTGCGAGCAGCGCGGCCTCCCGGAGATCCGTCTGCACAGTACCTCCGACGGCGAGAGCGCCAACGCCGCCTGGAGCGCGCTCGGCTTCGAGATCGTGGAGCACCTGAGAGTGAAGAGCATCTGAGGGAGAGGGACGAGGGACGGGTTCCCTCGTCCCTCGTCCCTCCCGGCCATGCCCATCATCACCGTCTCTCGCATGTACGCCTCCGGTGGCTCGGAGGTCGCCGAGCGGGTTGCGCGCGCCCTCGGGTGGGACTTGCTCGACAACGCGATCGTGGATCAGGTGGCCGCCCGGCTCGGCGTGAGCCCCGCCGAGGTGAGCGCGCGGGAGGAGCGGGTGCCGTCACTGGTCGAGCGCCTCGCGACAACGCTCTCCTTGGGCTCCCCCGAGCTGTACACTCCCGTCAGCAATGCTTCCATTCCGCCGAGCGACGAGCGGCTCCTGGAGGTCACGCGGCGGGTGGTCGCCGAAGCCGTGGCCGACGGCCCCGCGGTGATCGTCGGCCGGGGTGCGCAGATGATGCTCGCCGAGCGAGCGGACGCCCTGCACGTGTTCTGTGCCGCCCCGCGCGAGGCGCTCGTCGAGCGGGCCCGCGCGCGACTTCGGCCGGACGAGCGCCGCGGCGCCGAGCGCGTCGTCGACGAGACCAACCGGCAGCGCGAGCAGTACGTCCTCCGCCACTGGCAGCGCTCCTGGAGCGCCCCGCAGAACTACCACCTGTGCGTCAACACCGCCTGGCTCGGCGTCGACGGCGCCGCGGCGCTGATCGAGCACGTCGCACGGAAGAAGTTCGCGCTTGGGGATAGCCGCGGATGAACGCGGCCGCTGGCTAGAGGCGCGCGATCTCCGGATTGCGCCGGAAGGTCAGCACCGAGTACACGAGCATGACCGCGGCCGCCGAGCCGATCGCCCAGTCGACGCCCACCGCCCGTGCGATCCCGCCGACGATCACAGCGCCGAGCGCTTGCGAGAGGCCGACGACCACGAGCGAGTACACCGACATCAGCCGCCCGCGCAGCTCGTCGGGGACGAGCGTCTGCAGGATGCCGTTGGCGAGCGCGCTGTTGAGGATCATCATGAACCCGGTCGCGAGCAGGATCGCCCGCGCGAGCACCTCGGACCGGGCGAGCGAAAAAACGACGAGCAGGGCGCCGAAGCAGAGTGACGACGTGACGAGCAGTCGCCCGCGGCGGATGCGCCCACCCGCCGACGCCAGGAAGAGGGCCCCCGCCAGCCCGCCGATGCCCACGCAGGCGAGCAGGACGCCGTACCCGCTGGCGCCGGCGCCGAGCAGGTCGCGGGCGACCACGGGCATGAGCGTCAGGTAGGGGACGCCGAGCACCGAGTAGACCGTGACGACGCCCATCAGCACGCGCACCTTCCGCGTCCGCAGGATGTAGCGCACGCCCTGCTTGATTCCCTCGAGCGGTGTGCCCACCGGTGGCGCCGCCGTCCAAGGCGGGAGGCGGATCATGAAGAGCCCGACGAGGACCGCCAGGTAGCTGAGGGCGTTGAAGCCGAAGCACCAGGCCAGCCCCGCCCGGGCGATCACCAGCGCGCCCACTGCCGGGCCGACGATGCGCGCCAGGTTGAAGCCGCTCGAGTTGAGGGCGATCGCCTCGTGCAGGTCCTCGCGGCCCACCAGCTCCACCATCAGGGACTGCCGGGCCGGGATCTCGAAGGCGCTGAACAGGCCCCCACTTGCCGCCAGCGCGAGCAGCCACCCGATGGTGATGTGCCCCGACCACGTGAACCACCAGAGGAGCGTCGCCTCGACCAGGAGGAGCGTCTGCGCCACCCGGACGAGCCGGAGCTTGTCCACCCGGTCCACGAGCACCCCGGCGTGAAGTGAGAAGAGCAGCACCGGAAGCGAGCCGACCGACGCCACCAGGCCGACCAGGAAGGCGCTATCGCTCAGCTCGAGCGCCAGCCACCCCTGCGCCATCGACTGCGTCCACGTTCCGATCAGCGACAGCGTCTGTCCGATCCAGAACAGCCGGAAGTTGCGGTGCTCGGCGAGGACGCGAAACGGGTTCAGGGACCTGGTCGTGGGGGGCACGGGTACGAAAAGAGCAGTGACGAGAGACGAGTGGCGAGGGGCGAGGGGCGAGCGCCTGGGGCGAGTGCGTATGGCGAGAATCGGGCGCGCGACGCAAACTGCAGGAGAAGCCCGCGACGCTCGGCACCATCGGCCAGCGGTCCCCGTTGAGGCACCGTGAGTGCCCGCCGCTCACTCGCCACTCGCCACTCGCCACTCGCCACTGTAGTCATGCGCTTCCACACCTACTCGAAGTTCAGCCCCGAGCTGGCCGACGCGGTCGACCTGCAGTCGCTGCTCGACAAGCTGGCCGACTTCCTCCTGCAGTCGGGGTTCGCCGGCGGGAAGCACTACCACCCCTATTGGGGGGAGTTCGGCGACGACGAGGACCGCTCCCTCAACGCGCTCAAGGAGGCGATCCTCAACGCCCTCATGGAGAGCGGACAGTTCACCCCCGAGATGCTCGAGGCGCTGCGCGGCGAGGGAGACGACGTCGCCCAGGCCAAGCTGGCCAAGCTGCTCGACGACCTCGTGCAACGCCTCATGAACGAGGGGTACCTGAACGCCGAGGCGCCGCCGCAGATGCCGTCCACCCAACAGCCGGTGACCGGGCCCGGCGGGCTCGCCCGGGCCGCGTCGCGCGACGTCCAGTTCAACCTGACGCAGAAGGGGATCGACTTCCTCGGCTACAAGACCCTCCGCGGCATCCTCGGCTCCCTCGGCAAGTCGAGCTTCGGGAGCCACGACACGCCGTACCTCGCCACCGGCATCGAAGCGGACGGCTGGAGCAAGACCTACGAGTTCGGCGACGTGCTGAACCTCGACGTCAACGAGACGCTCAAGAACTCGCTCGCCCGCACCGGGAAGATCGAGGTGCCGCTCGACCTCGACTACAGCGACCTCATGGTCCGCCAGGCTGAGTACCGGTCGTCGTGCGCCACGGTGCTGATGCTCGACACGTCGCACTCGATGATCCTCTACGGCGAGGACCGCTTCACGCCCGCCAAGAAGGTCGCGCTCGCCCTCACGCACCTCATCCGGACGCAGTTCCCCGGCGACACGATCCGCGTCGTCCTCTTCCACGACTCGGCCGAGGAGATCCCGCTCCCGGCGCTCGCCCACGCACAGGTGGGGCCGTACCACACGAACACCGCCGAGGGGCTCAAGCTCGCCCGCCGCATCTTGCTGGCGCAGAAGAAGGACATGCGGCAGATCGTCATGATCACCGACGGCAAGCCGAGCGCCCTGACGATGCCGAACGGGCAGGTCTACAAGAACTCGATGGGACTCGACGCGACCGTGATCGCCCAGACGCTCAAGGAAGTCGCCAACTGCCGGCGGTCGGGCATCATGATCAACACCTTCATGCTCGCCCGCGATCGCGCGCTCGTGGAGTTCGTCAAGCGGATGTCGGAGATCTCGAAGGGCAAAGCGTACTTTACGAACACGATGACGCTCGGGCAGTTCATCCTCATGGACTTCCTGCGGCGGAAGACGCGCAAGGTGAGCTGACCGCCGCGCGGGAACCGGGCCGGGCCGCTCTTTCCGTTTGTTGGGGCCGTCCCTACATTGGCGCTCGTTCGGCGCCTGACCACCCCCTGGCCCGGCGCTCGTCCCAGCGCGAGGAGGACACGCCATGTGCCGTGGGATCGCCGCCGGTCGTCCTGCCGCCCTGCCTGCCTCGCGAAGCTCCGACGTGGGGCGCCGTTCACGCCGTTCGCGCCGTTCGGTGCGCGCCATCCTCCTCGCCGTCGCGGCCGTGGGAGTGGCTGCCCCGCTCGCCTGCTGGACAGGCGACGACGTGGCCGGCGCGCCCGCGGTCAACGCCACGCTGGTCACGCCGCCGGCGATGTCGCTCGAGCTCGGCAGCTCCGGACAGCTCCAGGCGACGGCGCTCGACAACACGTTCGCCGCCATCGCCGGCAAGCGCGCCTCGTGGGTCAGCGGCACCCCCGCGGTCGCGACCGTCGACGCCGACGGCCTCGTTCACGCGCTCGCCCTGGGGGTCAGCGAGATCGCGGCGACCATCGACGGCAAGCAGGCCACCGCGACCGTCACGGTCATTCCCGTGTCGGTCGCCACGGTCACGATCGACCCGCCCGCCCCTATCGTGGCGGTCGCGTTCACGACGCCCCTCACCGCCGTAACGAAGGACGCGGCCGGCAACGTCCTCACTGACCGCGCCGTCGCCTGGCACTCGGAGGCCGAAGGCGTCGCGACCGTGGATGCCTCGGGCGTGGTCACCGGCGTCTCCCCGGGCACGGCGGTGATTGTGGCCGAGAGCGAGGGGAAGTCTGGCTCGGTGACGGTCACGGTGACTGTGGCGCCGGTTGACCACGTCGAGGTGCAGCCGCCCGATCCCACGGTGCAGGTCGGCCTCACGATCACCCTCTCGGCGACGCCGCGCGACGCGCTCGGGAATGCGCTCGGCGACCGGCCGGTCGAGTGGGCGTCGGTGACGCCGGGCGTAGCGACGGTGGACGCCGCCGGCATCGTCACCGGCGTGGCAGTGGGCACCACGACTATCACCGCCACGGTCGAAGGGAAGGTCGGGAGCACGACCGCCACCGTCATCCCGGCGGAGCCGGTCGCGCCGGTGGCGTCGGTGTCCATCTCGCCGAGTGCGCCAAGCGTCGCCAAGTACGCCGAGGGTGAGCTCACCGCTACACTCCGCGACGCCGACGGCAACGTGCTCACCGGCCGCCCGATCGCCTGGTCCACGACGCCCGGCACCGGCGAGGTGACGCTGCTGGCGACGAGTGGCGCGACGATCACCATGCGCGGTGCCGCCGAGGGGACGGCGACCGTGACGGCGACGAGCGAGACGAAGAGCCGCACCGTCACGGTGACCGTCACCCGCGCGCCGGTCGCGACGGTCAGCGTCAGCCCGGCGGCGGTCGAGCTGGTGGCGCCGTCCGAGACCGCTCCGGCGGGGACGGCCGACCTCACCGCCACGCTCCATGACCAGGGAGGCGTGGAACTCACCGACCGTATCATCACCTGGGAAACCTCAGACGCAAACGTGGCGACGGTAGCGAGCACGGGCGCCGGCACCGCCCGCGTGACCGCCGTCGGGCGCGGCACAGCGGTCATCACCGCCAGCAGCGAGGGGAAGTCCGACGGGACGGACGTGGCCGTGATCTTTACGTTCACGGCCCACGCCTACCCGATCTTCCTCGCCAACTGCGCCACGGCGAGCTTCTGTCACTTCAGCCGGGCGCCGATCGTCGATGGTGCGACCGTGCAGGGCTCGTACGACAGCTTCTGGACCCTCAACTCGACCACCGGGCAGCCCAAGTACTTCACGCCCGGCGACCGCGACGCCGGTGGGCTCATTCATCGCATGACCGTGGACGAACCCGGGCGCATGCCCCCGAGCGGACTGCTCGACCCGGCGGTCGTCGACGTCATCCGCGACTGGATCGAGGACGGGGCCCGCTATGAAGCACGAGGTGCACTCGGCAGCGCCCTGCGAAGCAGCAGGGCGGGAGCGCGTATTGGTGACCGGAAATAAGCTGTGCCCGCTGTGCGGTAAGGAATACGGGAGCCTGGAGCGGTTCTGCCCCGACGATGGCACGGCGCTCCGGGACGTCGAGCCATCCTCGGACCTCGTCGGCCGCGTGCTCGCCGACCGCTATCTGGTGGTGCGCAAGCTCGGCGTTGGCGGCATGGGACAGGTGTACCTCGCCGAGCACGTGCGCATGCGGCGCAAGAGCGCGGTCAAGGTGATGAAGCCGGAGCTCCTCCACAGCGCCGACGCGATCAGTCGCTTCACGCGCGAGGCGGGGAACGCCAGTCAGGTCGCGCACACGCACGTCGCGGCCATCTACGACTTCGGTGAGACGAACGACGGCATCGTCTACCTCGCCATGGAGTACGTGGACGGCGAGCCGCTCACCGCGATCATTCAGCGAGAGGGCGCCCTGCCCCCGCCGCGCGCTGCGGAGATCACCCGCCAGGCCGCGGAGGGCCTCTCGGCCGCGCACGAGCTCGGGATCGTTCACCGCGACCTGAAGCCGGACAACATCATGGTCGCCCGCAATCGCGACGGCAGCGACCTCGTGAAGGTCGTCGACTTCGGGATCGCGAAGGTGATGGAGGCGGACGACCAGAAGGTCACCCGCACCGGGCTGGTCATCGGCACGCCGGCGTACATGAGCCCCGAACAGGTCGTGGGCGGCGACATCGATGGCCGCAGCGATCTCTACTCGCTGGCGCTCGTCGCGTTCAACATGCTCACCGGGCAGCTCCCGTTCCCCGGGCGCAGCACCCCGGAGTCGGTCTTCGTCCGACTCACCACCCCGGCCAAGACGCTCGCCTCCGTGAAGCCTGACGTCGAGTGGCCGGCGGCGGTGCAGGCAGTGCTGGACCGGGCGCTGGCGCGGGAGCCCGACGCGCGCTACCAGAGCGCGAGGGAGTTCGGGCATGAGCTCGCCCGCGCGGTGCAGTGGATGTCCGGGCCACCGCGGGGGCCCTTCGACACCTACGTCCCTCCGTTCGCTCCCCCCCAGTCCACCGTCGGCACTTTGCCAGGCGGCGTATCAGGTGGCACGCCAAGTCGTGCGGCGCCTGCTGCGGCGTCGGCGGAGAGTGTCGGGGCTGCCACGGTCGCCGCGGAGGTTGCACCGCCACGAGCCCCCCGATCTCGGACGGGTCGTCTGGTCGCCGCGGCCGCGGCGGCCACGCTGGGGGCAGTCGGGGTGGCGGTGATCGCCGTCGGGCGGCGGAGTGACGAACCGACGCCGCGGCAGGTGCGCGCGGACAGTGTGGCGGCACCTCCCACGCAGAGGTCGCAGAAGTCGCCAGCCGCCGGCGGCACTGCCGCGTCCCAGCCAGGCGCACCGGCAATCTCACCCTCGGCCAACCCTCCGGCAACGACTTCGGTACCGGCGAGCCCACCGCGCCAGCCGTCGTCCGAGCCCGCGCGCGACAGCGCGAACCCACGGCGGGCTCCCGCGGTCATCGACTCTAACGGTGACCGGACGGTCACCCTCCGCGTGCCAGCCTCTCCGAGCAAGCGCACGCAACGGCCCACACCAGTGCCGCCGGCCGCAGTGCCGCCCGCCGCGGCAACTCCCGGAGCCTCGACTATGGGAGCCGGCGCTCCCGCGCCCACCGCGCCCACGACCGATACGGCCGCGAAGGTAGGCCCCACGACGGTACGCCCGGAGCCGCCCCGCCCGGAATCAGCCGTGGGGACGCCGGCAGCGCCCACCTCGGCGGCCGTGGCCAATCGGGAAGCGGAGCGGGCCGCGGCAGCGGCCGAGGTCCGTCGGACGGTCGAGGAGCTTGTCCAGGCCCTCTCCGCCCGTGACATGAGCCGGTTCCAGCGCGCCTACCCCGACATGACGGCGGCGGAGCGCGAAGGGTGGCAGGCGCTGTTCGGCTCACGTGACGTCTCCGACTTCAGCGCGCGCCTCGTTCGGGCCGACCAGCCCGAGATCGACGGAACGACGGCGCGCATCTCGTTCGGTGTCCGCCTGGAGTACAAGGACCGGGAGCAAGGCCGCGTCAACCGGCTGCAACCGTACCGCGCCACGCTGCAGCGCGGCAGCGGCGGGTGGCGAGTGGCGTTGTTGCGCGAAGCCGAGGGCTGAGACGGCGGAGCCGGCGGAGCCGAGCCGGCTGCTGGAGCCGGCTCTCGAGCCGCAAGCGAGGCGTGACGAACCGCGGAGGGCGTCCGCCCCGGCCCCGCTAGAAGTTGTACTCAAGCCCCCCCGTCCACACGGCGTCCGGCCGCAGCCCGGCGCGGCCTAGTGGCACGAGCGTATTGGCGACGACGGTTAGGCTGCTTCCCGCGGCGAACTTGAACCCGATCGACAGGTTGGTCAGATCGTCGCGCTCGTCGGGGATCGTCGTGGGGATCACGACGCGCCGGAAGGGCTGCTCGATCGTGACCGGGCCGGGCAGTGAGAGCTTGTTCCCCCCCACCTGGCGTTCGGTCAGCAGGTCGGCCGCGAAGGTGACATTCGCGGCGAGCAAGTGGTCGAACCCGAGGATCCCGAGGAAGGCACTGTTCTGCCGCTCTCCCGAGCGGTACAGGTAGCCGACGTTGAGGTGCGGCGTGAAGTCGCCGAGCCGAGCCGAGGTGACGGCGAGCCCGCGGGCCGACAACTCACCCGCGCCGAGCAGTTCTTCTTCATCGCCCGTGGGGAGCCGTACGTCCCCGAGGAGCGAGAAGCCGCCCCGCGCGCCGCGACTCAGGTTCACCTTGGCGCGCACGGCGACGTCGCCGATGCCGGTTTTCGACCCCTCGACGAACGACGTCGCCCGCAGCACCGGATTCTCGGAAGTGCCCGCAAAGAAGTGCGGCGCATTGTCCCCGAAGGGCACGATCTGCGCGGTCGCGCGTCCAGTCAGTGACGTGTTGACGAGTGGCACCGCGACTCCCAGGTCGAGCCAGTCGGTGATGCCGTAGGTGGTGAAGAATTGGGTCACGAGCAGGTTGACGTCGAGCCCGGCCGTCACGTCGATGACGTCGTTCTCGAACGCCGGGACGCCGAGCCCGCTCCCCTCCGCCACGTCCTGGTGCGCGAACGTGAACTGGAGGTTGTGGAGCGGCACGCCACGCAGCGTCGTGAAGTTCACGCTCGTGACGTTCGCGCCGATGAGCAGCCGCCCCCGGCCGAGCGTCGGCGCGCGCTCGCCCAGGAACGGACCCGCCGATACCGACGTCTTCACCGGCACCCCGCCCTGGAAGGCGAACGTCGCGCCGCTGCTCGTCGCCGGCACCGGCACGCTGGCAACGTTCAGCCCGATCGCATCGGTGAGAAAGCCGATCAGCGCGAGATTGCCCTGCTCGACGGCGCGGAGGTAATGCTCGCCGTGCCCATTCTCCGCGTTGATCGAGCCGTCCAGGCAGAGTGGACGACCACAATCACCGAAGCTGAAGAGCTGTGCCACTTGGTCGCGCAGCCCCTGGGCGTGGAGCGGCGCAGACACCCCGAGGACGAGACAGGCAGCGATGGCGCGGTGCAGCATGGAGCCTCCATGGATGGAGAGGTGCATCCTGCCTGCTCAACGACGGCCCTAACGTTACGCCTAGACGCGCCCACCGCAACCAGGCGCCAACAAGGCGCCAACCAGGCGCGGCCGCTGGGTCTGCGGACTGGCGGCGGGCCGCGTTACATTACCGGCGCCCGCCGGGAGCAGTCGCCACCCACCTTCGAAGTGCACCACCGCCCGCACCGCCTCGACAATGCTCCCTCTCCTCGCCGTCACCCTGCTCACCAGCCTCCTCTGGGGGATGCGCCACGCGACCGATCCCGACCACGTGGTCGCGGTGACGGCGATCGTCAGCCGCGAGCGCTCCGTCTGGCGCGCGGCCGCCGTCGGCGCCCAGTGGGGCCTGGGGCACACCGCGACGGTGCTCACCGTGGGCGGCGCGATCATCTTGTTCAAGCTCGCCATCGTCCCGCGCGTCGGCCTGTCGATGGAGTTCGCCGTGGCCCTCATGTTGATCGCGCTCGGAGTGCTCAACATGGTCGGCGCGCGATCGGCCGTGCCCGCGTCCGGCCCGACCCTGCCCCCGGCCGTGGTCGGCCTGGTGCACGGCATGGCCGGCTCGGCGGCGGCCTCGGTGGGCGTGATGGCGCTGATCCCCGACTCGCGGTGGGCGCTGGCCGCGCTCATGGTGTTCTGCGCGGGGACGACGCTCGGCATGGCGCTGGTGACCGCGGTGATCGCGGTGCCGTCCGTGTACGCCGGGGCGCGCCTCGCGCCGCTGCAGCGTCGGCTGCGCTTCGCGTCAGGCGCCCTCAGCGCGGCGTTCGGCCTCTACCTGGCCCACCAGACTGGGGTGGCGGACGGCCTGTTCACGGCGAACCCGCAGTGGACGCCGCAGTGAGCGTTCGCCAACTATCGGCACGCGCCGCCGAGCGAGCACGCCAGTCGTGCGGTCCATGCATACTTCTCGCCCGCCCCGGAATGATCCGATGACGCTCGGCAAGCGACCGGCGCGTATCGTGGCAGTCGGGGGGGGCCCCCCGTGCCGGCGCACCTGACCGCGACGGAGCGCACGGCGCATCATGGGCGACCGTAAGCGGCCGCCGCGTGCCGGACAGGCGCGCCGCGCTCCGGCCGCCGCTGGCGGCTCCCGGGACGCTCGGCCGCGGGGCGCGTCAGCGCTCCGTCCCGCCGACCTGGTGCCGCCCGAGCGCTACCGTGAGTTCGGCCGCCGGCTCCGCGCGTGGTATCGCGCGAACTGCCGCGACCTGCCTTGGCGCCGCACCCGCGATCCGTACCGCGTGCTCGTATCGGAGCTCATGCTGCAACAGACGCAGGTGTCGCGCGTGGTGCCGAAATACGAGGAATTCCTGGGGCGCTTCCCGACGCTGGGGCACGTCGCGGCCGCGCCGGCACCGCACGTCATGGAGGCCTGGCGTGGGCTCGGCTACTACGCGCGCGCGCGCAACCTGCACCGCCTGGCGCGGCACGTCACGCGCGACGGCGGGCCGGGCGCCCTCCCGGCCGACCCCACCGCGCTGCGCGCGCTCCCCGGGATTGGCGCCTACACGGCGGGCGCGGTGGCGTCGTTCGCGTACGAGCGGCGCGCCCCATTGGTGGATACCAACGTCGCCCGGGTGCTGCGCCGCGTCTTCGCCCCGCACCTCAAGGCGAAGACGGGCGCGGGCGCGAAGGCGCTCTGGCAGCTCGCCGAGCGAGCGCTCCCACGCACCGGGCGCACCACGTGGACGCACAATCAGGCGCTCATGGAGCTCGGCGCCCTGGTGTGCACGGCCCGGGCGCGACATTGCGCGCGCTGCCCCGTGCGCGCGGTGTGTGCGACGAACACGGAGCAGGGGTGTGAAGGCGAGGGATGAGTGGGGAGGGACGAGGGACGAGGGACGAGAGCTGCGGAAGCAGTCGCCTCGTCCCTCGTCCCTCGTCCCTCGTCCCTCGTCCCTCTATCTCCTCAGCGAATCCTTCTTCGTCCGCGGGTTCTTCGTCGTCAGTGTGTTCGTGTACGGCCGCTCCCCGTACCCCACGTAGAGCTGCCGCGGCCGGGCGATCTTCTGCTCCTTGTCGAGGAGCATCTCCTCCCACTGGGCGAGCCATCCCGCCGTGCGCGCCACCGCGAAGAGCACGGTGAAGAAGTCGGTCGGGAAGGCCATGGACCGGTAGATCAGCCCCGTGTAGAAGTCCACGTTCGGGTACAGCTTCCGCGACACGAAGTAGTCGTCCGAGAGGGCGATGCGCTCGAGCTCCATCGCGATCTCGAGGTCCTTGTCCATGCCGATCTGGGCGAAGACCTGGTCGGCGAGCTGCTTCACGATTCTCGCCCGCGGGTCGTAGCTCTTGTAGACGCGGTGCCCGAACCCCATCAGGCGCTGCCCCTTTCCGCCCTTCACCCCCTCGATGAACGCGGGGATGTTCTTCGGGTGGCCGATCTCCTCGATCATGCGCAACACGGCCTCGTTGGCGCCGCCGTGCAGCGGGCCGTAGAGCGCCGCGACGCCGGCCGCGACGGCCGAGAAGGGGTCGACGTGCGAGGAGCCCACGGCGCGTACCGCGTTCGTGGAGCAATTCTGCTCGTGGTCGGCGTGAAGGATGAACAGCACCTCGAGCGCCTTCACGAACACCGGGTTCGCCTCGTACTTCGACTCCGACATGCGCGCGATCATCGAGAGGAAGTTCTCGACGTACGACAGGTCGTTGTCGGGGTAGATGAAGGGCAGGCCCTTCACGTGGCGGTAGCAGAACGCGGCGATGGTCGGCAGCTTCGCGAGCAAGCGGATGATCGAGGTGTACCGCTGCTCGGGGTCGAAGATGTTCTTCGCCTCGGGGTAGAACGACGACAGCGCCGCGACCGAGCTACAGAGCATCGACATCGGGTGCGCGTCGTAGCGGAAGCCCTGCAGGAACGTCTTGATGTTCTCGTGCACGTACGTGTGGAACGTGATGTCGTGCACCCACTTATCGTACTCGGGCTGCGTCGGCAGCTCGCCGTTGCGCAGCAGCCACGCGACCTCGAGAAACGTCGCCCCCTCGGCCAGCTGCTCGATCGGGTAGCCGCGGTAGCGCAGGATCCCCTTGTCGCCGTCGATGAAGGTGATGGCGCTCTTGCACGACGCCGTGTTCATGAACGCGGGGTCGTAGCTCATCAGGCCGAACTCGCCCGCGTCCGCCTTCACCTGCCGCAGGTCCATGCCGCGGATCGCCTGGTCGCCCTCGACGCCTTCCATCAGGATCGGCATGCGATAGGTCTTGCCGGTGCGCCCGTCGCGCACCTCGAGCGCCGGCGCGTCCTGGGTCGCGGCCGCGGTCGGCGCCGCCTCCGTAGTCGTCTTGCTCATACCACTCTCCGCGATTGCGATTGCCGTGACGGGCCGCGCGACGCGCGGACGCGGTGCCCCACCCCGCGCCGCCGCTGGGACGTTGCCGCATCGCCGGCACTGTGGGACCACTGTGGGCCAGGCATCCCGCAACTTTCGCCGCACCACGGGGCAACGGCGGAATCTACCCACGCGGCCCGAGGGACGACATTGCCTCGGGGCGCATCTGGGCCCCTCCGCCGCGACGGGGAGGGGGCTAGCCGACCGCCGCGCCCCGCGCCAACGGTCGCAGCAGCTCCCCCGGCCGCTCTTGCAGCAGGCGACTGACGTGCCAATAGAAGACGTGCAGCCTCGCCTGTTCCCGCAGCGGGTCCTCGCCGTCGGGCGTTGCGAGCAACGAGCGGACCGCCGCCCCATTCAGGCGCGGGTCGTCGACGTCCAACGCCTCCAGGAGCTCTCGGCGGGCCCGCGTCAGGTCGAAGGCGAACGACCGGTATCCGAGGGCACGCATCGCCCGCCGCACGTACCGGCTCCTCGCCAGCCGGCCGAGCAGCACGTCCGCCCCGAATTCTGCGTCCGTGCCGCGTGCGGAGACCAGCTTCCCGCCCGAGCAGAACGGCACGTCGAGCGCGTCGGGGAAGTGTTCCCGGAACAGCCGCAGCATCAAGCCATTCCCCCCCTTGGCGCTGCCGCTCAACCCCCCGACGGCATCGAAGAACGCGCGCGTCATGCCGGGCGTGAAGGTGAGGACGTTGGCCGCGTAGACCTTGTACGGGTTCGTGCCGAGGCGGAACCGCGCCCGGTTGCGGGCCGAGAACTGGGTGACCCCGTGCTCGTCGTCGGAGTACTTGGCGGTCTCCTCGCGCAACAGCCGCCCGAACCCTTCCTCCATCTCGGCCAGCCAGTCCGGCGAGAAGACCACCGCCGCGGCCCGCCAGTCGCGCGACGCGCGGCCGCGGCAGGCCCGCGCCAGGAAGGCCTCGAAGCCGCCGTTCGTGGGGTTGCGCTCCAGCCGCTTCATGATGTTCGGGGCGAGCCCCTCCCACACGGCGCCCCGCTCGGGCGTCACGTACGCCGACACCTGGGCGATGAACAACCCGAGGCTGGTGTTGCTCCCCTCGCTGAGGTACAGGTAGCGGCGGTACGCGGCCGAGCTGTAGTAGTCGCCCGGCGGCGTCGCTATCTCATGGGGAACGCCGAGCCGGCGCACGGCGCGCACCGCGTACCGCCCGTCGGCGTCCCCGAGCTCGTCCCGGTGGCGCACGATCAGCGCCGACGGCTTGAACCCGGCGCGCTTGAGCAGGCTCACGATGAGTCGCGAGTCGAAGCCGCCGCTCATGAGCACCATACCGTCGCGGCCGTACGCTCGGTACGCCTCGATGCACTCGGTGAGCGCGGCCAGGATCGGCCGGGTGTCCACGTCCGCCGGGGTCCGCGCCGGCGCGGGGGCGGGCCACAGCCAGTGCGGCCGCGACGATTGACGCCCGGTCGCGGCGTCGTACGCTAGGACCACGCCGGGCTCCAACCGGCGAACGCCCTCCACGAGCGTGCGGTCGCCCACGGCGTGGTAGAACGACAGAAACGATCCCCAGCAGGCTGCGTCGGGGGCCACGTTCACCGCCCCGCTGGCCCACACTCCCTTCTGGTCCGTCGCCAGCACCAGACCATCCGCCGCCTGCGCGACGTACAGCGGCTGCATCCCCTGTGCGTCGGTGACGACGGTCAGTCGCCGCTCGGCGTCGCTCCAGAACAGCGCCGCGAACCCTCCGTCGAGCTCCGTGAGCAACTCCGTCGCCCGCCGAGTGTCGCCCGCGACGGCCTGGTCGAGGATCTCGGTGAGCGAGCCCCGACAGGCGATCGGGGTTCCCGTGACGACCAGCACGCTCGCACCGCGCCGGCGAACCAGCGGGAACGGCGCGATCACGTCGGCCGTGTGGACCCACCCGATGGCGCCGCCGTGCACGGCAAGCGCGTGCGCCTCCCGATGCCTGACGCCGCTCGGCGCCCAGGCGTTCCACGCGTGCGCCTCCGGCGCGCGTGCGTCCAGCGGCGGCGCGTCCAGCGCTTGCGCGTGCAGCATCCGTCGGACGACTTCGGTGTCGTCACGCCGGCCTCCCGAGAAGGAGACGGCGATCCTCACTCTCGTCCCTCGGCGACCACCATTCGCGGGCGCCCATTGCCCGGCACCGCGGGCCGGGTATTCTTCACGCGCGGCAGGCGTGCCCTGTCGACCCGCGCGGGGCCCCGCGGCGTCGCCCCACACTCACCTCCCGTCCAGTGAAAGCCGTTCGCTACTCCGGGCCGCGCCAACCGCTGCGTCTTCAGGACGTGCCCCGCCGCGACCCCGGCGCGGGCGAAGTGCTCGTCCGGGTGACGGCGGCCGGCGTCTGCCACACCGAGCTCCATTTTCTCAGCGGACTTCTCGACCTGGGTGTCGCCCCGCTGACCCTCGGACACGAGATCGTCGGCGCCGTGGAGTCGGTCGGCCCGGGCGTGGACGCCGGCCGCGTGGGTGAGCGCGTCATCGTCTACTACTACCTCGGATGTGGCGCCTGCCGTCATTGCCGCGTGGGAAACGAGCAAATCTGCCCCAACCTGCGGGCGGAGTACGGGTTCGTCTCCGACGGCGGGTACGCGGAGTACGTGACCGTTCCGGGACGGAACGCCGTCCGGCTCCCCGACTCGGTCTCCGACGTGGACGCGGCACCGATCGGGTGTGGCGTTACCACCGCCGTGCACGCGGCCAAGCTCGCGGAGCTTGCCGCGGACGAGTGGGCGGTGGTGTACGGAGTGGGGGGCGTGGGGTTCGGGCTGGTGCAGCTCGCGCGCGCGTGGGGGGCACGCGTCATCGCCGTCGGCCGCACGGCCGCCAAGCTCCGCGTGGCACGCGAGCTCGGCGCGGAAGCCGTGGTCGACGCCAGCGCGGAGCCGGTGTCCGCCCGCATCCGCGAGCTCAATGGCGGCGCCGGGGCCGATGTGATCTTCGAATGCGTCGGCACCGCCGAGACGATGGCGCAGGCCTCGGCAGCGCTCGGGCGGCGCGGCCGCCTCGTCTTTATCGGCTACTCCACGGACAGCTTTACGGTTCACCCGATCCAACTCGTTGTCTTCGAGCAGAAGGTGCTCGGCTCAGTCGGCAACACCCTGCAAGACCTGTATGACGCCATCGACCTCACGGCCCGGGGGGTGGTTCGGACGGTCGTGGACCGCACCCTGCCGCTGGCGCGGTTCCAGGACGGGCTCGACGCTCTTGAGCGGGGCGAGCTGGTCGGCCGCGCGGTGCTCCTGCCGGCACCTTCATGATGACGCGCACCGATCCCGATCGGAACACCCTCCCGGTGGGCGGCCCCCCCGCGCCGCAGGAGGGCGCCCGCCCTGATCGGGTACGCTGACCGCCTCGGCGTGCCTCACTCCCTCCAGCTCGTGCTCGTGATCCTCGTTTCCGCGCTCGCCGGCGCGGTGAACTCGTTCGCGGGCGGCGGCACCCTGCTCACGTTTCCCGCCCTGGTGGGCCTCGGCATTCCGCCCGTCGTCGCCAACGCGACGAGCACGGTGGCCCTCTGGCCGGCCACGCTCGGCAGCATGTGGGGGTACCGCCGCGAGATGAGCGGCGCCCGAGCCTGGGCCGTTCGCTTTGCCCTCCCCAGCCTCGCCGGCGGCCTCGCCGGCGCGCTTCTGCTCCTGTCCACGCCGGCGAGCACCTTCTCGGCGCTCGTCCCATGGCTTGTGCTCGGGGCCACCCTGCTCTTCATGTCCCAGGGGCCAGTGATGCGCGCCGTGCGCCGACGGCGCGGTTCGCCCGGCGCCTCCGCCGGCGACCACACTCTGCAGCCGCCCGGCACCGCGGCGCTCTGCTACCAGTTCGTGGTCGGCGTCTATGGGGGCTACTTCGGCGCCGGGATCGGGATCCTGATGCTTGCCGCGCTCGGCTTCATGGGCCTCACGAACATCCACCGGATGAATGGGCTGAAGAACTGGGGCGGGCTGTGCATCAACGCCGTCGCCGCCGTGACGTTCGCCACCACCGGCCTAGTGAACTGGCCCGTCGCCTTGAGCATGGCGGTTGGCTCCACGCTCGGCGGATACGGTGGGTCCGGGCTTGCCCAGCGCCTCGGGCAACAGAGTGTACGCCGTGGAATCGTCGCCGTGGGACTGGCGAGCAGCGTCTGGCTCGCCGTGGAGCGGCTCTGAGCGGGAGTCGATAGGCCGGCTCAGCGGGGTCAGCTGAAGGCGCCACCGCGCGCGGCGGCGCGGGACTGGCGCGGGACTGGTCTAGGTGACCGCCGCCGTCACCCTCGGCGACCCCGGGGTCGCCGAGGCCGGGCGCCGCACCGCGTGCGGCCGGTGCAGGACGAGTCGCTGGACGTGCCAGTAGAACAGCCGCTCCCGCGCCATCTCGTCGAGCGGAGTGGCCGGCGTTCCGTGGAGGAGCGATCGGACGGCGTCCCCGTTCAGGCACGGGTCGCTCGCGTCGACGTCGGCGAGCAACTCGCGCTGCACCGTCTCGAGGTCGAAGTCGAAGGGGTGGTAGAGGCCCAGCCGCTCGAGCGAGCGCCGGACGTACCAGTTCTTCAGCGCCTTGCCGCGGACCCTGCGCCAGCGGATCCCGGCGTCGAACCTCGGCCCGGCCGGCAGTAGCTTCCCCCCCGAGCAGAACGGCACCGTGAGCGCCTCGGGGAAGTGGTCGCGGAAGAGCTTGAGCCGCAGCGCCGTGAGCCCGCGCACCGCGCCGCTCAACTCGTAGACGCGTTCGTAGAAAGTGCGCGTCACCCCGGGCGTGAACGCGAGCGCGTCGGTGCCGAACACCTTGAACGGGTTGGTGCCGAGCCGGTTCCGGGTCCGGTTGCGGACGGAGAACTCGAAGACCCCGAACTCGTCGTCGGGGTACCGAGCGACCTCCTCGCGCAGTGCGTCCTGAAAGCGCCCGTACATCTCGTCCACCCACTCGGGCGCGAACACGCGCGAGACGGCCTGCCACGCGGTCGACGTCCTCGCCCTGTACGCCCGCGGCAAGTACGCGTCGAACCCGCCGTGCTCCGGATTGCGGTCGGACCGCTGCATCGCGTTCGGGGCGAGCCCTTCCCATATCGCCCGGTGCGCCGGCCGGACGGCGCCCGATACGCGCGCGATGAAGAGGCCGAGGCTTGGGTTCGACAGCTCGCTGAGCTGCAGGTACCGGCGGTACGCGTCGGAGGCGTAGAAGTCGCGCGGCGGGGCGTGGACCTCGTACTCCACCCCGAGGCACCGCGCCGCCTCGACGGCGTAGCGGCCGTCGGCGTCCTCGTGCTCCTCCTGGTGCCGCACGATCAGCGCCTTCGGCGACAGCCCGGCCTCCTTCGTTAGGCACAGCACCAGGCGGGAGTCGAATCCCCCGCTCATCAGCAGCACGCCATCTTGCCCGTACTCGCGGTACCCCCGCACGCTCTCCACGAGCGCGGCGTAGATCGCCTCGGTGTCGACGTCGTCGAGGGTGCGGGCGGGGGCGGGCTTCGGCCACTGCCAGTACCGCCGCGGCGCGCAGATCCCGGTGGCGGGGTCGTAGACCGAGATCGCCCCCGCCTCGGCCCACTTCACCCCGGCCAGCGACGTCTGGCGCCCGAGGTAGTGGCCGAAGGAGAAGAAGGCGCCCCACCCCGCCGCGTCGGGCGCGTCGTCCGCCAGGCCGCTCGCGACGACGCCCTTCTGCTCGGTGGCGACCAGGAGTGCACCGGCCGGCTGAGCGAGGAAGAGCGGTTGCATCCCCAGGTAGTCTGTGACCAACGCCAGCTTCCGCTGCGCGGCGTCCCAGAATAGCGCCGCGAAGCCGCCGTCGAGCTCCGCGAGCGACCGGGTGGCGGCGTCGAGGTCCTGCTCGGCGGCGCGCGCCAGCAGCGCCGCCAGCGAGCCGCGGCAATGGACCGGAGTGCCGGTGACGACCAACAGGTTCCCGCCCGCGCCGCGGCGCACGAGCGGAAAGGGGGCGAACCGGTCGGACGTGTGCAGCCAGCCGATCGCTCCGCCCGCGACCTCGCACGACGCCGCCTCGCCGGTGCCGTCGGCGTCCTGCGCCGCCAGCATCTCGCGCACAACGGCCGCGTCGTCGAGGCGGCCACCCGTGAACGCAGCCGCGAGCTTCATCGGCGCGACCGGGCCGGCGACTTCGCGCCCAGAGCGCCGAGCGCGCGGACGATCTCCCACTCGGCCGGCCGCACGGGCTGCACCGAGAGCCGGCTCCCGCGGCGCAGCAGCTCCATCCCCTCGAGGCCCGGCGTGGCGCGCAGCTCGGGCAGGGTCACCGGGCGGGCGAAGCGCTCCGTCGCCCGCACGTCGACGGCCACCCACGTCGGCGACTCGCGCCGGCTCCGGGAGTCGAAGTGCGGGTCGTTCTCATCGAACGCCGTCGGGTCGGGGTACGCCGCGCGGACGATCTCGACGACGCCCATCACCGCCTGCGGCTCCGCGCTCGAGTGATAGAAGAGCGCCTGGTCACCGACGCGCATGTCGTCCCGCATGAAGTTGCGCGCCTGGTAGTTGCGCACGCCGTCCCACGAGGTCGTGCGCTCCGGCGCGGCCCACAGGTCGTCGAACGAGAACACGTCGGGCTCTGACTTGAGGAGCCAGTAGCGGACGGCGCGGCTACGCGCGGCGCGCGAAGGCGGCATCCGGGAGACTGGACAAGGTGAAGCAGGCCTCGCGCCCACGCGGCGGGCACCGTGACGACGACAGCGCGGACGAGGGAGTCACCGCAGGACGCCGACCGCCTGGTAAAACTGGCGCACCCTCGGCTCGACCAGGAGGCCGCCGTGCACCTGCAACAGGTTCACGTCGGTGTTCTTGTTCGCCTCGATGATCACTGGACTGCCGGCGTCGTCCACGACCACGTCCCAGCCGACGTACCGGTTCAGGGGGAGGCTGACCGCCGCCCGGAGCACCGTGTCACGAATTCGGTCCCAGTGCGGGAGCACCGCACCGTCGATGCGCACGCCGGTGTCGGGATGGTGCGTGTAGACCGAGTCCGCTCCCTTCCGCTTCAGCGGGTTCATGCGGCCCACGCCGAGCCGGCCCGTCGCGAGGTCGATCGGGGCGCAGATCCCGCCGCCCGACCAGTTGTCGGTCGGTGCCGTCTCCGCGGTGCCCACCCGCTGCACCGCGCACCCGATGAAGGGTGTGTCTTCGCCCGGCATCCACATGCTGAGGGCCCGCACGGTGTTCGTGGTGCTCGGGGAGAGCTCGCGCCAGAACGCGCCCTGCTCGATCCTGCGCTCCACCACGGTCGCGCCGCGCTGTGGCAGGCGGAACGGCGTTTCCCGGGCCCCGCGGCGGCGTACCAGCGCTCCGTCGCGAACCTCGACGAGGAAGATGTCCTGACCGCGCGAGCCGTCCTGCGGCTTCATCACGAAGCTCCCGCCGTCCGCGACGAGCCACCGCTCGAATTCTTCCCGCGCGACGTAGCGCGGCCCGTCGAAGGGGTGCAGCAGGATGTTCCCCGCGGCGATGACGGCCACCGTGTCGGCCTGCTTGAACCCCTGCGTGAGCAGGAAAGATCGGAACAACACCTTCTGATCGAACACCCCCGGGGCGGGGTTGATGGTCGAGCAGCGGTGATCCCGCATGTAATCGCTGACGTAGTCGCGCCAGTCGTTGCGCGGCAGGTCATAGATCGCCGCCGAGTCGGCGCGGAAGCCACGCCGCCACCACTCCAGCTTGTGACGCAGCGGGAAGGGCGCGCTCCGCTCTTCGCCGCGCGCCAGCCTGTATACCGACCTGGCGCTCTCGAATGCCGAGGACCCGAGTGCGCCGACGGCGAGGCGCCTGAGCAGCCCTGACCTGGGCCGGCCCGTGATGGGCTCGGTCATCGCCTGCAGCCCCGACATGTGCAATCGCTGTCCTCTGATTCGGTGATGTCGATGCCTGGACTGCGGAGGCGATCCTGCCCGCCGCCTGGCACCGCCTGGAGTGCCGCCGTGCCGCGACCAGGGCGCAAGTGCCCGCGCGGCGGACGGTTCGGCGCGCCGCTGCCCCATCCGGCGTCGGTGTCTGACCGGCCGAACCCCGCCCTCGACCGTCGGCGGGACACATGCAAGTGCGGCGCCTCTGGCACGAATGGAAACGTAGTCGATTGCACGCGGACGGCATGACCACCCAGGCCTTCCGCGGGCGGCT
>Ga0307416_100000181_pt1 | contig 34354 bp, 28 predicted proteins | sample DK1Cmetagenome_2_FD_203821 | JGI IMG/M metagenome (GOLD analysis project Ga0307416, IMG submission 203821) | Maize rhizosphere microbial communities from greenhouse at UC Davis, California, United States - DK15-C-3 | ecosystem: Host-associated > Plants > Roots > Rhizosphere > Soil | place...
GACACGATGACATCAGTATTCTCGAGCAGCTGGTGCACTATCCCCATGGCGTCCGGGTGCTTCATGTCCAGAACGAGGGAACGCTTGTTGCGGTTCAGTGACAGAAAGCTGGCGCTGTCGTCGATGCCATTGGACTTGGTGTCGATAGTTCGGCTGATGTCCCCGAACCTCGGGCGCTCGATCTTCGTGACCTCGGCGCCAAAATCGGCGAGGATCTGCGTCGCCATCGGCCCGAACTGAACCTGGGTAAAATCCAGGATCCGGATGCCGGCCAGCGGGAGTGATCTGTTGTTGGACATGGTGTTTGTGCTTCCTTCTTAAGAGAACCCGCCCTGAGGGCGTTTTTTGGCTAGATGCGGCCGGCCGGAACCGATCCGGAAAGGACGGCGAGGGCCTCGAACAGGTAGTAGCTGCCAAAGATGAGCTCAACGTCTGTTGCGGCATCGACACTCCTTACAGTGCTCCTGCGGGTGAAGCAGCCGCCGGTGAGGATGCCGATCGGTCGCTCATCGCCTGGCCGGCAAGGCGTGAGGTATCCCTCGATCAAGGCCTCCGCGCTCTCGCGGGCGAACGATCCATAGATGGAACCCGATGCATCGTCGCCGAGTGCATAGCTGAGCCTCAGGAGCGCCGCCGTCGCCATGGCGGTGGCAGCGGTGTCCCGGCTGGTATCGGGAATGGCCGGATCGTCAAAGTCCCAGAACGAAACCTTGTCGGCCGGGGCGTTGGCGATCCACCAGTCGGCCGTACGCGTTGCGTATTCCCGCCACAGCGGCTCGTCGGGACGAACAACAGCGGCCTGCGCACTGTAGATCATGGCCCAGGCCTGGGCTCGTCCCCAGACGCTGGTATCGCTGTACCCCTTGTGCGTGTGGGTTCTGACCACCGCACCAGACTCCGGGTCGAGCGTGGAGGATTGGATGACGCTGCCATCTGCGCGGACGTGATTCTCCAGCACCCGCCGGGTGTGGCGGACTGCGATCTCCTCCAGCCGTTGATCGGCGAGTTCTGACGCGGCCCAGAAGAGCAGCCCGCTGGCCTGCAGGGAATCGATGCTGCTTTCTGCAGGCCCTGTGGCGGCGGCTTCCTCGGCGTCCTGACCGAGGGGTATAAGCCCAAGGCGTTCGTCGAACATATCCGCCAGCGACCGGGCAGCGCTCAGGGCGGTTTCCCGAGCCTTCGGATCCTTGAGGAGAATGTTGCCGATGGCCGCCCCGTAGTAGAAGCCAAAGCCTTTGAAGGCTGTCTTCATCTCGATCCGCGGGGCCATGAGGGCCATTGCGTGGTGAACGTCTTCGAGGCTGCACCTGGACGGATCGATGAGGTGCGCCAGCCAGAGTTCGCCGACGTAGGCACCGCCTGTCCAGTCCCCGTCCGGCGTTAGGGTCCACTCGCCAGTCTCTGGATCGGCCCAGTGCGGAAGCCCGTTCACCGCGCTTTCCTTGGTAGCCGCGATCCGGGAAAGCATCCGGGCCTGGGCATTTTTGAACTGCAGGGACGACATGAAACTCCTTTGTCAATCGCTAGCCGGGTATCCGGCCCGCGTGTCCTGCCCATCAACCGCTTGCGGTTTTGTCTGATGGGTTAGACAATGTCTTATATGTATAACTCTACTGGTCCCACGCCCACATCGTCCACCCCTCGGACGGTGTCCCAGGATGCGGAGAAACCCAGCGGGCGCATTACCGCCCCTGCCCTTCGGCGGGGATTGGACATCCTCGAACTGTTCCTTGAGCACAATGACGGACTGAGGGTGCCGGAAATAACGGAAAGGCTCGGCATCCCCCGGGCCAGCGTCCATGAACTGGTCGGGACACTGGCAGAACGGGGATACCTGCAGGCAGTTTCCGAGCCACCGAGCCGATTCGCGCTTGGGGTTCGGGCTTTCCAGTTGGGTGGAGCGTATGAACGGGAACTGGACCTTGCCACCTTGGGCCGTGAAAGCGCCCGGCGGATCGCCGCGGAGTGCGGCGAAACTGTGCAAATTGTTGTTCGCGATGGCCGGTATGTTGTGTACATCGTCAAGGTCGACAGCACGCACTCGATCCGCCTGGTGTCCGACGTTGGCAGCCGCCTCCCCTCGTACTGCACCGCAGGAGGCAAGGCCCTCCTCGCGGCCCTGCCTGCCGAAGAAATCGACGTGCTGTTCCCTGACGACGAGGCCCTCAAACCCATGACCGCGAACAGCATCAGCACCAGGGAGCGGCTATTCGCAGAGCTTGACCTCACGCGGAAACGCGGCTGGTCGGAAGAGAACAGCGAGTCAAACGTCAACGTTGCCTGTGTCTCCGCACCGGTGTACGACCGATCAGGCAAATGCGTTGCAGCCATGAGCATCTCCATTCCGACCCTGCGCCTGGATGACGGCAAGAAGGCGGACTACATTGACCTGGTGGTCAAGGGGGCGGCGGAGCTTTCGACCAACTTGGGCTCGCTCTCCACCACGTAGTCTTCTCCGGTGAAGGAGGGAAGGATGATCGAACGCCCCGGGGCTCCCGACTGCAGCGCATCATAGGCCTCATTGATCTGCGAAAGGGCGTACTGCTCCCCGACCAGCTTTTCGAGGGGAAGCCTGCCGGCCATGTACAGATCCAGGATCTTAGGCAGCTGCACGAGGGTGTTCGATGAGCCATAGAGGCTCCCGATAACGCGCTTCTCCTGCTGCACAAGCGCGTTGATGGGAACCTCGAAGGTGGCGCCGACCCTGCCAAGCCCAACGGCCACCACAGTTCCCGAGATACCCACGTTTTCGACAGCCTGCGTCAGCGTTTGGCGGATGCCTACAGCGTCCATCGCCCACTTAATGCCATTGGGGCATATCTCGGCGAGGGCAGAGCCAAGGTCACGGTCGGATGAATTGATCGTGTGAGTGGCGCCCACCTCGCGCGCAAGGTCCAGCCGGGCGTCAACGGTATCGACCGCAATGATGGGATAAGCGCCGATCAGGTTCAACCCCATCATCGCGCTCAGCCCCACGCCGCCTGCTCCGATGACCACAACTGCGTCTCCTGTGGCTTCCTTCATCAGGTTCAATGCAGCGCCGACGCCGGTCACCACAGCGCAGCCGGCAATCGCAGCTATCTCGGGCGGAACATCGGGCGAGATCTTGACGACGGACCGTTCAGAGACCACGCATGCTTCCGCGAAACATGAAACGCCCATCAGGTGGTGGATCTTCTGCCCCTGCAGGCTGAGGCGTGATGTCCCGTCGGGCAGGCCGCCGGTTGCGCCTTGCACGCGGCCCAAAGCACACAGGGCGGGGCGCCCGCTGGTGCAAAATTCGCAGTCCCCGCACCGGGGACGCCATGTCAGGATGACCGAATCCCCTGGAGCGACGCGTGTCACGCCTTCGCCCACGCGCTCCACGATTCCGACGCCTTCGTGGCCCAGCACTGCCGGCAGCTTCCCCTGCAGGTCGCCGTTCATGTAGTGCAGGTCGCTGTGGCATACGCCGGCGGCCTGGATCCGTACCTTTACCTCGCCCCGCCTTGGATTCTCAAGATCTACATCTTCGATCCGCAAGGGCATTTGGGCTTCAAATAAGACTGCCGCTTTCATGGAGGCTCTTTCCTTGTGATTCCTTGCCCTTTGGATTCAGGGCGGTGACGTTGTCTATATCGGGAATTTAGGCTCCTGTGGGGAACCGTTTCGGGAGGGGTTGGTCCCTGCGGCCGGTGGGGGACATCGGCAGAACGAAGGGACTGCGGTCTAGTTCGTCCAATCCAAGGCGCGCCCTCCGGACACGCTCCCTGGTCGAGTCAAGGATCACCGAATTCAGCTGTGCCCCGGCCGGATAGACATCCGGGGCGTTGCGCAGACCGAATTTGACGTACAGGGGGGCCGCGACCCGGATGATTTCGTAGATCTCGTGGTGACGGACGAAACCGCCAATGTTGTCGGGGGCTTCAATGTAGAAGTCCAGGGTGGCATCGTTCGAGGCCCGAATTTCTGCCAGTTGCGCTATCGACAGATCCGAGGGCACGTTGATGGTGTCGGCTCCGAGCAGTTCGTTCACCCGGAACGAGGCGGGATTGGCGGGGGCGGACATGATGGACGTCTTGAACTGGACGTCAGCCGGAATGGCGCCGTCCTGGCGAAGCCCCTGAAGTGCCCAGAGCAGCCCTTCATCAGAGACCAGGAAACTGCGGACTCCCAGCGCCGCGCCGCGCTCCACTTCTGCGACGGCCGCACCGAGTTGGACTATTCCCCGCGAGCGTGCACCGATCGACCCGGCAGCGCTTCGGTGCGCTCCTCCCACATCCCAGTTTGCCCCCGGGCGTGCAAACAAGCACAGCTCGACGTCGCTGTCCTGGCACATCTTAACCATTTCCAGAATCTCAGCGTCCGTGAGCATCGTGACGCCCGAACCCTGAGAGATTCGGTGCAGGGGAACGCCCAGACGAGCGGCTTCATCAAGCGCCGCCCGCACTGACTCCGGTCCTTCAACGGACGGGATCTCTACCCTCCATGCCCCGCCGTCGGGAAAGGATTTCGCTGATGAGGCAATCGCTGCTGTCCCTGAGACGTAGCCCAGACCCGCCAAGGACGCCGTGCCGGGAGAGTATGGCCCGGCTGCCTGACTCGTATTCATCCGTAACCGTCTTTCATCACTGATTCGTTGTCGAAATATCAGACAACGTCTGTTATGACATACAACGTTAACCGGAGGGTGGCCCGGGGTCAAGGGGGCTGCTCCATCCTGACCGGCACCCGCATGCAGCAGCTTGCCCTTCTTGACGTGGGTTCCATCACATGTCAACATTGCTTATATATCGGAATGCGTCTGATATATGAGACAAGAAGTGAGATTGCTCTTATGGGTGAGTTCGTCAACGTTGAGATCCACGGTCCGGTGGGCGTGATCCGCCTGCACCGGCCGCCGCTGAACATCCTCAACCTTCAGGCCCAGGACGAACTCGCCGGTGCGGCCAAGGTCGTCGAGGCGGATCCTTCGATCCGAAGTGCCGTCATCTACGGCGGAGAAAAGACCTTTGCCGCCGGCGCCGACATCAAAGAAATGTCGCGGATGAACGTCCAGGACCTCCGGAAACGAAACGAGGGCCTGCAGCACGGCTTCAACGACCTCGCCCGGCTGTCCAAGCCGCTCATCGCCGCGGTTACGGGATATGCGCTCGGCGGCGGGTGCGAACTCGCACTCTGCGCCGACCTGCGCTACGCCGCCGACAACGCAGTCTTCGGACAACCCGAAGTCCGGCTGGGGATCATGCCCGGATGCGGCGGAACCCAGCGGCTGCCCCGGCTCATCGGACCGGCCAGGGCCAAGGATCTCATGCTCACGGGCCGTCAGATCTCGGCAGACGAGGCGTACAGGATGGGTCTGGCGGATCTGGTGGTACCTGCCGCCGAGGTGCTGGCCAGGGCCATGGAATGGGCACAGCAATTCGCCCACGGACCATCGATGGCGCTGCAGACGATCAAACAAACGGTCGACGCCGGCCTCGACACCTCACTGGAGCCGGCACTTGCCGTGGAACGGCGGCTCTTTGCCCGTCTCTTCGAAAGCCAGGACAAGACAACCGGCATGGAACACTTCCTCGACAAAACAGGACATGCCGTGCAATTCACCGGCAAATAATTCCTCTCCACCACGCAAAACACTCTTCAGAGCACAACATCAAGGAGCACCATTCATGGACACACAGCTCAGCGACGAGGCAGAGCGGACGACAGCCCGGCCAGCGCCAACAAGGAAAATGACGGCAGGGCTAGGAGGCGGTGTCCTCCTGGAATGGTACGACTGGGGCGTCTACGGCTTCATGGCCGCCTTTCTCGCACCGCATTTCTTTCCCTCAGGGGATCCCGTCGCTTCGACGCTGACGGCACTGGCCGTCTTCGGGGCCGGATTCTTTGCCCGCCCGCTCGGGGCCGCGATCCTCGGTCCCGTCGCGGACAGGTTCAGCCACAAGAAGATCATGATGCTCTCGGTGTCCGCCATGGCGATCGGGTCGCTGATTATCGCCGTGCTGCCCACATACAACCAGATCGGGATCATCGCCGGCATCACGCTGCTGATCATCCGGCTCACCCAGGGCCTGGCAACCGGCGCGGAAGCCGGCGTGGCCAACGCGATCGCCATCGAACTTGCCCCGCCGGGACAGCAGGGGCGGTACCTCGGGCTGATCAGCGGCTCCTTCATCCAGGCAGGAATCTTCGGCTCCAGCCTCATCAGTTTCTTCGTCAGCGCGGCGATGCCGTCCGCTGCCATGGCTGAATGGGGCTGGCGCATACCGTTCCTCATCGGCGGACTGATGGCCATATTCGTCATCGTCCTGCGGCGGGAGCTGCCGGAGACGCTGGTCGAAAAAGCCATGCACCACGCCAGCGAACACGACCGGATTCACGCAACCACCGGCAACCTGTGGAAGGCCCTGTGGAAAGCGCGCCTGGCCCTCCTGAGCGTTGTCCTGGTCATCGGAGCCGTCCAGATCGCCAACTACGCCTGGACCACTGCCCTGCCGAACCTGGCAAACTCAGTCCACAAGGAAAACAGCACGGCCGTCTTCGGAATTATCACCGGCATGGGCGTCCTCTGGATCATCATGGGGCCCTTCGTCGGACGCTTCGCCGACCACATCAGGCCCTCGCGGGCGTTCATCATCACCCGTCTGCTGCTGATTCCCGCTCTCTTCACGATTCTCCTCTACACCGAACCCGGCATCGGCGTATTCGCCCTGGTGGTGTTCCTCGGCGGCACGGTCGTCGGCATAAACATGAGCCTGTACAACTACATCGCAGTCACCCTGATGCCCCGGAACATCCGCACAACAGGCGTAGCCGTGGGATACGCGCTCGGAGTCTCGATCTTTGGCGGCACATCCTCCTACCTCCTGGTCTGGCTCCAGCAGCAGCACCTCCTCTGGGTGTTCCCCGTCTACGGCGGAGTGGTCTGCCTGCTCAGCGTCCTCGTGTACTGGGCTGCCAAGAAGCGCGGCCACGTCTACGTCGCAAACTAAACCAAAAGGATTCACAGCACATGGCACTGATCACCACCCTCCCCGGGCCGACCACCACCCAAGCCCTGGAAGCCATCCTCACCGATGCCGAAACCGCAGCTCCCATCTGGGCAGAAACCACAGCCGAAGAGCGCGCCTCCGCTCTCCATCACATCGCCGACCGCCTGGACGACGCTGCCGAGCGTCTGATCGAGGTCGCCCACGAGGAGACCCACCTGCCGGGGGCACGGCTCCAGGGCGAGTTGAAGCGGACGACCTTCCAGCTTCGATTGTTCGCTGAGATGGTGGCCGAAGGCAGCCACACGGATGCCCGCATCGATCATGCAGATCCGGACTGGGGAATGGGACCACGACCCGATATCCGCCGCAGGCTGGAACCGATGGGCCCCGTACTCGTATTCGCCGGGAGCAATTTTCCCTTTGCCTTCAGCGTCGCCGGCGGAGACACCAGCTCAGCACTCGCGGCAGGCTGCCCCGTAATCCTCAAGGCCCACTCCGGACATCCCCGGCTTTCGGCGATGACCGCGGCCATCGTTTCGGGCGCCCTGGAAGAAGCCGGGGCACCAGCCGGCGTTTTCGGCATTATCTTCGGCACGGACTCCGGCCGCGTGGCGCTCATGGACGAACGAGTGAAAGCCAGCTCGTTTACCGGATCCATCCCCGGCGGGCGTGCGCTGCTGGATATTGCCAACGCACGGCCCGAACCCATCCCGTTCTACGGTGAGCTGGGCAGCGTCAACCCCACGTTCGTCACCATGAAGGCAGCCAAGGCCCGCGGGGAACAGATCGCCCATGAATTCGTAGGCTCCTACACTCTCGGGGCCGGTCAGTTCTGCACAAAACCCGGCATCCTGCTTGTCCCGGCCGCTTCCGGCATAGTGGAATCCCTCGCCGACATCCAACACCCGGCACCGGCCACTCTGCTTAATGACCGCATCCAGTCAGGATACGTCGAGGCCCTCGAGCGACTCGCCCAACACCGAGACGTCACTCCGCTCGTCGCAACTTCCGGAGCGTACGATGCCCCGCCCGCGCCGACCCTGATGCACACCACTGCCGCGAGCGTTCTAGCCGCCCCCCAGGCCCTGATCGCTGAGTGCTTTGGGCCAGCCGCGCTCGTCGTCAGCTATCACAACGAGTCAGAACTCCTGGACGTGGCACGTGTCATCGACGGACAGCTGACAGCAACCATTCACGGCGAGGACGACGACGAGATCGCACCGGAACTGATCCGGCTGCTGTCCCGGAAGGCAGGCCGCCTCCTCTGGAACCAGTGGCCGACAGGCGTCTCGGTCACATACGCCCAGCACCACGGCGGACCCTATCCGGCATCAACCTCCACGTCATCGACGTCCGTTGGAACGGCAGCAATCTTCCGGTTCCTCAGGCCCGTGGCGTATCAGGGTATGCCCCAGCACCTCCTGCCCCCAGAACTCCGGGATGCCAACCCCTTGGAGATCAGCAGGCGCGTCAACGGCGTCCAGCAGTTCTGAAAAGACAGACTGCGCCCGGGACCACCACACAGGTCCCGGGCGCCGCACCATGGAGCACAACGAGATGCACACGCCATGAAATCAAAGTCCGAACCAACCCTTCACACCGGCCATCAACGTCACCTGGCCAAGATCTGGCGGCTGGGCACCACTGCCTACGCCGAATTCGCCCACAACTATGTCGTGCTCATGACATTGACAACTGGCCGACCCGCCGCACTCACCGGTCGCCGGGACGGATCCAGAAACCGCCGTCGGAAGAGTGCTGAGGTTCGTTCAGGATGCCCGTGCCGGCGCACGAGCAACGGTTCTTCGATCGACTTGCCAGGCCCGCCCACTGACCGAGGGGGCACACCCTTGCAACAGAAGATAGCTGAACGCAGCCGGTCGATGGGCGTCGCTCTGTCCTCGACCATTCGTCCCGCAGCATGCGAGTCGACGTTCACTCTTGAAGAACACGAGATGGGCAACGGAATTGGGATCCACGGCGAACCAGAGCGATTCACCAAGAAGAGCTCCCGGAATCAGTTAGTCGAATCACCCCTCGCTGTCGAAACTAAACGTATTCTGCGCGCCGGTGCAAAAGCGTTCTCAAGCGGCCAGCCCCTGGCATGAAAACTGAGGCAACCACCAGGCTGATCGATAAGGAATCCGCCGGTTCGCCGCTGACGCGGACTTCGGCCAGCCGCAACCCTGTCCTCCTCGGAATTGGGCTAATCTTTATCGCGTTGAACCTGCGAACGCTGTTCTCGAGTTTTTCTGCAGTCCTGCCTGAGATCACTGCGTACACCACACTGCCCGGGTGGGCGGTAAGTCTCCTCACAACAGTACCGGTGACGTTTCTTGGCCTATTCGCCCCTATCTGCCCCCTGCTCGCGCGAAGATTCGGGCTGGAAAGGGTGCTGACTGGGGCGCTGCTGGTGCTGACCTTCGGGCTGGCCGTGCGCGGCCTTCATCTCCCGCACCACGGACATTTGCCGGCCCTTCTGATCGGAACCGGGGCCTGCGGCGCTGCCATCGCTCTCGCCAACGTATTGATTCCCGCCCTGGTGAAGCGGGACTTCCCAAACCACCTGGGGCTGATGAGCGGTCTGACCACCGCAGCCGCATGCGCGTCGGCAGCACTCGGGGCGGGCTTCACTTATCCAATCTTCGCCACGACAGGCCTGTGGGAAGTCTCCCTCACTTTCTGGGCACTTCCCGCCGCCGCGGCCACCTTCCTCTTCGTTCCGGTCGCCGTCCGGGCACGCCATCCTCCTCGGGCAAAATCAGCAGCACCTCACAACGTCTGGAAATCTGCACTCGCCTGGAAGGTGAGTATATTCATGATGCTCCAGGCAATGATGTCATTCAGCGTCTTCGCGTGGCTGTCCCCGATTCTGCGAGAGCGGGGAATTGACGGCGCCACAGCAGGACTGATTGTCTCCGTATCGATCATGCTGCAAGTATTCGGGTCGCTCCTTGCGCCGATTCTGGCCATCAGGCTCAAAGACCAACGTCTGTTGAATTCAGTTGCGGCACTCTTGGCGGGAACAGGCTTCGCCCTCAGTATCTTCGCCCCGATTGCGATAATCGGGCTCTCAACGGCCTTGCTGGGCCTCGGCCAGGGAAGCCTCACCGCGGCGGCACTGACCATGGTGGTGTTGCGCACAAGAGACAGCCATACTGCGGCTGATCTATCCAGCATGATGCAAGGAATCGGTTATGGACTCGGATCCTCCGGCACGCTCCTCGTAGGGCAGCTTTTCCATTGGACCGGGAGTTTTGCGGCCCCTGGTTTACTCTTCCTAGTTGTGGGGGTCCTTGCAGCTCTCTTCGGATATCAGGCGGGCAAGAACAAACAGATTGGAGAACTTCACAGAGGCAACTGATCTCGACCCTTGACGTCAACCAACAATCAGTGGCTTCAAGCCACGGAACAGCCACTGTCAAGGCAGATATAACAAATCAGGAGATACAAATGGAAGCACTCAACCACACCACACCGACCCAGTTCGGAGCATGCTCATGAGTCTCGTAACCGAAATCGGAGCACAGCACATCTTGGCCGACGCTGAAGAATTCGCCGAGCGGCTGGCAGCCAGGGCGGAAGCTATGGACCGGAGCGGAAAATTCGACAAGGAGATCCTGGACGAAGGCGCGGCTCTTGGCTTCGTAAAGTTGATCTTCAACGACGACCTGGAGCTCGACCTGTCCCGCATGCCGCTGGTACATGAAGTGACTGAGCGCATCGCTAGCGTCTGCCCCCGGTAGCCATGGAACTTTACGTCATGCGGCTCGTATCGTACTTGCTCTCACGCTTCGCACGGCCGGAAGTCAGGGACCGCTGGCTGAAGCCCACCATCGAGGGACAGGCGTACGGGTCCTTCGCATTGACCGAGCCCGATGCCGGAACAGACCTCCGCGGCATGAGTACGGTAGCCCGCCGGGAAGGGGACAACTACATGCTCAACGGACAGAAGTGCTGGGTCGGCTTCGCGCCCGTGGCGTCCTACGCCATCGTCCTGTGCAAACAGGAGTCCACCGAACGGGATGCCCCCACCCTGGCCTTGGTGGTCGATATGTCCAGCCCGGGCGCCCAGGGCGAGCCTGGACCGGAGCTGTCGGGATTCCGCGGCCTCTCCAATGGCAAGCTCTCGTTTGACAATGTGGTTGTTCCGGTCGGCAATGCCCTGCAGGTGGACGGGTTCGCCGGAATGATGGATGGTTTGAACATGGCCAGGATCGACGCAGCGTCCATTTCCTGCGGCATCCTTCGGGCCGCTCTCGAAGTGAGCGTGGAGCGGGCCACCACACGAAGCGCGTTCGGCAAGCGCATCGGCGATCTCCCAAGCATCCAGATTAAGCTGGGCCGCATGCGCGCGGCCTATCATGCGGCCCGGGAGCTCGCAATGCGCGCTACGGAGAGCTACATGCTCGGCAATGGCGGCGACCAGGACATCATCTCCATCGCCAAGATGACAGCCAGCGATCTCGCACGTGAGCACACTGATCAGGCGATGCAGATTTTCGGTGCCTCTGGCCTCGTAGCGTACTCCCGTGTTGAGCGGCTGCACAGGGATGCCAAAGCGACCCAGATCTTCGACGGCACCAGCGAGATCCATGAAACCATGCTTGGACGGCGGCTCGTGAACGCCTACGCCAAGGATGGCCACAGTGGTTCGTTCATGCCGTTCTGGAAAACCGAGGGCACAACCGAGACTCTGACCGGCGCCTGACCCTGTCAGCGCTGGATATGCGCTCTCTCCCTTACGGCCTATCGGGTAGGGGAGAGAGCGCCTGTGCCTGACCCGCGAAAACTAAGGAAACCGGACGAGATCATAAGCTCCGAACCAGCCCACCGTCGCAGCGAAGCGCTGTGCCCGTGACATAGGAGGCAAAACCGCTGCACAGAAAAGCCGCCGTCGCTCCGAATTCCTCGGTGCTTCCGTAACGCCCCGCCGGGATGGACGCACGTGATTCTGCCTCAATCAGGTCAACCGTGACTCCGCGCCGTTGGGCTGCGGCAAGGTCAAGGCCTCGGGTCCGCTCTGTCGCGATTCGCCCCGGAAGCAGCATGTTGACTGTGACATCGTCCGAAGCCACCTCCGCCGCGAGCGTTTTCAGATACCCGGCCAGGGCGGCACGGCCGGTGTTGGACAGCGCCAGATTCGGCAATGGGGCGGCCACACCGCTTGAGCCTATTGCCAGAATCCGGCCCCAACGACGATTTCTCATGCCTGGCAGAAAGCTGCTCACGAGTCCGTGCTGGGGCCGAAGCAAGAGATCAAACGCGGAGGACATATCTGCACTGGTGAGGCCGGCCGCTGTTCCCGGGGCCGGCCCGGGTCCGTTGAGCACGAGGATGTCCACGGACCCAAAGCGAGCGTTGGCGGCGGTCACAGCCGCGGTGAGGCCGTCATGCGTGCACAGATCGGCTTCAACGCCGATCGCTGCGGATGGCAGCTCTGCTGCGATCCTTCTGGCCTCCTCGCCCCGTCGGCCCGTGATAACCAGGTTCGCTCCTTCCCTGGCCAATGCCGATGCGACGGCCAAACCCAGGCCTCCCGTAGATGCGGCCACGAAGGCTGTTTTCCCCTGAATGCCGAGATCCACTAGGAGGCCCGCCGTGCCCGAGGCAATGCAGGGAAGCGTCGTGAAGTGTTCACGTTGCTTGTCTCCTTGGTGTTAGAGGGTCAGAGCGATGTATTTCATATCCTGGTATTCCTCGATGCCTGTAGGTCCGCCTTCGCGGCCAAGACCTGATGACTTGATACCGCCGAACGGTGAGGCCGCCTCGGAAATGATCGCGCGGTTGATGCCCACCATTCCTGTCTCCAAGCGCTCGGCCGCCCGCATCGCCTTGCTGAGATTCTGGGTGTAAAGGTAGGCCACAAGCCCGTACTCGGTGTCGTTCGCCATGTCGATGGCATCGTCGTCGGAATCGGCCGCATAGAGAACAGCGACGGGACCAAAGATTTCCGCTCGCGCGATAGTGGAGCCCGGGGCAACCCCGTCGATGACGGTGGGTTCCATAAAGAAGCCTTCCCCTTCGATCGCATGGCCGCCCGCGAGAACATTTGCCCCTTCGCCCTTGGCCGTTTCCAGGAGTTTCAGCACGGAGTCCCGCTGCTTGCCGTCGACGAGCGGACCAACGGTGGTTCCGGCGGCCGTCCCAGCGCCGACACGCAGTTCGGCCACGCGCTTGAGGAAGCTTTCCCGGAAGGCAGGCAGCACGTCCTTGTGGACGATGATCCGGTTGGCCGCGACGCAGGCCTGGCCGGCATTGCGGAACTTCGCGGTGACCGCCCCCTCCGCGGCCGCGTCCACGTCGGCGTCCGAGAGGACCAGGAATGGTCCGTTGCCGCCCAGCTCCATGGAGGATGCCATGACGTTGTCCGCAGCCTGCTTCAGCAGTGCCGTGCCGACTCCGGTGGAGCCGGTAAAGCTGACCTTGCGCAGGCGACGGTCGCTCATCAGGGCCGAAGACTGAGCGCCGGACTTGCTGGTGGTGACGAGGTTGACGACGCCATCGGGGATACCGACCGAACGCAGGACCTCCACGAAGAGGTGCATGGTCAGTGGGGTCTGGGAGGCCGGCTTGATGATCACTGTGCAGCCGGCAGCCAGGGCCGCTCCGACTTTCCGGGTGCCCATGGCCAGCGGGAAGTTCCACGGTGTGATCAGCAACGACGGACCCACCGGCTGGTAAGTCGTGATTATCCGGTAATCACCATCGGGCGCGGGCCCGTAATTGCCGGTCTGGGACGGCACTTGCTCGGAAAACCAGCGGAGAAACTCTGCCGCGTAGGCTACTTCGCCTCTGGCCTCTGCCAAGGGCTTGCCCATTTCGGTGGCCATGGTCCATGCGAAGTCGTCCGTGCGGGCGATGACGGCGTCGAAGGCCTTACGCAGAAGCTCGGCCCGCACGCGCGGCTTGGTGAGCCCCCAGGGCTCCTGGGCCGCGGAGGCGGCGTCAAGGGCGTCCGCCGCGTCCTTGAGGGAGGCGTCGGAGACGGCTGCGAACTCTTCACCGGTGGCCGGATTGACCACCGGAATAACTGCCCCATCCTGCGCGGGCCGCCACTCTCCATTGAGGAAGAGGCCTGTGGGGATGCTGAATGTACCATGATCGGCGGTCAGCTTTGTGGTGCTTGGGATCTCAACCATGTGATTCCTCTGCTCCTGTTGAAGGTGTCAAGTCTGCAAATTGAAGGCGCACAGCTACGAAATATGATGCTGCGGTTGACTTACATGTTACATGCAGACATCCTGTGTGAGGTAATTAACTTCCCAGCACCCGAAAGGCAATGGAGCCTCCATGAGTACCAAGACAGGTTCGGCCAGCGCTATTCCCCGGAGAGTCGCAGCGGCTTCAATGATCGGTACCACCATTGAGTGGTACGACTACTACATCTTCGGCACCGCCGCCGTACTGGTCCTGAACAACCAGTTCTTTCCCACGCTCGATCCGGCAGCGGCCACCCTCGCCTCCCTCGCCACGTTCGCTGTAGCTTTCATTGCCCGGCCCTTCGGCGGCGTCGTCTTCGGGCATTTCGGCGACAAGTACAGTCGCAAGAAGATGCTGGTGTGGTCCCTGCTGTTGATGGGTGCATCAACGTTTATCGTCGGCCTCCTCCCCAACTACGACGCGATCGGCATCGCTGCGCCGATCATCCTCGTTGCCCTGCGCTTCCTGCAGGGCCTTGCGGTCGGCGGTGAGTGGGGCGGCGCGGTGCTCATGGCACTCGAGCACGCTCCGGCAAACCGCCGCGCCTTTTACGCCTCGTGGACCCAGTGCGGTGTACCTGCGGCCCTCGTGCTTTCCAGCGGCATCTTCTTCCTCATGCAAAAGACGCCGCCGGAGTTCTTCAACACCTGGGGCTGGCGCATCCCGTTCCTCCTCTCGGCACTGTTGATTGTGGTAGGACTCTTCATCCGGCTGCGCGTCTCCGAATCGCCGGAGTTCCTCAAGATGAAGTCGGAGGAGAAAGACGTCCGGGTGCCTGTCTTGGAAGTATTCCGGAGCGCCAAGAAGCCGCTCATCCTCGGCTCGCTGGCCATGGCCTCGCCGAACATCATCTTCTACATCTGTTCGGTCTACATGCTCAGCTACGGCCCCGGAGTTGTTGGGGTCAGCCGGGACGTCATCTTCCTCTCCGTTATCTTCGCCGCCTTTATTCAGGTCTTCACCATCCCCCTGGTGGCTACGGTGGCGGACAGGCTCGGCAAGAAGAAGATCCTCCAGTTCGGCGCTCTGGCCGTCGCCGTCTTGGCCTACCCGGTATTCCTGCTGGTGGACACCGGTGAGACACTCCTGATCGTCCTGGCCATGGTCCTTGCCCTGCCCGTGGCCCATGCCATGGCATATTCCGTCATTGCCAGCTTTATCCCCGAGCTTTTCGAGCCGGAGGTCCGCTTCACAGGTGCCTCGCTGGCCTACCAGATCGGCGGCATCATCACCTCGGCACCGGCCCCCTTCCTGGCCGCCCTGCTTTACACGGAAACAGGCGCGTCCTGGGGTATAGCGCTCTACATCGCGGGGGCTGCCCTCATCGGGCTGCTCGCGATCACCCTCGGCAAGGAACGCAAGGGCGCCACCGCCCCCAAGGTCGAAGAACTCTCGCACACCTAAAAGATCTGAAAAGGAAAATCTCGTGACCGAGCTCATCAAGGCCGCTGTCCTCACGGCTGTGAACAAGCCGCTGGAAATCCAGGAATTCCCTGCACCCGCCCCGTCTACCGGAGGCGCCGTGGTCACGGTGGCCTACGCGGGCATCTGCGGAACCGACATCCATCTAAAATCAGGGAATCTCCCTGTTCCCATGCCCATCGTCATGGGCCACGAAGCAGTCGGCACGATCGCAGCTCTCGATCCGGCACTGTCCACCGACATCAATGGCGCGCCGCTCCGCGTGGGCGACAGAGTTGTCTGGTCCAACAACATCCCCTGCGGCCGTTGCCATGAGTGCCTCGTCCTGAAAGAACGCACCCTATGCAAATCCCGCAAAATCTACGGCATCAACCGGACCAGCAGCGACGCCCCGCATTTGCTCGGCGGGATGGCTGGCCAGATCGCCCTCGAAGCCGGCACGGCGATCATCCGGATCCCCGATGAGGTTTCCTTCGAGGAAGTGATCGCTTTGGGCTGCGCCGGCCCCACCGCTCTGCACGGGATGCTGGAAAACCTCACGATCCACCCGGGAGACACCGTAGCAGTGCAAGGCAGCGGCCCCGTTGGACTAGCCGCAGCCATCTACGCCAAACAAATGGGCGCGGACCAGGTCATCCTCCTCGGCGCACCGGCGTCCCGCCTTGAACTCGCCCTTGAGATCGGCGCTTGCGACGAGGTCATCGACATGGGCATCTACACGGACTCCGCTGCGCGTCTGGAGAAGCTTCGCCAGATGACCGCGCAGGAACGGGGCGCGGACGTCGTTATCGAATGCGCAGGGGTGCCGGCGGCGGTGGCCGAAAGCCTCGACCTTGCCCGTCCCAACGGACAGGTCCTGGTTCTTGGCCAGTACACCGACCACGGGGCCACACCCATCAACCCGCACTACATCACGAAAAAGCAGCTCAAGATCTTCGGCTCCTGGGGCTTCGCCGAAGCCCACTACGTGAAATATGTGGAGTCGCTGCCCCAGCTCCGCAAGCGGCACGACCTGGGCGCTCTGTTGACCGTCTTCGCCCTCGAGGACGTCAATGAGGCAATGGACACCGTCGCTGCGGGACAGTGCACCAAGGCAGTGCTCAAGCCCTGATCCGCACAGGCGGCTCAGGAATAGTCGTTTGGCCAGCGCAGAGCCTCGGTGACGGCGTCGGCGTCGAACTCCGCGTTGTCCCCGGCCTCCTGCGCGATCAGCAGCTCTGCGGTATTGACGATGTGGCGGCGCATGGCCGCTGCAGCGGCCGGTCCGTCATGCGCTGAGATCGCTTTGACAATGTCGAGGTGGTCATCGACGACGTCCTGGCAGGACCGGGCGGCCGGAGCGGTCCCCACCCCCCTCGTCAGCACCAGATTGCGGAGGTTTTCAAGGACGTCGACCAGTTTCGTGTTGCCCGCATTCTCCATAATCTGCAGGTGGAAATCGCGGTCGGCCCGGAGGGTTGCCTCAGCGTCATCCTCGTCGGCAGCGGCCTGCATATGGGCGAAACACTCGAGGATGCGGCTCATTCCGGCCTCGGAAACCGTCCGGGCGACCTTGGCCGCGGCGGGTACTTCAAGCATCAGCCGGATCTGGAAGACCTCCACCAGATCGGTGAGCGTGGTCGCAAGGATCGTGGCCCCCTTGTTCTTGTCAATCCGGATCATCCCCGCCCGGGCGAGCTGAAGCAGGGCCTCGCGGGCCGGTGTTCTGGAGACACCGATGCGCTCACCCAGGCTGTTGGCTGAATACGTTTCACCGGCAACCAGCTCGCCGGAAGTGATCGCTTCACGAAAAAGCTCCACGGCTTGATCGGTAAGGGACGTACTACGGCTCAGTTTTTTCACTTCACCATCATTTCAGCAACGGAAGAAAAGTAATGACAACGAATCGAATTGCAGTGATCGGCGGCGGAATCATCGGCACCGCCGTGGCCCGCCAGCTCTCCCGGATGGTCGACGGCGCCCAAGTCACCCTCTTTGAGAAAGAGTCCGACCTGGCCGGACACCAGACGGGCCACAACTCCGGCGTCGTCCACGCGGGCCTCTACTACGAGCCCGGCTCTCTCAAAGCCCGGCTCTGCCGCCGCGGCGTTGAGCTGCTGGCCGAATACGCCACCGAGAACAACATCGCCTATGACGAATGCGGAAAGGTTGTCGTAGCGCACAACGGCCTTGAGCTCGACCGGTTGCACAGCATCTTCGAACGGGCCAAGGCTAACGGTGTCCCGGACGTCGCCATCATCGACCGGGACCGGCTGCGTGAGCTGGAACCTGCCTGCACCGGAGGCATTGCCGCCCTGCACTCCCCTCACACCGCCATCGTCGACTACCCCGGACTGACCCGGTCACTCGCCATGGACGTCCAAGCCGGCGGCGGCCAGATCCGTCTCGGCGCCATGGTCACGGGGCTTGAGACGACCGGATCCGAGGTCCGAGTCTCCGGAACGGGCTTCGACGCGGAGGCGTTCGACTTGGTCATCACGTGCGCAGGCCTGCAGTCTGACAGGCTAGCCGACGCCGTCATCGACCGGACGGGAACCGCCCGGAAGAAGGACGACGGGCCCCAGATCGTGCCGTTCTACGGCGACTACTTCCTGCTCCGGCCCGAGTGCTCCTCACTGGTCAACGGGCTCATTTACCCTGTCCCGGACCCCCGGTACCCCTTCCTGGGTGTACACCTGACAAAACGCGTGGACGGCGCAGTCATGCTAGGACCCAACGCCTTCCTGTCCCTTGCACGCGAAAACTACCGCAATAACGCACCCAACCTCCGCGACCTCACGGACACGCTCACCTACCCGGGCTTCTGGAAATTCGCCGCCGAAAACATCCCGGCAACCCTCCAACAGGTCCGCACCGCGGTCAGCAAGAACGCCTTCGTCGAGGAAGCCCGCAAATTCGTGCCGGCCATCGAATCAGCCGACGTGGTCAAGGGCGTGCGCGGAATCCGCGCGCAGGCCCTCAACGCGGACGGAAGCCTCGTAGACGACTTCGTCATCCGCTCCACAGGGCGACTCGTTCAAGTCCGCAACGCACCCTCCCCCGGCGCCACGGCTTCACTCGCCATCGCCGAACACATCGTTGAAGAAGCCCTCGCGCAAGCGCGATAGGAATCGGAAGCGGGGTGTACCAGTCCGCAGGCTGGTACACCCATGGCTATCGCGGACCGTGACCAAAATGACCGGGCGTCGAGTGTCTCGTCACCCGGCATTACTAGGGCTAGGTACACCCCACGTTGGCGTTTACTTTGTCTGAGGTCTTACTTAATTGCATGGCTCCGAGCAGACCTTCCGGATCGCGGAGAAGCGGCTCGAACGCCAGTTCTGACGCGCCCAGCAGGCGGTGATTCTTCATCGTTGAGCGGGCGAGGGTCACCGGAGAGATTTGCGCAATGACCGACAGATTGAGCGTTTCGGACAGCCGTTCGGGATACAGCGCGGCGAGGTCCGATAGTAGGCCCGACAAGATGACGCGGTCGGGGGCGAGAGTGTTTACCAAGCTAATGAGTCCCACTTCAAGATGGTCCATGACGCCATCCAGGCGCTTTTTGGCGGCGGATGACGGGTTCAGCAGCGAGCGGTGGAGATCCGCTGTCGGATGCGCATCCGGGAGGCCGAGTGCCCGGGCGAGGGCTCTGCCGTCCACAAAGAGCTCCAGGCATCCCTTCGCTCCACAGGTACAACGAGGCCCTGCCGGGTTGACGATCAAGTGACCCGCTTGGAGGGAATGATCGGAGCGCCCCGCGTGCTCGTCTGCGACGATAAGTGCGGAGCCGACGCCGATCCGCTGCCCGGTCAGGAACAGCAGCCGCTGAGCCCCCCGGCCCACACCGGTGTGAAGTTCAGCGAGAGCCCCCAGAGTGGCGTCGTGGGCGATCACTTGGGGTGTGTCCAGCGGGAGCAAGCGCGCCAGGATGGCCCCCATCGGAACATCGCGCCATCCGATGGGAAGGAGCGCCTGCGCCACCCCGGTCTGCTGACTGTAGAGGCCTGGTACCGAAATCCCGATGCCGACACATGGTACGGAAATTTCCCTTGCCAGGCGGGTGATGGCATCTGCCATTCGTTTCAGAGTGTCTTCAGGGGCGAGGGCGGCGGTGTCGAATGTTTCCGATCTGCGCTGGAGGATACGCCGACCCAAGTCGACCACGGCCAGCTCGATTCCTTCGCGCCCGAGAACGACCGAAATCACCACGGCGCCGGAATCACAGAGCACGAGCTTCGGTGAGGGGCGCCCCGGAGTGCCGGGGGCGAGGGGCGTGTGTGTCCTGAGCATGCCCAGCCGCTCCAAGTCTTCCACAGCCTTACCGGCAGCACTCCGGGCAAGGCCCGCAGCTTCCGTCGCGTGGGAGCGCGTCATGGGGCCGCTGGCGTACAGCGCCCCCAACAAACGTCCGGCAGCTGTTGATTTCAGAATGGGTATTGCCAATCTGTACCTCGTCCCGTAGTTTGTTCTCGAAAGAACAAACTACCACTTGGAAGGCCTCACCGGTAGGGCCGAGCATTAGGTGCCGCTCAGCTCCGAACGACGACAGCAGGCGGGACAACCGCTTCCTCAGAGGCTACAACACGGGTGGTTCTGCGCGTCCACCGAGCAGCTGGCCGGTATCAGGATTAAGGAGACATGGATGTCTGAACGCTTCGACTACGTCATCGTCGGCGGAGGTACCGCAGGTTGTGTGGCCGCCGCCCGCCTGTCCGACAACCCGCGGGTATCCGTTCTCGTGCTGGAGGCCGGACCCGACTATCGCACCCAGGAGGAAACCCCGAAGGGGGTGCTCGATGCCAAGTATGTTCCGATGCGGGGCCACTCCCCCGCTGTCGATCCTACTCACGACTGGGGCCTCACCATCGAAATGAACGGCGCATCCATTGTGGTTCCGCAGGCCAGGCTTATCGGCGGCGGCTCCGCGATCAATGGCGCCATTTCTCTCCGCGGCGCAACCACCGACTACCGTGAATGGGCGGAGGCGGGGAACCCCGACTGGGATTGGCCAAATGTGCTCGCCGCTTTCCGTGCTTTGGAGAACGACGAGGCGGCCGATGCCGATATCCACGGCACCGATGGGCCCTTCCCGCTTACACGCGCCACCGAGGACGAGCTGGCGCCACTGCAGAAAGCGTTCTTCGATGCCGCGCACAGTGTCGGGGCCCAGCATGCCCCCGACTTCAATGCCCCGGACGCCGAGGGCGTCGGCGTCGTTCCCCAGGCCCGCGAGGGTGCTGTGCGCGTTTCAACCGCCATCGCTTACCTCAACCCGGTGCGGGGTCGTTCTAACCTCACGGTCCGCGGCAACACGGACGTCGCTCGCGTGCGCTTCGACGACAGCCGCGCAGCCGGAGTTGAACTTCTCGATGGAACCTTTATCGAGGCAGGAGAAGTGATCCTGGCTGCCGGTGCAATCGTCACCCCGGCACTCCTGCAGCGTTCTGGCGTCGGACCGGCAGACCTGCTGGACTCGCTTAACATTCCCGTAGTCTCCGCACTGCCGGTCGGCGATAATCTCGCCGACCACTGCTGCGTACCCCTGCTGGCCCAGCCCCGCCAGGGTGCCTGGAAGCCGGAGGACTACAGCCTGCAAACGGCATGGCGATTCTCAACCGAGGTCCAGCCGGGTACCCTCGACGCGCAGTTGACGATGTTCAGCTACCTGGATGCCCGGACCAATGATGAGGGAGGCCGCGGCATGGCCGGAAGCGGCGGGTCCGACATCGCCAACGTTGCCGGCGTCGGCTGCGTCATTAACAAGCCGCGCTCGACCGGCTGGGTCCGCATCCGCTCGACCGACCCGTCCGAACTGCCCTACGTCGAACCCAATTACATGGCCGAACCGATCGACCTAGCCGTCATGCGGGAAACCATTCGCCTCGGCTGGAAGGTCATCACTAGCGAACCCCTCGCCAGCATGCTCGGGACCCCCCTGGGCATCGATGCGGAGACCATTGCCGACGACGACGCGCTCGACGCCGCGATCATGCGGATGGTGGCATCCGGATATCACTTCACCGGCAGCGTTAAGATGGCGGATCCCGGTCAGGGCGGGGTCGTCAACCAGGCCGGGCTCGTGTATGGCTGCAGCGGGCTGCGGGTGATTGACGCTTCGGTGATGCCGACCATTCCCGCGGCGAATCCCATGCTTCCCGTCGTTATGGTGGCCGAACGTCTCGCGGCCGCCGCAGCGGCCGGTTAATAGGGGCGTCGACAGATGACAAAGAGTCGCGTGTTCGCGCTCGATACCTGGTTCTACAACTCACTCGGCTCCTACCCGTTGGAGGCCAAGTGCGAGATGCTTTCCCAGCTAGGCTACGACGGCGTGAACATCACGCTGTGGAGCGAGCAATCGTGGGCAGACGTACCCGCCATCGCTGGCGTCCGTGACCGCTACGGCATTGACGTTACAGGCGTATACACGTCAATCGAGAATGATCACGACTCGGCCGGGATTCGAAGGACTCACGAACTGCTGAATTCCGTCCCAGCAGGAACGATTGTCGATCTCGCCGTCTTGGGGAGCACGGAAGCGGCCAGGAATTCCGACCGGGCCGGTGACGCCCGAATCGCGGACGTGCTGGCCGGTATCCTCCCCGTCGCGGAGGAGCGCGGCGTCATCATCTCGCTCTATCACCACGTCGACACCTGGCTGGAACGCCTCGACGACGCCCTGCGGCTGTGCAATATGGTGGATCATCCCAGCCTCCGGCTCACGTTCTCTACCCACCACTGGTACGTAACCGACGGCAGGAATCCGCGTAAATCCCTCAGTGACATCGCCCCGAGGATGTCCTCGGCCAATTTCTGCGGCAGTCGGCGCGTGCCAAACGACACCGGTACCGACGCCACGATCGAACTCATCGACCAGGGCGAACTGGACAACTTCCACATGCTCGGATTGCTCAAAAGCACCGGCTTCGACGGTCCTGTCGGCCTTCAAGGCTTCTCCATGGGCGGCGACGTCTATGCAAAACTCCGCCACTCGATCACGGCCTTCCGTGACATCGAAGCGCGGGTGGATGCGCACCCCGCCTGGTTCGATTTCCGGCCCGACCCCATCCCGTCCGCACGTGAGGAGAAAACAGTATGAGCACCCGAAGGGTCGGCATCATCGGCACCGGCTTCATGGCTGGCGTGCACGCCACCGCGTGGAAGGCCGTCGGACACACACCGACGGCGATACTCGGCCGTACCGCTGATTCAGCCGCGCGACTCGCCGCCGAATTCGGCGCATCGCCTTTCACGGACCTGGACGCATTCATGCACGCTGTCGACATTGTCGACATCTGCACACCGACGCACCTGCATGCGGAGTTCGCCCTCGCCGCTGCGTCCGCTCGCAAACCGACGCTGTGCGAAAAGCCGCTCTCCCTGAGTGTCGAGGAGGGGCGGAAGGTTATTGACGCATTCGAAAGTGCCGGCATCCCGCTGCAGGTGGGGCACATTCTGCGCTTCACAGCGGAGTATGTCGTCGCCCGCAACCAGGTAGTGGCAGGGGCCATAGGTCATCCCGCGGTCGTGAGGCTGTCCCGGTTGTCGTTCGCGCCGCGGCGCGAGGGCGGCAGCTGGTTCAAGGACGAGAAGAAGTCCGGAGGGATTCCGTTTGACCTGATGATCCACGACCTTGATTACGCCCGCTGGGTCGCCGGCGACGTGGCCAGTGTCTACGCCAAATCGGCGTTCAACTCCCCGGGCCACGTCGTCGCCGTTCTCAAGCACACGAGCGGGACCATCAGCCATATCGAAAGCTCCTGGTCGCTACCGGCACCCGAATTCAAAACCAAGTTCGAGATTGCCGGCGAAGCCGGTGTCCTCAGCTTCGTCTCTGAGGACACCGCGACGCTGAAGGTCCGCCTGCATGAGGAGCCGAGCGCGGGTAGCACCGGGTTGGGCGACACCGATCTGGCCGCGAACCCGTTTGAAGCGGAAATGCGCAGCTTCCTCAACGTGTTCGATGGCACAGCAGACCCGGTACTCACCAGCGGTGACGCATTGGCGGCCGTGCAGCTTGCGGCAGCTGTCATTACGTCGGCCAGCACCGGCAAGCCAGTCGATCTCACTCCGATCAGAGAGGTGCGGTAAGGAATGGAACGCATCGCAATTCTGGGCGTCGCCCACCTTCACGTCGATGCATATATCGCAAACCTGCGCGCGTCATCCGCAGAAGTCGTCGGCGTCTACGACTGGGACGCCGAGCGCGGATCCGCCTGGGCCGCTGCGCACGCCGTCCCGCACTACGCCGACCCGCAGATGCTGCTGGCCGAGGGCATCGACGGAGTCATCATCTGTTCCGAGACCGCCCATCACCGAGAACTGGTCGAACTCGCCGCTTCCGCCGGGGCGGCTGTGTTGTGTGAGAAGCCTCTCGGGGTGGGCTTCGAAGACTCCAGGGCGATTGTCCAGGCGTGCTCTGAAGCCGGGGTCAGACTTATGACAGCTTTCCCTATTCGCTTCGACCGGTCTGTCACCCGCATCCGGGACATGATCCGGCGCGGTGACATGGGCGCTGTTCATGCCTTCACCGGCACGAATCAAAGCGTCATGCCGATGCGGGAGCGCTCCTGGTTCGCAGACCAGCGCCTTGCTGGCGGAGGCGCCATGATGGATCACATCGTCCACCTCGCCGACGTCTACAGCTGGATCCTCGGTGCGCCGCCGCACGAGGTTTACGCCGTGAACAATCGTATCGTCCACAATCAAGCGGTTACCGTCGAAACCTCGGGCCTGGCCGTCCTGAGCTATCCAAACGGTGTGTTCGCCACGATCGACTGCAGCTGGAACCGGCCGCTTAACTATCCAAGCTGGGGCGGCATGGCATTTTCCGTCGTCGCCGACGCCGGAACCCTCGAGGCCGATGTCTTCCGCCAGCAGCTCACGCAGTTTGGCGGCACCCGGGACCTGAGTTGGGTGCCGTTCGGGCTCGATACCAACCAGTTGATGATTGACGAGTTCCTCGCCGCCATCCGCGAAGATCGTGAACCGCTGGTCACAGGCCTGGACGGACTCGCTGCCACCAGAGTCGCCCTCGCGGCCCTGGAGTCCGCTGCCACCGGCCATCCGGTCGCGCTCACCGCAGACCGGATCCTAGCCCCAGTACTGCCCGGCCCGACCGCCCCACTCAGCTCCGAACTCCTCAACATCTAGTTCCGCGCACCACAGCCTGAAAGGACCACCACATGAGTACTCCGGTACTTCTCGCAAGGGACATCACCAAGTCCTACGGACATGTCGTCGCACTGAGAGGTGCAAGCCTCGAATTGCACGCGGGCGAAGTAGTAGCCCTGCTCGGCGACAACGGCGCTGGCAAGTCAACCTTCATCAAGGCGCTCTCCGGCGCGATCAAACCCGACGGAGGGAAGATCGAGGTGTTGGGCCAGCCGGTCGACCTCGAGTCCGGCTACAGGGCGCAGGACTACGGGATCGACACGGTCTACCAGGACCTGGCCCTCGCACCGGATCTGTCCCTCGCGGAGAACATCTACCTCGGCCGTGAAAGCGTGCGTGCCGGTCTCCTCGGAAAACTCGGCGTCCTCGACAGAAGGACCATGGTGAAGGATGCAGGGGCTGCGTTCTCCCAGCTCTCTGTTAAGCTGCCATCCCCGCGTTCCTCCGTAGCCGGTCTGTCCGGCGGCCAGCGCCAGGCAGTAGCGATTGCCCGAAGCGTCATGTGGGCCAAGCACGCCATCTTCATGGATGAACCGACAGCCGCGCTCGGCGCCCGCCAGACCGAAATCGTCTGTGACACCATCCGTGACTACTCCAAGCGCGGACTCGGCATCCTGATCATCTCCCACGACCTTCCCCGAATGCTGACACTCGCGGACCGCTTCCTCATCATGCGGCACGGACGTGTGGAGGCGAACCTCACCCGCGAAGAAGCGACGATGCCGCGCATCCTCGGAGCCATGCTCGGCGAAGAGGCGCCAGCCGACCGCTCGTCCCAGCCGACTCGGGCGTAGCTCCCTGCCCCGACCCTCCCAGGAGAATATTCATGAATTCAGTGCTTAAGACCGCGCCTTCCCCAGCAGAATCGAACGAACTGGTCGACGGACCGCAGGTCCGCGAGCTCGGCCGGCTCGGGACGCTGTTCGGTTCAACGACCTTCTGGGTCGCCGTCGTCAATGTGCTCGTGATCGCAGTCTTTGCGGTCATGTCACCGAACTTTCTGCAGGTCAGCAATGTCCAAAACATCCTCTTCAGCGGTGCGCAGATCCTGCTCCTGACCGTTGGCATGACTCTCCTGCTCGCCGCGGGTGAGTTTGACATCTCCATCGGCGCCAACGTCATCGTGTCATCTGTCGTAAGCGCGAAGGTCATGGTCGCACTTGCCGGAACGCCGGAACAGGTGCTTGCCGGCGAGTATCCGAATGCTGGCAACGCCATCGCCATCGGCGTCGTTGCCGCCATCCTCACCGGAGCGGTTTTCGGCGCCGTGAACGGCATCCTAATCACCAAGTTTAAGATTAGTTCCTTCATCACCACGCTCGGCATGCTCGGCGTGGGGACCGGGATCGCCCGGGTTATCTCGAACGGAACCAACGTCGCGAACATCCCTCCGGCCATCCAGGAAGACTTCGGAATCAAAACCTACCTGGGAATTCCCGCGTCAGCCATCCTCGTTGCCGCAATCACCGCCGTGCTCTGGTTCGCGCTATCCAAGACACGTTTTGGCCTGCGGACCCTCGCAATCGGATCCTCACGTGAAGCTGCGCTCCGCGTCGGCATCAAGGCGGACCGCTACGTTCTGGGACTCTTCATCCTTGTCGGCGCACTCGCCGGCCTCGCCGGAGTCATTGACATCAGCCGTTTCGCCACAACGAACCTCGGCGGCCACGAGGGGACCGCGCTTGCCGCGATCGCCGGAGCCGTCATCGGTGGCGCGAGCCTGTGGGGCGGGCGGGCCTCTATTCCCGGCGCCGTTCTCGGGGCTTTGCTCGCCGTCCTCCTTCAAAACGGTCTGGTCATCGTCGGGCTCCCCGTTTTCTATCAGCAGGTCGCCGTCGGAGCGGTGCTGATCATCGCCGTGTACATCGACCAACGCAGTACCCGCCGGACGACATAGCGCGCAGCGGATGCAAAGGCCGCTCGACAACTGCACCCCGTCACCGCATAAACGCCCCACCCCCCGCAGTAATACCCCCTTGAGAGGAATACCAATGCTTACACGCACGGCCAGAATTAGCGCCAGCATGCTCCTGGCAGCATCCATGCTCGTCCTCACCGGCTGCTCGGGCAGCGGAACGGCCGCCACAGGCAACGGCGGCACCAACGTGAAAATCACCGGCGTAATGCCGCTGCAAGACAACCCATACTTCAAGTCCATGTGTCAGGGGGCAACGCTTGCTGCAAAGGAAGAAGGCGTTGAGCTGAAATGGACGGGAACCTCCACGGCGGACACGGCCGACCTTCTGAATGCCCTCAACGCGGTCGGTGTGGCTCAGCCCGACGGCATCCTCATTGATCCGTTCGACCCCGTCGCCTTCGTGCGGCCGGTGCGCGCGCTCATGGAGAAGGGCACAAACGTCATCGCCGTCGACAATGCGCTGGCGGAGCATGTCGATGTCACCAACATCCGCACCGACGGCTTTGCTGCCGCCGCCGACGCCGGCAAGCGCGTCGGCGAAATGCTCCAAGGCAAGGGCACCATCGCGATCCTCGGCATGACGCCGACCGGCTCGAGCGCCGTCGCCCGCACCAACGGATTCATCGAAGGCCTGAAGGCGTACCCCGGCATCAAGATTCTTCCGACCCAGTACGAGGAAGCCGATACCGCCAAGGCCGCCGACGTCGTGTCCGGTCTCATTCAGGCCAACCCGGAGCTATCCGCGGTGTACTCTGTCGCGGATGCCGGCGGCAGCGGTGCAGCGTCGGCGATCAAGGCGGCGGGTAAGGTCGGCAAAATCCTCAACATTACCTTCGACGCCGGCCCCGAGCTCGTCGCCGGACTGCGGTCGGGCACTTTCGACGCCCTCGTAGCCCAAGACCCATACAACATGGGCTACGAAGCCGTGAAGACCCTGGCGGCGATCGAGCGTGGCGAAGGTAAGGCCGAGTACCCCCAGCACACAGACGTCGGCTACCAGTGGTTGACACGCGACAACGTCGACGACAAGGCAGTCAGCACCTACCTGTATGCAGCCAGCTGCTAACACGCGGCACCGGCTGCTTCGTGCCGGGATCGACATCGGCGGGACCAAGACGGACGCTGTGCTGATTGACGATATCGGTACCGTCGTCGACCGGGAGCGCACGGCCAGTGGATTTGGACGGGAGGCCGTGCTCACGACAGCCCTGGGCACGGCCACCCGACTTGCGGAACGCAACGGCATCCAGGTCGACCAGTTGGCATCCGTCGGTGTCGGAATTCCAGGGATGGTCGACGCCTCCGGTGTGGTCGGCCACGCCGTCAATCTGGGCATCATGGAGCTCGACGTCCGGGCCGAACTGTCACGGCGGCTCGGCACAGACGTCCTGGTCGAGAACGACGTCAACGCGGCCGCCATCGGAGCCTATCGGCTCCTTGGCCGTGAGGCCGGAAGCAAGACCGCTTCGTTGGCGTACCTCAACCTCGGGACAGGGCTTGCCGCCGGCATCGTGTTAAACGGCCGGCTATGGCGGGGCTCGAGCGGAGTCGCTGGAGAAATCGGCCATATTCCAACGGACCCGAACGGTCCCCTCTGCCGGTGCGGACAGCGCGGCTGCCTTGAGGCCGTCACCTCCGGGTACGGGCTGTCCCAGCGATGGCCATCCGCTGACCCGGTGCCTGCAATTGCCCTGTTTTGTGCCGCAGACGCGGGCGAATCCGCTGCGGTCGCCGCCCGCGACGGGTTCCTAACAGGCGCCGCATCAGCTGTTCGCCTGCTTGTCGCGGCGTTCGACGTCGACACGGTGGTCCTGGGCGGCGGCCTCAGCGCACTCGGCGAGCCACTGCTCTCCGGGATGAGGCGGACGTTCGCCGAATGGAGCGCTTCCTCCGCGTTCATCGCCTCGCTCAACCTGGCTGACCGTGTCCAGCTGGTACCTGATGACACTCCTGTTGCCGCTCTGGGCGCCGCATATATAGGACAGGGAGATCCCGTCCGCCCCGGGGCGCGGTGAAGCCTACGTGCATAGTGCGCTGTGCATTTCAATTGAAGGGAGAGGCCTATGGCTGAAGTAATCATTGCCGAAGACCAGGACGAGGCGGGACGGCTTGTCGCAGCGCATCTTGCTGCTCTCATCCGCCGTGTCCCCGAAACGGTGCTGGGGGTAGCGACCGGCTCAACACCGTTGTCCACCTACCGCGCCTTGGCGGACGAGGTGGTCCGTCAGCCTCTGGGCATGGACCGTGTCCAGGCTTTCGCCCTCGACGAATATGTCGGCTTGTCCCCGAATCATCCGGAAAGCTACCGGTCCGTCGTGACCCGGGAAGTGACGGTGCCGCTGGGCCTCAACCCCGACCTTGTCCATGTTCCGGACGGGAGGCTCGAAAACCTCGTGACAGCCGGCGCAAGGTATGAGGCAGCCATCGCTGAAGCAGGCGGAATTGACGTGCAGATCCTCGGTATCGGAACCGACGGGCACATCGGCTTCAACGAACCCGGCTCCTCCTTCGGCTCCCTCACCCGTGTTAAGACCCTCACGGAGCAGACCCGGCGGGACAACGCCCGGTTTTTTGGTTCCCATGGAGACGTACCGATCCACTGCATCACCCAGGGACTGGGCACGATCCTGCGTGCCAAACACCTGGTCTTGCTCGCCTTCGGATCCGGTAAGGCAACCGCCGTTGCTGCCGCCGTGGAGGGACCGCTAAGCGCGAACAGGCCAGCCACGGCGATCCAGCTGCACCCGCACGTCACCGTGGTCGTCGACGAAGCAGCCGCGGAACAACTTCGCGACGCGGACTACTATCGCCACGTGCAGGCGAACAAACCTGACTGGCAGCGCCTCTAACCCTCAAACCGGAGAACGCCGCTGCTTGCAGTAAAGATTGGAGATGAAATGAAGCCCGGAAGGTCCGTGATCCATTCGGCATCCGTCGTCAGTGGCGGCACGGTAATGGATGATAGCTGGGTCGAGTTCGACGACGGCCGAATCACTGCCACAGGATCCGGTGGCTCCTGGCGCGCTCTCGCCAGGCTGAACACAGCCGAAGTGATCGACGGGGGAAAAGGGTGGCTTACCCCGGGGTTCATCGACATTCATTGTCACGGTGGAGGAGGCGCGTCCTTTGATGATGGTCCCGATTCTGTCGCCGCTGCCTTGTCAATCCACCGTCACCACGGCACTACCCGCTCCGTACTATCCCTCGTCACGGCGGACCTCGCGCAGCTGACGCAGCGACTGGACTTCATCGCCGATCTGGCTGTCAGGGATGAGACGATTCTGGGCAGTCACTTGGAAGGCCCCTTTCTCGATCAGCGGCATAAGGGCGCACATGACTCCTCGCTACTACGCAACCCCGATTGCGCAGCCACAGAGACTCTTCTCGAAGCAAGCCGGGGCACAATCCGCCAAATCACGCTGGCACCGGAACTGCCGAACGGAATCCGCACGGTGTCCTCGTTTGTAGAGGCGGGAATCGCCGTCGCTGTCGGACACACCGATGCAAACTACGCCAAGGCCCGCGAAGCCTTCGACGCCGGCGCAAGCATTCTGACCCATGCCTTCAACGCAATGAAAGGACTCCATCACCGGGAACCGGGCCCCGTCGGAGCCGCCATCGCAACGCCGCATGTGATACTCGAAATAGTCAACGACGGGGTCCACCTACATTCCGACGTCGTACGCATCGCCTTCGACGCCGCTCCGGATCGGATCGCGTTAATCACCGATGCAATGGCCGCTGCCGGTAACGATGACGGTGAATACCGGCTCGGGTCATTGGCCGTAACAGTGACTAGAGGAGTTGCGCGCCTGACCAACGGTGGTGCCATCGCGGGTTCAACCCTCACCCTGGACGCCTCTCTTCGCCGCGCTGTCCAGCAGCTAGGGATCACTCTGCCCGCCGCCGTCCAAGCGTTGACAGAGACTCCGGCTCGAGCGATCGGCCGGTCCAGTGATCTGGGACGGCTGGATCCCGGTTTCGCCGCCGATGCGGTCCTCTTAGACGCCGGTCTTGAGGTTAAGAAAGTATGGGCGGCCGGCCATCGCGTTCGATAGAAGACCCGCGAGCGGACCAATGGCGGCGGCTGCTTCTTCTGTTGCCGGGTTGATCTACACCCAAAGCTGACGCCAGAACCGCCTGACGTGGGCGTACTTGTTCTGCAGGCGTGGCTTCTCCTTGTTCTCCTACGCCGCGCCCCAGTTACAACATCTGACACAGCCACCCATTGCGTCCTAACCGACGTCAACAGGTCCAAATTCATTGGGCTATGTCGACCATTCCAAGCTTCCCGCAGCCCTGTTTCCTTCCCCCGACTGTCAGGGTGGGATCTGAGAACATCATGAACCACTGTCAGTAAAACTGTATTGCGCACTATTCTGACGCCAAGGCATGAGAGCCGCTATCGCTCCTATCCCCCGGGAAACGCGCATCTGATCGTGATAGCCGCTGCCGCTAAACACATGAGGATCAGTGGGCCCCGGCCGTGCCGGTGGCCTTTCACCGCTCCAGGTCAGGGAACTTTTGGACCGAGGTCCGACGGGCGTCCGTTAATGACGATGGTTCCCCGCAGGGATCAAATAATTCCTCCACCGGGCGCCGGAAGTAGCGGGCTATGGTGATGGCCAAAGGAAGGGAGGGGAGGTAGCGGCCAACCTCTATGGATTGGATCGTTTGTCGCGAGACCTTAAGGGCGGCGGCGAGTTCCCCTTGCGACATTCCGTTTGCGATGCGGAGATCGCGGACCTTGTTCTGCACATCCACCCCCCGGTAAGGGCTGATTGTGTTTGACACGAATAGTGTGATTTGCAGAACCGGGCGCGTCAATGGTCACGCTCAACATGACTTGTGTTTGTTGTCCGGGTTCACACACGTTCCGGTGGCGAGCGGCCACTGCGGACGCCGTCGCCGGCGGTTACCGCTCGATCCTTCCAGCCCGGATAAGCAGCTTAGAGGATTTCTCCCAGGTGCACGTCACGATTTCAGCCAGTCTCCCTACTGGGACAGTAGCCATCCCATCGGTGGCCAGCTCCTGACGAGCTGCCAGAGTGGTATGGTCTGCCGCGCTCATCGTTCCTTTCATCGGGAGCAGGGGATGCGTTATTCTGTCCCGCTCGGATGACAGGCGCACGGCCGGCCCGGCTCTTTGCAATGTGCTCGAGACCGGTCGTGCCGTGCTCGAGGGCCTGGAATACTCACCGGGCGGCCTTGCTCAGCACCGCCCGGCTCACGGTCCACCCGACTTAAATGTCGGTAAGGATGAGCTTGAAGTAGAACTCCCCGAAATTGTTGCGGCCCGCCACCCCTCGACATCCCTTACTAAGGGTGCTTAGCATTGAGGCTCGATCAGTTGCTCTTCGCGTACAGACCGGCAGGCGGCATCTTCTCGACAGCCTGCGATCTGCAAGCCTTTGGCCTCCCAACTACTTGGGCTGGCTGCACGGGCCACAATCCTTGTTCCCCATTCCTTCGCCTGCTCCACTACGCGTATCGGGTGCCACTCCCCCTTTTTCCGGGTCACCGGCCTGCAGAGCCTTGCTTTGCTGTGCCCGGAAGGTACCACTAGTGGATCAACGATCGGATGGATAAAAGAAAAGAGCGGAAAAGTGAAGGCAGTAGTTTACAAAGGACCCAATGACGTCAGCGTCGAGGAGATCCCCGACGCGAAGATTGAGCATCCCGCGGACGTGCTGGTGCGTATCACCTCGGCGAACATTTGCGGCTCAGACCTGCACATGTATGAGGGCCGCACCAGCTTTGAACCGGGCCGCTCCTTCGGGCACGAGAACCTCGGCGAGGTGGTGGAGACAGGCCCGGCGGTGAGCAAGGTGAAGGCGGGCGATCGTGTGGTGCTGCCGTTCAACATCGCTTGCGGTTTCTGTAAGAACTGCGACCGGGGCTTCACCAATTACTGCCTGACGATGCAGCCCGAGCCCAAGCTCGCCGGTGCGGCCTACGGGTTCGCGGACATGGGCCCGTACCAGGGTGGACAGGCGGAGTACCTGCGCGTGCCGTACGGGGACTTCAACTGCCTGCGCCTGGGCGAGGACTCCGTGGAGAAAGAACTCGACTATGTCATGGTCGCCGACATTTTTCCCACCGGCTGGCACGCCACCGAGATGGCCGGGGTCTACCCGGGCGACTCCGTGGTCATCTACGGTGCAGGACCGGTCGGGCTCATGGCCGCCTACTCAGCGATCATCAAAGGCGCCGGCAAAGTCATGGTCGTGGACCGCCACAGCGACCGCCTGAAGCTGGCGGAACAGATCGGCGCTATCCCCGTGAATGATGCGGAAGTGGACCCTGTCGAGTTCGTCAAGGACCAGACCATGGGCTTCGGCGCAGACCGGGGCTGCGAATGCGTGGGCTACCAGGCGCACGACCCGGGCGGAAACGAACACCCCAACATGACCCTGAACCGGCTCGTGGACTCCGTGCGGTTCGTCGGCGGCCTGGGCGTGGTTGGCGTGTTCCTGCCCCAGGACCCCGGAGGCCCGGACAAACTTGAGCAGCAGGGCCAGGTGGCCTTCGACTACGGAAACTACTGGTTCAAAGGACAGACCATGGGCTCGGGCCAGTGCCCGGTCAAAAAGTACAACCGGGCCCTGCGCGACCTCATCGCCGGCGGAAAGGCCAGCCCGTCGTTCATCGTCAGCCACGAGCTGACACTTGACCAGGCCCCTGAGGGCTACCGGAACTTCGACAACCGCGAAGACGGCTGGACCAAAGTGGTCCTCCACCCGGCCAGCGCCTAAGAAAGCACGGACAGGAGAACCTTCGATGTTGAAACGAGCGATTTACAGGAGGCGGTACTGATGCGGGCAATGGTTTACCGCGGGCCGTACAAAGTACGGGTCGAAGAAAAAGACATTCCGAAGATCGAGCATCCGAATGACGCGATCGTGCGGGTCAGCAAGGGTGCGATCTGCGGCTCCGACCTGCACCTGTATCACGGCATGATGCCGGACACCCGGGTGGGCATGACGTTCGGGCACGAGTTCGTGGGCACCGTGCACGAAGTGGGCTCCTCGGTGCAGAACGTGTCCGTGGGGGACCGGGTGATGGTGCCGTTCAACGTCTACTGCGGCTCCTGCTACTTCTGCTCCCGCGGCCTGTACTCGAACTGCCACAACGTGAACCCGAACGCGACGGCGGTGGGCGGCATCTACGGCTACTCCCACACCTGCGGAGGGTACGACGGCGGCCAGGCAGAATTCGTGCGCGTCCCCTTCGCCGACGTGGGGCCTTCGAAAATTCCGGACTGGATGGACGAAGAGGACGCGGTGCTGCTCACCGACGCCTGCCCCACCGGCTACTTCGGCGCCCAACTCGGGGACATCGTTGAGGGCGACACCGTGGTGGTGTTCGGTGCCGGCCCGGTGGGCCTGTTCGCCGCCAAGTCCTCCTGGCTGATGGGAGCCGGGCGGGTGATCGTGGTCGACCACCTGGAGTACCGGCTGGAAAAGGCCCGGACCTTCGCGCATGCCGAAACATACAACTTTGCCGAGTACGACGACATCGTGGTGCACCTGAAGAAGGAAACCGACTACCTGGGCGCCGACGTCGTCATTGACGCCGTCGGGGCCGAAGCGGACGGCAACTTCCTCCAGCACGTCACCGCCTCCAAGCTCAAGCTCCAGGGTGGCTCCCCCATTGCCCTGAACTGGGCCATCGACTCGGTCCG
>Ga0307416_100000182_pt1 | contig 34338 bp, 30 predicted proteins | sample DK1Cmetagenome_2_FD_203821 | JGI IMG/M metagenome (GOLD analysis project Ga0307416, IMG submission 203821) | Maize rhizosphere microbial communities from greenhouse at UC Davis, California, United States - DK15-C-3 | ecosystem: Host-associated > Plants > Roots > Rhizosphere > Soil | place...
TGGGATAGCTCAGCATTCATGTGGACCTATGACGATTGGGGTGGCTGGTACGACCATGTCAAGCCGCCAAAGGTGGACAAGTTTGGATACGGTTTCCGTGCGCCGTGTCTCCTCGTCAGCCCGTACGCCCGAAAAGGCCAGGTTGACCACACGACGATTGACTTCACTTCGCAGCTGAAGTTCATTGAGAATAACTGGAACCTGAAGCCGCTGGCCAGCCGTGATGCAGCGGCCAATGACATCACAACGGCCTTTGATTTTGAGGCGGGGCCGCGGGCACCGGTCCTTCTTTCTGAAGTGCGGAACAGCCCGCCTGCCAAACCACCGGCAACCGGCACCGTTTATGCCCTATATGGCGGAGCGCTGCTCGTGCCGCCCCTGCTCCTTGCATTTGGCAGCGTCTCGCAAAGGCGGAGGAGGCGCAGATTAACGGCAAGCTCGGCACTAGGAGCAGCACCATGAGCTTGCGACCTGCCGTTATCGCCGTCATGTCGATCCTCTTTGTTCTCCTCGGGACCGATTCCGCGGCGGCCAAGCCGCCCAGCCAGACGCTCGAGATCGGAACCATGCCCGCTATGGCTGGCTTTCCCATCACACTGGACGGCCAGACTGTCGCGACCGACGAGTCCGGCGTAGCGCGGTTCAAAACGACGAACGTTTACACCATCAATAGGCGTGTCAAGCTGCATGAGCGACGTATGAGTTATCGCGGCAGCGAAGCCAAGATCGTGGCTTCGAGGTTGTGCTGTATTCGTTCCGGCGAGCCTAAGGTCCTGCTTGACATTTACTGGCCGGTGCGGTTCTCCTACCTCGACGTCACCGGCGCGCCGGTCGATGTAAAAAGAATTCACGCGCTCCATCTCAAAAGTAGTACCGGCGAACTGCGACGTGTCGGGGCGAATGAGAAAACGTGGTTGCATGGCATGAGGGTTGTCCCACTCGCCGGAGGGATGGAGACCAAGAAGGTTTACTGGACCGTACAAAGTGTTGAGTATGCAGGCACCAATGTCGTGAACTCGTCCCAGCAGCGCTTCCAGCCGGCTGATGTCCAGTCGGTGCAGCTCAAACTGCTCTTTTACCGAACTTCGGTCAAGGTCCGCGACGCCTTTTTTGGGTTTGGTGTGGGACGCTCCGTGCTGCTTACGTATCCCGATCAAGATACGGTCAGTTATCCGCTTTCCGAGCGCAACGAAGTAGAGCTGCCAAGCCTGCCACGAGGTAATTACGCGCTTTCGGTCAAGGGTCCGGGACCAAAAATGACGCGACCCGTGGCCGTCTCGCGGGACCAGACTCTCGATCTCAAGTTCTACAGCTGGCTCGATGTGGGGGTGGCACTCGGCTTCATCGGACTATTCGGATTTGGGACACTCTGGGTGGGCTGGCGACGGCGCCGAGCGGCGAGAAAAGCTCGACCCGTACTTGTTCACTCAAACCCGGCCGCCGACCGGCACCACTCCTGGAGCTGGGGGCAAGGGCACGAGGAGGAGGTTGAGTCGACCTTGGCGGCGGAAATCCTGGGCAAGCCAGTCAATCGGGAGGCGTCTTGGTGAGCTGTGGGGTGAAGCTCAAGGCATGTCGGCCACTGGCACTGGTGCTAATCCTGCTCGCTCTCACGACACTGGGCCCCAGTTTGGCGTCCGCAACACCGCCCTCGGCGCCAAGCAAGCCTCACGAAGACCCAGGACAGCCGTTGGTTCTAGCGCACTACTACATCTGGTTCACTCCAGCGTCATGGAACCGCGCAAAGCGTGATGAGCCTTTGGTCGGCCGATACTCCAGCGACGACATTGAGGTGATGAAGCAGCACATCTCCCAGGCTCGCAGTGCCGGTGTTGATGGGTTCATCGTCAGTTGGAAGAGCTCGCCGGTCTTGAATCAGCGACTGGCCAACCTGATTAGAGTCGCTCAAGAGGAGCACTTCAAGCTGGCAATTACGTATCAGGGGCTCGACTTCGATCGGGCACCTTTGCCTGCGCCGCGGATCGCCGCAGATCTGAAATTCTTCGTTGACACTTATGGTGCTAATCCCGTCTTTGACTTTTTTGGTAAGCCTATGGTCGTGCTGACGGGAACCCCTGTTATGAGCAAAAAAACCATTGGAAGAATCGGCCGTCCGCTCCAGGAGCGCCTACTGCTGTTGGCGTCGGACAAGAATGTTGAGAGTTATAACAAGATTGCCGATGAAGTGGACGGCAATCTCTATTACTGGTCCTCTGTAAACCCCAGCACTTTCGACAGCTACGCCAGAAAACTGGAAGAGTTTGGCAATGCCGTCCGCGCGCATGGAGGGATCTGGGTAGCACCAGCTGCGCCTGGTTTCGATGCGCGCCTTGTGGGGGGAACCTCCGTCGTGGATCGGCAAGACGGCGAGACGCTTCGCCGGGAGTGGGATGCCGCTTCCCGATCCCTGCCAGCGGCTATTGGCGTGATCAGTTGGAATGAATTCAGCGAAAACACTCAGATCGAACCGAGCAAGCTCTATGGGAGCCGCTATCTCGATGTGCTTGCCGATCTTACTGGGGCGCCGACACCGATCGCACCGGCGGATTCGAGCGAGCCCTCGGGAACGGGCGGCCCCGCCCGCGCGATCTTTGCTCTAGCCAGTATGGCTGCGCTTGTCGTTATTAGCGTTGGTATCCTCGTGCGCCGCTCGTTCCGTTTTCCGCGAGCGCGAAGAGTTCTGTCGTGAAAAGAAGGCGAGGCTGCGTGGCTCTCGCCAGTTTGGTTCTCGTACTTTGTTGTGTCGCCGGCTGCAGCAATGTCGTTCTCCCTGCGAGCGTCGGTCAGCAAAAACCGAGCCCGACATCATCTTCGCCTGCCGGCGAGAAGAGAACGTGCCCACAAGCCGTGGTAACCCGTCCACCCTTGGGGATGCACGTGTCCGATCGCGAGCTGGTCCCGTTCAGCGCTACTCAGCTCGGTGTTCACACGGAGATAAGCGAAGCCTCACCACGCTCTACTGCGCGCTTGCGTCGAATCGAAGTTATATCGGGCGGCTACTTAGATGACCTTACCGAGGACTATGACGACCTTCAGATCGTCGGGAAGCGCCAGGTAGGCAAGAAGAGGGCCACTGTCATGACTGGAAGGTTCCTGAGAAATCTCGTGAAGGTTGCAGTCTGGCGAGAGGATCAGGCGACTACGCCATGTGATGTTCATGCGGTGGTAGGCACCAATATTCCGGCAAAGAATTTTGACGCCGTCCTTGCATCGGTTCGTGTTAAGCAGCCATCGTCCCGGCTCACCCCTCAGGAGCGCGGCAGGGCGGGTGATGAGTCACTGGAACAGATTCAGCGGATCCTTCCATTCATTATCTAGCGGCCACCTTATTTGCCTGGCACCGAGAAAGGATCCTTCGAAGTAGTGGCACGCTAAAACGGTTCACGAGAAGGACTCGGATTTCCGTCTCAATTGATCTACTATTAATGAATGAGGTGTTCTGAGGATGCCGATTCGAGTTGTCGTGTTTGACCTCGACGACACACTCGCCGAATCCAAATCGCCAATATCAGGTGATATGGGTGAGGCTCTTGCTGATCTCCTTGAAAAAGTTTCAGTCTGCATAATATCTGGGGGACGATTTGAACAGTTTAAGAGCCAAGTCCTCGAACGTTTGCCGGGCCGTACGAGGTCGGCAGGACTCCACCTCATGCCGACATGTGGCACGCGGTATTTGCGTATTTCTAACGGCGTCTGGAGCGAGGTCTATTCAGATGACCTAACCGTGGAACAAAAAAGAGAAATTGTGGCCGCACTCGAGGCGTCTGCGCGTAAATTGGGTCTTTGGGAAGATGATGCCAAGGTGACTGGCCCACGCATAGAGGATCGAGGATCTCAAATAACGTATTCCGCTCTCGGTCAGTTGGCTCCAGTTGCACAGAAGCGCAACTGGGATCCAAGTGGCTCTAAGAGAGAATTACTCCGCGGCCGAGCCGCTGAGATGTTGCCCGCGTCCGAAGTAAGGGCAGGAGGTTCCACTTCGATCGACGTCACGCGGCCAGGTATTGACAAGGCGTACGGCACTTTGAAATTGATGGAAATGCTGTCAGTGGGGCCGGACGAGCTTCTATTCGTCGGCGATCGGCTCGAGCCGGGCGGGAATGACTATCCTGTTATCCGGCTCGGCGTAATGTGTCGGCCTGTCAAAGGACCAATGGAGACACTTCTACATATTCGTGACCTAATGGCCACAATTTCCTGAAATCTCAAAGGCATCGTAGAGACCGGTAAGCCAGACTCCATCAGATGCCGCCATTCCCAGTGCGGCCGTACCACAGCCAAGCCAAGTCCGACCACGGGATCCTTGCGGAATATTAAGCGGCACAGCCCTCGATCCACGGCGAGCCAGTGTCGTTAGAGCGCCACGGGCGTTTTCCCTTACGCAACCAGGTCTCCTTCCCTCGCGCCTAACCTTTTGGCCGGGACCGGTTGTCGCCACCAGAGACGCCATCGCATCTCGGCAAGCAGCTGGAGGTAGCGCAAGCCTTCTCGGATGGTTCCCTTGGATGTGCCCAACATTCGCTCGACAAACACGAAAGGAACCTCACAGCGGATCAAATCCGGATGGCGAACCGCCATCTCGAGCAATATCTTGAAGCCGCGCGGTGTCATAGGTTCGGTCATCGCATCGCGGCGAAACAAGAAGAACCCGCTCATTGGGTCATGAATCCCCCGTAGCCGATGGGGAAACATCGCCTTTGCAAGCATCGTCGACCCCCACGAGACGGCGGTGCGAACAGGGCCGAGGCCCTCGTTCCGACCGCCCTTTATATAGCGACTTGCGACAATAAGGTCGGCCTGCGCGGAAGTGGCGGCGTTCAGCAGTCGCGGAACTACCTCCGGCGGGTGCTGGAGGTCGCCATCCATGACACATACCCATTGGGTGTGGGCTCTCTCCAGCCCGGCGAGCACTGCTCCGCCGAGCCCTCCGGTCCGCTGTTCACCGGATCGGTGCAGCAGCCTGATAGCCAAGGAACCAAATCCACGTTCCTGCGCAGCTTGTATTACGTGCGGCGTTTCGTCGTCGCTGTCATCGACGAACAACACCACGGTGCCCGGCTCGACAGTGCCCGAGAGCCGCCTGAGCAGCGGGTCCACATTTTCAGCCTCGTTCCGCGTTGGCACCAGGATCGTAAGCTCGGGCACGGCGTTTGCTGTCGTCATCGTCTGGCCTCTTCATGCTGCCATGCAGCAGACCTCACATGCTCGCCGTTACCATTCATCGACGTGCCCGACTGATCATCGGCTAGCGCCCTTGTGTGGCCGTTCGTTGTGTGAGCCGAATAGGCGCTGGAAGCGGGGGCACGGTCACCGATCAGTTCCGCTGGGGATGAGTGCAGAACCCGCTGAGGAATCACATCCGCCCAGCCGAAGTTCGGGGAGATCAGCCGGGATACCGATACGTTCTGCAAGAAGTCATCGAGGATGTCCCGCTCAAGCGAGCGCAGGACGGAGATGTCTTGTTTCTTGCCACTACGGAGGTTGCGAGTGCGCAGGGTAATGGCCCGTTCCATGATCGAGAACGGTGGAAAGCCATACGCATCCTCGGTGTTGGCAAGCATGATGGTCATGGCCTCATCGTGCGACAGCGTGTCTTCAGCCTCCGGTCCACGGCCGATGATGAAGATCCGCCGCACCAGTCCTGAGTCACCGTAGCGGGCCGTTGGTACCAGCTGGTTGATCATGTACTTCGGTGGCGGAACCAGGATTTGGGTGATCGCGTTGATTGCAATGATCGGGATGTTCAGCCTGGCCAGCAGCAACGCGAACTGACGCCCCTCCTTGGAATGGATCCGACTCTGGAAATTGAGGACCAGCCGGCGAAGAGGGCTTAGCACGTTCTTGTTCACCGCGCGCATCGTGTGCGAGCTGATGGTTAGTGGCTTCGGGAAGGACCGAGCCACGCCTTCACGATTGATGATCGTCATGTCATCGGACAAGAACGCGGAGTTATCTGGGTGGTCCTGAAGGAGCCGCAGTATGGTGCCCGTCTTGCCGGTATCGGTTTGAGCGGACAGCATGATCGTCTCCTCACCAAGCCTGACAGTCGCCGAGTGCAGGAGCATGTAGCCCTTGTTGACCAGCACGAACCGCAGCAGCGCCTCCACCACGTTCGTGTAGACGACGTGGTTCGATCGCGCCAGCAACGGACTCACAGTGACAGTAATCCGGTTATCTAAATCGACTCGGAAGTTGGCGCCAGCCGAGCCGAGGTGCTCACGGTAAACGAACAAGCCTGGGCTCATCGTCGCCTGCACCTTCGAAATCAGTCGGCGCGCACCTACATACCCGCGCCGCACCGTGATGTCTGCCTCCCGGCGGAAAGGCCCCACCTGGAAGTATCCCAGTTCTGGTAGTCGGACCTCGGAACGGACGGCGACGAGCCCATGGATGTCGTAGTGGTATTGCCGACCCTTGCGTGGGACTCGCAGATTCAGGGCGAGGTGTGGACCCCACTCATAACTCTTCATCTGAATCAGCACATCGGCCTTGGTGTGCGGCTCGATCGGCTTACCCGTAAGGTCGGCTTCCCGCTTCCTGGATCCCCAAATGTATCGATCACTGATCCAGAAGCGGAGCACGAAGAGCACTAGCAGCGTTACGAAGTTCGCCCAGTACGGGTTCAACCCCACGGCATGGGTCAACAACAGCAGCAAAGGCACTCGTAGCAGCAGCGAAGCTGTGTTAGTGGCCCAACTCTTCGCAAACCGTTGGTACCAGCGCGAACCCGAGTTGCGCCCCCGATAGACGACTCTGTCAATCAGGACAAAGTTCCAAATCGTCGATCCCTGGGTCGCAGCGATTGCAGCCCATGAGATCCAGAAGGACATGACGTCATGAAAGAACCAGAACAGAGCCTGGTTCACGAACATGCCAGACACTCCGACTAGACCAAAGCCAAATGCAACTTTGGTTTTGGCAAGCTGGGATTTGAACAACATCTGAAGGCCTTCCTGTTTCAGGACGGAGTTATTCCTGGTGGAATCACCTATTTCCGATGCGGGATTTCCCGATCGGTGACTGCCGGTAGCGCCTGGTCATAGTGACTGCATTGCAGCCCCTGGCGTCAGGCCACAGATTCGCGAACACCGCGATTTCGTCAACCAAAGGGTTGCGCAGCCAACAGCTTGCGAAGGCAGACGCCAATGCGGCGCTTCTTCCCGAAGCGCCTCGGCTCGCTGGCCTTGACATGCCCCAAACAACCCCCGATTCGAAACTCGTCGACCCCCGACCAGTTCACGGCGCTCGGACGAGACACGTCCGGCGCCGAGATACCCAGCCGCGCCAGATCGCTGGAGTGTCGTGAAGAGCGGCTACCTTACGACACCCCGAGCCCGCTCAAGCAAAGGAACTGTATCGTCCGGCAAAACCTTGAATCAGGCGATGTATCCAATCGTGATTTTGGTTTCGAAATGGATGTCAGCGCGTTTCAAGATCAATACAGCCGGTTTTGGAGGTGAGCTGGATGCCAACGGATTTCTTCAAGCGCTGAGTGGCAGCGATGGCAGCAGGCAAGGGGTCTTGCGCTGGACTGAGAAACCCTTGCAGCATAGGAAAGTAAGGCCAGCAGTGACTCGACCGGGTTCGTTCACAAGATCATCTGTTTCGGCGAGGACGCTATGACTGTTTGCCGTCCGTTGATGAGTGGTTCGTGAAGCCGTCAACCAACGTTATCAACTTGTAACCTTCCTGGGACACGATCGTGTCAGAACCTCGTTACGCATACCGCGGTGGGACGAGGAACGATCTCGGCCCTTCCTGGCTTCTCGATTGGTCCAGATTGCCTCCAAGGAGCTAAGTGCCGCTGTGCCAGGCTGGTGACGGGAAGTCGACTTTTCGATCGCGGCAATCGTTCCCAATTGATGTCCTCCGGATCGGTTAGCTCGTGAACGAGTGCAAGTGCCGAGCGTTGAACACATGTCGTCGTCTGCGTGTAGGTGAGGTTAGTGATTTTACGCGATTGGAGTCGAGCTGATCTGAAGCTTGAGCAGCTCAAAAAAGGTTGCCGATCCCCCAACTGGTGCCAACAGGTGAGGCTGCTTGCCAACGCATCGATCGAACTGGCCAGGGTGAGTTTGGCAGAAACTCTCATCCCGGGCTGTCGTGTACGCCATGCTTGTTGCGCTCGGCGCGACAGCTGACCTCGCCTTTTTGGCGGCGCCGAGTCTGGCTGTCCAGTTGCATTGGCGAATACCGAACCGCTGGCTAGGAAGGAACGCCTGCAAATGAAGATCATCACACCAAATGGCCATGTCGGCACGGTCTGTTTGATGGCCGCGCTGCGATTATTTGCCACCGCAAGCATGAGACTCGCTGTCATCAGGAAGTGAAACAAACGGTGATCCGGATGTTGACCTCCGCGATGTTGATCGCGGTCGGCATGGCAGCGATTATGGCGTCCTGGCTGCTGCTCGTCTGGCTAGCCGGTGGTACTGGGGAACACTGAATCGCTCAAGATCACGAGCATCACCAAGATCAGGATTTCCCTGGGGAGGTACTTTGGTTGTTGCGGTGCTCGGCGCTCACTGTTGACCGAAGGCAGTGAATGTTCCAGTGACACGTCGCCGTTGCCGATCACATGGCTCACCAGACCCGCGGGCCAGCACCCTCACCCAGGTTCGATCGTCAGACGCAGTTCCCGTTGCCAGAGTCTGAGAACGGGGTCGTGGGATCGGCGATGTAAGACCAGCTGTAGCCGGTCGCGTTCAATGTCAGCTTCATCACCCCGAAGATGTGGTTCTTCTGGACGACGCTGTTAGGCAGGACGGTGCCGAAACCTTGGGAGTCTCGGCCGCCGGTGCCAACGGTGATCTGGCGGATACCGGTGCTGGACGCCGAGCCAGAGGCAGTCTGAGGAGCGAAGCGCTCGTAGCTATGAGCGTGGCCGGCCAGCAGCAAATCCACCTTGTTTGCGTCCATCAGGTCCACCAGCGGTTGGATTTCTGCGGTATAGAAACTGCTGGACGACCATCTGGGCTTGTGCGTCAGGACAGCCGTGCACTTGGTGGCCGCATTCCCCTCGAGATCGGCTTTCAGCCAGTTGTACTGCGGCGAACCGACCGCGCAGCCCACACCGCCGTTGATCCGTGTGCACTCGCCATTGATCACAGCGATGTGCCAGTTGCTGCTGCCGACGGGCACATTGAAGCTGTAGTACCCGTCGCAGTCCTTCCGGCAGCCCGGCTGGCGGGGAGTTGCAGCGTCGCCGAAGTAGGAGAAGTAGCCTCCGGCACCGCTGGTCCCGTACTCATGGTTCCCGACTACCGGGTTCGTCTTGGTCTTGAAGGCGCCCCAGCTGTTCTGGTAGCTGCCATTGAAATCAGTCAGACTGCCGCTGTTGTACTGCAGGTCACCCATAGCAAACAGCCGTGATGGATTCATGCTGCTAATGAGGTCGGCGGTGTACATGGCCCGGCACTTGTCCACGGTCCCGTTTCCGCCGTTGTAATCCGCCTCGGTCGTACCACAGGCGACATCGCCAGCCAGCGCGATCACCGTCGAGCCGGCTGGGGTTGCTGTTGATGTTGGAGTGGGCGTAGGCGTCGGTGTAGCGGTGGTGCCGGTATCGATCACCAGCTGAGGACGGTACGCGACCGTCGGATTCTCCCGACTAGGCGGACTCTTACTGGTGCTACTAGTGGTGTCCAGGGCGATCGACACCAGGCCGTTGCCCGTAACCCGTGACGTGACATCAAAGGTCAGGACATCGTTGGTTGTCGACGGTGTATCGGAAGCTAGCGAGGCGCCGACGGGTGGGGCATTGTTATAGGTCACCCCGGTTTCTGTCCAGGTCGTGTCCGCCACCGACTTGGCATTGATCGGCGTCGTCGATGAGATGGGGCTCACCACCTTGAGGGTGGCCCGAGTCGGCGCAGCGGTGAGCCCCTGCACATCGAACTTCAGGTACGACACACTGACAGGGTCGTTATCCACCCTGAGGGAAGTCGTCGTGCCGAAGTTCGCTGTCGGCTGATCAGCCCTGACATAGCTGTCGGCAACCGGCGACAATGTGATCGTCGCGGCATGGGCGGCCGGAGCACCCAGCGTGAGCGAGGCGGTCGCCAGCAGCAGTGCCGCAAGCACCATGGCAATTCGGTTCCGCAAGATGTCCCCCAAGAAGTCCCCCGAGATGTCGGCTATTCGCCTTCCAGCGCTTCGTCAAGCGGCAGCGAGGCATCGGCTCGTTCAGCAAGTCCCTCCGCAGCCAGCCGCTGAGCACCGGCAACATCACCCGCCAGGCAGGCGGTCGCCGCCTGCTCGATCTTGTCCAATCCAGCCCGGGCCAGCTCGTCAATCCTCGCGACTGGGGCTCGATCTTGCGCCTTGAGGGCGATTACCGCCGCATTCAACCGGCGACATGGAGCCGAGCTTGGGCCGGCGTTGCCAATCGTTTTTTGCACGATCGGGACGAGCGCGTCGTTGAGTTCAATCTGAGCCTTCTCCCGGGCCTTGAACCATCTCTGCACGTCCGCGCGGTTGCCAGGTGGCGGACCGGCAGCCTCCGCCGGCGGCTGGGAAGGCGTCGGCCCGGTGGTCATGCTGATCATGACCGCTAGTAGAGCGACCGCCGCGATCAGGACTGCAATGTAGGCAGCCGTCCTGACCGGTCGCCGCCGACGGGTGAGAGGCTGATCTGTTCGGGTAATCGCGTCCATATCAAGAGTCCTGCGACATTGGAAATCGTTTGGGTGGAATTGTGGGTTCCCAGCTCGGCGCCCAGGAATATCCAGTCGAAGTGTGGCGAGTCCGCTAAAACCCCCACACGTAAACCCCGAGTGTGAGCCGACACAAGAGTAAATCACAAAAGGCGATGCGCTTAACGGTGTAGCGATCACGGACCGGTACCAGAGCCCGCTTCGAATCCCGGACTAAAATCACCCGCCGTATCCACAAGACGTGCGATACGAGTCGCCATGAACGCTCTACGAGTCGTCGACTCGCCAAAGACCAGAGGATGACGAGCGATGGTCGCGCCGCAGCCACGCAGAGTGACCCGTCCCGCTCCCGGGCGTTCTAGGCATCCCACATCTGGCCGGCGGCTCGCTGCACTGGTCGTTGTCCGGGTCGTGTTGGTCGCCGTGCTGGCGGCCCTATTGCTCGGCGCAGATCGCGGCGAGCCAGGGCTTGGGCGGCCGACCGTACCTGCTGAGGCCAGCTGGCCGGTGCGAGCGGCCTTCTACTATCCGTGGTACCCCGAGACCGAGCATTGGGCGACGCGGTACGCGCCGACACTCGGCAAATACGACAGCAGCGATCCGCACGTGCTCGCGACCCATGTTGCCCAAGCCCGGTACGCCGGCCTGGATGCTTTCATAGCGTCCTATTGGGGGCCGGACACGCCTACGGCGCAACGGCTCCCCTTGCTGCTCGATGTCGCGGGTCGACAAGGCTTCCGGATCGCCGCCTACTATGAGCCAGAGTCTCAGCCCACTCCGCCGTCGCAGGCTTTCCTCAACCAGGACTTCGACTCGCTTTACCGGCTGAGCGCGGAGCCGGCCTGGCTGAAGGTTGAGGGGAAACCTGTGCTGTTTGTCTACAACATTGGACGAGAAGCTTCCTGCCAGGCGGTCAAGCGTCTGCTATCGGCCAGTAAGTCGCGCTTCTATCTCAATCTCAAGGCTTTCGCGGGTTACCGCAACTGTTCGGCGCAGCCTGACGCCTGGCATCAATACGTTCCGGCTCGTCGTTACGACCAGCAGGTTTCCGACTCAGCCACGGTTTCGCCCGGATTCTTCAAGTTCGACGAGACCGTGCCGCGCCTCCCGCGCGACCTAGAGCGGTTCAAGGCGGACTTGCATCGCCAAGTCGCCTCGGGCGCCCGCTGGCAGCTGATTACCACCTTCAATGAATGGGGCGAAGGAACCTCCGTCGAGCCGAGTCTGCAATGGCAATCCCCGTCCGGCTACGGCACTTACCTGGAAGCTATGCGGTCGGCATATACCTGAAGTGCGGATCAATAGCACTCGCTGGTTCCGCTATCGAGAACGTCGCTCGTCGGCGCAACCGTGAATTCCCACGCGTACCCTTGCTCGCTCAGCTGCAGGCGTAGTACGCCGTTCTGTCCGGTCATCCTGAATTTGCTGGTCGGCTCAGGGTTGTGGAATCTGTAGTGGCTGGCGCCGCCGGTCCCTACGACGAATTGGGTCATCCCTTCCGGCTCACCCTTCCCGTCGGCATTCATGGGCGCAAACCGCTCATAGTCGTGGTCGTGTCCGGCGAGGACGACATCGGCGCCCGACTGAGCAAGGATGCGCCACAATGCATCTTGATCGGGGTCATTGCCGTGCGTTCCTGAGCTGAAGCGAGGCTTGTGCCAGTACGCGAGCACACACTTACGTGGGTGAGCCTTCAAATCTTGTCTTAGCCAGCTGGCTTGCGGATCCGACTCGCGACAACCGCCAATCTCGTCACATTCTGAGTTCAACGCAATCAAATGCCACGAGCCGAGGTCGTAGCTGTAATAGCCCTTATCGGGCTCACCAGCGCGTTTGCCGAAGTAGGCGAAGTACCCCTGGGCATCGGGCGACCCATATTCATGATTTCCGGGCACCGGAAAGGTGATATCGCGGTACGGGCCCCAAGTGTCTGCGTACGACGCCTGGAAGTCAGCCAGCGAACCGCTCGGGTACTGGGTGTCCCCCAGGGCGAGCACTGCATCGGGCTGGATCGCTCCAAGCAGCTTGGCGGTGCCGTCCATGCCGCAGGCATTAGGTCTGTTGAACTCCTCGCTATTACGCCTTCGGCTGGGCGGGCATGCGATGTCGCCAGCTGCCGCAACGACCACCGATCCCGGGTCACGCGCCGGCTGGGCGCCGATATACAGCGGCGTAGCGCCCGCGTCGCGTGGGCGACGCGCATAGATCACGCTGGCAGCGGTAAGAAAACCCAGCACTGCCACCAGCGCAATGGCAACCAAGATTCGCCACAAAGACCTTCGATCCTGCTGCTCTCCAGCCTCGGCTGAGGGAGCCCGTGCCCGACGCAAATGGGCATAGATCGGCAGCGCGGCAGCAAGGAGCAGCACCAGCAACAGTGCCGCTCCAGCAGTCAAAATGCCGTCCGTTCCTGGATCGTCGGAATCAGCGATCACTGGCGGCTCTTGGACGGAGGATCCTTGAATAAGGCTTGTTAGTTCCTTCAGAGCGCTAGTTCCGTACAGCTCGCTGGGCTCCACATGTGTGTTCTCGCTGAACTCATTCCACGAGATCAGCCCTAGGGCATCAGGTGAGGATGCGACGGCAGCGTTGTACTGGCTCCGCAACGTCTGGCCGTCCCGCCGCGGCACCTCCCGCGCGCCACCGATCAGTCGTGCGTCGAAGCCTGGTGCGAACGGTGCAATCCACAGACCTCCGGATTTGTGTACGGTCGCCGCCATCTCGTCGAGTCGTTCCGGGTACCGACTGTTCGTCGCTGGATCAACCGAGGACCAGTAGTAGGCGTTTCCGTCGAAGAACCGCATCACTCGCTGGTATCCCTGAGGACTCTTCTCGCTGGCGAGGACCAGCGCGGAATCCTTGAGCGGAGTCGTAACGCGTTCTATGTCGGCTTCGGAGAACTCCCAAGTCCCCGACCAGATCAGCAATGGCTTAGCGAAGATATCGAAAACCGGGTCTGGCGCGTAATGCCGCTTGAAGTAGTCGAAGTCGGCAGTAATGCGCTGCACGGGGAGGGGTTTTCGGTGGAAATCCAGCCCTTGATAGATGATGGCGAGCTTGAAGTCCGTCGCCCGCGCAATCTTGATGAGTGCCTCTAGGCGGCGGTTGTTTGTCGGAGTGCTCTTCCAGGAGACGATGAAGCCATCGATGCCGGCGGACTTCGCCTCAGCGATCTGTTTTTGCATGATCGAGACGTCATCGCTTGAGTACCGTCCCGCCAGCGGATAGTCGATCTTGGCGCGATCCCAGGACTTAGGCGTGAACCACTGGTAGTAGTACGCCAGCACCGGCACACCCGCCGCCCGCTCTTTCTCGGGAAGAGCGGCGGAGGCGGTCGGTATCAGGTGGCAAAGCGATAAAAGCAGCGCAGCACACCAGGCGACCAGCGATCGCTTCACGGTCATCTGCCGGCGGACCTGATGCCTAATTGCCCGAACCGAGCGGAGCGCAGGATGACTGGTCGGGCCCGTACGCGTACCAGGTAAAGCGTGAGCATGAAACCCGCAACCACGCCAGCGGCTACTGCGACATCAAGTCGACTTACGTGCTGGAGGTCGACGTATTGAGTTCGCGAGAGGACTAGCGGCCGCTCGAAGGACAGCCCGGGCGCATCAACCTGGACGCTGTAACTGCCCTTGGCCAAGTTTTCAACGCTAGCCTTGCCATTCGCATCTAGCGGCACCTTGAAGCGATGGCCGTCTGGGTATTTAAGCCACACTGCCTGTCCAACAGGATTACCAAAAAGGAAGTCGCGCGTACTGAAGTGCAAGGTGTGCAGCTGCAGCGGTATGACGACTTTAGTCCTGCGGCTCGGTTCAAACCGCTGGGCATTCATCTGGACGACATTTGATCCGTCGACGTCCACGCGTTGCACGGTGTAACTGACCTTCTTCGCGATCACAGAACCGCCACTGGCCACGGGCCTAATACCCACAACGGTGACTTGCCCGCTTCCGTCCCCCCTCACGGTCAACCCGTGATCACTGCGAAACTCCACGCGCGACACTCGGGTCGACTCAACAGGATCACGAGCCTTATCCACAAAGGAATATTGCAGCTTGTAGGTGGCTCGGTATGCCGCCTCTATCCGCAGGTGGCGTCTCACCTTCACGCCGGTCAGCTCATTCAAGTGAGTCTTGTCCTGAGTTCCGTGGTACCAGCGCACAAACTCAAGACTCCTATTGCTCTCACTCTGGGAGATCTTCTTGTCGATGACTGAAATCTTGTGCTCGTCCAGACTCTTGACCTTGAGTCGAACAACTCCCTGGCGGTCGGCTCGATGAGTGTGCCCATCCACCGTGAATCGCGCGCCGGGAAGTTTGGGCACCGTGACGATCTCAAGGACGCCCTTCGAGTCCGCAGTGAGCGCGCGTCGTGGTTCGACAGCGCCTGCTGTTGATGTGTGGGCGATAGCGACGAATGCCCAGAGCAGTGACAGCATCAGTACGCCGAGCGTCACTCGACGTACCGCCGCCCTTCGAGGCGGCCTATTCGCTTGCATCATGTCTGTGCTCCGTTCGGCTTCTGCTCAGCCGGTCCAGCGTGCGGCGCAGGCTCCGGCTGAGGTGGCGGCGCAGGTGTCGAGGCGGCTGACTGTGGCCGAGTGGTCCGCCACGCCGCCACCCGGGAAATAAGTGGACTCAGCGAGTACCAGGCGGTCCGCAAGGCCGGCTGCAGCCGATTCCGCATCACCCCAACGCCGGAGCGCGCCAGGGTTGTCCCACGCTCGACGAGACCGGGAACCGTAATCGGACCCCGCCAATAAACCGCCAGACTTAGGACCGCAATCGCAAGTACGAGGGCGACACCATAAACGCCGTAGATCACCGGTGTCGGGCTGTCGATGGCTGCCCTCACCGTCGGCGCCGGCCAGGTCCGGGGCAACAAGGTGCCAGCTCGTGGAGGGGCAGTGAAATCAAAAGCTGACGCCAAGCCGGCGGATTCCCTATCTCGAACGCTCAGCGGCTTGAGGTTCCAGTTGCTCTCAATGAAATGGAGCATCGCGGTGTAGTCGAGCACCGTATGGTCGACCGCACCCTTTTTGGCGTACGGACTGACCAGCAGTGCAGGTACGCGGAAGCCGTATCCGCGGCTGTCGACCCTCGGTGGCGGCACGTGGTCGTACCAGCCGCCCCATCCGTCATAAGTCCACATCAATGCCGATGTCGACCACGCGGAGCTTTTCATCAACTCGCTGGTGACCTTGCGCAAGGTTCGTGTGCCGGCGCTGGGATCGGCCGGCGGATTCTCACTCGACTTGGTGGTCACGATGTAGGAGACCGCCGGAAGAGTGCCATTGCGGAGGTCGAGATAGTACTGGTTTAGGTCCACGACACGGCCGGCGAGTGCGCCGCCGTCGCGAAATCGCTTCATACCAAGCAGCGGAACCTTGACCAGCTGACTAGGGCGGTTGACGTCAGGCTGCCCGCGGGTGGCCGTCGCGTCGAGGTTTTCTACATAGAACTTCGCCGAGATCTGGCGCTCGGCAAGTCTGTCGAAGACGGTCGGAAGAGCGTCATAGCCAGCACTGTTGCGAAGCGGAGTCTGTCCTACCGGGGCGTTGCCGGCCAGCCAGTAGAGGTATGCCTCGCGGCTGCCCACCTTGGTCGAGGCGAAAAACCGGTCGAAAAGCACGTACTGATCGGCAACATTCCAATGGAACGGGATATCGGAGCCGTCGTAATACCCCATGGCAGATGTGCCATCCAGGCCGAGTCTCCGATAGGCGGCCACGAAGCCATCCATCCGCCCGCTGTTGTATTGCCGTCGCTGTACGCCTGGGCCTTGGCTCAGATCCTCGATGGGCGTGTCGCCAATGTGGAACGGCTGAATGCAACCCTTGGTCGATTTCTTGTTGATGTTGAGCCGCTGACATATCCCGCCGGGAATGCCGTCAGCGCCGGGGTAGGTCCCGAAATAGTTATCGAAGGAGTGGTTGTCCTGCATCATCCATACGACGTGCTTGACCGGTGTGGTCGTCGGGGTGTCCTCGACCGGCGACGCTGCGGCGGGCATGGTCGGCATGGCAGCCAGGATGACTGCGGCAATCAGTAGACAGAGCTTTCTCATGGGCGCAACTCGTAGACGATGATGAGGGGCCTGGTGGTCTGGAGTCCGTTGTCGTCCTCGACCTCGACCGTCTCTGAATGGATAACGATGCCGTTGTACTTCTTCGCGTACGCCATCAGCCGGTCCGAGAAGCTCGGCGAGCGGGCCGCCGAGAAGGTATCCCAGACCAGGTACTGGATCGCGCCGTCGCGAAGCTGGAGGTCGGCGTTCTCGATTGCGGTATAGGAGGGGTTGCGGTTCAGTGGGTTCGGGCTCACCGAAAGCCCGTACGCCTCGCGATGGCCGTAGAAAGCGATGACGTTGGCCATCGACGGTCCCACCGTCATGAGCGTCGCGCCCTGCGGGAGGTTGTGATCAATCCACCTGCCGGCCTCGCGGCCGCCGGCCAGGCCACCGCTCGCTGCCAAAAACTCGGCGTCCTTCGACGGCTGAATCGTCAACCAAGCCGGCACCATCACGGTCAGCAGCACCCCTGCCAGCACGCCGTTCCTCATTGCCATGCGCCAATGCGGAATCCGAGCCGCGAGCTCTGACCAGATCCTTTCCGACATCAAAGTGCGGGCTGCCAGTACCGCAAGCGGCGGCGCCAACGGGAGCAAATACTGAAATCCCTTGATCGGCATTAGCGTGAAGAACAAGATCGGCACGGCACACCAGCTCACCAGCAATCCCTCGCGCCAATTCAGCTGCTTTCGCTCCAGCAGCATCCCCAGGATCGCCAGCGCCAAAACCAGGGGGCCTATCACCATGGGAACGGTGGTCAGATAAAAGTCCACGGGATGGTTGGCGCGGCGAAACAGCTGCCAAGCCAGATAGTTGCCGCCGCTGCGTGTCGCCCCCGCCAGACGCAATGCCAGGGGGAAGGCCACTGCGATGAAGCCAGCCACTGCGAGGGCGAGGGCGGCGGGCTTCAGGCGGACCTTGACGGCTTGGCTCAGCACAAAGAAGCAGTAGACGCCACCGAACAAGACGATGGCTGTCTCCTTAGTGATCATCGCCAGGCCCATCAGCGCGCCGGCGACGACAAGCCACCGGGTACCGTGCTGTGTGCAGTAGCGCACGAGCGCATAAAGCGCTGCGGTGGCGAAGAAGACCATTGGCGCGTCCAGCAGCACTTGTCTGGAAACCGTCACGTGGTACGGCATTACTGCTAGCAACGCCATCGCTGCGATTCCGACGCGGCGCCCGTACAAGAGCTTGCCGAGGTGATAGACGACGACAAGTGTGCCTACGCCGAAGCTTGCCGCAAGAATCCGGCCGACGACATCGGCGACCCCGAACTGGTACGGCAGTGAGAGCAACGACTGAAACAAGAGTGGATGAGCACGGAAGATCGGAAAATAGGGCAGGTACGTCGACTGCCCTGCGATACTCGCCGCCTGTCCGGCGTACACCGCTTCGTCGCTGTTGAAGCCAACGGCGTTGAGCCTCCAATAGCGAAGAAACACTCCGGCAGCGAGCGCGATCAGGAAAGGGTGGCGTCGGATTCGAGAGATCCACATCCAAAGCCACGGAAGCACTCGAGCCCGGACGAGGCGCTCCGGTTCGACGAAGGTAGCCGCTGGCTCAGCACGGTCGACCACGCCCAGCTTCACCGAGGTCATTGCAGCACCCCGCTGTCGGCAAGGAACTTTTCATTCCTCGTCATCAGTGGTTTCACGACAGTCCTTACACAATTGGGTGTTCCAGCTTTGCTGGTCTGTGGAGCCTGAACCGGTGGCTTCCGCCACAGGCTCCAGCGCATCTCGCCGAGTAGCTGCAGGTGTCGGAAACCTTCCCGAATTAAGATCTTGAGGCCGCGCGGTGTTAGCTGCGGAATGGCGGTCCCGGTCGTCATCGCACTGCCCCTTCCCTTCTTCGGGCAGCAGATTCTCCATTGGTGCTGTTGCCGTTCCTGCTCTCGCTCCCCGCCGAGTGGGCCTCCACGTCAGACCGTCCACTCGCCCTGCCATTCGCTCTGGCACTGCCGTTCGTTGCCCCTGAACGAGTCGGCTGGCCCGCTGCGACGGCCGTACGGCCCTCGACTCCGGATGGCTGCAGGACCCGCTGTGGGATGACGTCGGCCCAGCCGAAGTTTGGTGAGACGAGCCGAGATACCGAGACGTTCTGCAGAAAATCGTCGAGGATTGCTCGTTCGAGCGAGCGCAGCACCGAGATGTCTTGCTTCTTGCCCTTGCGGAGGTTACGAGAGCGCAAGGTGATGGCGCGCTCCATGATCGAGAACGGTGGGAAGCCGTACGCGTCCTCGGTGTTCGCCAACAGGAGGGCCATGGCCTCCTCATGGGAGACCGCCTCCTCCGCCTGCGGTCCGCGGCCAATGATGAAGATCTGATGGACCGTTCCGGTGTCGGAGTAGCGTGCCGACGGTACCAGCCGGTCGATCATGTATTTGGGCGGCGGTACCACGATCTGGGTGATGGCGTTGATGGCAATGATCGGAATGTTGAGCCGGGCCAGGAGCAGGGCGAACCGCCGACCCTGCTTGGAGTGGATCCGGCTCTGAACACCGAGCACAAGTCGCCGCGGGAGGCTGAGCACGTTCTTGTTCACGGCGCGCATCGTGTGCGAGCTGATGGTCAACGGCTTTGGGAAGGACAGAGCCTCACCATCTCCGTTGATGATCGTCATGTCGTCGGACAGGAAGGCTGCCTGATCCGGGTGCTCCTGTAGGAGCCGCAATATGGTGCCCGTCTTACCCGTGTCCGTCTGTGCGGAGAGCATGATCGTTTCCCCGCCCAGGCTGACCGTCGCCGAGTGCAGGAGCATATAGCCCCTATTGACCAGCACGAACCTGAGTAACGCCTCCACAACGTTGGTGTAGGTCACGTGCTTGGACAGTGCCAGCAATGGGCTGACGGTGACGGTGATCCGGTTGTCCAGGTCCACTCGGAAATTCGCACCGACTGAGCCGAGATGCTCACGGTAGACGAACAACCCAGGGCTCATAATCGCCTGCACCTTGGGGATGAATCGGCGGGCTCCGACATAACCGCGTCGCACTGTGATGTCCGCCGGGTGGCTGAAAGACCCAACTTGGAAGTAGCCCAGCTCCGCGAGTTGGACCTCGGAACGGATGGAAACTAACCCGTGGATGTCGTAGTAATACTGTCGGCCCCGGCGAGGCGTGCGGAGATTTAACGCAAGATGCGGTCCCCATTCGTAGCTCTTCATCTGGATCAGCACGTCGGCATTGGTGTGCCGCTCGATCGGCTGGCCCGTAAGGTCGGCCGCCCTCTTCCTCGAACCCCAGATGTAGCGATCGCTGACCCAGAACCGGAGCGCGAAGAGCATAACCAGGGTTGTGAAGTTGGCCCAGCTCGGGCTCATGCCGATGGTATGACTCAGGAACAGCAGTAGCGGCACTCGTATCAGGAGTGAAGCGGTGTTCGTGGCCCAGCTCTTAGCGAACCGCTGATACCACCGCGAACTCGAGTTCTGCTTGCGATAGACCACCTTGTCGGTCCAGACAAAGTTCCAAATGGTCGATCCCTGAGTGGCCGCCACCGCGGCCCAAGAGATCCAAAAGGACAGGGCATCGTGAAAGAACCAGAACAACGCCTGGTTCACGAACATGCCAGATAGGCCGACTAAGCCGAAGCCGAAAGCAAGTTTTGTCTTGTTAGTGATGCGGGATTTGAACATTTGGGGGACTCCTGTTCAGATACAGCTATTGCTGTCGCATCACCGGTTCAGACCGCAACCTCTTCTTGGCAGTAGAAGGTGTTCGTCCCCTAAGAGACAGCGGCTCGCGAAGTCCACAGCCTGCAGATGCAGCGGCCAATTCAGCGCCTTCCCCAAGGCGCTGAGTAGGTTTATTGGCCCCACCATTCCTGCAGACAACCCCCGCTTCGACATCGCGTGTCCCGGCGAATGGACGTGCTTGAGCGAAATGCGAGCAGGCGCTGGCTCGGCCTGATCGCTTGGGTGAGGGGTAGTAGGAGCGGCCTCATTGCCGCGAACCCCCCAGTTCGGTCAAGCAGCAGGAGCGTATCCCGCGCTGACAGCAAGATCAGACCGGAAATTCGATTATGAGGTGGGATTGGCGCCCGATCGCGAGACATCGGCGGTGCCGCAACCTGTTTGTCGAAGATCGACTGCACGGCCGAGGGCGGTCCACATCCCGTCGATGGCTGAGAACTGTTGTGAAGTGACGCTCCATCTGGATCACCGAATCCCTTGTGCATAAGGGAAAACGCAGGATCTTGGCTGGCCACCCGGTATCTGTTACAAGATCATTTCAGCGGCGAACGCGGGCGGGCTTCTCACCGTCGGTCCCTCTCTTATTCGTGCAGTACTCGTAGCAATGTTATGAATTCGTCACCTTTTGGGTGTCTCGCGACATGGTCACGATTTGCGTCTGACGAGCCGCGCGACTACGGCTTGGGGAGCAAGTGGTCAAGTACAACAAGTGAACCGGCCGACTTGGTGTCGTTAGCGACCACTTCCGCGTGGACCACCTCAGACCGCACGCACGTCGCCGCGTGTGCGGCGAAAAGCCTCAACGACAGCCGACCCGCCGAATGGCCGAGCAAGCCACTAGCTCACGGTTTGATCGCCACTACGATGTCGCGGCGGATCGAGGAGTCGACTCGGTGCTCAAGGTCGCGATACGGGCCGAAGTCCAGCGGCTCCAACCCAGCCGCGCCCACGTGTCCGAGCAGCCGCTCTCGGCGCAGCCCGATCGCATTCCAGGACAACCCGAGTGCTCCCCCGGTTTTCAGCTGCTCGGCCCAGATTGGAAGGGCCTCGCTGATCAAGCCGGCGGCCGAGCGGTCTCGTTTTTGGCTTGCGCCTCCCGGCTCTTGCTGGCTGCCGTGCACCACTCCGTACGGGGCATCGGCCACCACAGCATCGAATCGCCGCTTACCGAACAGCGCCGCCGACTGACGAGTGTCACCAGTGAAGACAGTCAGGACAAGCGGCCGGTTTCGGCCGGCCGGGATCACCTCGGCCTCCAGCCGCTTGCCGATGATCTTGCCGTCACGGCGTACCGGATTGACCTCGAGATGGTGCTTGAGCCGTTTGCGACGCCAGTAGGTGCGCAAATATGCCGCGTACGCATCAACGGCCTTTGCATCCACGTCGACGCCGGATGCGTTGCAGCCCAGCATCATCGCCGTACTCAAAGTCGTGCCACGCCCACACATCGGGTCCAAGATCGAGATTGGTCCGCCGGGTTCGCGTCGTATCGACGCCAGCGTGACGTTGATCAACAATCGAGTGAATTGCTCGTTGGTCTTGCCAGGGTACTTCGGAATGGTAACCAGATCATCATCGAACAGATCGAGCGCCCGCAGCTCGATCGGCTCCAGCCGATCATGCTCCCGGCGGAATACGGCATAGCATCCAGACAGCTGGCCCAGTGCTCGTCTGATGTGTACGTCGAGATCTTCGGCTCCCAGTGCCAGGTATCCGATCCCAGCCAGCGTGATTGGCTCCACCCGAATCTGATTATCAGCACCCAGCATGATCTTCAGCTCGGCTCCGACCAACCGATCCGCCTCGGACGCATAGACGCGATTGGCCGACGGCGCGAGCAAGATCAGATGATCAACCGTGGCCGTGTTCCTTGGCCCGCGCGAAGCTGGCGCGAACCTCTTCTTCGGCCTCGTCGGCGCCGACCCACGTTGCGCCCTCAACAGACTTGCCGGGCTCTAGATCTTTATAGACCGTAAAGAAATGTTCGATCTCCAAGAGCACATACTCGCGCACGTCAGAAAGATCACGGATGTGGTCCCGCCGATGATCAGAAGCGGGCACACACAGCACCTTGTCGTCGCCGCCCGCTTCATCCTTCATTCGGAACATCGCAATCGCGCGGCATCTGATCAAGCAGCCCGGAAACGTCGGCTCGGTGATCATGACCAGCGCATCAAGCGGGTCGCCGTCCTGACCGAGGGTGCCCTCGATGAAGCCGTAGTCGGCCGGATACTGCGTGGAGGTGAACAGCGTACGATCCAACCGGATCCGGCCAGTCTCATGATCAACTTCGTACTTGTTCTTCTGACCCTTGGGAATCTCGACGGTGACATCGAAGGTCAAATCAGTGATCGGCTTCTGATCTCGCTCGACATTGGATGCGGTCACGTGGCCTCCTTAGGATTAGCACTGACTTCTGCGAGAGTGCACATCAGTGATTGTCCGGCGGCTTGAGCCTAGCGTGAAGGAGGTGGGTGTACCCCTTGGGTGCTAAGCAGATTGCCATGGTTGTGCTGGCTGGCGTGGTCGCGATCGGTCTCCTGGTCGGCGTCGTCGCTGGAGTGATCGCGGTGCTGCCGCGCCAGAACCGGTACGCCGCCGGGACTCAGGCCAGTGACAGCCCACCTCCCTCGCCGGTTAACCTACCGACCACCGCTTCCGCATCCAGTGCAAGCCCCACGCAGTCGACGGCTCCGAAGCCTGATCTGCCGAATCCCGTTCTCGCGGCAGCTGGATCGCGGGCCGTTCCCAATAAGGCCGCCATCGCCAGCAAAATCCGCGCGATCAAGGTGAAGGGCGTGGCCGGGGCCTACTCGGGCTCGGTCATGGAACTGGGCACCGGGAAGGTGCTTTACGCCCACAACGCCACGCAGGCCTACATTCCGGCCTCGACCATGAAGCTGCTCACCTCGACTGCGGCCCTGTCGATCCTGGGACCTGATCAGGTATTCAAGACCACGGTGGTCAGTCAAAATCGCGGCCAGATCATCCTGGTAGGTGGCGGTGATCCGTACCTCGCCAGCAAGGCCCGCTCGGACTACCCGAAGCGAGCCACAATCAGCGGCCTCGCCCGAGTGACCGCGGGCAAGCTGAAGCAAGACAAGATCAAAAAGGTCACGCTCGGCTACGACGCTTCACTGTTTAGGGGCCCGGCATGGAATGCGCGGTGGCCCGGGTTCTATGGAGATCAGGTCTCAGCGACCTCGGCGCTTTGGGTAGATGAGGGTCGAGTGGGCGGCGGTGGCCTGCGCTACCGAGACCCAGCCAAGGAAGCCGCAAAGGCCTTCGCGACGGCCCTGTCCAAGCAGGGCATCAAGGTCTCCAGTACGCGCTCGGCGCGGGCGCCGAAAACCGCGCCCGTCGTTGCCAGGGTTTCCTCAATGCCCCTGGATCGAATCGTGGAGCACCTGCTCATGGTCAGCGACAACGACGCGGCCGAGGTGATCTTCCGGCAGGCGGCCATCGGCGCCGGGCGGCCCGGATCGATTGCCGAGGCGACCAAGGTCGTACGCTCCGAGCTCACCAAGCTGGGCATCTGGGATCCAGATATGACCATCACCGACGGCAGCGGTCTCTCCCGGCAAACCAGGGTCCCGGCCGACTCGATGGTCAAGATGCTTCAAGCGGCCGCTGGCAAGCAGCATCCCGAGCTTCGTGCCGTGATCACTGGCTTACCGGTGGCCGGCGTCGAAGGCAGTCTGAAGCGTCAGTACTACGACGACCAGAGCCTTGCTGGCCGTGGAGTCGTACGCGGTAAGACCGGCACTCTCAACAAGGTCCGAGCTCGGGTTGGGGTGCTGCGCACTAAGGACGGCTCGGTGCTGGCGTACGCGTTCTTGATCAACAAGCCGAAGAACGAGTACAACGCCATGGTGTGGCTCGACCGGGTGACTGCCGCGCTCAGTACTTGTGGCTGTCGCTGACCGCGATATTTATCCATCTCGAGACAACCGCCGGGTGAACTTCAGCTTCAGCCTACGATTGGCGGAAATTGTGCGACGTCGCACCGTCTAGTCAGCTGGTGCAAGGGTGCATCCGTAGTTGAGACCGTCGAACGCAGTCTCGATGGGATGCGGCTGGGAACCGTGATTACCGGGGCAACCGTTTGAGTGGTCTAACACTGAGAAGGGATTCAGCTTCCATTGATGCGGCCAGTTTTGTTTCAGCGCATCCTGGCCAGCGCAGGTGCTGTGCTACTCCTGCTCCTATTGGGCTGTAGCGCCGGGGAGAATTCCGAGACCGACAAGAGTCAGCCTCCCTCCAATGCTGTCTGCCTGGATGCTCAGCGCGAGGCGTTTCCGGGCCTAGTCAAGGCATGGCGCGAAATGGGCACCGCATTGACGGCCGGAGACAATAGCGCCTCCCCGGTGATACTGGAGCCTTGGACGAGCGCGCTGGAAAAGGCGCGCGCCGAGATGGCGAAGGCGGGGTGTCCAAACCCCCCACAAGAATTGCAGCCGCTCACAGAACTCACCGCCGAACTAAATAAGACCCCTGGTCAGATCACCCTCGATCAGACCAGAAAGCTGGGTGCGCTGCTGAGCGAGCTGAGAAAAACAGTGCAGGTGTCGCCGGTCGAATTTGATGAGCGCCTGCTTGACTTGCCGATGACCTGCGAAGAGATCAGCCGCCAGGTAAGCGCGTTTTATTCGACGCGCAGCGTTCCGACTTCTAAAGGCCGGGACGTCTGGGCGGTGGTAGCTGTTCGGAACGAGAGCAGCCGCGGCGTGTACGTGGGCGTCGCTGGAGAGTTAGCAACGACCCGCCCGGCGAAACGCGTGTCCTGGCAGCCAACCACACCCGGATTGAGCGCCGGCCCTTTCAAGACGACGCAGCATCCTCTGTTGGGGCCCGACGGTGAGCGCCTGCACCTTGACTCAAACGGCCGTGCAACTTCAGTCTCGGTCAATGTGTCTGTCAGCTTCTCCGCTGAGAAGGCGGCTGACTGTCCAATCCGCGCCACTAGAACCGGCGGAACGATCAAAGCCGCCGCAGCCGGAGACATTGCTTGTGACCCTGAGGATCCCGGTTACAACAATGGACATGGCGTTCGTGGCCGATGCCATCAAAAGGCCACATCGGAACTGATCAAGAAGATCAAGCCGGATGCCGTCTTCGCACTGGGAGACCTGCAGTATCAGTCGGGCTCGCTGGCCAATTTTGAAGCGTCCTATGACCCGACCTGGGGACGTTTCAAGGACATTACTTACCCTGTGCTGGGCAACCACGAATACGGCAGCCCTGGGGCGGAGGGCTACTTTGGTTACTTCGGGTCCCGGGCTACCCCGTTGGATCCCGACTGTCTGGCTGATTGCCGGGGCTACTACAGCATCGACTTGGGCGCGTGGCACCTCGTCGCGTTGAACGTGGTATGTGGTGAGTTGCCCAGTGGTGACGGCTGTGGCCCTACATCGGCTCAGAACCGCTGGTTAGAGCGGGACTTGAAGGCCGCCAACAGGACAACCGCTTGCACGGTCGTACTCATGCATAGCCCTCGATGGAGCGCTACCCATTGGGCCTCCCCTCGGCTGGATGCGCTGATCAAGACCATGCATCGCAACGGCGCCGAGCTGATCCTTAGTGGAGACTCGCACAGTTACGAGCGCTTCGCCCCGCAAAGCCCCGCCGGTGCGGTCGATCGGGGCCGCGGCATCACCCAATTTGTCGTTGGAACCGGCGGCGGGCACCACACGGGCTTGCGTCAAGCCGGAGCACCTAACACCCTTACGTCTCAAGAGAACGTATTCGGAGTTCTTGAGTTGACCCTTCACGACGGCGGCTACAAGTGGGCCTATCGCGCCGATCCCTCAACGCCGTTCAGCGACTCCGGCAGCCAAGACTGCCATTGAGGCGGTGTTCCGGCGCGGCGCTCTCGCTGGTCACAGCCCGAGCCAGCGCACATAGACTCGCTCCCGTGACAACCTCGATGGTCGATTGGACCGTTGCGCTCAACACGGCTACCAAGCTCGTTAGGCCCGGCCCAGACATCTCCCGCGAAGGGGCAGCAGCAGTCGTTGCCGAATTGCGCGACTGCGCAGCGCGAGCCGAGGCGTACGTCCACGAGGTCACAGGCATGGAAGCCGACAGCGGCACAGCGCCGGTCCTCGTCGTCGACCGGCCAAGCTGGATTCAAGCCAACCTCGACGGGTTCCGACAAATCCTGATGCCGCTGAACGCCAAGGTCATTGAGCGCCTTAAGCAATCGAATCCGACCATGGCCAACATTGGACCCCGAATTACCGGCGTGGAAGTAGGGGCGCTGCTCAGCTACTTGTCCTCAAAGGTCCTCGGCCAGTTCGACCCGTTCTTTCCTGGGCTTGATCCCAGCGCACCTGGCGGCCGGTTGCTCCTGGTCGCTCCCAACATCGTTTCGGTGGAACGCGAACTGGATGTCGATCCCGCCGACTTCCGGCTCTGGGTCTGCCTGCATGAGGAAACCCACCGCGTCCAGTTCGCCTCCGTTCCATGGCTGCGCGGCCATCTGACCGACCAGATCGCAACGATCGTCGACTCCGCCGAGCTCGACCCAACCGTCGTGGCGCAGATGCTGCGCGATGCACTGAAGCGGGTCATCGAGGCGGTCAGCCAGAACCAAGAGGTATCGATCATCGACCTTGTTCAGACGCCAGCGCAGCGCGAGACAGTCGATCGGGTGACCGCGATCATGTCGCTGCTGGAAGGTCATGCGGATGTCGTGATGGACAGCGTCGGTCCCGAAGTTATCCCCACCGTCGAAACCATCCGCGCGAAATTCACCGTACGGCGCCAGGGCCAGGGCTTTGACAAGATCATCCGCAAACTGCTTGGGCTGGACGCCAAGATGCGGCAGTACCGGGACGGCGCTAAGTTCTGCCGTGCCGTCATGGCCGAGGTCGGCATGGCCGGCCTGAACCGGGTGTGGACTTCGCCGCAGACTCTCCCGACAGCGGCCGAGATCGCCGATCCGAATCTCTGGATTGCGCGCATGCAACCCGAGTTGACTGCCAGCTAGTACGGGGCCTAGCTCGTGGGTCGTCGTGAGCTCGGCCCGGCCACGCTGGGCGCTGTTCAGGCCGTTGATGCAGCGCTGACCGAGCAAGATGTGCACCTCGCCACCGCCTGCTCTGGCGGCGCTGATTCACTTGCCCTTGCGTTTGCGGCTCGCTACGTGGCAACTCGCAGGGACCTGAAATACGCCGCCGTGATCATCGACCACGGCCTGCAGCCCGGCTCGGCCGAGATTGCTGCCCGCGTACGCCATCAGCTCGAGCAGCAGCTCGGCTACCACGACGTGATCATCAGCACCGTTCAGGTTGACCAATCCTCAGCCGTCGGGCCCGAAGCTGCGGCCCGAGAGGCCCGGTATCGGGCTCTCGACGCAGAGGCCCGAGCCCGCGCCGCCACCGTACTGTTCGGCCACACCCTCGACGATCAAGCCGAGACGGTCTTGCTGGGACTGGCGCGCGGATCGGGCAGCCGCTCGCTAGCGGGCATGGCGCCTCGGGCCGGTCACTTCGTCAGGCCCTTCCTGCCAATTCGCCGCGCCACCACCGAGCAGGTATGTGCCGAGCTGGGACTCAGACCTTGGCAGGACCCGCATAACTCGGATCGACGGTTCGCGCGCGTCCGCGTACGCCAAACAGTGCTGCCCACGCTGGAGGCCGAGCTCGGTCCTGGGGTTGCCGAGGCCTTGGCGCGAACTGCGGAACTCGTACGCGATGACAATGAGCTGCTCGATCGGCTGGCTGGCGAGGCATCGCGGACCGCAGAAGGGCTCGGCGGCACCAACACCCTGGATTGCGATGCCCTGCAGTCCCAACCTCCTGCACTGCGTCGCCGGATCATCCGACTCTGGCTGCTGAGCCATGGATTAGGCGACCTCTCGCTTCGACACGTCCGCGCCGTGGAATCTTTGGTGATCGATTGGCACGGACAAAAGGCCATTCAGATCCCCGGGGCAACGGTCACAAGAAGTGCGGGGCGGCTACGAGTCAGCTGACCCTGGTGAGCACCGGAGAACCCATCGGTCGGTCCGCGCAGCCTCTCGCGCTATGGCAGGCTGAGCCCGTGGAAGCCACCCAGCTCAACAGTGATCTGACGCGAGTCCTGGTAACCAAAGAGCAGTTGGCTGCCCGGATTTCCGAGCTGGCCGCCGAGGTTGATCGAGACTACGCAGGCAAAGAACTGCTCCTCGTCGGCGTACTCAACGGAGCGGTGATGGTAATGGCCGACCTCTCCCGCGCGCTCACCATGCACTGCCGCATGGACTGGATGGCCGTTTCTTCGTACGGCTCCGGTAGCCAGTCCTCAGGTGTGGTACGCATCCTTAAGGACCTCAGCACCGACGTGACCGGAATCCACGTTCTGCTGGTTGAGGACATCATCGATACCGGCCTGACCCTGTCGTACCTGGTCAGCAACCTGCGCTCCCGCGGACCCGCCAGCCTGAAGGTGCTGACTGTCTTCAGAAAGCCCGAGGCGGCCCGGAATCCGGTCGAAATCAACTATGTCGGATTCGACATTCCCAATGAGTTCGTGGTCGGGTACGGCCTAGATTACGACGGGCTCTATCGCAACCTGACTTCCGTTGGTGCCCTGTCGCCAAGCGTCTACACCTGAGCGACCAGGTTGCAACCTGCCCAGACCGCAGGCAACCTAGTGTTAGACGAGCGCCGCCGCCGGATTAGCGGAACATCTGGAGAACACAGCCAGACCTCACGAGACGTACAGCTGCCTGCTTGGTCGCGAACGATAGCCTTGTCAGGAGGATCTCCCGGGTCCCAAACACATTTACTAGGCAGGTCATGAACCTAAGACGGATATTCCGCTCACCTCTGGTGTGGATCGTCCTTGCCGTCATCACCATCGGATTGCTGATCGATTTCAGCCAACGCGTGACCAGCGGGTACAAGGAAGCACCGACCTCACAGGTGGTCTCGGTCATCAACGGCAACGAGCCGTTGAGCGAGGTCATCTTGATCGACAAAGAACAAGAAATCCGCGTCACCCTGAAAGACGCAAACCACACCGGCTATAAGGCAACCTGGGTCGGCAACCAAAGCGACGAGCTGATCCCGCGGCTCAACCAGCGCGTTGCGGACAAGACGTTGGATTCCTGGAAGGGTGAGAACGCGACGCCAGGCTTCTTTAGCTCACTGCTTGGCACGCTCATCCCCTTCATCATCATCGGCGTACTGTTCTTCTTCCTGCTGAACTCCGTGCAGGGCGGCGGCAGTCGGGTCATGCAATTCGGCAAGTCGAAAGCCAAGATCGCCAACAAGGACACGCCTAAGACGACCTTCCGCGACGTCGCCGGATGTGAGGAGGCGATCGAGGAGCTCGAGGAGATCAAGGAGTTCCTTGCCGAACCGGCCAAGTTCCAGGCTGTTGGGGCCAAGATCCCTAAGGGCGTCCTCCTGTATGGCCAGCCGGGCACCGGTAAGACCCTGCTCGCCCGAGCGGTCGCCGGCGAGGCAGGGGTGCCGTTCTACTCCATTTCTGGCTCTGACTTTGTGGAGATGTTTGTCGGCGTTGGCGCCTCCCGCGTTCGGGACCTTTTCGAGCAGGCCAAGGAAAATGCTCCCGCGATCGTCTTCATCGACGAGATCGATGCCGTAGGCCGGCACCGGGGCGCCGGCATGGGCGGCGGACACGACGAGCGCGAGCAGACCCTGAACCAGCTGCTCGTTGAGATGGACGGCTTCGACGTACGCGGCGGGGTGATCCTCATCGCGGCTACCAACCGGCCCGACGTGCTGGATCCGGCGCTGCTGCGTCCGGGACGTTTCGACCGGCAGATCGTGGTCGACACGCCCGATCTCAAGGGACGCTTCGACATCTTGAAAGTGCACGCGCAGGGCAAGCCGATGGCCCCCGATGTTGATCTTGAGGGCGTGGCGCGGCGTACGCCTGGATTCACCGGCGCGGATCTGGCAAATGTGCTGAACGAGGCCGCTCTGCTGACCGCGCGGCAGAACGCACGGATGATCACCGACGAGTATCTCGACGAGGCGATCGATCGGGTGGTCGCCGGACCGCAGAAGCGCAGCCGGCTGATGACCGACAAGGAGAAGCTGGTTACCGCGTACCACGAGGGCGGTCACGCCTTGGTCGCCGCGGCGCTGCCGGGCACCGACCCCGTGCAAAAGGTGACCATCCTGCCGCGCGGCCGGGCACTCGGCTACACCATGGTGCTTCCTGAGACGGACAAGTACGCCAACACCCGCTCCGAGCTGCTTGATCAACTTGCCTACATGATGGGCGGCCGGGCCGCTGAGGAGCTGGTTTTCCACGACCCGACCACCGGAGCCAGCAACGACATCGAGAAGGCCACCACTGTGGCGCGCGCCATGGTCACTCAATATGGAATGACCGAGCGGATCGGCGCCATCAAGCTCGGCACAGGCGACGCTGAGCCGTTCCTGGGTCGCGACATCGGTCATGGTCGCGACTACTCCGAAGAAGTCGCTGCGATTGTCGATGAGGAAGTCTCCAAGCTGATCAGCAACGCCCATCAGGAGGCGTTCGACATCCTTACCGAGAACCGCGATGTCCTAGACGACCTAGTCCGGGCGCTGTTCGAAAAGGAGACCTTGGATCGCCAGGAAGTTGCAGCGGTCTTCCAGCCGTTGCGGTTGTGGCCGAAGCGGCCGGCCTGGACTGGTTCGGATGAGCGTGTGCCGTCGACCATCCCGCCAGTCACTCCGCCACCGCCGATATCGGTGAACGGTCAGGCTGTGGGCAACGGCCACGCCAGTGGTCAAACCCCGAGCCCCGAACATGAGGTGTCGGCCGGCGGCACGCAGCAGCCTGCGGGTCATCCGCCTGTCCCGTCCCAACTCCCGACCACGGATGAATCTGAGCCGCAGCCTCACCGAGGCCCAGACTTTCGGTGACTGAGTTGGACAAGGCCGTCGACCTCGGTACCGACGGATCCGACGGCTTCGCTGGCGTTGACGCCATTCACTTCCCTAAGCGGGTCGGAGAATTCGATCACGCGCGCATCGTTGCCGCCGTACGCGAGATCTTGATCGGGATCGGGGAAGATCCGGATCGAGCTGGTCTTCGTGACACTCCAGAACGCGTCGCCCGAGCCTATGCCGAGATGTTCAGTGGATTGCGGCAAGATCCCGAGTCGGTGCTGACCACTGTTTTCGACCTGGGCCACGACGAGTTGGTTCTGATCAAGGACATCGAAGTCTGGAGCTGCTGCGAGCATCATCTGGTGCCGTTCACGGGGGTTGCTCACGTCGGTTACATCCCGAGCCGGGACGGCAAGATCACCGGACTTAGCAAGGTCGCTCGGCTCGTCGATGTGTATGCCAAACGGCCCCAGGTTCAAGAGCGCCTGACCACCCAGATCGCCGATGCCATCAACCGCTTTCTGGAGCCGCGCGGGGTGATCGTGGTGATCGAATGCGAGCACCTCTGCATGACGATGCGCGGCGTTCGCAAGCCCGGCTCCAAGACGATCACCAGCGCCGTACGCGGGCAGCTGCGTGACGCTACTACTCGCGCCGAGGCAATGGGCTTGATCACCAGCTGACCTCCTCCGGCAACGGGCAACGTTTCTCCGCACAAAGCCACGAACGAACGCTTAATCAGCACTTTCGAGCTGCATTCGGGGCTGTGTGCGGAGAAACGTCCCCAGACAGGCGGCGCGGGGCCTCGCCGCCGCCTGCGTCCGTTCCAAAACTGGTCAAAAACGACAGCCAAACCGCGGAAATCGATGTCGTTCCCGACCACTTCCTTGCCTAAGAGGTCTGGGATTACGGGGCCGGTTTTACTTGACCGACTCCTTGCTGGCCTTCCAGGTGTTGCAGCGGCCAAAATCTGCCGAGTCCAGGCCACGGTTGAGCCAGCGGATCTGCGCCGCACTGCTGCCATGATCCGGCTTACGTCCTGACGGCGGATCCTCGTCACCGGTATAGCTGTGCCATAGCCGCAGCTGATAGCGGTCGTTGTCGCCAAGACTGAGGGATCGCGCGGCCGTCGCGAGGAAGATGCCCTCGAAGCACTGCGCCTGAAGCTCAAGACGACGGCTCAACAGGTATCGCTGGCCGCGTCTCTTGGCCGCGTACGAGCGTTGCCCATATTCCCGAAGCATCCCACTCTCCGCCTGCAGATGATGGCCGAACTCGTGCGCGACAAGTCCGACGTAGCCGAGGCGGGCGAAGGTGTACGCCTCGTTGGCATCATCACCAGTCACCGGCCAGTAGATCGTTCGCGTGACGGAGCAGTAGTAGGCCGGAGCATCCCGTTGGCCGAATCGCCCGCACGGCGTCTTGATCGTTTTGCGGTACGCCTTGAGCTTCGGCTTGTTGAGCACTATTCCCTGCGCGGCCAGCGGCGTGACGAACGCTTTCATCAGGCAATTCACCAGCCTTTTCCCGTACGAGCCAAGATTGGGATCCTGCAATGGCGGCTTGGGCGAACGCACCTTGATCTTGCACGACGCGCGGGTGTCGCCAAGATCAACGCCGTAAATGCTGTTCTTGGCCAGGGAGGTATTGATCCGACTTTTGCTCTCACCTTGACCAGATTTCGGGGTCGCTGCCGGCACCGACGGCGAACTGGCCGCCGCGGGCCTCGGACTTGCAGGGGCAGCTGAAGCGCCGCGCTGCGCCTTCGGAGGCGCAATTCCAGGTATGCCGCCCCCGGTCGCCCGGCACCCGCTGAAACCGCCGATCATGACGGTCACAACCAGAAGAATCTTCGCGCCGACCATCAGCGGACGAGGAAGCCCGTACGGCGGATGTGGCACGAGAAGAGAGCATAAGGTGATCCGGGTGAGTCCGCTGCCGGTCGTGCCAGGCTTGCCGCAGCCAGGCCGCACGCTGGTCGTTGGCGTGGTCAATGTGACCCCAGACTCCTTCTCCGACGGCGGTGAGTGGCTGGAGCCAAATGCGGCGATCAGCCACGGTCTGGAGCTCCTGGAAGAAGGAGCCGACATTATCGACGTCGGAGGGGAGTCGACCCGTCCCGGTGCGACGCGGCCGGAGGTGTCGGAGGAGCTGCGGCGTGTCCTGCCGGTGGTTCGCGAGCTTGTGACCGCCGGTGCTTGCGTCAGCGTCGACACCATGCGTACCGCGGTCGCAGAGCCGGCGCTTGCGGCAGGCGCCCGCCTGATCAACGACGTCTCCGGCGGCAAAGCCGATCCGGCGATGCTGCGGCTGATCGCCGAAGCCGGTGTCGCGTATATCTGCATGCATTGGCGCGGCCACTCCGAAGATATGCAAAGCAAGGCCTCGTACGCCGATGTGGTCACCGAGGTCATTGCCGAGCTGCGCGCGCAGCTCGAGGAGACGGACCGTGCCGGCATAGCCACCGACAAGGTGATCATCGATCCAGGTCTCGGGTTCGCCAAGACTGGCGAACACAACTGGCAGCTATTGGATCGGCTTGACGAATTCGACGTGCTGGGCCGGCCGCTGCTTGTTGGCGTCTCCCGCAAGACGTTTCTCGGCCGGCTGCTTGCTGATGCAAATGGAACTCCGCGGCCGCCTAAGGAGCGCGACGACGCCACCACCGCCCTGACCGCGGTGCTCGGGCTGCGGCGGGTTTGGGGCGTCCGGGTCCATTCCGTACGCGCCAGCCGCGACGCCATTGCCGTCGCCGAGCGCCTCCTGAAGGAACGTGGCTCTTAGCTCGATGGCGGGCTGTGCGCTGAAAACACATCACCAATGCGCCTGGTAGACGGATTTGGGCACTTTCAGTTGCATTGGCGATGCGAAATCAGGGACTGTCTCCTCTTGCCAGCGTCAGATAGGGTCGCATGGATCAGGAGGTGACATGGCGGCACATACGGTCGTTAACGCCGAGCGCCGACCCGTCGAGGGCGGCCGCGATCGGATCAGCCTGACCGGAATTGCCGCCTTCGGCCATCACGGCGTATTCAGCGTCGAGCGCCAGCAGGGTCAACGATTTGTGGTCGAAG
>Ga0307416_100000183_pt1 | contig 34322 bp, 34 predicted proteins | sample DK1Cmetagenome_2_FD_203821 | JGI IMG/M metagenome (GOLD analysis project Ga0307416, IMG submission 203821) | Maize rhizosphere microbial communities from greenhouse at UC Davis, California, United States - DK15-C-3 | ecosystem: Host-associated > Plants > Roots > Rhizosphere > Soil | place...
ATGGACAATGCCTATTCAAAATTGGGGAATTATTTTAAACCAATTTATCCTTATTTTTGAAAAAAGGCTCAGATTATAAAATCTAAGCCTTAACTTTTTAACTTACACACTTCACGGGATAGTGTCATCCCAGGATTCCTTTCTATATTTACGGTTTATTTATTTTTATTTTTTATTTTTCTGTCACTTTTTACAGCGTCTTTATTTTTTGAATTCGCTGTGTCGGTTTTCGACTTATCCCAATTGTTGTTGGTGTTAGTGCTATTTGGATTATTCATAGTACTGTTGTCTGTCCTCATGTCCCGATTGCTCCTGGTGGTATCAGGTCTCGTGGTGTCTCTTTTCTGTGGAGTTGTTTGTGCCGAAACAGCGACTGTTCCTACTAATAATGCTGTTGCTAAAATTAACTTTTTCATAATATTAATAATTTAGAATGGTATTATGTTAAATACAATTTTTATACTAAAATATCATGTAAGTAACTGTTTTAACGTGTTTTATAATTATTTAAGATAATTTAAATTATAAACGCTATCCAAAAAAATCCTGAGATATTCATCCCAGGATTCTCTTTCTACTTTGCTCAATATTTACTACTTAGATGACTTTGCTTTTTTCTTAGCTTTTCTTCCTTCTTTTGTTCCTTCTGCAGGTTTTGTAGCATCTGTTGCGGCCTCCGTATTCACTGTAGCCGTAGCATCAGTTGTTGCAGCCGGAGTTGTTGCTGCATCTACCGTAACAGTTGCTGTGGTATTTTGTGTTTGAGGACTAGTGTCCGTAGTAGTACTCGGCTGTGTATTCTGCTGTTGTGTCTGAGTGGTCTGGTTATTAGACGTATCGGCTGGCTTTTGTGGCTGCGTCTGTGTCTGCGCCTGGGCCGATACTGCGATTACGCCGACTAAAGTAAACGCTGCAGTTAAAACTAACTTTTTCATAATGTAATATTTTAAATGGTTGTTTAACTTAAACGACAGTCTTTTTACTAAATTATGTGTAACAGTCTTATTTAACGTACTTTATAATTATTTAAGATATTTTATACGAAGGATTATTTTGAAATATTCCTCATCATTTTTTCCACAAACTCAAATGCAGCCGGGCATATGACAGTATTTTTCAGCATTAAACTATTGATCTGGTAGATCTTTTTACGGTCTGTGTGCGGATATTCACGACAGGCTTTGGGCCTTACTTCATAGATAGAACAGGTATTGTCATTATTCAGGAAAAAACACGGAAGATTCTGAAGCACCTTATCGTTATCTTCATCTACCCTTAAGTATTTAGCTTCAAAATCAGCCTGTTTCATTCGCAGATGTTTTGAAATGCGTTCAATATCTTTTTCGGTATATAAAGGTCCTGTTGTTTTGCAGCAATTGGCACACTGCAGACAGTCCACTTCTTCAAAAACTTCATCATGGGTTTCCTGAACGATATAATCGAGATTTTTGGGCGGTTTCTTTTTCAGTCCGTCCAGAAATTTCTTATGTTCTTTCTGCTTCTGTAAAGCCTGTTTTTTGTAAAGATCTACATTCATTTATTTATATCTCCTGCAAGGAAGGGAGATCTGCTTTTTGATAGTCATTAATTTTATCCAGGTCCAATATGGTTGTCTGATCATTATTATCCGGATAATACATTGGGGCAAACTTAGCACCATAAACAATTTCCTCCGATACATAGGAAGACCTCTGAACGACCGTATTGGAAAAGACTTCATCAAATGCCCGGACCTGAACGATAATCTCAATATCCGTACTCTTAAAATCATCTTCAGAAAAGCCGTAGAACGGTGAATCTTCCTTTATTTCATGAACTATCGTCCAGTTCAGCGCCAAAGTGTTGATCTTACTCAGATGAGTTTTTAAAGAATAAAAATTACTTTTTGGAACTCCATTCTCAATCACTTCAATAGCCGTTGAGACAATAACATCCGCATCTGTCAGGGCATTGTTTTTATAAGGAGCCAGCCTGAACATCAAAGCCCTTGATTCTTTAAAAGGAGCAATAACTGCAATATCCGAAAAACGAAGGTAAGCTCTTGGTCTTGAAAACCTTCCGTAAAAAAGTCCGGTTGCAATGGCAAAGGTAAGCAATCCCAGGAAAGCTTCAAAGGTAGCTACCAAACTCGCCATAAAACCTACGGGCGCAATCCTTCCGTAACCTACTGTGGTAAAGGTTTGTGAACTGAAGAAAAACACATCAATGAACTCGTTCAGAGGATCACTTTTATCAATTCCGGTAAGATGCTCCACTCCAATGAGATAGTAAATCATTGCGAATACCAGATTGATAAGAATGTAGGCGACCACCAGGTAAGATAAGAAGCGAAAGGTCGACAGGTTGAGCATGGTGTGGTACCAGCTCAATCTATTGAACACATTCACGCCTCTTCGTTTTACATTCGGAAGCCCGTCCTTATTGATGAACCTCCCGGATGCATTGCTTCCAAAGCCGCTGTTTTCGGTGTTTTTCTGACGGATCTTCTGCCCGAAGCCTCTTGCCATTGTTATATTATTTATTTTATTCAGCTGACGGTAAATAAGCCGATCTGCTTTTTACTATTTCATCTCTTTTACAATGCAAAGATAAATTATTGTTTTCATGAAATTTATCAAGCTGCTGATTGATTTTTTAATTTGATTTTGCAGTACATTTGAAGTATGAAAAAATTGGAATCAAGAGAAGACATTGAGCATCTTGTTAATTCATTTTACACGAAAGTCGTTAAAGATGAGACGATTGGTTTTTTCTTTAATGATGTAGCTAAAGTAGACTGGGACAAACACCTTCCGAAAATGTATTCGTTCTGGGAGTCTATTCTTTTTGGGCAGATGAGCTATAAAGGCAATCCCATGGGTGTTCATTTTCCGATCAATGAAATTCAGGCAATGGAACAGAAGCACTTTGATCAGTGGCTAAAGCTTTGGAGAGAAACCATTGAGGAAAATTTTGCCGGAGAAAATGCTGATATGGCCATTTATAAATCCGAAAACATTGCCAGGCTGATGGCTTTTAAAATGGAGCTGGCGAGGAGGCTTTGATATACGTTCGGGAATCTGAGAGTTCAGAGGTTTGAGAGTCGGAGGGTTTGAGAGTTGTGGAGATTGATTATGGAACGATAACCGTAAAAATGTAGGCTGCAAGATTTACCAATAAAACCGTTCCGTACAGGACATTCGTTTTTCCACGGCTTAAAGAAAGCATCACTATAAATACGGATAGTGAAAGGAGGATAATATCTTTTTTATCAAGTCCCAATACCAATGGGATATCGTACATGATACAAACAGCGGATACTGCCGGAATTGTCAATCCAATACTTGCCAAAGCAGATCCTAATGCTAGGTTTAAGCTGGATTGTATCTGGTTGCTTCTTGCAGCACGTATGGCGGCCACTCCTTCAGGAAGAAGTACTACACCCGCAATAATTACCCCTACCAAAGATTTCGGAGCTCCGATACTCTGTACCATTTCTTCAATGGTTCCGGAAAGTCCTTTAGCCATTAAGACAACAATAATCAGGCATACTACCAGAAAGCCAAAGCTGATGAGCGTTTTTTTCAGTGAAGGAATATAATGTTCTTCCGGATGTTCATCAGGAACGATAAAATAGCTTCTGTGACGCACCGTCTGTACCATCAGGAAAACGCCGTAGATCACAAGACAGGCAATGGAGATAAAAATAAGCTGTGCTTCGTTATAGAATGGCCCATTGACGCTGGAAGTAAAATTGGGAAGGACAAGGGTAAGGACAAGTATTGAAACAATACTTACCAGATAGGTCGTAGCAGAAGTCCTTGCAAAGAACTGTTCATGATACTTTACACCGCCTATAAGGATACAAATCCCCAGAATTCCGTTAAGAATGATCATTACAGCAGCAAAAACGGTATCTCTGGCCAGCGTAATCGCCTGATCTCCTCCGGCGACCATCAGCGAGATGATGAGCGCAACTTCAATAATAGTGATACAGAGGGCGAGAATAATGGTTCCGAAAGGCTCCCCTACTTTATGAGCTACCACTTCAGCGTGATGCACTGCGGACAAGACGCTTCCGGTGAGCAGGATTCCTGCAATAATATCATATAAAATTCCGGTTCCCATCAGCCCGGAGAAATAATACCCTACAGCAAGGACAGGGAAAATATACGTATAATGTAAAAGTTCTTTTAATCTCATAAAGCGTCTACAAAATACAAAAAATCTATGAAATTTGAAATATCAAAAGAAAATATTAATAATATTTTAATGGATCCACAGGTTAAAATCCAGAAAATCCGTCAGCATATGAAACAAAAGACCGATGGCCACAATTCTGATATTTCCTTTAAAAAAGAGCAGCAAAAAATACACCGCAATGGCATAATAGGAATGTAAAATGTGAAAACCTATACTATTTCTTGACGGGTCGAAAACAGGATTGGCAAAAATGTGATCAAGATCTACGAGCATGGTAGCCAGCATAATGAGATAGGCTTTCTTCCAGTTTTTGCGAAAGAAAATAAGGGCTATGAAAACCGGAAAAACCAGATGCAAAAAATAGTGCGTGAATGTTTTAAGTAATGCAATTTCAGATAAAGTCATTAATAATCAGTCAGTTTTTTTAGGTTTATGGAGCCTTTACCATCTTAAAATTAAAGGTAATTCTCCTTTCTTCGCTTTGATTTTCACCCAATAGCTTTGGGCCTTATTTCCGTAAAATACATATTCTATATCGGTAAACAGCTTTTTTTCTGTCGGTGATAAAATACTTAATGAAGAGACCAGCATAGGACTGTTTCTGACGAAGATATAATTTTCTTTGATCTTTGGGGATAAGGCGATCGGTTTTCTGGTAGATTTTATGATAAATCCGTTATTATTCCGCTCTATAGTATTCGGCTGAAAAGGAATTGCCGTGAATTGATTCCGGGCATTGATACATTTTTTATGCTGAAAATATTCCCATGTCTTTTCGGAAGCTAAGCTTTGAATATCAATTATATACTTAGGCTGGATGATTTTCTGAACGGTTTTTTTCTCAATCTCATTAAAATTATCATCGTAGCCGTAGCTGATGATGGTATCATTCACCTGTTCAAGATCGGCGGTAGCTTTAAAATAACTGATCTGGGCAGAATCTACGAGATTTTTATTCAAAAGAGAAGCGTAATTCTTCACATTACGGGCATCCAGCTCAACGTCTAAAAAGCGGTTTGTTTTCTGAATATCAGCAGCAATGAAAGCTAAAGAACCTGTCTCTGAAGTGTTTTTTATTTCAATTTCATCCGTTTTCAGTTCAATAGAAAAATTCTGAATTTTCTGTCCGGAAATAAAAGAGATGCTGCCTAAAGATTTATTGATAAACTGATCTGCATTCAGGACCTTTTTTTCTGAAGAAAGCCATTGCCCAATCTTCTCAAAAGCAGAAGCAGAAGTTCCGACGATCCCATTTCCGCCTTGTATTTTGACAAAAATCTGATCTTTCCGGAATACGTTTTTCCCTTGGTTTACAAACTGATGGCTCTTTAAATAAGCTGAGAATTTTTGCGGGTCTTTTAGTTCAACCACAGTGTACAATTCTGAGAGTTTAGTGTCTTTGAGGTGGAATATCTGTAAAAAATCCGGAGTTTTGATTCCTGAATCTTGTAATGAAAGCGTTTTTTTATCCTTCGTTTTACTTTCTGTCCATTTTGAAGGATGCGCCATGAAGCTTAAAATATATTGTCCCGTTAATTTTTTAACATCGATCAGAACAACGGCATCTGCATTTCCAGGAACAAACTGTAATGTTTTGTTTTTATAGAAAAATACAAAATAGAGCGCAGCTGCGAGTAAAAGAGTTAACGGGACAATAATTTTTTTCTTGTTCATTTACAGTATTTGAGTCTTCTTTTCTTCTTCATTAATTTTATAAATCTCATCGAACAGGTCAAAGAAATACATGAGGCTGTTTTCGGAAGAATTTTTAATCTTGTAGTCTATTTCTGTTTCTACGCTTTCTCCTTTCACCTCTGTTTTATAATACATTTCACCCACATTTTTTCTGAAGAGATCCAGTGATTTTCTTTCGGAAGGTGTTTTGAATTCTTTTTCCAAACCGATTAAAAGCTTCTGAATATCCAGCCTTCCGGATAATGGATATTTAGATGAATCTTTCGCCCATTGCTTAGAAATATCAGACTGACCCTGAGGGCTGATATTGTCTGTAGAACTGGTCAGGTAAACGATACCGTCTTTTACCGTCATGTACAGCTGATCCATATATCCGCCTCCTTTTTCATCCTTAAATGAGTAAAAGTTTCCGGTCTTTGAGAATTTCTTAGACAAATGTTTATTGGTAGCCATTACATTGAAAACACGGTTCCAATAGCCTTCATTTTCTGTTGCAAAAGCAAATGTAAAGTTGGGAACGGCTACATCTTTGGTTTTCTTTACTTCTTTTTCATTGTAGTCATCGTCATATTCGTAATCTGTATACTCTACTTTTTTGGATTTTAATTCATTCAGAACAAAGATTCCGTTGCCCGGGGCTATTTTGGTGATGGCTTCTTCATCCAGAACAATTTTCATGGTTTCCATCATGAGCTCCATTTCTTTTTTATATTCACTGTCTCCCGTATCCTGAAGAAGGTCGTACATCAAATCAAAAGTTTTAGCGCCGTTTACATTCATAACATAATAGCCAATACTTTTTTCATTGATCAGTGCCGCCAGTTTCTTATTTTTCTTACCTTTATAAAAGGATGAAATGGTCTTCTGGATTTCCGGATTTTTATGCTGATAGTTATTGACCAGCTTTACTTTATCCTTGTCAAAATATAAATTGTAGTATGAACTTGATTCGTATGCATTTCTTAAAAACTGCCCAAATTCAAAACGTTTCATCATTTTTCCATAGATACCGTCATTGACCATCTTTCCGTAATCTGTGTAAACATACGCATCGGCAGCAGCATCTCTGAATGTAAGCATAGCTTTCGGCACTTCAATTTCTAAGTTTGAGCTGAAGTATTGGTCGAAACGGTCTTCTGCAAGTTTTTTCACTATTTTGAAGTTTTCAATACGTGCCGAATCCAGTTCTTTCTGGTAGGCCGTATCTATTTCAGCTTCTGCATATTCTTCCTCTCTTGGGTACACTTCTTCAGCTTTACCTTCACCTTCAGAATGCTGGGTGTCTACGTTTTCCTTCGGATATTTGTGATTCTTTTCCAGATACTTGATGTCTTTCTGAATTCTGGTGATCTCTTTGTTATTTTCCCTGATGTTATCTTTTAAATACTTAATTTCCTCTTTCAGGTTTATTATTTCCTCCTTATAATCGAAAGGCATTTCCGGTGCTATGGCATAAGCACTGTCCACAGCAGCAACAGCCACACTGTCTGCAACGGTTGCAGTACTATCTATAACCGTTTCAGTCCAGATATCTTTATAAGGTTTGGTATAGTTCACCATACTCAAAACAGCACGGTCATTATTCCATGCAACAAAAATATTATCATCTATATCCACATAAGAATAATTCTTTTTCTTAGAAATTTCCAATCCTTTTTTCTTGGTGGAATTGATGAATTCCTGGAACTTTTCTTTGTTATCTACAATAAAATGAGTTGTATAAACCTGTATTGAGTCATTAAAACTGGCATAATGATATTGGGTGGCATCATACTTAATTCCCGTTTTGGAATAATCATTCCATGAAGATTTTTCTTTACTTTTTTTGCTTAATTCATGCAATAAAGGATTAAGCTTTTGCCAGTTGATTTTCTGGTTCAGCTGTTTTCCGTTGATTTCCATATAAAATATGGCATCGCTGGGAAGTTTCATACTTTTTTGTGCAAAAACGAGCATAAAACCAAAAAGTACGAAAGTAAATATTTGTGTTTTTAGTAATATAGATTTCATGGTTAATGTTAAAGTTTATTGAAATAATATCGTGTTTTGTAATTGTTTCTTTTGAAAAATAAGGTCTAAGATATCCGCTTCCAGCTTTACCGCTTTTTTATTCGGAGCCAGCAGATAAGCACTGTTGGTCTGAGATTTTACAGTATTTTCAAACTGCATTACTGAGGTATACCTGGCATTATTGAAGATCTCCTTATCTGCCTTCCCCATCTTGTCATAATCCGCTTTGAAGGTATTGACCTTGTTTCTGGTCAATAATTTTTTCTGAAGGTTCTGACTGTAAATTTGCGTAGGCACCATTTTTCCAAGGATATTTTTGGCTTTCAGCTGCTCCAGTCCGGCATTGATATTTTCAATCTTTTTAAAATTACAGCTCAGTCTGATGATGTAATTATCAAAATCCATTGAGGTTTTTACGTTGCTGATTCCCGGAGTTGCTTTAAAAATTCTGGCAGCTTCATTGATTTTATTTTCAATTTCACCTTTTTTAGGAACTTTTTTTCCGTTAATAGTCTCCATTTTAGAAATGGAAACCAACCTTGTTTTACTTTTACTGGCATTAAGAATAATGGTATATTCTCCTGTTCCGTCGGCTTTTACATTCACTTTATCCAAAATATCAAAACAGCTGGTCAGCAATAATAAAGGAAAAAGCAGTAAAAAAAGCTTCAGAAAATTTTTCATAATTGAGTTTTAAAACACAAAACTACTTAATTCCGTTTGAAAATACTTTATGGACACTGTTATTTCACTGAAAACAGCCATTTTTTCAAATTCTGCCTTTCAGATAATCCTGTCTTACTTTCTCATCCAACTTTTCAATGGCATATCTCAGACAGGTTCTCGGCATTTCCCGGTAATGTTTATTTAAAAAACGGATCAGCTCGGCTTCGTTTTTCTGCCCCATTTCCCTAAGCAGCCATCCGTTTGCTTTATGCATCAGGTCATGAGTATGTTTAAGATTTTGGGTTACAAATTCTTTAGTCAGTTCAAAAGACCCCTTTTTCACGTAATGCATTGTACCTACAACGGCAATTCTCTTGTGCCACATTTCTTCAGAATCTGAAAGGTTTCTCAACAATTCTTCTCTTCCGTTTTCAAAAGCATACCTTCCTAAAATCTTGTAGCAGCTTGAATCCACCAGATCCCAGTTATTAACAGACGGAAGGTGATCCAGATAAAACTGTATTATTTCTTCTTTCACAGTCTTATCCTTTGTTTTTTCAAATTTAAAGATGAGCATGAAGAGTGCAGTAAGCCTGTGTTCGTGGTATTTTGAAGATAAGAGAACACTGAGATCCTGCAGGCTTATCTTAGCATAATATTCTTTAGCAACAGATCTCTGGTCCGGAACTTTCACGCCTAAAAACAGGTCTCCTTCTCCATATTCTCCTTTTCCTGTTTTGAAGAACCTCGGAAAGAATTCAGCTTTTTCAGGAATGGAAAGAACCGCTAATGCTTCTTGTATTTCTTTGATTATATTGCTCATGCAGTGGTTTTTATGAATCTAATTAATAATGAACAATTACAAATTCTTTATTAAGCATGTTCATCCGCCACAACACTTTCCTGCGTTTCCTCTTCTTTTGCAATGGCTTTCGGATTGGCTACCTTGGCAATAGTAAGTCCCTGAACAATAATTGAAAATACAACTACACAGTAAGTGATACTTAAGATAATTTCACTGTATTCACTTTTCGGGATAGACATCGCCAACGCTATGGAAACCCCACCACGGATTCCTCCCCAAACAAGAACTTTTACGGTTTGCGGACTAAATCTTGTTCGAAGAGACATAAATTTTGTAGGAACCCAGATCGAAATAAAACGGGCAATCAAAACGACTGCAATGGCCAAAAGTCCCGGAACCATAAAGTGCTTTAAGTCTTTGATCATCAACAGTTCAAAACCGATAAACAGGAATAGCACGGCATTAAGAATTTCATCGATCAGCTCCCAGAATTTGATGAGATAATCCTGGGTAATAGATTTCATTTTGAAACTTACATTAAAATTACCCATGAATAAACCTGCCGCAACCATCGTTAAAGGCCCGGAAATATGCATCTGTCTTGCAACAAGATACCCTCCCATTACTACGGAAAGCGTTACCAGAACAGAAATAATATAGTCATCCACCTCACGCATCAGCCTGGAAGTAATCCATCCCAATAAAACACCAAGCAGAATTCCTCCGCCGGCTTCTTTCATCAGAAGCAGTCCGATACTTTCAACACCCAGATCTACTTCTTTCCCGATGGCAAGCTGTAAAACCACTGTAAATACCACTACGGCCATACCATCATTGAAAAGAGATTCTCCAGCCACTTTTGTCTCCAGTGATTTAGAGACATTGGCCTGTTTAAGAATACTTAGAACAGCTACCGGATCGGTAGGGGAAATAAGCGCTCCAAAAAGCAGACAGAAGATAAACGGAAGCTGAATTCCTAAAAAAGGCAGCAGATAAAACATCCCGAATCCTACTACAAATGTGGAAATAACTACGCCAGCCGTAGAAAATATCAATACCGGCCTGAACTGCTCCTTGAGATCATTGATGTTGATATGAATTCCTCCCGCAAAGAGAAGAAAATTCAGCATGGCACCCATCAGAACTTCTGTAAAGTCTATACCATTCATTAACTTATTAAGATGCCCAAAAGTTCTCGGAAGCACAGTTTCTCCGAACATCACCAGAAAAATAGAAACTACGATGGCAATCACCATAATCCCGATGGTACTGGGAAGCTTCAGGAATCTGTAATTGAGATATGCAAAAATTGATGCTAAAACTATTAAGGCTGAAAATGAATAATATAATTCCACTAAGTGTTTTTTTAAATTTATTTATAGGTCTGTATAAGTATTTTTATATACAGTTTACGGCCGTCTTTTTCCCAGATATCAAACATCCCGTCCTTGGCCGGCCGTGATCCTCTTACATAATCTTTCCCGATATTCAGGATATTCAGCAGGATGTATTCATCGCCTACAGAATTAACCCAATAGGCTGTTTTTTCAGAGTTTCCGTTTCCGGAACTTTTTATTCCTTCGGTAAGCAGTCGGAACTGGTTCAGGTGATGCATGAAATTGTTTCCGTCTTTCCGGGAATCATACGCCCTCAGAAGGACAAGAAGTATATCCAGATTGGTAGGATCTTTACCGTAAAGAACTTTGCCCAGCCTGACACATTCTTCAAAATTGCTCTGCTTAAAGGCATCCGTCAGACTCTTAAAACTTTCATCAACTGCTGAAACTTTATCATTCCTGAAATTTCTGCCATAGTAAAGATACTGGGCCTCAATACTGTCCAGAGATTTGGGATATCCTTTGTATTTAAAAATCAGCTTTTCATAATTGTAGGGAGAATCCGGATTTTTAAGACTCTTCTCAATTTCTTTTAAATCAATTTTTGATTTCTGGCTGAAACCGAAAACCGAAAGGAAAAGCAAGAGCAGGAAAAAGTTACATTTCATTAATCGTTGTTTTCTTCTTCCTCATCGTTGTCGAAATATTCGAAAAGGAAATCATTGTATGGGAACCTGGAGATATGTATCCTCATTACCTCATCGTAGATCATTTTCTTCATTTCCGGGAAGTTTTCTTTCGTTAAAGCAGAGATAAATACAGTCGGGTATTTAGATTTACCCATCCATGTTTTTTTCCATTCTTCCAAAGAAACGTTCTTTTTTGTAGATGGTGTAAGATCATCTTCATCCTTTTTATCGTAGCTGAAATCATCAATTTTATTAAAGACCATGATCATCGGTTTCTGATGGGCATTGATCTCCATTAACGTCTGATTAACAGACTCTACCTGATCTTCAAAGCTTTCATGGGAAATATCCACCACGTGAATAAGCAAATCCGCCTCACGAACCTCATCCAGTGTAGATTTAAAAGACTCTACAAGCTGTGTCGGAAGTTTTCTGATGAATCCTACCGTATCGGTAAGCAGAAACGGTAAATTGCCAATAACCACTTTTCTTACCGTTGTATCTAAGGTGGCAAACAATTTATTTTCTGCAAAAACCTCAGATTTGGAAAGCGCATTCATCAGTGTAGATTTTCCAACGTTGGTATATCCCACCAAAGCAGCACGCACCACCTTTCCACGGTTGTTACGTTGGGTAGCCATCTGTCTGTCAATGGTTTTCAGCTTGTCCTTTAACAGGGAAATCCTGTCGCGGATGATACGGCGGTCAGTTTCAATTTCAGTTTCCCCGGGACCTCTCATCCCGATTCCCCCTTTCTGACGCTCAAGGTGAGTCCACATTCTCGTCAGACGAGGCAAAAGATATTGGTATTGTGCCAGTTCCACCTGAGTTCTCGCGTAAGAAGTCTGTGCTCTCTGTGCAAAAATATCAAGGATAAGATTGGTTCTGTCCAGAATTTTCACTTCTATCTCTCTCTCCAGATTTTTAAGCTGGGAAGGAGACAGCTCATCATCGAAAATAATAGTTCCGATCTCGTTCTCCTTTACATATTCTTTTATTTCCTGGGCTTTTCCGCTTCCGATAAAAGTTTTGGAATCCGGCTGAGTTAATTTCTGAGTAAAACGTTTTTGAACCGTTGCACCTGCTGTGAAGGCTAAAAACTCAAGTTCATCCATATATTCCGTAAGCTTGTCTTCATCCTGATTTTGGGTGATAACCCCTACCAAAACTGCTCTTTCGTAATTATGTTGTTTCTTATCTAGCATTAATTTCTGTCTATGTTTGTGATTTTCACAAGATACCAATTTCAGGAAAAAAAACAAAATCATTTTTTAATTTTCCCTATTTTTTTAATGTTAATTTAAGTTTACAATATCTTTCATTTGTAAAAATTTAATACCTTTATAACGCTGATTTGTAATCAATAAACAATTAAAATTACAAATAACATAAAAAACTAACGCCAAGATCATGAATTCCCATATTAAATGTATGATTATTGATGAAGATGAACTGGACAGACTGGTTCTTCAGCATCACATCAGGCAATACGATAATATAGAGATTGTTGCGTCTTTTGATTCAGCAGAAAAGGCAGTTCCTTATCTGGAATTCCCAATTGACCTGTTGATCTGCGAAACTACACTTAAAGGAATGAGCGGACTTGAATTCCGGAAGCTGGCTTATAAGATTCCTGCCTGTATCTTCGTAAGTTCCCATCCGGAGCTGGCTGCAGAGGCCTTTGAAATTGAAGCGCTGGACTTTGTCACAAAACCCCTGAAAGCAGAACGGTTCCAGTATTCTATAGAAAAAGTCTTCAATTTTTTTGAAATGAAAAAAAAATGCGAATGCTTCGATGCCCTTCTCGGTGAAAACTGTATAAAAATAAAGGAAAACGGCAATATCTCTCAAATCAGGCTTACCGATATCCTTTATCTTGAAGCTTTAAAAGACTATACCCGGCTTGTCACTCATGAAAAAAAACATTGTATTCTGGATTCCCTGGGAAATATTCTTCATAAAAGCTTTTTCGATTCTTTCATAAGAATCCATCGCAGCTATGCTGTCCCCCGTCATTTCATTCGCGGAAAAAGCAGCCATGAGATAGAGCTGATCCATCAGATCAGACTTCCCATAGGCAGAACCTACAAAGAAAGCCTTTCTTTCCTTAACCCTTAACGACTGAATACCAACATTTTTACCATAAAACGCCGTTGGTCGATTTTTTTTGACGTTAGTCTATTTTCCCTCAATCCGGTTGCGATATGTGGTAATTTAGTGTTCACAAATTTTCTCTTGAAAACTTGGATAACCATTAATAACCACAAAAATATTTTACATGAAAAGAACATCTATTCACTGCCTCTTTCTCATTCTGTTCACCTTTTCCGTCAGTATCCTGAGCGCCCAATCGGCAGTTCTGGCCACGGGAACAAATGCATCAGGAGGCAACGGCTCGGTTTCTTACAGTGTCGGCCAGACGGCTTATCTGTACAAGGGAACAAATTCCCAAGTATTGGAAGGCGTACAGCAGGCCTACGAAATCACGACACTTTCTGCCAGCGAAACCACAGCAAAGCAAGAAGGCATTCTACTCTATCCGAATCCGGCCAGAGATTATCTGTATATAGATTTTTCTTCTGTTCCTTACAAGGGATCAGAATATCAGCTGTTTGATGCTCAGGGCAAGCTGATCAAAAAGGACGTGATTTCACAATCTAAGTCCGAACTTAATCTTTCCTCTCTTCCTTCTGCAGTTTACATTATCAGAATCAATCAGAATGGAGAAAATTTAAAAACCTTTAAAGTCATAAAAAAATAACGCCATGAAAAAAATATTACTATCTCTGGGGATCATGCTCGGTCTCTTTCTCGGACATGCACAGGTGCCGGAAAAAATGAGCTACCAAGCCGTGATGAGAAACGGATCCGGCCAGCTGCTGATCAACCAAAACATAGCTGTAAAAGTAAGTATATTGACAGGCTCTCTCATTGGGCCATTGGTCTATTCTGAAAGACTTACAGGAAGTACAAATGCCAACGGGCTGATTAGTCTGGAAATAGGAACAGGAACAGTGCTTTCCGGAACATTTTCAACGATCAACTGGTCTACAGGAAACTATTATTTAAAAACGGAAACCGATCCGGCCGGAGGCACAAACTACACAATAGCAGGCACAAGCCAGCTATTAAGCGTACCTTATGCGATGTATGCCAAATCAGCTGGTGGAACCGGTGGAAGCTTTACAATTCCTTATACCAATACGGTAAACAATGCCTCCACTTTATTTTCACTGACCAATGATGGGGACGGAACCTCTTTAGAAGCGATCAATAATACAACGACTTCCAGCATTGCCTCATTACGGGGTATTGTAAGCAATGTGGCACCAGGAGGATTCTCCAGTGGTGTCCGGGGTATCAATAACGGAACCGGAGGTTTGGGTGTAGGTGTCTGGGGAAGCCAGAACGGCAGCGGATGGGGTGTTTATGGTGTCACTCCCAACGGTCTTGGCGTTTACGGAAACTCATCGGCCGGAGGAACAGGAGTATATGCCAACAGTAATACCGGAACAGGGCTTACCGCAACCAGTAACAACGGCATTGCAGCAAGTATATCTATTTTCAATAATGCCAATAACAATAACGTTCTGAATGCGAACACTCTTGGAAACGGAACGGTCCTCAATGTTTCTTCTTCCGGTGCAGGCGCTGGCGTTGTAAGCTCTACAGGAAGCGGCTTTGCAGTACACGGCATTACTTCTGCACTGACTTCCGCAGGAATCATTGGTGACAATAACGGAGCCGGTGAAGCGGTAGTGGGCAGAACAACCAGTGATATTGCCGGGGCTGTCGTAGGGCGTAATGATGGTGGTGGATATGGAGTAAGAGGATTTGTAAGCGGCAATGCTACCGGAACGTCAATAGGGGTTTTCGGACAGGTTGGGCTTAATAGCGGAAAAGGACGTGCAGGAAGATTTGAAAACATCAACACTGCAAATGATTTTAATACTTTTGAGGTAAAAACCAACGGTAACGGAAGTATACCGAACAACACACAAGGTAATGCAGCTTCCTTCTTAGTTGACAATACAAACAGCGTAGGAGCAGCAGTAAGAGGTGAAGTGAATACTATTTTCGGAAACTTCGGAGCGGCAGGTATTTTTGGAGTTTCTTCAGGAACTGGAGGACGCGCCGGATTATTCTACGCATCAAATCCTTCCGGAAACGGAGCAGCATTAATTGCTTTGACTGATGGAAACGGAAATGCTGTCACCGCCAATGCAGGTAAAGACGGAAACGGTGTTGAAACCAATATTGATGGAGCAGGAAATGCCTTGTATGCATGGGTACCCACTTTTGCAACGGGACGCGCAGGAAAATTCAATATATTCAATCCCGACAATACCAGTGATGTTATCACTGTAACGACAGTGGGTAATGGGATTGCTGGAAATTTTAAGGTAGACAGAGTAGCGGGAACTTCAGCAGCCGTAAAAGGTGAAGTGACTTCACAGTTCGCTAATTTTGGTACCGCCGGTGTTTATGGCTTATCTTCAGGAACAGGCGGATATGGTGGGTTGTTTTATTCTTCCAATGCAAGCGGCAACGGTCCGGCATTACTGGCTCTTACAGAAGGAAACGGCAATGCTATCACTGCCAATGCAGGCAAAAATGGTGATGGCGTAGAGGCTACAGTAGATGGAACGGGATCGGCCATTTATGGCTGGGTGCCTAATTTCGGCACTGGTAAAGCAGGCAGATTCGCCAACTTCAATAACGCCAACGCTCAACCTGTAGTTCATGTAACCACTACCGGTACCGGTTCTACCCTGCTTATTAACCATCAGGGGCCATCCGGCAATATTTCCGTATATCAGAGTGAATCAGCAAACGTAGCCCGTATCAATAAAGCGGGACGCGGATTTTTTAATGGAGGTACCCAGAGCAGCGGAGCAGACGTTGCCGAAGTCTTTGATGTGGAAGGAAATATTTCTGAATATGAAACCGGTGATATTCTTATAATCTCCACAAATTCAGACCGAACCGTTGAAAGATCTTCCAAGCCCTATTCTACTCTTGTGGCAGGAGTATATGCAACAAAACCGGGGGTATTGCTTACTGAAGAGCATATAGATTCTGACATTTCCGGTAAAGTACCGATGGGTGTTATCGGAGTGATTCCTACCAAGGTATGTCTGGAAGGCGGAAAAATTAAAAGAGGTGATCTTTTGGTAACCTCATCAAAACCGGGAACTGCCATGAAAGCAAATCCTAAGAAAGTGAAAATAGGACAGGTGATCGGAAAAGCACTTCAGGACTATGACCAAAACTCGACCGGTAAAATTAAAGTATTGGTAAACATTAAATAAACTATCATGAAATCATTATATATCATTGCATTTTTAGCATTAAGCGTATCCGTTTATGCTCAGGAAAACAAGAAAGCTCCTGAATCTGAGGATCAGGCACAGGTGGTGAATCAGCTCAGAGAAAGGGAAGCCCAGCTGGCAAAAGCATCTCTGGAGAATGCCCCTAAAAAGCAAAACGTAACCACTCTGGCTTCAGAACAGGGTCTTGAAATAAAAAAACAGGAAGATAAATCCCGGATTTCCAATTCAAATAATACGTCGGGAAAATTGCTGCCCAACACGGCAACTTTAGATGAAATAAAAGCCTCTATTCCCAACAGGCAGGGATCCCGAACCAGTTCAGCCAATTCCAGGAACGCAAATAGAAATGTCGTAGGTCTGCCCAGCACAGCAACCTTAGAGGAAATAAAGAAAACAATTCCGAAAAACTGATAATCCATAACCAAATAAGACAAAAAAGTCCGCGCAGTGCGGACTTTTTATATTTTCATATTCGATGATTTACTTTAAATCTTCAAAATTCAAGTTTTCTTAGCCAAAACAGTATTTTTAATCCCAATCTGCAGCTACAAATTTCATAGCGTTTCCACTTCCATCAGATAAGGTCAGAAAATGCCCTTCTATGGAATAATTGGTCATTTTATCGAATTTCTGGATAAAAGCGTTTTCCAGTTCCATATTCTGGCAGGCTTTCAATGTGCTTCCTACTCCTGAGATCTTTACTTTTCCGTTGGTTTTAAATTCGGAAGTAAAGAACATACTGTTGCATCCCATGTTGGCACTGCCTTTTATTTTTCCTTTCTCTATGGCACCTGTCAGTTTAATTTCTGCATTGTTTTTAATTAGGTTTTCTCTGGAAAATTTATCAAAAGAAACGAGCATCCAATGTCTTTGAAGGCTTGGATTTCTTTCCGGAACTGAAGAGCAGCTGACCGCAACTCCGAGAAGTAAAACTGCAAAAAATGATAAGAGTATTTTTTTCATGGGGATTATCCTTCCATTTTCATACCATTCCGGGACAGAATATCGTAAAAATTAGTAAATTAGCGACACAAAAATTATTTTATAAAATGAAAAGACTATTTCTACTGTTCACTTTCTTATTGGGCTTTGCTCAGATGAGGGCGGATGAGGGGATGTGGCTGTTAATGCTCATCAAAAGACTTAACGGGGTCGACATGCAAAAAGAAGGACTGCATTTGACACCTGAAGAAATTTATTCAGTAAACAATTCAAGCTTAAAGGATGCTATCGTGAGCTTCGGAGGATTTTGTACCGGGGAAATTGTTTCTGACAAAGGACTTATTTTCACGAACCACCACTGCGGTTACGGTGCTGTAGCTGCCGCTTCTACTCCGGAAAAAGATTATCTGAAAAACGGATTCTGGGCTATGAAGCAGAAGGACGAATTTAATGCAAAAGATCTTTATGTAAGGTTTTTAGTTAGAATGGATGATGCTACGCAGAGAATCAATTCTAAACTGAACAACAATATGACCGGAGCAGAGAGAAAAGCAGTTATTGATGCTGAAACAAAAGCCATCCAGACTGAAAACTCTGAAAACGGAAAATACACAGTAGTAGTAAAAGATTTCTTCAATGGGAATGAATTCTACTATTTTGTATACCAGGATTATAAAGATATCAGATTGGTAGGCGCACCACCTTCATCATTAGGTAAATTCGGGGGTGATACAGATAACTGGGAATGGCCAAGACATACTGCTGACTTCACGGTATTCAGAGTATATGGAGATGCAGCAGGAAATCCTGCAGAATATGCAGCAGGAAATGTTCCTTTGAAGCCTAAGCACTTCCTTCCGGTTTCTCTTAAGGGGATCAAACCTGGAGATTTCTCTATGATCTTAGGATATCCTGGAAGAACCAACCGTTATCTTACGTCTTACGGAATCCAGCAGATGGTCAACAAAGACTATCCGGCTTGGGTAGAAGCTTCCAAACTGGCTATGGATGTTATGAAAAAGTATATGGACAAGGATAAAGCGACTCAGCTTAACTATGCGTCTCAATATGCTTCTGTAGCTAACTACTGGAAAAACAGACAGGGAACTATCGACGCGGTAGATAAAAACGGAACGATCTCTGATAAACAAAAGATTGAGGACACTTACAGAAAATGGTCTTCATTGCCAGGAAACACAGAGTATGATGGTGTTTTAGAAGATATCGGAGCTTATTACAAGCAGGTTTCTGACAGAAATGTTGAAAGAAACTATATTTCACAGTTTTCAAGAAATGCAAAGTATATCTCTCTTGCTTTACAGGTAGGTTCTGTTCTTAAAGCTTACTCTGCTCAGGATATGCAGGGAAGATTAGCAATGAAAGCTAAAACTGAAACAGCAATCAAAGAAGCTTACGAAAATTTCAATCCTTCTCTGGAAGGAGAAATGCTTGCTTCTATGGCTGGTCTTTACCAGTCAAGAGTAACTAATAAAGAAGTGGCATCTGCTACTATTTTAGGATTAGACTCTAAGACGCTTTCTAATGTAGCTTATTCTTCAATTTTTGCGAATAAGACGTCTGCTACAAACTTCTTATTAAACCCGGATGCATTGAAACTCGATGCTGATCCACTTTGGAAAATAGCCAACGGAATCGTTGCTGACCAAAAAATGAGCATGGAGAAGTATTCTAAAGTTGATGATAACTTCAACAAGAACAACCGTCTATTCTTAGCCGGATTAATGAAGGCAATGCCTGAGAAAAAATTCTATCCGGATGCTAACTCTACAATGAGATTAACTTACGGAACAGTAGATAAACTTCCTGTTAGAAATGACAGAAACTATTTTGGAGTTACAGACAACTATTATACTGATATGACCGGTCTTGTAGGAAAATACAAGAAAGGTGATGAGGAATTCGATCTTCCGCAAAGAGTGATCGACCTTTATAACCTTAAGGATTTCGGACAGTATGCTGATGCAGCAGGATATATGCCTGTCAACTTCCTTTCTAACAATGATATTACAGGAGGTAACTCCGGTTCTCCGGTTATTGACGGAGACGGAAACCTTATCGGTATTGCATTCGATGGAAACAGCGAGGCATTAAGCGGTGATATCGTATTTGAACAGGACTGGCAGAAAACCATCAACGTAGATGTACGTTTCGTTCTTTGGACCATCGACAAATATGCAGGAGCAAGAAGATTAATCGATGAATTAAAGCTTGTAAGAGGAGAAAACACACCTCCTGATACCAAGTCTAAAAATTCAGGAACTACTCAGATGCCTAAGAAAACAAAAAAGGTAAAATAATCTTTTTCTGATAAATTTTAAAACCGTGAACGTCAATTCACGGTTTTTTTATTTTTGAATTTAAATCTTTATAATGGAAAAAGAGTTTTGACTGAAATGATTTTAAATAGGAAGAAGGACAGATAAAAACTTCTGGATAATTAAGCTCACAAAAAAGCCGGGCATATATCCCGGCTCTATTATTTCAAGTTATTCCTATACGGGAATTCCTAAGTATTTCAAATAAGCATCCAGCATCTTCTTGTCAAATAACGGCTCCTCGATACCTGAGCCTTCCAAAAACCGGATAACATTGGAACAGTCCCAGACATAAGTATTCTGATACAATTCTACGGTAGAAAGCCCTTCATGCATATTATCTTTAAACAGGCTGGTGAGCGGATACAAACGGTTCCGGCTGTCATCTTCCCACTGTTTTCTCCACTCTTTGTAGGGAAGACCTTCAAGACTAAGCGGATAATATTTCTTCAGGAGTCCGAAGAAATTTTCAAGGGTAAGATTAGTTTCCGGTCTTGCGATCAGATTGAATTTTTTACCAACTGCATCTTTATTTTTTGTGATATGAGCCATAGATCTGGTCATATAATCTACCGTAATCAGCCCTTCTCTTAATTCTGTGAGTAAGGGATAAGATTTAAATTCAACACAGTTTTTCACAAGACCTGACCACCACTGGTAAGGAGCACTTGCCCCTGTTTCACTATGGCACATGGCATAACCAAGACGGTAAGTAATTAACGGTAGCCCTTCTTTAGCTGCAAGATCAGCAATAGCCTCCATCACATATTTACTCCTTACATAGCCAATATCTTTGCTTACTGACATAATATTCTGTTCAATATCATCACTTTCCAGCATTACTTTTTTCCCGGTGAAAACATGTCCCCAACTGTAGACCGAAATGGTGGATAGCAGGGCTAGGCAAGTGGTTCTTTCGGCACCGGCAAGTTTTATGATTTCTCTTAATCCTTCTACGTTCGGTGCTTTCATATAAGAATAAGGTTCTATAAAATTAACGGAGCTGCCAGAGTGGTAAATAAGGTCCAGCATTGCTGCAAGTTTTTTGAACTGTTCTTCGGAAAGTCCTAATAACGGAAGGGACAGATCACCTATTACCGGGATGATTCTCGGTTTCTGGTCTTCATTTCTACCGATATGATACTGTTTATAGCAGTGGTCAATTTTTTCCATAGCATGAAATTCATCCTGAGCTCTTACCAGACAGTAAATATCAGCTGATGTGGTATCTAAAATCTCCTGAAGCAGATGAATCCCGACAAACCCGGTAACCCCGGTCAAAAATATGATTTTAGGATCTTGCAGTTGTTTTGGATCGAAACCTCCCGCAAAAACGGTTCCGGGAGCCAGATAAACATCCTGCTGAAGGGCTACATAAGGCTCTACATCTTCTTCCGGAATTGCCTCGCGGGCTTTTCTGGCCCTGGTGATCAATTCATCGGCAAGTTGTTTTAGAACCGGAAACTGGTAAATATCCCTCATATAGACTTTGGTATCCAATTTTGAATTCAGGGCTGTTGCAACTATAGCGACAAGGAGGGAGTTTCCACCAATGTCAAAAAAATTATCCGTCATATTAATCACCGGACGTTCAAGTTCTTCAGCCCAGATATCTGCTATAATTTTTTCGGTTTCATTGGTAGGCGGTTCTGTAGAAATAAGTTCTTCTGCCTCTTTGTCTGCCAGTTCCTTCAGCAAATGAGTGTCAGTTTTCCCATTGCCCGTCAGCGGTATTTTATCAACATTAATAATCTGAGCCGGAATCATATAACCGGGCAGCTCTTCTTTCAGGTGTTGCCTTACCCGCACAGCCTCTGCTTTTTCACCAGGCTTTGCCATGATAAAGGCTACGATATATTTATTATTTCCATGATCTTTTGTAATGACTGCTGCGTCCTGTATTCCTTCCAAACGGGCAAGGCAGCGTTCAATTTCGCCCAACTCCACGCGAAAACCTCTAATTTTCACCTGATTGTCTATTCTTCCTAAAAATTCAATATCTCCATCTGAATTCCAGCGGGCAAGATCACCGGTCCGGTAGAGCTTTTCGTTTTCCCTGAATGGGCTGCTAATGAATTTTGAAGCTGTGAGTTCTTCATTATTAAGATAACCCTGGGCCAAAAGATTTCCACCTATATGCAGCTCTCCTACAGCTCCCACTGGCAGCAATTCGCTGTTCTCTCCTAAAATGTAAGCCCGTGCATTGGCTATTGGTCTTCCGATTGAAGAAATATATTGCCCATCTCTATCTTTAACTTTTTTGAATGTGGCGTAAACCGTACATTCAGTAGGGCCGTAATAATCGATTAATTCATAACTTAATTCACTGGTAAGCACAGGTTTAAGCTTTTCTCCTCCCGTAAATAGGTATTTAAGCTCAAGGTCATTATACTTTCGGGTTTCTTCAACAACGGAAGGGGCAAGAACAGAAGGAGTAAATCCATGGGTAATCCGGTTTTTACGGTAAAAATTCACAAGCCCGGAAGCTTCTACTCTATCTTCACTGTCTGCAATATAAATTACGGCACCGGCAATAAGAGCCGACCATGTTTCCCATACGGAAATGTCGAATGCCAATCCGGCAACAAGGGTCAGATGTGATGTATCATCAACATGGAAATACTGATTGTGCCATGTAACCAAATGCTGAATGCTGTGGTGGGAAACCATAACCCCTTTAGGGTTTCCTGTTGAGCCGGATGTGTAGATGGTATAGGCTAATGAATCCTGAGATATAGTGATATCAGGCAGTTCCGCAGATAAATCAGACAGGCTTTCTGTATTATCCAGATGAAAAATTTCAGCATTAACCTCTTCTGTCAGTGAATTTCCCCGATGAGTATCGGTAATAAGTATTTCCGCTGAGGTATCGGCAAGGATATATTCTACACGTTTTACAGGATAAGAAGGGTCTATTGGAACATAAGCCGCTCCTGTCTTCAAAATCCCCAGAATGGCAACCAGCCATTCGAGCGAACGGTCCAGCCATACGGGAACAAATATTCCTTCTTTTACTCCTTTTTCCAACAATACATTGGCAAGCTGGCTGCTTTTCTGATCGAGCTCGCGGTAACTGATCCTGCTGTCCTGATACACAGCAGCCATATTTTCGGGATGAAGGATTGCCTGTTTTTTGAAAAGGGAAACCAGGGTTTCTTCTTTGCGATAGTCCCAATTTGTTTTATTAAAATCGTTGAGAAGTCTTTCTCTGTCTTCGGGGGATAAAAGAACCGGTACACCAGCAGACTGCCCCGATGGCGTTGATATTGTATTTGGCATATTAGTTTTATTTTTGTTAGTGATAAAGGGTTCAAATGAACTGCATTACGACAGAACCTTAGGCCTGTATAAAACAGCCTAGTACGTGCAAACAGCAAAGAATATTATACTTCTATGCTATCAGTAGGCAGAATTGATTTGCTTAAGTTTTGTTTGTCAATTTCCTTTCCATAATATAATATTTTTTAAAATTCGGCAATTCAAATTTAACATAATATTCAAAACGGAGAAATAAATAATCATAAATTTTCTCCAGACTGGGATTTAATTTCAATCATTTAATCATAAAACAAGAGGCAATCATTAATACTCAAATTCCTTATAGCCATTTTTCTAATCACCAATCATATACAATAAATATTTATCTTTGAGGTCGGATCTCTTTTGCTAAAAATCAGATAAGCACACAATGATAAATTTCTTACAGAATCACTGATTATGAATATTTTAAAAAAAATATCCAATTTTTTTGTCTATTTATATGAGGCTATTTCCTATTGGGGGATCAATGAAAACTCAAGCGAGTTTGAAAGGGATTTTACCATTCTTATCAATCAAAGTATAGCTGTTTTGGCTACCATGTTCTTTATAGAAGGGATATCCGTTATCGTTTTTGTACAAGCCATAGCTGACGGCATATTTTTATTAATCATTTCGTGTTTATGGATAGCTTCAATGCTATTAAAAGAAAAGAGAAAGAACAAATATTTTATTACCGGATGTATGTTGTCGCTGTGTTTTGTGACCACTTATTATACTATTTATTGCGGCCCGGAATGTGGTGTTTTTCTCCTTTACTTTCCGCTGGCATTTTATTCGGCATTTTATTTTGACACAAAAAAAGATAAAAAATATATCTATCTAGTTATTGGTGTTATCTTATTATCCTTTTATGGGAGTGTTTTTTATGATTCAAGCCTGCTGGACAAAAGCAGGTATACCATCAATAATTTTGCAAGAATACTGTTGATGCTCCACATTACCTTCAGCGGAATGCTCTTTGCGGTAGCCTATTATTTTATTATCGAAAAAAAATCTGCGTTTTATTATTCCAGAGAGTTTAGCCGCATCAGGGCTATCAGAGTGGAATTTCTAAAAGGCGAAATTAGAGAGCTGTTGAAAAATCAATTTGTGGACACCAATATTTCTGAAGAAAAAGTGAAAGAATTATTAAACCTTGCTCAACAAAATGATCCGCTTCTTCTGGAAAAATTCCAGCAATATTTTCCTGGCTTCTTTGAAAAACTACAAAACCAGGCTAATCCTGCTTTAACGCATTCTGATCTGTATCTTTGTGTAATGATGAAATTTAATTTTAGCGCCAAACAGATTGCTATGTATACTTCTTCAACTGTGAAAGCTATAGAAAGTAAGAAGTACAGGCTTCGGAAAAAATTAAATATTCCTTCAGACAAAGAAACCATTCTTTGGATTTCTTCCATTTAATATTAAATTATTGATTGTAAAACCGAGTATTTATACTCCCGCGTATCATCGAGGGGTAAATATTTTGTTGGTTTTTAGAGACTTCCTATATATTTGTGTACTTCTATTTGACATCCCAGCCCTTTAACACAAACTTATATATTATGAAAAAATCTTACCCGATATTTTTATTTAATAAATTTAAATATTCAGCTTTTGGCCAAGTAGGCTTTGGAACGATTCTATTCAACCATTATTCTACAAGTTGAAATTAATCTCAGAAAAAAGGCAATTATACGGCACATATTATTTCCCGCATTGCTTTAACAGATAATAGTTTATTTACTTATCTCCGGAGCTTTCACTGCAGGTTTAATCCTTACAAACGGGATAATAAATTCTGATTAGTAAGACTTGCAATCATTCAAAAAAACACACATTTATATAGCTCAACTAATTAGAACAGTAGGAGGCCCGGATAAGTATAAGCTTTATTAAGAACTCCATAATAAAAATAATTAATTAAAAAATGTTTAAAACTATTCATATAGGATCTTTATTAAAAATGCGAATGAAGGAACTTAATATTGAGATGTCCCGTGCCTGTAAATTTTTTAAATGTACTGAACCAGAAATCGAGGCAGCATATCAAAGCAGTTCATTAGATTCAGAAACCCTTCTAAAATGGAGCAAGTTGCTGGAATATGATTATTTTCGGCTATACTCGCAACATTTAATCTTATATGCTCCCCAAGGAAACTCCTTTTTAAACAAAAAAAACACACAGCTTCCTCAGTTCAGAAAAAGCATTTACACTATAGAACTTATTTATTTTATAATAGAAATGGTCAACACAGGAGAAAAGACGAAAAAACAGATCACAGATGAATACAAAATTCCAAAAGCAACATTGCATAAATGGCTAGTAAAGTATTCAGTAGCAAATATCAATTATAAGATAAATAAAGGCCTAACAAATTCCGATATGAGCATAAATCAGTTCCAGGAATTAAATTACCAAAAAATGAAAAATAATACAGATAAAAATGAAAAAACAGCTGCCGGATTATCATCGGATATATAATGATATTATTGAAAAACGACACCCTGAGAAAAGAGATATTTGTAATTTTCTTCTTAAAAAAAAGAAGCTTTCTTTTCTGGATGTTATAAAGCTAAATACATTAATTTTCGGAGAAAACAGTGCTGAAGGCAATAACATCAATCAAAAATACCGTTCTTATAATGAAACTATAATTCAAGAAATATTAGAATTTCAGAGCAAAAATAAGCTCAACAATACCCAGCTGGGAAATTATTATAAATTAAGCAGAAATACTATTGCCAAGTGGAAAAAAATATATAGTCAATCCTAAGTTTAGGAGCCTCCAGATAACCATATTATTTCACATACATTATGAATTTCAGAATTTACACATTCCAAAATTCCCGATCAAGACTTCTGTACTGTATGGCTTCTGAAATATGATGGGATAATATTTTTTCGGCTCCTTCAAGATCGGCTGCAGTTCTCGCCACTTTCAGAATACGGTCATAAGCTCTTGCTGAGAGATTCAGTTTTTCCATAGCGAGCTTAATGAGCTGCATAGAGGCTTCATCCAGGCTGCAGAACGCTTCAATTTCTTTAGGCCCAATCTGAGCATTATAACTGATATTGAGACTTTTATAGCGTTCATTCTGAATATTGCGTGCCTTGAGTACCCGTTCCCGGATATCTGAGCTTTTCTCACCTTTTCTTTTTTCTGCCAGCTGCTCAAATTCAACTTTCTGTACTTCTATATGGATATCGATCCTGTCCAATAAGGGCCCGGAGAGTTTATTCATATACCGCTGCATTTCGTAAACGGATGAGGTATTGCCAGGGTCGTCCGGGAAAAAACCGCTGGGACTTGGGTTCATAGAGGCCACCAACATGAAGCTGGCAGGATAATTTACAGTAAATCTGGCCCTGGAAATTGTTACTTCCCGATCTTCAAGGGGCTGTCTCATGACTTCCAAAACGGTTCTTTTAAACTCCGGCATTTCATCAAGAAACAGAACTCCGTTGTGGGCAAGAGAGATTTCTCCAGGCTGGGGATAGCTGCCGCCGCCTACCAAGGCAACGTCTGAAATGGTGTGATGCGGCGACCTAAAAGGCCTGACAGTCATAAGAGACGTTTCGGTTCCCATTTTACCGGCTACAGAGTGTATTTTTGTTGTTTCTAAAGCTTCTTTAAGAGTCAATGGTGGAAGAATGCCCGGCACTCTTTTCGCAAGCATTGTTTTTCCACTTCCGGGAGGACCGATAAGAATAATATTGTGTCCGCCTGCAGCGGCTATTTCCATCGCTCTTTTTGCTGTTTCCTGACCTTTGACCTCGGAGAAATCAAATGGAAAATCATTCATTTTTTCCTGAAATTCTTTTCTGGTGTCCAGTATCACTCTTTCAATAGGCTTTCCTTCGTTAAAAAAATCAATTACTTCTTTGATATTTTCTACACCATAAACTTCCAGATTATCTACAATAGCAGCTTCACGGGTGTTTTGCATGGGAAGTATAATCCCTTTAAAACCTTCTTCCCGTGCCTGAATTGCTATAGGCAGCACTCCTTTTATAGGCTGCAGGCTTCCGTCAAGAGAAAGCTCTCCCATAATAACATACTGATGAATATTTTTGGCAAGAATCTGATCTGAAGCGGCAAGAATGCCTATTGCAATGGAAAGGTCGTAAGCAGCACCTTCTTTACGAAGATCTGCTGGTGCCATATTAATCGTGATTTTCTTACCGGGAATTTTGTATCCTACATTTTTCAGTGCTGCAGAGATTCTGTAACTGCTTTCTTTGATGGCATTATCGGGAAGCCCGACGAGATGGTATCCCACTCCTCCTGTGTCTACATTTACTTCAATAGTAATGGTCTGTGCAGCGACTCCGAAGATGGCACTTCCATAAATTTTAACTAACATGATTGGTGTTTTTTGTAAAAATAAATAATATAATATTTCAACAAATAAGCTTTTTCATGAATAGTTTATTTATTCAAAATGCATTTAAAAAATATTATCCTTAAAAAAGGCAAGCCGATACAGACTATCTCTGTACCGGCTTATCATGATTAAAAAAAACTAACTAAGGATTGATCGTCTATTATTTCTTTATGAATTTATTCTTATAGGTATTTCCCTGCGTGTCTTTGGAAAGAATAATATAGTTTCCTGGGACGAGCCTGCTCACATCAATAGCCTCATTAAAACGGTGATCATTTTTCTGAAGAACTACTTTTCCTGACATGTCAATAATGGAAATAGCGTTGTATGTTTTGTCGGACTCTTTCCCGATATAAAGGAACTGTGCTGTAGGATTCGGGTATATTTTCAGACTGTTTTCCTTACGTTTTGTCTCATCTGTTCCAAGACTGCAAAATTCCCAGTTTCCAAAATTCAGCTTTACAAAATTTCCTGTCCCTAAAAATTCACACTGATCCGGGCAATATTCTGTACAGGCATAAAACCCATATTCTCCAGATTCTGTTGTGGTATAGGTATCTCCATTTGCACCATTTATGACACATGGATCTCCATTGGAAGGTGGCGGGCTGCTGGGAATGCACTTATACCATACATGACTGCCATAGAGATCAGGAAAGACATCATCAAATTTTACGGATGCTCCGGCACAGATATTATATTCTCCAGGCCCTATCTGGGAAAAAGTTCCGGGTGTAAATGTGGTGAGCATCGCAGGAAGCGCATACATAAATCCGTCTGCCATAATAGCCGGGCTTTCTGCCGTACAATCACCCTGTGTAACTGCCACTTTAAAATAATAAAGCTGGTCATCATTCCCATTGATGGTTAATGTCTGTGAAACGGCCCCGGGAATTGGTGTCCACGGATTGGTATTAGGTGTTTGCCAGGTCCATTGCTGTTTGTACCACTGGTAACTTCCGAATGTTTGAGTAGAAAGTATCTCTGTTTCAGTGTTGCAGAAAAGGATCTTATCCGGAAATTTCACACCCAGCCTTGGGCTTGTGATAGTCGGGTTACACTGTGCTTTTATATTCAGAATGGTCATGAACAGAAAAGCCAAAAAAATCAGTTTTGGTTTCATATTTAAATATTTAATGGTTTGTTTTAGTCTTATCCAGTGGCATCAGTCCAGTAACAGCCTGATTCCGAACTTCATATTAAAGTTTAATGGTTTTTCTTTGTAAATGGTATTGAGCTGGTTCTCATTTTTAAAATGATACCCTATTCCGGGCTCTGCATATATCCCGATTTTATCAATAATTTTCACCTGCAGCCCTACCGCCGAATTCACTGAAAACTGTACAGGTTTCACATCAAGCCGTTCGTCCTGCTCATCCTGGACCTCATCATTTACTATATATTTTGTCTTAAGTTTCCCAGCTACCGCTTTTTCTGCAAGTACTCCTCCCGTAACATATCCGGTAAAACGTCCTTTCTGAATGACATTATAGTTTACCTGCACCGGGATGCCTATATAATGAATACTCTGATCCCCTTTTATATAATTTGAATTGCTTCCCGAGTGAAGCTCTGAGGTAAGTTTTGTGTAATTGATACCCGTTCCTATTCCCCATTTTTTTCCAAGATTATAATACACGGAAACCCCAAATGTAACAGGTATTTTATGTCTTATCCTTGCTTCAACTTCTTTGCTTTGGTTAGCCAGCAGGACTTCTGTAAGCGGATCGGGGTCAGTCCCGGAAATCCAGAAATCACTAAAAGTCATAGGACTCCCGCTGATGGAAGTATAGCCGGGAAACTTCTGTTCAGAAGAATTTGAGGAAACATTTCCTGTAAGCATGCTCAGCATCCATTTTTTTGGCTGACGCCCTGAAATCTTCGGCTTATCATTAACGGCGTACTTTTCCGGAAGCTTATTTTCATGATTATTAAAGATCTCTCCGCCATCTTGCTCTTTTTTCAGTACAGGATTCCCGTCAACTGAAGGAGATAAATGAAAAGCAGGCCGCACTTCCTTCGTTAAAGAGATTATATTATGTTCTTCTCCAGACGCTGATACTCCTTTATTATTAATGGCTTCATTATTAAATATTTTATCTAAAATAACAGCTATATGAGTTTTCTCTGTCAATATATTTCCCTGGCCACTGTATTTTTCACCTGTTTCTGTATTGACCGACTCATTTTTACCTGTCTTTACTGATTCTGTGATTTTTTTGCCTGCATTTTTAAGATTATCAGCATTTTCAGAGTGTACAGTTATCTTGGGATTTGTTTTCTCTGTATTCATTTCCAGCAAAAGCTTTCCTGTGAAGAACAGCATGGCAACAGCAGCAGCCATTCCACCAATACGGTAGAAGAGAGTACTTTTTTTACTTACAGAAATAGTTTTACTTTCTTTTTTATCATCAGCTTCAAGCATCATGCCCCTCGCCAGTCCGTTTTCTTCCTCTCCGGAAAAAAGTTCATCTTTAATATCTTCCCACAGCCCATCCGGAACATTCTCTTCGTGGTCCTCCATTTTCCTGTGCAGATCATTTAGCCACCGATTATTCATATTGTGCTTTTTTTGACATTTCAAATTCTTTAATTTTCTGGATCAGCAGTCCTTTTGCCCTGTGAAACTGTGAGGCGGAAGAATTTTCTGCGATTCCTAAAAGCCCGGCAATCTCTTTATGGCTTTTTTTCTCAAATACAAACAGGTTAAAAACGGTTCTGTATCCATCGGGAAGTGAGCGTATCATCTTCATAATGGCCGCCTGGGGAATTTCCTCAAAATCTGGCTCCTCATCATTGGGAATGTCGGGAAACTCTTCGAGATTATCATTTGTTGTTATGCCGGAATGCTGTTTTATATGCTTTAAAGCTTCGTTTACGGTGATGCGGATCATCCATGCTTTCAAAGAACCGCTTCCTCTGTATTCAAATGTTGCTATGGAGCGGAACATTTTGATAAAGCTGTTCTGAAGAACATCATGAACATCGTCTTTTCCTGAAAGATAACGGGAACAGACCCCGGCAAGGTTTCCGGAATAATTTCCGAAAAGTTCTTTCCAGGCAGCTTCCTCCTTCGTGAGAAGGCGTCTTATCAAAATCTGCTCCTTGTTTTCTTCCATGTACGACTAAGGTCCGGTTTAGCACCGATTAAAATTCTAAAGCAAAAATAGACCGCATCCGGCAAACCACAATCTATTGTTTATATTATCTATCAATTAGTTTTGATACAGTACGGAAAATTGTAATTAATCGCCTCGAAAGGACTCAGTTCCGTTCCATTTACCGATATTTTTTCTGCCGCCAAAGCAAATCTCATTGTATGATCCAGCCCCACAAAATATCCTTTCTGCTTTGCCGCGATTGTTACGACCGTTTTTTTGGTCACTCCGTCTACCGGGATCTGAAGCTCAAGCGCTTTGGGTGCAAAAGTAAGCTCTACCCAGTTTTTATCGGCATTTAATACCGTTGTATAATTCAGATTATATTTCACTTTTCCCATCGCCGCTATGGCATTCTGGGTTTTTACCGGATCTTTTACTACTGCCATTACGATTTCTTTCAAAGGAAATTCCTGAAATGTCAGGGTATCTTTTTTTATTTTAAAGTCTACAACTTTTTCTGATCTAAACTCTCCCTGCACCGTGATGAGTCTTCCTTTATAATTGCCGTTAACGTCTTCCAGCTTTACGGGTGGTACTTCTATCCTGTCCTCGTTCATGCACGAGAACAGGGAGAAGATGATTGATAAAATTAAAACAGTGGTAATAACCTTAAGTACTATTGAATTCTTCATTTCATTATTTTTTTACATTAAACATTAATTGTATTGAGTACTCATCTATAAAATCCGTTTTTTTGAAAATCTTGCGTGGAATTTTGAAAAAAGAATGAAATAATTTTGTAACATACTGGTTTGCTGAGAATAAATTTGAAATTTATTTTTGTAAATAAAAAAACCAGCGTGGGTTTCACGCTGGTTATGTTAACTATATAATTACTAATTCGTTTAAAGCTTATCCAAATTTCTCCGAACTATAGTTCACTTTTAATATCCTACAGAATTTTTTTGATAAGATTTATCATACCGACTTCCCTGAGCCACAATCTCACCTTTGTAAACCAATGCAAATTTTCTGTTGCTGCTTATTGAGCCTATAACATCCGGATTAATCCCATTTCCTTTATTAATGTTTTCCATAATAGCCGCCGCATCTAAAAGCACCATTCCGAACCAAAGCATCGCACTCTGCAGTTTTTGAAAAGAACCCTGCGCTTGGGATTACCCATTCTTTAGGACTAAACACACGAAGGTCTTTCCTTTGGAAAACTCCGCTATTCAGATCCAAAACTATGGAAATTGAAATGTTATCGAAAAAATATAACCGTTCAAAATTGAGCGGTTATATTTACCTTAATTTTGCTCCTTGTGAAACTAATTTCATTTTAGCTTGATTGAAATAAATAGGATTACAGAGTGTACCATCTTCAAAATCTTCTGTTAAATTCCATCTTTTATCTGAATCATCAAAAAGATATTTTAAATTTTTATCCAAACTTTTTTTATTACTTTCGCTAAGATTGGGGATATCTTTATATAAAGAAATACTATCAATTTCTATCCAATTATATAAGAATTTTACATCTTCAAAATGGGAAGAAACTTCCATAAACGGACGATATGTTTCTGGGCGATGGATAGACACTATAATCTCTTTCCAATCATCTAAAGATAAATCTTTCCACAATTCTGGAATTTTAAGAAAAATAGTTTCTGCATGGTTATGAATAAAAAAATCAAAATTTAACATATCAATAATAAATTCTTTATTACCATATGACAGTATTTGATCCTTAAAAACTTTTACATCCTCACCATCTTTTAATTCCAAATAAATTTTATTTACTAAACCGCTCATATTATTATTTTTTTATTTCAATTGATTTTACTTTTATACGTTTTGTTACGTACCCTGCTTCATTATGAATTATTTCAAAAACATCCAAAAAAGCTCTTTTAATAGGATGATTCAGATTCATAAAAATTTCTTTATATTTTATTGCCTCTTCTATGGTTGGTCTGTAGTGCCCGGAAAGATTATCTATTCCTACAATTTTCCCCTTACTAAATCGTAAATTTCCAGCAGCTACTACCTCTTCCGCATTTGCTAACAAATGATGCCTAAATCCTATTTTTAATTTACCATTCGATCTTAACACGAAGTTATACGTTCCCATTAATAGTCCTCCTTTCTTATTAACAAAGGCTCCATTTTTATCTATTGAGTACAGTTGTTCAAAGCCGTCTTTAGGAAATTTATTGCTAATTTTTGGAGTTCTTTTACAAAAAGCAGCTATTCTAAATTCTTCTAAAGTTTCTCCAACTTTCTCTAAGCTGTAGCTCACTTTTCTTATATCCTGCAGAACCTTTTGGTAAGCTTTGTCATACCGACTTCCCTGAGCTATAATTTCCCCTTTGTAGACTAATGCAAATTTTCTGTTGCTGCTTATTGAACCAATAACATCCGGATTAATTCCTCCTTTTCTTCCAATACTCTCCATAATGGCAGCGGCATCCAGCTCCATAAAAAATGCACCATTCTGAATTAAAGCATCACATTCCGAAGTTTTTGAAAAGAACCTGCGCTTGGGATTACCCATTCTGTAGGACTAAACACACGGAGGTCTTTTCTTTGGAAAACGGAAGTATAAAATAAAAAAACCGCCCAAGTCATTGAGCGGTTAGCCTTTTCTAATCTTAATGTTCAGATATGCTTAAATAAACAGGTTTATTTTCTTCAAGACATTCTTCACAAATTTTGTAAGCACTATATAACGAGTTGATTCTATTGTCTTGGTCATTTTTTCCAAATGGCGAACCATTCAAACCTATTATTTGTCCTAAAAAACTAATCTTTGTTCTTACATCAGGTTCTGAGACTCTAGTCGACAGTAATTCTTTAATTTTATTTTCTATATGTTGTTTTAATTCTATCGATTCTTCTGTAGTCAAAAGTTCGTCTTTAAACTCTTTTATCCCTATTCTTTCTAATATTTTTTTAGGAACAGCATCATCCTCGAATCCAAATGTCCTATATCTGTTTTGAGAGTTTATTGTAAAATCATCGAATGATTGATTAAACCTGATTGCATTTGTTATATGTATCATAATCTATTATTTTAAAAAATTAATCTGAACTATTTCTCTTTCTATGAAATTACTTTTAATGTTGCTTCGCACTTTGGTTAATCCAAATTTCTTGGCCTGTTTTCCCGCAAAGGTTGAGAAAGCAGCTTGTTCTATACTCATACCCGCATCTCTTGCTTTCCAAAATTGATCCAAGTTTATGGATTGTCCTCCATAATCGGTATAAATATCTGCCTTTATCCATGTACTTACGGTTCCATCTATCTTTCCATATTTCTTAGCATTCAAGAAATATTTTAAGCCATCTTCATACATAATCTGACCTAAAGCAGCATATTTGTCTGTAACTTGTTTTGGAATATTAAATCTCCATATAGCAAATGTTCCCCTTCTTCTATTGGTAAACCTCTTAACCTATATTTATCATCCAAAAGTTTAATCATACTTTTAATATCAATTTCTTTACCTCTAAATATTAGTTTATAGTAAA
>Ga0307416_100000185_pt1 | contig 33669 bp, 30 predicted proteins | sample DK1Cmetagenome_2_FD_203821 | JGI IMG/M metagenome (GOLD analysis project Ga0307416, IMG submission 203821) | Maize rhizosphere microbial communities from greenhouse at UC Davis, California, United States - DK15-C-3 | ecosystem: Host-associated > Plants > Roots > Rhizosphere > Soil | place...
GTTCGGATTCCAGCGCAGCGGCGACTGGATTTGGGCAGCGGCAGACCAGCTCGCCCGCGGCTTTCTAATCGGTGCGACCGCTGGCCGGACCACCCTCACCGGCGAGGGCCTGCAGCATGCCGACGGCCATTCGCCACTGTTGGCAAGCAGCAACCCCGCGGTGATCCACTATGACCCCGCCTTCGGTTTCGAGATCGCTCATATCGTCAAGGACGGCCTACGGCGGATGTACTCCCACGATGACCCAGACCACCCAGATGGTGAGGATCTGATCTACTACCTGACCGTTTACAACGAGCCGGTTTCTCAGCCCGGACCTCCCGACAACCTGGATGTCGAAGCGTTGCTGCGCGGCATGTATCGCTACGCGACGTCATCACTTGAAGGTGATCATCCTCGCGCACAGATCCTGGTCTCCGGCGTGGCGATGACCGCGGGCCTCAAGGCACAGCAGATGCTGGCCGATGAGTGGGGTGTAGCTGCAGACGTCTGGTCGGTGACCTCGTGGAACGAGCTGCGCCGCGACGCGGTCGAGATCGAGAAATGGAACTTTACCCATCCGAGAGAGGAACGGCGGGCACCGTACGTCACGTCCGCTCTCGATGGGACAGCGGGTCCGGTGATCGCGGCCAGTGACTACATGCGCGCTGTACAAGATCAAATCGCGCCCTGGGTACGCCATACCTGGTGTTCGCTCGGCACCGACGGCTTCGGCTTTGCCGACACCAGGGCGGCGGCCCGTCGTTACTTCCTGGTCGATGCCGAGTCAATTGTGGTCGCCACACTCCAGAGTCTGACCCGTGACGGGCAGTATGACTCGAACGCGGCCGCCGATGCTTTCGATCGCTACCGCCTCGGTGACCCCACCGCTGCCGCCGGAATTACACAGGAGGGCGCTGACGCGTGAGGACCACCAAGAATGTGGTCAGAAACAACACGCGATCCGGCGAAAATCATGTCGGCATTGACCACATGCGGCCGAACTCACGCACTGCTCTGTAGGGCATGCTTGACCTCCTCGACCGCCTGAGCGTTGCCGGCGATGTGCCAACGATTCGCCCCAAGGTGGAGCTGGTCCGCGACGCCGCCGCCGCCGATCACAAGGGCCGCGCCGGGGTACCAATCCCAGCCGTTGAGGTTGGCCTGAAGAAATACCCCGAGCCGGCTGCTCGCGACGCCAGCTAGATCGATGGACGCCGAGCCGAGTATCCGTAGCGTCGCGGCCGAGGCGACTGCAGACTGCCACGCGGTGAGGCGTTCCGGATCTGAGAGGTGTCGAGGGTGGAAGTAGGTCGCCACCGAAACCTCGGACAGAGGTTGGCTCAGCAGGGACCCGACCGGATTGCCGTTCAGAGTGGTGGGCGTCTCCCGTCCTCCAACCCAAAGCTGATCGACGGCTGGGTAATAGACCGCCCCGAGCAGCGGGCCATCGGTGTCGACCAGACCCACCGCGGAGCACCAGTATGGAATTCCGGACAGGAAGTTGTACGTGCCGTCGACCGGGTCGATGTACCAGGTGCGACCGTTCCCTGGTTTGTGGGCACCTTCCTCGCCGATGAGCCCGTCATCGGGCCGGCTATCCGCGAGCCTGGCGCTTATCCGCTCTTCGCCAGCGTGATCGGCCGCCGAAACAACATCCGAGCGGGAGGTCTTGTAGCGAGTCTCTAGACCCTCGCTGAGCATTTCGCGGGCCAGGGTTCCCGCCTCGCGTACTAGGTCGGCCGCCAGACTGATGTCGTCCACCCGCCGACCCTAACCTGATGAGGGATTAACCTTGCCACTGCCAAGCTTGATCCAGGTCTCGACGACAGTGTCCGGGTTGAGCGAGATGCTGTCGATGCCTTGATCCAGCAGCCACTCGGCGAGATCGGGATGATCACTGGGACCTTGGCCGCAGATGCCTACATATTTCCCGCGAGATTTGCAGGCCTTGATTGCTGTACTGATCAAGGATTTGACTGCAGGATCGCGCTCGTCGAACGAGGCGGCTACCAAGCCGGAATCACGGTCCAGGCCCAAGGTCAGCTGGGTCAGGTCGTTGGAGCCGATTGAGAATCCGTCGAAATGATCAAGGAACGCATCCGCGACCACGGCGTTCGATGGCAGCTCGCACATCATGATCACCTCTAGCTCATTGTCGCCTCGCCGAAGTCCATGCTCTTCGAGAAGCCGAATTACGCCTTCGGCTTCGCCAAGAGTCCGGACAAACGGGATCATGATCTTGACGTTCGTCAAACCCATGGCATCGCGTACGAAGCGCAGCGCCTCACATTCCATGGCGAAACACTCGGCAAAGTCGGCAGACAGGTAACGTGCGGCCCCACGGTATCCGATCATCGGATTTTCTTCATGTGGCTCGTACAACTCACCGCCGACCAGGCTGGCGTACTCATTCGATTTGAAGTCCGACATCCTCACGATCACCGGGTGCGGTGCGAATGCGGCCGCAATAGTCGCAACGCCCTCGGTCAGCCGACGTACGAAGAAATCCCGCGGTGTTTGGTACGCCGCAATGGCATCACTGATCTTGCTCCGTAGCGGTTCCTCGAGCTGATCGAATTCCAGCAGCGCCCTGGGATGGATACCGATCTGGTTGTTGATGATGAACTCCAACCGGGCGAGGCCAACCCCAGCGTTCGGCAACCGGGAAAATGCAAAAGCCTGGTCCGGGGTGCCGACATTCATCATGATCTTGACACCGATGTCGGGCATGCTTTGCTGTTCGGACTCCTCGACAGCGAAATCAAGCTGGCCCGCATAGACATAGCCGGTATCGCCCTCAGCACACGAGACTGTCACCGGCTGCCCGGCTTGCAGCTCGCTGGTCGCCGCGCCCGTGCCTACGACAGCCGGAATCCCGAGCTCCCGCGCGATGATCGCCGCATGACAGGTGCGGCCACCACGGTTGGTGACGATCGCCGAGGCTCGTTTCATGATTGGCTCCCAGTCGGGGTCGGTCATATCGGCAACCAGCACTTCATCGGGATGGAAAAGGTGCATGTCGGCGATGGTGGTCAGCACGCGTACGGTGCCGGATCCGATCTTTTGCCCAATGGCGCGTCCTTCGACCAGCACTGGACCGCGCTCCCGAAGTCGGTAGCGCTGCACCCGAGCAGCACCCTGTCGTGACTTAACCGTCTCCGGCCTGGCTTGCAGGATGTAAAGCTGCCCGTTCTGACCGTCCTTGCCCCATTCGATGTCCATCGGTCGCCCGTAGTGCTCCTCGATGGCAAGTGCCTGCCGCGCGAGCTCGGTCACCTCAGCATCGGTAAGGGACAGCCGGTTCCGATCGGCCGGAGGGACGTCGATGAATGCCGTAGTCCGACCGACCTCCGTACGGGTCGTATAGACCATCTTGGTGGCCTTTCCACCGGCGCTGCGCTTGAGAATCGCCGGTCGCCCGGCACGCAACGCCGGCTTGTAGACGTAGAACTCATCGGGATTTACCGCGGCCTGCACGACACCCTCACCAAGACCGTAGGACGAGGTGATGAATACGGCATCGGCGAAGCCGGACTCGGTGTCCATGGTGAACATCACCCCGGACGCAGCAAGATCGGATCGCACCATCCGCTGCACGCCAGCGGAGATGCCAACGGCCTCGTGCTCGAAGCGGTGATGGACCCGATACGCGATCGCGCGATCGTTGTAGAGCGATGCGAACACTTCCTTGATCGCCTCCAAGATCGCGTCAATGCCGCGGACATTGAGAAACGTCTCCTGCTGGCCCGCGAACGAGGCATCTGGCAGGTCTTCTGCCGTAGCGCTCGACCGTACGGCGAAGGACACGTCGCCATTCGCCGCATTGCTTGAGTCGCCGGCCAGCCTTGCGTAAGCGGTCCGGATGTCGGCTTCGAGGTTTGCAGGCAGCGGCCGCCCGGTAACCGCTTCGCGAATTCTGCGACCTACCGTTGCGAGCTGCTCGACATTCTCTGTGTCGAGTGCCGCCAGCTCCGAGTTGATCATCTCGGCAAGCCTGCTGTCTGCGATGAATTGTCGGTACGCGCTGGCGGTGGTAGCGAAGCCGTCGGGTACCCGGACGCCTGCGGAAGTGAGATTTCCGATCATCTCACCTAGCGATGCATTCTTGCCGCCTACCTGATCAAGATCTGCGAGGCTGAGCTCGGAGAACCACGCGATGGTCGAGGAATCTTCGGGCAAGGGTGATTCCTCTCCGTCTTAGGACTTGTGGTTCATGGCCTGCAAGATCACCGTCGACATCTCCTCCACGGACTTGGTTGAGGAGTTGACCACGGGAAGTCGATGGTTGCGATACATGGCCTCCGCTTGGCGCAGCTCGTAGGTGCACTGTTCAAGCGAGGCATAACGGGAGTTGGGCCGTCTTTCGTGCCGGACTTGGCTGAGTCGGGCCGGCGTCGTCGTCATGCCGAAGCACCGGTCACGGAGCCCCTGTACCGGACGAGGTAGCTCGGCCGTCTCGAAGTCATCCTCAACGAGCGGGTAATTCGCGACGAAGACCCCGTGCTGCAAGGCCAGGTACATCGTTGTTGGCGTTTTGCCGCAGCGAGACGGTGCTACCAGGATCACATCTGCCTTGTCCAAGGCGCGCATGCTCTGGCCATCGTCGTGTTCGATCGCGTACTCGACGGCCGCCATGCGAGCGTTGTAGCGCTTCACATCTCCCATGCCGTGCAGCCGCGCCGCCAGCCGCACACCTTTGGTGCCCAAGACTGCCTCGACCCGTTCCATATGTAGCTCGAAGAAGTCGATCAGTGGACACTTTGTCCGCAGTAGCTCCTGACGGACCTCTTCGACCGCAGCCGTCGAGAAAGCCAGAGGTGTCACCGGACCCGCAGCGGCGGCGTCCAAGATCGCCACCACGCGGCGGGCCTCTTCCACGGTGGAGATGAACGGGATGAGACGACGTTCGAACCGGAGGTTGGGAAATTGGATCAGGAGGGCATTGCCCATTGTTTCGGCTGTAATTCCGGTGCTGTCGGAGAGGAAGAAGATCGGGATCGGCGCCGGTTCGCTAATTTCAAACATTGTGGATCAGGCCTTGGCGCACCAGTCGAGCAACTCGTCCACTGGCCAGGTGTTGATCACCCGGGCCGGATCCAATCCCAGTTCCTCGGCTCGCTGGCAGCCATAGATCTGAAATTCCAGCTGTCCTGGCGCGTGGGCATCGGTGTCGATGGAGAACAGACAGCCCATGTCCATGGCCAACTTTAGCAATCTCGTTGGCGGATCACGGCGCTCCGGACGGGAGTTGATCTCAACGGCCACCTTGAACGTGCGGCAGGCCTCGAAGACCACCTCGGCGTCGAAAACCGACTCCGGTCGGGTGCCACGTTCGCCCTCGATCAGACGACCTGTGCAGTGGCCCAAGATGTTGGTACGCGGATTGGCTATGCCACCGACCATTCGATGCGTCATGGTCTCTGAATCGGAGCGGAGCTTTGAGTGGACGCTCGACACGACGACCTCCATCTCGGCAAGCAGAGCATCTTCTTGATCAAGACCGCCGTCTTCAAGGATGTCGACTTCGATGCCCTGCAAGCAACGGAACGGCGCCATGGCCTGATTGAGGTCGGCTACCACGGCCATTTGCTGCCGCAGCCGATCAGCACTCAGCCCACGCGCCACCTGGAGACGCGGCGAGTGATCAGTAATGGCGCAGTACTGATGACCGAGCGCTCGCGCCGTGATCATCATTTCCTCGAGAGGGCTGCCGCCGTCCGACCAGGAGGAGTGACAGTGAAGATCACCCTTGATAGCGGCACGGACAGTGAGTCCGCCCTCGACCAGGGGCTGCTTTTCCTCGCGGAGCTTCTGCAAATACTCCGGAATCTGGCCGTTCATGGCCTCGGTGATCACGGTTGCGGTTTTCGGCCCAACGCCAGGGACTTTTGCCCAGGTGCGCTGTTCCTGATGCTGGCGACGTTCCTCCGCGGTGAGTTTTGAGATCCCGTCGGCGGCGCCGCGGTAGGCACGTACTCGATAGGTGTCGGCGCGTGAGCGCTCCAGCAGGAATCCGATCTCCCGTAAGGCTTCTACCGGGTTCACTCGGCCCGGCTCCTCCGCGAACGCGGCTTGAGCTGGATGGTCGGCATTGGCGGCGCCTCCATCGCTTTCTCCGACCGGTTGACGATGGCTGGGAAACGCACGTCACGCTGTTCCCATGCCGATCGGAACTCAACGATCTCTTGATGACTGCGTCCAATGAAGTTCCACCACATTACGATGTCCTCGGCGAAGGGCTGTCCGCCGAGCATGATCATGCGGCCTCCGTAGGGACTCCGAAGCTGAATGCTCTGGCGGCTCTGACCCAGATAAAGCAGCTGGTCAACGCCAACCGCCGTCGATTCTGCGATCACCGATCCTGCAACGACGAAGATCCCATACTCGAAACTTTGATCAACGGAAAGAAGAATTTCCGCTCCCGGATCAACTTTCAACTCCGCACCACAGAGGGGTGAGTACGCGATTGCTGGGGAGCGGGTGCCATCGACGTCACCGATCAGGACCTTGCCTGCGATGCCGGGCCGAATCAGATCCGGCAGATCGACGTAGCTCTGAAAGGCTGGTTCCCGGTCCCGCATGGCGTCGGGCAAAGCAACCCAGAGTTGCACTCCATGCAACATGGGCGGCTTGTCCGGCTGAGAGATTTCACTGTGCACGATGCCGTGGCCGGCGGTCATGATGTGGAGTTCGCCAGGCCGTACCATCACTCGTGAGCCGAGACTGTCGCGATGCTCGATCTCGCCATCAAACAACCAGCTGACCGTTTGCAGTCCGGTGTGTGGATGTGCCCAGACCTGCATGCCGGCCGAACCGCTCACATCCTCGGGCCCGTAATGATCAAGGAAACACCAGGCACCGATCATTCGGATCTGACGGTCTGGCAGTGCCCGGGCCACTTCCGTGGTCTTGCCTAGCGGCACTCGGCGAGCTGTCAGCAACAACTCCTCTGCGCCGCCTCCGGCTCGAGCCACAGACAAGTACTCCTGCGGCCGTGTATCAAGATCACTCACGCGCCTCCCGGCCTCCCATCCTGTGAGTGAGCACTACAGTCAGCCTATGGCCGCGAGCACTCGAGGGATCAATAGATCCCTGCTCCCGTCGGCCAAGACTCGAGCCACTATTGCAAAGCGGCTGGCCGGAGTCACCGACAAGATGACCACGGCAACCATCGCCGAGATGGAGGCGCGGTACCACTGGTTCCGCCGGCTGGACCCTGAACACCGCTCATGGATCACGTTGGTGGCGCAAGCCGGCATCGACGGCTTCGTGAAATGGTTTGCAGTTCCAGGCCCCGAGGTACCGGCGACCTCGGAGGTTTTTGGATCCGCACCGCGGGAGCTGGCACGCAGGATTTCCCTTTATCAGACCGTGGAGCTGGTACGGACGACGATCGAGGTTGTCGAGAACCAAATCGATCAACTGATGCCGAGAGGCGACCGTCCGATTCTGCATGCGGCGATCGACCAGTACAGCCGAGAGGTGGCATTTTCAGCAGCCGAGATCTATGCGCGTGCCGCTGAGCTTCGAGGTGCTTGGGATGAGCGGCTGGAGGCTCTAGTCGTTGACGCCGTGCTGCGTGGCGAGACCGACGAGACCGTGCTGTCACGCGCGTCGACTCTCGGCTGGCATTCGACCGCCGGCGTGGTTGTCGTCGTCGGTCCGGCTCCCCAAATAGAAGCCGCACAAGCGCTTGAAGCGATCAGGCATACCGCTGCCATCGCCGGAACCGACATGCTGGGCGCAGTGCAGGGCGACAGGATGGTCGTCGTGCTGGGCGGAGCAACGGTCAACGCAGGAGATCAAGCCGTGGAGATCGTCAGCAAGTTCGTCACGATGTTTGGTCCTGGCGCTGTCATCGTCGGTCCACCGGTCGAGCATTTGATGGACGCGGCGACGAGTACGCGGGAGGCGATTTCGGCCTACCGCGCAGCAGCCGGCTGGCCCGAGGCGCCGCGACCGGTCGCGTCTGCTGACCTCTTGCCGGAACGTGCGCTGTCCGGCGACGGCCATGCTCGTCGGGCCCTGGCAAACGACATCTATCAGCCCCTTCAGAACGCCGGAGGAGGTCTCTTAGAAACCCTCGTGACCTTTCTTGATCAGGGACTGTCGGTGGAGGCGGCGGCTCGCGCGTTGTTCGTGCACGCCAACACTGTCCGTTACCGGCTGCGCCGAATTCATGAGGTCACTGGCTACAGCCCCACCGACCCGCGCGACGCGTACGCGCTGCGCTTGGCGGTGACGCTGGGCCGACTCTTCGCCCGCTCGCGCCAGGAAGACGGACACATCGGAGCCAGATCCCAGAGCGGATTGGGGCGGAGCGAACCAGAGCCGCTGTAACCCCGGATCGCGCTCCGCCGTGCTGACGACGAGCGAGCAGACACGCTGTTCCGTCTGCGAGCGAGGAGGAAGTAGGCGGGCTCCGAGCGCGATCCGCCGCCGAGCGCAGCGAGGCAATCAAATTGTAAGGAACTAACAATAGGACGTCCGAAGATTCGTGGCGTCCCCATACGTCCTTTCGTGCGGTTCCAGGAAATAGTTCATGTGTGCTCGCGATTGTGGCGCCTGGTCAGGGGGCGCAGACACCGGGTTTCTTGGGACCATGGCTCGAGTTACCCACCTTCGCTGACCGGCTCAATTGGCTCTCAGCGGTATCCAGCCTTGATCTGAGGCATTACGGCACCGAAGCAGACGCCGAAACCATCCGGGATACCGCCGTTGCACAGCCGCTTCTCGTGGCCGCAGGTCTGCTGGCGGCCCTCGAGCTTTTTCCACATCCAGCCGACGGCTATCCGCTCGTTGGGGTGGTTGCCGGTCACTCCGTTGGCGAGGTGACCGCGGCCGCCGGCGTCGGTGTGCTGTCCGCCGAGCAGGCGATGGTCTTCGTACGCGAACGCGGCCGCGCGATGGCGGACGCCAGCGCCGTCACTCAGACTTCGATGACTGCGGTCATCGGTGGTGATCCCAACGACGTACTGATTGCCCTTGCGGCACATGGCCTGACAGCAGCCAACAACAATGGCAGCGGACAGATCGTTGCCGCGGGCACCAAGGACCAGCTGGCAGCTTTGGCGGCCAATCCCCCGGCGCGAGCCAGACTTATTGAGCTGAGCGTTGCGGGGGCATTCCATACCGTGCACATGGAGCCTGCTGTCGCCCGGCTTGCCGCGCTTGCCCGAGCCATCTCCACGCACGATCCGCGAACCCGCCTGCTATCCAATGCCGATGGCCAAGTCGTGCACGACGGCCGCGAGGTGCTCCGGCGCCTGGTCGGTCAGCTGGCGGCGCCGGTACGTTGGGATCTTTGCATGGCCGCGATGGCAGACCTCGGTGTCACCGGATTGCTCGAGATGCCTCCCGCCGGCACCTTGACCGGAATCGCGAAGCGGAACCTCAAGGGTGCGGAGGTCTTCGCCCTGAACACCCCTGAACAGCTGGAGGAAGCGATGGAGTTCGTGCGAAAGCACGGTGGCGCCGCTTCGGCTTCCCCGATCACTGGCAATCCAACGTGGCGGCTCGTCGTTTCGCCCGGCAAGGGGCAATTCACCCGAACTGAGGACATCGAGACTGACACGCTCTTGCCAAGCAACAGCACAGTTGGGGTGGTTAAGAACTTTCGCGACGAGATGCCAGTCAACGCGCCACACGGTGGCATTGTCGTCGAGTGGCTGGTCGAGGACGGTGACCCTGTCGCGCCTGGTCAACCCTTGCTTCGGCTCCACCCCACGGTCGAATCCGCCGACGCAACGGAGGTCACGCGATGACGCTGAAAGTGGCACCCGGGGAGAAGTACTCCGCAATTCTTGGCATTGGTGGTTATCGGCCACGCCGCGTCGTCGACAACGCCGAAATCTGCACGATGATCGATTCGTCCGACGAATGGATCCGCACTCGATCGGGGATCATCGAGCGTCGTTGGGCATCCGATGACGAGACCATCCAGATGATGTCGGTGACCGCTGCCCGCAAGGCGCTCGACCGCGCGGGAATCGAGCCTGGCCAGGTCGACACCGTCATTGTCTCAACAGTCACTCACCTCTATCAAACACCGGCGATTGCTACCACCATCGCCAGCGAACTTGGAGCACAGAGCGCTGCAGCCTTCGACATCTCGGCGGCGTGCGCTGGATTCTGTTACGCGACTGCGATGGCCGACTCCTTTATCCGCAGCGGCGCCTCGAAATACGTGTTGATCATCGGCGTCGAGCGTCTCACTGATATGACCAATCGATCAGACCGCTCGACAGTGTTCTTATTTGCTGACGGCGCCGGAGCTGCCGTCATCGGACCGAGTGATGTCCCTGGCATTGGGCCAGTGGTGTGGGGCTCTGACGGTGATCAGGCCCCGCTGATTCAGCAGACCGAGCCCTGGGACGCTGCGCTCGCCTGGGATACCGAGCGCTATCGCCCCACCGAAGGTGGCGCGAGCTGGCCGACGCTGCGGATGGAAGGTAATCCCGTCTTCAAGTGGGCCTCGTACACCATGGCCAAGACTGCAGCGGAGGCCTTGGATGCCGCCGGCGTACGCCCGGAGGACCTGGACGTCTTCGCACCACATCAAGCGAACATGCGAATTACTGACGCCATGTTCCGCGCTCTGAAGCTGCCGAGTCGCGTTGTCGTCGCACGTGACATCGCGCGGCAGGGCAATACCTCGGCCGCCTCAATTCCACTCGCGATCGAGGCGTTGCTCGAGTCCGGCGAAGCTCATAAAGGGCAGACCTGCTTGATCATCGGTTTCGGCGCCGGACTGGTCTATGCCGGTCAGGTGATCATCCTGCCCTGAAGTTTCGGACTTAAGAAGCACCCAACCACCATTGAAGGAGCCATGCTTATGCCCACCACCGAAGAAGTCCGCGCCGATCTAGCCGAGATTGTCAACGAGGTCGCCGGCGTCCCGGTCGATGACGTCCAGCTAGACAAGTCATTTACTGATGATCTTGATGTGGACTCGCTATCGATGGTTGAGATCATTTACGCCGCCGAAGAGAAGTTCGGGGTCAGCATTCCGGATGAAGAGGCCAAAAACCTCAAGACCGTGGGTGACGCCGTCGCCTACATCGAGCGTGCTGCTGCCTGATCATCACCGCTGATTATCTCGGCGGCATCTAGAACGACCAACTGTGTCGAACCAGCCAAGCTACTCGACACGCCATCGCAGGAGATATGCCATGTCACGCATCCGGGTTGTCGTTACCGGCCTCGGGGCCACTACACCACTTGGAGGCGACGTCCCTACCACCTGGGACGGTCTGCTAGCCGGCAAGTCCGGCGTAGGAAAGATCGGCGCCGACTGGGCTGATGATCTGCCAGTGAAGATCGCGGCGGCTGCGGCCGTCGATCCTGCCGAGGTCTTGGAGCGGGTGGAAGCGCGCCGGCTGGACCGGTCCGCGCAGCTCGCTGTCGTTGCCGCGCTGGAGGCCTGGCAGGATGCGGGATACGGGCTTCGGGAGGAGAACCCTGTCGATCGGGAACGCCTTGGCGTCGCGATTGCAACGGGCATCGGCGGCATGATCACGCTGCTGAACAACTGGGATGTCCAAAAAGAGAAGGGTGCTCGCCGAGTCAGCCCGTTGGCCATTCCCATGCTGATGGCCAATGCCTCTGCTGCCAATGTCAGCTTGCGGCTCGGAGCCCGAGCCGGAGCGCATACGCCCGTCTCAGCCTGCGCTTCCAGCAACGAATCGATCTCCCTCGGGCTTGACATGTTGCGTCTGGGCCGCGCGGATGTCGCGGTCGTTGGCGGCACCGAGGGCGTCATCCACCCACTGCCCATTGCCAGCTTCGCCCAGATGCAAGCCTTGAGCCGCCGCAATGACGAACCCGAGCGTGCTTCCCGGCCTTGGGATGTTGATCGTGACGGCTTCGTGCTGGGTGAAGGTGCGGCGATGTTGGTCATCGAGACGCTGGAGCATGCGCAGGCTCGCGGCGCTCGCATCTACGGCGAACTGGCTGGAGCCGGCATCACCGCCGATGCGCACGACATGGTTCAGCCTGATCCGAGCGGCGCGAGCCAAGCCTTGGCTATGACTAAGGCGCTTCGTGCGGCCGATCTCACCCCGGGCGACATCGTGCACGTCAACGCCCATGCCACCTCCACGCCTCAAGGAGACGTGACCGAAGCCAGCTCCATTCGGCAGTCGCTCGGCGACGACACCGAGGCAATCGTCACCGCGACCAAGTCGATGACTGGTCATCTTCTTGGCGGTGCTGGGGCGTTGGAGTCGCTCTCCACCCTGCTGGCCATTTACCACCGCAGGATCCCGCCCACCATCAACCTAGACAACCCTGAACCTGATCTTGGTATCGATATCGCGACCAAGGTGCGCGATCTGCCGCGCGGTGACCTTGCGGCGATCAACAACTCGTTCGGCTTCGGTGGTCACAACGTCGCCGTCGCCTTCACCAATGCCTATGCCACCGGAGACCTGAGATGACGATGACGACCGAACCGGGCACCGCCCCTAGTACAGCCCCGGCCCGGCACCGTGCTGTGGCGGCCGAGGTGCCCAAGAAGATCAAAGTTCCACGTGATCAAGACCCGCGAAACCCACACCTCAGACTTCGGGCACTGCTTGATACCGGCTCAGTGGAGTTGATCACTGCAGACGACGACTCCGGGATGCTGGCGGCGACCGGAACCATCAATGGTTGCCGCATGGTCGCCTTCTGCTCAGACGCCACCGTAATGGGCGGGGCAATGGGCGTCGAGGGCTGTGACGTGGTGGTGCGGGCGTATGAGCGTGCCATGCATGATCGGGTACCGATAGTGGGCATCTGGCATTCCGGTGGCGCTCGTCTTGCCGAGGGTGTGCTCTCTTTGGATGGAGTTGGTCGCATCTTTCGTGCGATGACCCAGGCGTCGGGCAAGATCCCCCAGATCTCCATCGTGCTGGGTTTTGCGGCGGGTGGTGCGGCGTACGGGCCGGCCTTGACCGACTTGGTGATCTTGGCTCCAGAGGGGCGGATCTTCGTCACTGGTCCAGATGTGGTGCGCTCGGTCACCGGTGAGGATGTCGACATGCTGCGACTCGGCGGACCAGATACACACGGTCGCCGATCAGGCGTCGTGCATGTGGTGGCCGACGGTGAAGAGCATGCCATCGAGAAGGGCCGGGCACTTGTCACACTGCTGGCCAGCCAGGGTCAGACCGCAACGATGGTGCCTGATGTTGATCTTGCTGCGTTGCTGCCAGAGTCTCCGAAACGTGCCTACGACGTTCATCCGTTGATCAATGGGCTGTTGGACAAGGGCCGCTCGGTGGAGCTGCACGCCCGCTGGGCTCCCAACATCACCATTGCGCTCGGACGTCTTGGTGGACGCACCGTCGGTGTGATCGCCAACAACCCGCTCCGCCTGGGCGGCTGCCTGGACGCATTGAGCGCTGAGAAGGCGGCCAGGTTCGTCCGGATGTGCGACACCTTCGGCGTACCGCTGGTGGTGATTGTTGATGTGCCCGGCTACCTGCCGGGTGTCGGGCAGGAATGGGACGGCGTCGTACGGCGCGGGGCAAAGCTGCTGCATGCCTTCGGCGAAGCCGTGGTGCCGCGGGTGACGCTGGTGACCCGCAAGGCGTACGGCGGCGCGTACATCGCGATGAACGCGCGCTCCTTGGGCGCGACCCGCGTCTTTGCCTGGCCGGGCGCGGAGGTCGCGGTGATGGGACCGATTGCCGCGGTCCGGATCTTGCATCGGCGCAAGCTAGCCGAGGTCGCCGACGACGTACGCCCCCAGCTGGAGGCCGAGCTCGCCGCGGAGCATGAGCGCATCGCTGGTGGTGTTGCAAAGGCTGTCGAAATCGGGGTTGTTGACGAGATCGTGGCGCCCGATACCACTCGTTCGGCCCTAGCGGCAGCAATCCGCGACGCTGACACCGGCAAACGCGGCGCCCACACCAACATCCCCCTCTGATTGCGTGCGAGATTGAGTTAGACGACCTCATGCAGCCAGCGGACCGGTGCGCCGTCGGCTGCGCATCGGAAGGGTTCGAGCTCTTCATCCCAGGCACGGCCTAGCAAGTTATGCAGAGCCTCGGTGACGTCCTTGCCAGTAAGAGACGACACGGCTATCGCATGCTTGATTCGATCTTCGGGAATCATGATGTCGCCGTGGATCCCCGTGATCGCGTGGAAGATGCCCAGCGTTGGGGTGTAGGAATAGCGCTCTCCCTCGGTACGCGCAGTGGACTCCTCGGTCACCTCAAAGCGCACTCGCTGCCAGCCCTTGAGGGCACTTGCCAGCCGAGCCGCGGTGCCCGTCGGGCCGATCCAGGAGTATTCGGTTCGATAGCAGGCACGTTCAATCGGCTGAGGAATCCAGTTCACGCGGATAGGCATACCAAAGACGCCGCCCACGGCCCACTCGATGTGCGGGCATAGCGCTGACGGCGCGGAGTGAATGTACAAAACTCCACGTGTGGTGGTGCTCATGCCAGATCCTCCAGTGCGAGACCAAAGACAACCTGAGGGCTGCCTTCCCCTGCATCCTCAGGCCGGCCTAGTCCGGCGGATCTGTTGTGGTCCCTATCTTGCACCATCAGCCACATCAGCACCAATAAGTGAAGGGCGACGCGCACATGGCTCGCGATGGTAAAGAATCGCCGGCAACCGGAAGCCTCACGCGCGGGCGCTGGGCTACGTCACCGACACGCGCGCCGGTGCCGCCGGGTCGAGCCGACGGCATCTGCCGATCTGAAGGCCACAAATAGCTTGACCCAATACATTGACTCTGTGCGGATTGCGCCGTACGGATCATGGGTCTCTCCCATCTCCGTTGATCATTTGATCGGTTCTTCGGTTGGAATTTCTGCCGTACAGATCGACGGAGACTATGTCTACTGGCTGGAGGCTCGGCCTGACCAACAAGGTCGGACCAGCCTGTGGCGCCGGACACTCTCCGGCGGTGAACCAGTCGAGATCACTCCTTCACCCGCGTACGTCCGTGACCGGGTACACGAGTACGGTGGCGGTGAATATCACGTCTCCGGCGGGACTGTCGTGTACTCAGAATGCACTGACGGACGGCTATACGCGATGCGCGACGATGGTGTGCCAAGCCCGATCACCCCCGAGGGTGCGTTCCGATTCGGCGATATTCGAGTTCACCTAGACCGTGGCCTGGTGCTTGCCGTACGCGAAGATCACTCCGGTTTTGGAGAAGCGATCAACACCATCGTGGCTCTTGATCTTGAAGGTCCGAATGTCGACGGTGGCACGGTGCTCTGCAGCGGCGCCGACTTCTACTCGACCCCTGAGCTTTCTGCCGGCGGCCGACTGGCCTGGACCGAATGGAACCACCCAAATATGCCGTGGGACTCCACCATGATCATGATCGGATCGCTGGGCGGTCGCCTGATCACCAACAGGCGGGCCATCGCAGGCGGCCCTGCGGAGTCCGCGGTACAGCCGCGCTGGCTGGGCGAGAAATTGATCTTCATTTCCGACCGCTCCAACTGGTGGAATCTCTATCAATGGTCCGACAACGACGAGGTGCAGCCACTTTGTGAAACGGACGCGGAGTTCTGTCCATCGCAATGGGCGCTCGGCCAGCGACCGTACGCGATCATCGACGATGATCATCTGCTATGCAACCCGAACCGCAGCGGCGTACAGACCATCGAGGTGTTGACGATCTCCGACGGCACGCTCCGGGCTGTCACTGCTGCAGGCGCTACCGCTAGCTCGCTGGACGTTGGCAGAAGAAGCGTTGCTGCGTTGCTCAACTTCCCCGATCACCCCGCCGCATTGTCTGTCCTGGACCTCGATCGGGACAGCTGGACCACGGTACGATCCTCCAACGAGATGATCATGGATGCTGATTCGGTGTCAGTCGCTAGACCGGTCCGTTGGACGTCTGAGGACCGTTTGGTCCATGGCTACTTCTATGCACCGAGAAATAGCGGATTTCAGGCGCCTACTGACAGCCTGCCGCCGATGATCACACTCATCCATGGTGGTCCCACTGGCTTCGCTGCGCCCGATTTCAAGATCGGATACCAGTTCTGGACGTCTCGTGGCTTCGCGATCCTCGACGTTAACTACAGCGGTAGCACGGGCTTCGGCAGGGAGTACCGAGATCGGCTGAAGGGCCGCTGGGGAGTCATCGACGTGCAGGATTGCATCTCCGGCGCAACCACTATGGGATCTCAGCGGCTCGCCGACCCCGCTCGCTTGGCGATCCGAGGCGGCAGTGCCGGCGGCTTTACCGCCCTGGCCGCGCTCACCAGCTCAGACATTTTTCATGCTGGCATCAGTCAATATGGCATTGCTGACCTGGAAGCACTCGCCAGGGACACCCACAAGTTTGAGTCTCGCTACGTCGATAGTTTGATCGGACCATATCCGCAAGACCGGTCGAGTTATCGGGAACGGTCACCGATCACTCATCTCGATCAGCTTTCGGCACCGATCCTGCTCCTGCAGGGCAGCGATGACATGGTGGTGCCGCCGCAGCAGGCGCAGATGCTGGCGGACGCTGCCCGTCGGAGGCAGTTGCCGGTCGCCTTGATCATGTTCGAGGGCGAGGGGCATGGTTTCCGCAAGGCCGAGACAATCAGGGCGGCAATGGAGGCGCAGATCTACTTCCTCGGCCGGATCTTCGGCTTCGAACCGGCCGATCAAGTTCCGCCCATTCCCATCGACAATTTGGACCGGATCGCGCGCCGGCGTGTCTGAGGAGGAGCGAGGTGGACACGCTGTTTCGTCCGTGATCGACGACGAAGTAGGCGGCTACGTAGCGCGATCCGCGCCGCGATGTTCGCGCCGCCGATCTTCAGGAGGAGCCGACGAGACGCGCGGAGACGGGGCTGATTCTGCGGACACGATCGTTTTGTCGGATCCGACGAAGACCGCGGCATTCCAAGCGCGATCCGCGCACAGCGAGCGCCAGCGAGCGGAGCAATCAAATCGGATCGCGCTCGCCGCCGTCTGGACGAACAAGCGACCGGCAACCTCCGCCAACGCGGTACCTCGCCATCATGCTGGCCGTGAGCGAGGGAGGAAGACAGCGGCATTCCAGCGCGATCCGCGCGGAGCGAGCGCCAGCGAGCGGAGCAATCAAAATGGTCGCAGCCGCGGCAGCCAAGCTCGCACCGCATGGCGATAGCTCTCATACTCCTCCCCGTAGCGCTGCAACAGCACTGGCTCTTCGTACCAACGAACAAACGCCGCCATGACGCCCCAGATCCCAACGCCGTACAGCAGCAACCCGACAGAGCCGAAGATCATCGCCTGACCGAACACTGCGGAAACAACGGCGAGGTACATGGGATTACGAACAAACCGGTAGTCGCCCCCCACCACAAGCCGCTCAGTCGGTCCGATTGGCGCCGGAGTGCCGCTGCCCTCGACCACGAAACGGGCAAATGCGCGGACCAACACTATGATCGCGGCCACGAGGACGACCGCGCCTATGGTTATCCGCACGACTGCGAACGTCGAGATCGGTTTCTGCACATGCCATCCGGTGATGAGCCAGGGCACCAGCCCGGCAACCACACCTGGCGCTGCGACAAAGAAGACGGCGCTGCCGAGCGCGGCTGCTGATCTCTGCATGAGCAGGACCTAGGTCTGAAGCCACTCGGTGTCCGGCGACGGCCGCGGGCCGAAAATCGCCTGACCCACTCGTACGGTTGTCGCCCCGTATTCAATCGCCAACTCAAGATCACCAGACATGCCCATGGACAATTCGTCGTAGCTCCCCGCGCAATCGCCCCGACCCTGCAGGCGCCGCTGCAGGTCACGCATACGTTCGAAGCAGACGCGGATCTCTCGCTCGTCATCAGAGAGGACCGCCAGTGTCATCAGGCCGCGGACTCGCAAGGTCCCGTACGCTTTGAGTGCGATTGCAAACGGCTCTACCTCGTCGGGCGGTAAACCAAATTTCTGCGGTTCACCCGACGAATTCACTTGCAGGAAGACGTCCAGGCTGCGCCCTTGATCATCCAACGCCTGATCAAGCGCCGCGGCCACCTTGACGCTGCTGAGCGCATGGAACTCCGAGGCGATCGCTGCCACCTGCCGGGCCTTGTTGGTCTGAAGATGGCCGATGATCGCCCACCGAAGGTCGGTATGGTCAGAGAAATGTCTCGCCTTCTCTACCGCCTCCTGAACCCTGTTTTCCCCGAGTAGCCGAACTCCAGCCTCATAGGCCTCAGCGATCGGCTCCATGCCCTGGCCCTTGCTCACCGGCAGCAACCGCACTTCGCTCGGATCGCGCCCCACTCGGGTACATGCCGACTTGATGCGAGCCTCCACCGCGGCCAGGTTTTCCGCCACGCTCCCCATGCCTGCACCTTAGTCTCGCCCGACCCCAGCCGTTGCCAGCACTGCCGTGCGAGTTGTTGGAGATCGACGACGTTATGGCCAGCGGGCGCCGAGAGAGATCATGCCCAGCGCAGCCAGGATGGCGAAGCCCAGACCGAAACCGGCGTATCGGGAAGTGACCTCGCGGTCAACCTTCTCCTTGCCGACCGAGCTGCCGATATCCCGGTACACCTCTTTCAGCTCCCCCGCCGAAGATGCCGTGTACGCCTCGCCACCGCTGATCTTGGAGACGCGCGCCAGCTCGGCGCGATCGACGGGCACCGGTTCACGGCGGCCACCGATGTCGATGTAACCGTCCGGTGTGCCGTACGCGATCGTGTAAATCGGCACCGATTGGGCCCGAGCGGCCATGGCCGCTTGATCAGAGGGGCGGCCGACCTGTGTCTTGCCGTCACTGAGCAGCACGATGCGTGCTGGCGCGACGGCCTTCGGGTTGTCCGGATCGGGCGGCACCTGCGCCAGCGCGGCAAGCGATGTGTAAATGCCCTCACCGATCGCCGTGGAAGCCTGCGGACGCAACGATCGGATAGCCGCCGTTACCGAGCCTCGATCAAGTGTTGGTGGTACCAGCGTTGTCGCCGTGCCGGCGAACGTCACGAGCGCGACGTTGAACTTGGGTGGCAGCGATGTCACAAATTGCTCTGCTGCAGCCTTCGCCGCATCGAGCCGGTTCGGATCAACATCCTTGGCCTCCATGGACAAGGAGACGTCGATGGTCACCACAATGGTGGCCCGTTCCCGTGGTACGGAAACCTGATCTTTTGGCTTGGCAAACGCCAGTGTCAATGTGAGCAGGCTAAGGATGGACAGACCTACCGCCAGGTGTCGTAACCAGGTTCGATCACGCGGGATCACCAGGTCGAACATCGTCTTGCCCAGCTGCTGGCTGCGATTCCGCTTGCGCTGAACCATCCACAGGTACAGCAGCACCAGCAGCGGGATCAGCAACAGCAGCCATAGGCGCTGTGGGGCCAGGAAGGACAGCAGCGGAACCATTACGGCCACTTCGCCCCCAAGGAAATGGCCCCCAGCGCGGCGAGGACAGCCAGAGCCAAGCCGTAGCCGGCGAACCGGGCGGTCACCTCGCGGTCGGCCTTCTCATAACCGACATCTGATCCGATGTTCTCGTACACCTTCTTCAGCTGATCGGCGCTGGCTGCGGCGAAATACTGCCCGTTGGTCGCCTGGGCGATCCGCATCATCTCCTCGTGATCGACTGGTACGGGTTGCCGCTTGTCGTCAAGATCGACATAGCCGTTTTCAGTGCCGTACGCGATGGTGTAGACCGGCACCTTGGCCACCTTCGCCTCAGCCGCCGCCTGCTGCGGCGCGCGTCCGGCGGTATTGAAGCCGTCGCTCAGCAACACGATGGCGCCGGGGGCAATCGAGTTCGGGTTGTCCGGATCTTTGGGCGCCTGCTGCAAAGCCCGAAGCGCTGTCGTGATTCCCTCCCCGATCGCAGTCGAGTCCTGAAGCTGAATGCTGTTGATCGCATTCTGAACGGTGTTATGCGCCGTGGTTGGAGGCACCAAGATCGCGCAGGATCCTGCCATTGACACCACAGAGACGTTGTACTTCTCAGGCAGCTTCATCACGAACTCGCTGGCCGCCTGCTTGGCCGCATCGAGTCGAGTCGGCTTGACATCGGTCGCCTGCATTGACTGCGACGCATCGATCACCAGTACGACCGTGGCCCGCTCGCGCGGCACGTCCACCTGAGTCTTCGGTCGTGCGAACGCCGCGGTAAGCGTGATCAGACTTAGCAGCGACAGTGCGACAGCGACGTGACGCCGCCACTGCGACTGCTTCGGCACGACGACATCGAGCATTGAGGTATTGGTGAACCGCATGCCGCGGCGGTTCTTGCGCAGACTGGCGAAGATGTAGGCCAAGATCAGCAGCGGGATGACGAGCAGGATCAGCAGCCGATTCGGCGACATGAACGCGAGCTGCGCAATCACCTGCTGCGGGAGCAGCGCCCAACTCATTTCGTCACTCCCTGTGGCGGGGCGTGCAGCATGCTCGCCACGCGACGATATGCCAACACAAACCGAGCAATGTCTTGGACCCAGTCTCGATCTGTTCGCAACTGGATGTGCCCGACACCTGCACGACGAAGCGAGATCCGTATTCGTTCCCGCTGCGCCGCGCTGGCAGCGTCCATTCGGGCTCGAGCATCCGGATCGCCGGTGTTGACGTAACGCTCGAAATCAGTCTCCGGATCGCGGATCAACATGTCGCCTACGTCGGGAAACTCGATCTCCCTTCGATCGACGACCTCGACCGCCAACACCTGGTTGCGTACGCCCAGCCGTCGCATCGAGCGTTCCCAGGTCGGCTCCACATTGGGGTCGAGTTCATGATCACCGGGAGTCAGAAAGTCGGACACGACGACCCGCAAGCCGCGCCGACGCTGGAGCCGTGACAGCTTCTCCACACTTGCCGCGAGCGTCATCGGACCCGTGGCGTGGTCGGGCACGAACGGCTCGGTCAACATCTTGCGCAGCAGCCCGTACAGGGCGGATCGTCCCGATCTAGCAGGCAGCCGGCGCAGATTATCGGGGCGCAAAATGAAGCCGCCGAATCGATCGCCCATCTTCTGGCTGAGAAAGCCGATCGTGGCAACGGCGGCGATGCCGAGGTCCCGCTTGGTGACTCCCTCAGTGCCCCAGTTCATCGACGGAGTGACGTCGAGCAGAGCCCACACTTCGAGCTCGCGATCAGCGATGGTGTCGCGAACATACGGCACCGTGGTGCGTGCAGTCACCGCCCAGTCGATCCGGCGCACATCATCTTCGCCGGGAACATAGATTCGGGCGTCGCTCATGTCCGAACCAGGCCCTGGTAGCAGGCCGAGGTGGTCACCGTGGAGAAATCCTTCGAGGCGACGCACGATGGTGAGCTCTAGTCGACGTAGCGCCGCCTCCGGCGCCAGCTTGCTGAGCGGAATCGTGGGCCGGGTTGGTGCGCCGACTACCGAAGCAACGGCTCCCATGCTCTGCTCAGGCGTGGCGAACTGAACCGAAGCAGCATTGGGTGGCAGAAGACCCTGACCCGGGGGCGCCGGAAAGCTGGGTGTACCAGCGGGCTGACCGCCTGGCGGCGGGTATGACACGGGAACCTCTAGCCAAAATCCGGGTGCTTAGGCACGGACTGCTGGTACGGCGCCGATGGTGGGGCGTACGTGCTGGCTGAGGGCACCGCCCGGCCCGGTCGGCTTTGATGGTTGGAGCCGGCCTGCTGGTTCCAGACCGGCGTTGGCGGCGGCACCATCGCAACAATCCGCTCGATCACCTGGGCCGGCGCGATGTTGTCTGCAACAGCGTCGAACCCGAGCACGATGCGGTGTGCCATTACATCTTTGGCCACCGCCTGCACGTCTGTCGGCAGCACATAGTCACGGCCATGGATCAGCGCCAGGGCACGTGCGGCGGCAACCAGCCCGAGCGTTGCCCTCGGGCTACAGCCGATCTGGATGACCGAGGTCAGATCCGGCAGGTTGAACTCCGCAGGCGTACGGGTCGCCAGAACGAGCCGCACGATGTATTCGGCAACGAGATTATGAACGAAGACTTCCTCGGCCTGACGCTGCAACTGGAGAATCATCTGCGGGTTGAGGACAGGCTCGGAAGTTGGCGGATCGACGCTCATCCGGCGGAGAATCTCAAACTCTTCGTTGCCTGCTGGATACGGCACGTCGACCTTGAGCAGGAAACGATCACGTTGTGCTTCGGGAAGCGGATAAACACCCTCGGATTCGATCGGGTTCTGAGTCGCGATCACAATGAAGGGCTGTGGCACCGGGTACGTCGTACCGCCGATGGATACCTGCCGCTCAGCCATCGCCTCCAACATCGCGGCCTGCACCTTGGCGGGCGCGCGGTTGATCTCATCGGCGAGCAGGAAGTTCACAAAGATCGGCCCCAGCTCGACGTCGAAGCTTTCCTCGCTTGCCCGGTAGATACGGGTGCCAACAATGTCGGATGGAACGAGATCAGGCGTGAACTGAATTCGGGCGAACTCGCCGCCGACAACGGTAGCGAAGCTGCGTACCGCGAGCGTCTTGGCGACGCCAGGCACACCCTCTAGGAGGCAGTGTCCCTGCGCGAGGAGAGCCACCATGAGTTGCTCCACCATGTGTTCCTGCCCGACGATGACTCGCTGGACCTGAGCGATCGCGTCGCCGAGCAGCTGTGAGGCGGCTTGGTTTCCGAGTTGGCCAACGGTCCGGGCGGCGGCGCGCTCCTCGACAGGCTGACCAAACGACGGACTACTCACGCACTCTCCTGTTAGTCGTCGAATAAGCGTCTTTGCTGAAGCTACGTGCGCGATCGCCCCCCACTTTCGCGGACACGGGCCATTCTCGCAGACGCAGGACTCCAGGCTATGAGCCTGGACAAACCGCAACCTGTGGATGCCTTATCAACCAGCTATGAATCGGGTTTGTCTCCACCGCCTCCCGAACAGGTTCTCCTGAGTCTGAACGTATTGACGACTGTGCGGCGAAACGACCCCTTCCCACTCGGCTCAAGCGACGGCCGTATTGACGGCTGTGCGGCGAAACGACCCCTTTCCACTCGATTCCACTTCAAGCCCCGACTGCTGAGCTGCGCAGGCTAGGTGCCCTGAAGGGGCCGAATAGACTCTCCGTGCCCGCACGACGCTGTGGTCAGTCTGCCCACCGTTGGAGGCTGCAAGATGGAGAGTGATGTCGACCACCGAGCCACCGGCCCAAACACCGGAACCATCGGGGCCGACCCGTGATGGCGCCTCGGACCAAACCTCTGAGCCGGCGGACGGCCCAGGTCGTTACGTTCCGGTCACGCCGTTGTTGCCGGAAGATCCACCGAAGGTGGCCGATTTCTGGCTCGACGCCAGGCTCACTGCAACACCCGCAGGTATCGCCTTCACCGCACACGACGCCGCTGACACGCCGGCGATGGTGATCTTGTTGTCCGAAGGTGCGGCGGCCGATGCGGCGGCTCGCTCCCGCTTTGCTGGCGAGATCAATGCGTTGCACATCGACACTGTGTTGGCACGTGGTGGTCATGGGCAGGACACCGGGCGGCTTGCCAGAAAATTCCGCAAGGAGGACAGTCCTGTCGCTCCTGACGACCGGTCGGCCGCGCCATGGGCGGCGCTGGTTTATGACGGCACTCCAGCTACCGCGCAGCAGGCCACCCGAATCCTTGACGCAGTACAAATCGAGACTCTTCCGCCACAAGGCGTGCCATCCGGTCCCGACTATCAGCAGTACTGGATAGATCGCGTACGCCCTGGCCTGGCGCGACTCTGGCCGTTGCCGTGGCCTGGTCGCTTCGATAGAGCCGGCTGGCGGACGATCTTGGTGTCCTGGCTGCTTATGGTCTTGCTGGCAGCGCTGGCCGTACTGATCGCGATCTTGATCTTTCGCAATCAGCCACCGCAGTCGCCGCCACCACCGACCGGCAGCTCGGCACAGTCGGGGCCGCCGCAGTCGGGGTCACCTCAATCCGGCCCGCCGCAATCCGGCTCCCCCCAGTCGCCGGCACCTTCAGGATCACCGAGCTCCGGATCTCCCGGACCGTCGGGAACCGAAAGTGGCGGTGGCGAGCCGACTGAGTCAGTGACTGGATCGCCGGCGACCAGCAATACGCCGCGCTCGAGGTTGTAAGTGTCGGGCACATCGACACAACCCTCGCCGCCAATCGTTGGCGCCATCGAGGTGTACCCTCCGTTCAACCAACGTCGGTTCGCAGCCCGATTAACTCGCGGAGTTGCAGTCTGTGTGCTCCCCGTTCTGGTTGCTCTGTACGTCGCTGCGGCAACGTTCGGTGGCAGCCTCATCCCCTGGCACCCGAATATGGTCGACCTGGAGGTCTACCGCCGGGCCGGCTCAGTCCTGCTTGCCAATGGCGATTTCTACGATCTCCCCGGTCCTCTGCAGTTCCTGTACCCACCTTTCGCCGCCGTCTTGGCGGTGCCACTGGCGCTGTTGCCGTCAACTGTTGTGCAGCTTGCCTGGACGATGGCTGGTGCACTGGCACTTGTCGCGATCTTGCACCGTTTCGGTCTCCAGGGCTGGCGGCTCAGCGGGGCCAGTGCACTGGCGGTCTGCGTTGTCGAGCCGGTCGTGCAGACGCTTGCGTTTGGTCAGCTAGGCATCTTTTTGGTTGCGCTCGTTGTCCTAGACCTCGTGCCGGGTCCTCGGGTGTTTCCACGACGCTTGTTGCCCGAAGGCGTACTGACTGCGATCGCCACCGCCATTAAGCTGACGCCGGCGATCTTCGTCGTGTATCTCCTCACGGTGCGGAAGTACCGCGCTTTCTGGGCGGCGGTGATCACTGGTATTGCCGTGACACTGATCACCGCAGCGATCGTCCCTGCGGCGTCGTACGAGTTCTGGACTCGATTGGCGCACGGCGACACTGGCCTCGGGCACAGCATCATTTACTACACGAACCAGTCGGTGATGGCTGACATTGTGCGGGTCTTCAGACTTGGCGCGGCGCCGATGATCGTCGGGCTCGTCCTATCGGCCTTCGTCGCCGCAGCAGGCGTATGGGCCGCGATGCTTTGGCATCGCCTGGGCGACGTCCGACTCGCCGTGAACCTCTGCGGTGTTGCCGGGTTGTTGGCTTCGCCGGTCTCGTGGCTCCACCACTTCGTGTGGGTAATCCCGCTTGCAATGAGTTTCCTGGAACGAAGACGAGTCGGTCCGCGCAGTCTCCCGATCTGGTTCTTGGCTTTGGGCTGGTTATTTGTCGGCTGGGTTGTCGTGGCGCCGTTCACCGACCTGCCCAATGGTGCTGATGTCGAACTGCTGTGGACGTGGTCGCAACACCTTCTTGCATCGATCACTGCAGTTCTCGGCCTTGCCTTGCTGGCGGCGGCAATCTTGATCGCGCGGCCTCGGGTTCTAACCATCTTCGCTCATGCCGGTCGGAAGCCGGTCGCTAGGCCCCCTCGTTGGTGATGAAGCCGATGATGACGGCAGTCCACCAAAATGATTGAGAAAGTCCGGCGAGCACCATGCCCCGGTGGATCAACGACCGTCGCGGGGTCGGCATTTGACGTTCCATCAGGCGACTCGTCGCCAGCGCAAGCACGCCGACGATCCCGACACCAAGCACACAGCAGAGCTTGGCGACCACAAACCAAGAACTGAGATCTGGCTTCAGCAAGACACCGCTTGCAGTAAGGCCGGCGAGGCCAATCCAGATCAAGGGTGTCAGCCGTTCAGCGGTGAGCAGCACGTCACCGATGGTCACTCGGCGGCGAGACAGCGAGAGCAGCCCGTACCAGTCGACCGCGAGCACAGCGCCGAAACCGACTACAAGAGAGATCAGATGGATGAAAAGTGCGACAAGTTGAAGCCAGTGCGGTGGATCGACAAGAGTCGACAGGAAAATGAGGGCGACGATGCTTGCGATGACGATACCGAGCAGCCGTGCCTCGGAAGGGGTCACCAACGAAGTGAGCCTCACTGTCCGGGCGAACATTTGCAGCACAAGCAGCTTCCCCCCTGAAAACTCCCGGCGCGATGCCGCATCCTCGACTCTATCGCTGGCGAGGAACTGAAGCTACGAACGCCTCGCAGTGAGATCCAGGCGACGCGAGGCCCCGGAATCAGGTTGGATATGAGGCCCCTCGGAAATTGACGCGAATGCTGTAAAGCGAGCTCGTTGCAGTGATGTAGAGATGGTTGCGCTGGCGGCCGCCGAAGGTGAAGTTCGACGTAATCTCTGGCAGCCGAAGCTTGCCGATCAAGGAACCATCCTCTGCGTAGCAGTGCAATCCGTCGTGGGCAGCGCCCCAGAGCCGTCCTAGATGATCAAATCGGATGCCGTCATAGCCTTTGGGATCGGCACAGAACACTTCGCCGCCGGTGAGCTTTCCATGATCAACACTGAAGACCCTGATGTGGCGGAGTTCGCTGTCGACGATGAATAGCTGCCGTTCGTCGGCTGAGAATGCGAGGCCGTTGGGCTGCGCAAAGTCCTCTACGACCGCAGTCAGCCTGCCGTTATCGGAGTCCAGTCGATAGACATTCCGTGAAGCGATCTCGGATTCAGCTTCGTGACCCTCGTAGTCGTTGCGGATTCCGTAGCTCGGATCGGTGAACCAGATTGATCCATCAGAGTGCTCCACAACATCATTTGGGCTGTTCAGCCGACGTCCTTGGTATGTCGCTGCCAAGATCTTGATCGAGCCGTCGTGCTCGGTTCGGGAGACCTGGCGCGTATCGTGCTCGCAAGTCACGAATCGGCCCTGCCGGTCCACCGTACGACCATTAGCGAAGCCGGCCGGCGCCTGGAAGATGTCGGTACGCTCGCTCACTTCGTCGTAGCGCAGCACCCGATCGTTCGGAATGTCGCTGAATAGCACGAACCGGCCAACAGGGTGGTACGCCGGCCCTTCGAGCCACCGGCCACCTGAGAAAAGTCGCGCGACCGAACGGTCACCTCCCGCACCGGCAAAGCGCGAATCAAGCACCTCGAACTCTGCGGGAATGAGATCGATCACCGATCCTCCTGGGCCATAGATTGATTGCCTCGGCTGACTGCGCAGACTCTATCCAGCTCTCCCGTGAACCTGTCGAACGACGATCATGGCTATCATCAGCCTCGATCCACTTGCGGCTGGTCGAACACCTGGGGCGGTAGCTCAGCCGGTTAGAGCAGAGGACTCATAATCCTCCGGTCGCGGGTTCGAGTCCCGCCCGCCCTACAAAGCTCTCGAAGACGAAGGAGCACGCGAGATGCAGGAACGAGCGCCCGAGCACGAAGAGTCCCTCGTCGGGGCGGAGTCCGGCACGACCCCCTGGAGCGTCGCCCGCGAGCGCCTCGCCAATCCCGAGGATCAACGCACGAACTGGCTGGCGACCGTGCAGCCGGATGGTCGGCCGCATCTCATGCCGGTGATCGCCTTCTGGATCGATGGCGCCCTCCACTTCGTCGCAGGTGAGGGGACCCGCAAGGCGCGGAACCTCGCGGCCGACAGTCGATGCGTCATCGGGACAGGAAGCACGACGCTCCCGTCGCTCGATGTGATCGTCGAAGGTAGAGCCGAACCGCTAACTGACGAGGACGCCGTCCGCCGTATTGCGGAAAGATTCCGCTCGAGCGGGTGGCCCCTCGACGCTCGAGGCGACAAGGTCTTCGGTCCGAATGCGCCAACCGCGGGGCCGCCCCCCTACAGGATCTTCCGCGTGGTCCCATCCAAGGCCTTTGGCCTGCCGGGAACGTATGGTATGGATCAGTTCGAACCGGCGGAGTTGCCCCGACCAACGCGCTGGGACTTCGCCGACGACTAAGCGAAGTTTGTCACCACCAGCCCAGTCTTTTCGTCCAGCGCAGCAGAACCAACGAGATGGCCAACATGATCAAACACAGGATGGTCAGCGATATCCACCTCGTTGAATCATTGACGATGACGTTCATGCCGATGACAGATGACAGTGACGTAATCGGCAGCGTGATCGCCGCGATTACGGCAAGCCGCTCGGCCGCTATGGTCATCTTGGTGTCGGTACGTGCACGATAGAACTCGGTAACCCCCTGTTGAAACCGCATCTGGGCCTCACTGATGTGAGCGACCGTCGCGTATTGGTCGAGCACATCCTTCATGCGCTCTAGCCCTTCAACGGGTGCGAAAGTTGCCAGCTTGATCGCCCGCCGATAGATCTCGCCGCCTTGCTCGGCCATTGTCATGACCGTCAACAGCTCATGGCGTGCCGCGAACAGCTCGCTTAAGAACTTCTGCGGATCCTCATCCACGTCAGCCATGACCCGCTGCTCCATCAGGCCGACCTCACGTGCGATCTCAGCCACCATTTCCGCTTCCCGGCGGGTAATTGCGGAGACGACCGAGTAACTAAGACCGAAAGGCGAGGTAGGCCGCAGCCTGCCGTTCTCCAGCCGTGCCGCTATAGCCTCCGTCTCGCGTAGGGCCGCCTCCAAGGAGACCTTGGGGCTGATTGGGCCGTGCACGGTCACCAAGAAGTGCTCCCCAATGAACTGGTCGAGCTCGAGGTAGTGCACATGGCCAGCCGCGCCGATCTCAGGTGCGTGAACAACGATGAACACGTGGTCCGGATACACATGAACCCGGGGAACATGGCTACGCGTCTTACTTTCAGCGATAGCCAACGGGTGGAAATGAAACTCATTCGACAGGATTACCTCGGCGTCGTCACTCCACTCCGGGATGTCAAGCCACAGGAACCCGTCAGAGCGCTGCCGCAGAACCGGTAGCTCGGCCAGGTCGCGGACGTTCACGCCATCGGAGTCGATCCAGCGCAGCTTCATGCGAGTTTCCCTTCACGTTGTTTCTACATCACAGCACCGAGCGGCCTGCCGCTGTGTAGCGCATCTCAACGCCAGCCAAGATCTGGGGCGAGGTAGCGCACCACACTGTCGAGCAGGTGTGCGTTGTAGTCCACCCCGAGCTGGTTCGGGACCGTAAGAAGCAGCGTGTCGGCAGCCGCGATTGCCTCGTCGTCAGCCAGTTCCTTCACCAGCTGATCAGGCTCGCCAGCATAGGTCTTGCCGAACCGGGCCAAACCGCCATCCAGGTATCCGACGTGGTCTTGGCTGTCCCCTGCCTGACCGAAGTAGGCATAGTCCAGGTCGGTAACGAGCGGGAAGATACTGCGGCTGACCGAGACGCGCGGCTCGCGCTGGTGGCCAGCCGCCTTCCACGCATCGCGGAACCGCTGGATCTGCTCAGCTTGAAGCTGATGGAACGGGACACCTGTGTCTTCGGTGAGCAAAGTGGAACTCATCAGGTTCATTCCCTGCTCACCGGTCCACTCCGCGGTGCTGCGGGTCCCGGCACCCCACCAGATGCGTTCCCGGAGCGCGGGCGAGTGCGGCTCGATGCGCAGCAGACCAGGCGGGTTTGGGAACATCGGCCGCGGGTTCGGCTGTGCGAAACCCTCACCTTTGATCACCTCGAGGAAGACCGCGGCGTGCTCACGGGCCATGGCCGCGTGGTCGGAGCCTTCGGCCGGTGCATAACCGAAATAGCGAAACCCATCAATCACCTGCTCCGGTGACCCTCGGCTGATACCGAGCTGAAGCCGCCCACGGGAGATCAGGTCCGCCGCGCCTGCGTCTTCGGCCATGTAGAGCGGATTCTCGTAGCGCATATCGATGACGCCTGTCCCGATCTCGATGCGACTCGTTCTGGCACCGATGGCGGCAAGGAGCGGGAACGGCGAGGACAGCTGACGTGCGAAATGATGCACCCGGAAGTACGCGCCATCAGCCCCAACCTCTTCGGCAGCGATCGCCAGCTCAATGGACTGGAGGAGGGCGTCGGAGGCCGAGCGCGTCTGGGACTGTGGTGAGGCTGTCCAGTGACCAAACGATAGAAACCCGATCTTCTTCATGCCTTATGCAACAACAGCGGGGTGCCAGACGTTTCGCTGGGTCGGTCGACATCCATCGGGCACCTGTTGAAGACCGCCGAGCCGAACCGCCGTACGCACTGGGCGGCCGGTGGACTGGCCCGCTGTCCCAGACTGCCGTTAAGGTCAAAGGAAACGCCGTAGGAGGTCACGACGTTCATGAGTCCAGAACGCAAGCAATGGAAACTTGATCCGGCCTCCTTCGTCGTCGTAGCGAACCGGCTGCCAGTCGACCGTGTGGAAGGCCCTGACGGCACAGCGGACTGGCGACCCTCTCCTGGCGGACTCGTCACCGCCTTCGATCCGATCATGCACCGACGCAGCGGCGCCTGGGTGGGTTGGCACGGTGCCGCCGATGAGGAGCTAGAACCCTTCGAAGACGACGGATTAGTGCTAATTCCAGTCCCGCTGTCCTCCGTTGACGTGGCCGCTTACTACGAGGGCTTCTCGAATGCCACGCTCTGGCCGCTTTACCACGACGCGATCGCTCCACCGCAGTTCCACCGCGAATGGTGGGACACCTATGTCAGGGTTAATCAGCGGTTCGCCGACCGCACGGCAAAAGTGGCGGCTCATGGTGCTGTGGTCTGGGTCCAGGACTACCACTTGCAGCTGGTTCCGCGGATGTTGCGGCGGCAGCGCCCCGATTTGAGGATCGGATTCTTCCTGCACATCCCCTTTCCTCCCAGGGAGCTGTACGTCCAACTGCCGTGGCGACAGCAAATTCTTGAAGGACTGCTGGGCGCTGATCTGGTCGGGTTCCAACTGCCAGGCGGCGCCCAAAACTTTGTTCAGCTAGTCCGGCAACGGCTCGGTCTGGAGACCCAGCGTGATCGGATCCGAATGCCCGATGGCCGTGAGGTGCTAGCTCGGGCGTATCCCATCGCGATCGATGCCAGGAGTCTCAACCAGCTCGCTGCTACCGAGGAGGCAACCCAGCGCGCTGCCGAAATCCGTCATGATCTTGGCGATCCACGCGTGCTGTTTCTTGGCGTGGATCGCCTTGACTATACGAAGGGGATTTTGGAGCGCATCCAGGCCTTCGGGGAGCTGATCGCCGAGGGCAGGATCGATCCAGATGACGGGATTCTGCTCCAGCTGGCCATTCCCTCGCGCCAGAGGGTCGAGCAGTATCGGCAACTTCGGGACGACATCGACCGGATGGTTGGCCGAATCAACGGCGAGAGTCCACGCATCGGCCGACCACCCATCGTGTACCTGCACGTCTCGTACCCCCGGGTAGAGATTGCGGCGTTCTATCGAGCGGCCGACATCATGGTGGTCACGCCACTGCGCGACGGCATGAATCTGGTCGCCAAGGAATACGTCGCCTGCCGCCAGCACGACGACGGCGCGCTGGTGCTCAGTGAGTTCACCGGGGCGGCGCGTGAGCTGCGGCAGGCGTACCTAATCAATCCTCATGACATCGACGGCCTCAAGGATCGCCTCGTGGAGGCCATGAACGATGCGCCCCAGAACAAGGCCCGGCGGATGCGCGTGATGCGCCGCCAGGTCGTCGAAAATGACATCTTCAAGTGGGCGAACACGTTCTTAGATGATCTTGAGAGGTTGACTCAGGCGCCGGCGGTCAGCGAAGCAGGGTGACCGATGACTTGGCGCCGCTCACGGATAGTTGCTGCGCGCGTACGAGATTAGCGCGCTCAGTGCCGCACCCCCGCCGAACTCGTTGTCACCCGTGGTGCTGTTGCTCGGCGTCGCCGCCTCGGCACTTTGTACGCCGACCACGGCTCGCCAGCCCACCAGCCCCACGCCGGTCCGCCGGAGTGGCCGCCTGTGATGTCGTTGAAATGACCAAGCACTAGGCCGCTTTGACCAGAAAGGCTCTGGCCGTCCGCCGTTGAGATCACGGCATCGTCCACGAACGCAGGCCGCTGAGTGCCCGTGAGATCGCCCGGATAGCCCATGTGCTGCCAGAATGCTCCGCCGTTCCAGGTGTCGTCGTATATGCGGTAGCCCGGGTATCCAACGTCGTCCCCGACGCGACTGTTCATGACGAGCACCACGTAATCGAAAGCTGTCTCAAGATCGGTTAGGCCACCTTCGGCCTTATTCCAGTAGATGACTCGGGTGGCGTAGTACTCGCCCCAGGGGCCGTTGCCGTTGTAGTAAGCCGGCGAAAACTTGATCCACCCGGCGCCGCCACCATCGAGCCAGTTGACGACATGACTCGCCGTTAGAACGAGCCGCGGCCCGATACTGCATCCGGTAGCGCTACCGGAATCGGTCCAGACCCGCCCAACCGTACGCCACGGAAAGGTGATGTCCTGATAGATGAACCGCGTGTCAGGCGGAAAGACATTGGTGGGTCGGTCTTCACCTTCGGCTAGCGCCGGCGGCTGGAGCTTGGCCACTCTTGGCACCGATCGCAAATCAGCGTGCGCAGGTCGGTAGCCACCTAGCTCGCGAATGTGGCCGAACTGTTCGAACACCGCGTTGCCGATAGGCTCGATCGGGATCCGGTCCAAGACTGGTGCTGCCTGTGCTCCGTCAGCTCTAGTTGTCACCATTACGTAGTAAGCGTCGGGCCTTTCCCGGTCGGCTACCAGCTCGACCGCGTCACCCGCTGGGAGCGCGAATGACAGCAAGGAATACCTGCCACCCGGTGGCGGTGTCTCCGCGGCAACGGCTTTGCGGCGCCGAACCTGTTTTGTGGTGACCGGCGCTTGCGAGTTGTCGTCCGACATTGGACGGCTCCTTTAGTTGTGGTCGTCCACCAGATGGAGCCATCACGTTCGAGCCAGATACACCAAATCTGGAAGCGGCTTGAGACCTGCCCAGATCAAAGCTGAAAAGCAGGAAGGGAAACATGATCACTTAGGAGTTAAAACCTTAGTCAAGCTCCCCCGGTTGGACTCGAACCAACAACCCTTCGGTTTGTCGGCCGTGCTGTGCATTACTGATCAACAATTACCATAGGTTGCTCTGACTAGCGCCGACGCATATCGAGCGAGTTCTGAAGCAAGCGCTATCGATCGTCAAAGTGTGTCGTTTCCGGGGGGTAAAAGGGGGGCTGCGTACGATGATCATCGTGGGCCGCCCACCGCTTTCAGTCGGTACCTACGGCAGTATCAGCATTGCGCCGTACGGTACCGGCTACAGGGCGCGCACTCTGTACCGGGACTACGACGGCGTGACGCGACGTGTGGAACGACACGGGCAGACCAAAGGCGCAGCTGAACGGGCTCTGCGACTGGCTCTACGCGATCGGATGCACGTTGGAGCAGAAGCGGAGATCACACCTGACACCAAGATCGCTGGGCTCGCGGAGACCTGGTTCGCCGAAATCTCGGCTCAGGACCGCTCCCCCGGTACGCTGCGCGCGTATCGAGACCGGCTCGACCGTCAGATAATCCCGGCACTCGGCAACCTACGCGTGCGGGAACTGACAACCGGGATAGTCGACCGCCATCTGCGGGCAGTTCGGGGAAAGCACGGCGCGGCGCTAGCGAAGCTGTGCCGGACAGTGCTGTCGGGAATGGCAGGGCTGGCTACCCGCCATGACGCACTTGAGCACAACCCCGTGAGAGATGCCGGCCGACTTAGTCCCGGCACGCCGAAGCGGGTACCCCGCGCTCTGAGTGTTGCGGAGATTCGCAAGCTGCGGGCATGGCTCAACGACGATGAAAAGGCTCGGGAACGTGATCTGCCTGATCTTGTAGACATGCTGTTGGCAACTGGGTTGCGTGTAGGCGAGGCCTTGGCTGTGACGTGGGATGCCGTGGATCTGTCGGCGGGCACAGTCGAAGTTCGGGGCACCGTGATTCGAGTGAAGGGCCAGGGCTTGGTGATCAAGTCCGCGCCGAAGACCAGGGCCGGATTCCGTGCGCTCATGCTGCCGTCATGGGCCGTGGAGATGCGGAGACTGCGACCTCCGGGCAGACCGGATCAAACCGTGTTCTGCTCGGTCCTGTGCGGGCTAAGTGACCGCGACAATGCGATTGGGGATCTAC